>Ga0308157_10007254_pt1 | contig 12949 bp, 14 predicted proteins | sample PhyBR1_FD_201035 | JGI IMG/M metagenome (GOLD analysis project Ga0308157, IMG submission 201035) | Phyllosphere microbial communities from UC Gill Tract Community Farm, Albany, California, United States - DLSLB.R1 | ecosystem: Host-associated > Plants > Phyllosphere > Unclassified | place: USA...
ACTGTAGATGAGCAGTCTGTTCCTCGTTTCATGCAATTCGGACCACGTCAGTCGCCAGGAAACCGTCTTCAAAGAAAGCCACACCTAGCGCACTTGACCACGTGGGAAGTCCCTGTAGATTTTTTCCGTTTTCTAAAGCGACCCCAACCAGCTCGCACCCGTGGGTCAATCGAAGCGACGGATGTCGAACGGCTCCATGTCGATCGCAGTGCTCTCCCCGCTTGCAAGCATTCAAAAGTCCCCGGTGATTGCTGCGAGCGTGAAGCCCAGGTGCTGGTGACCAAAAGCGTAGTGGATGTTCGGTCGCTTGCCGCTTCGTCCGATGGCAGGCAAGTTGTCGGGCAGCGTCGGTCGCGAGCCCACCCATTGGGCCGCGTTGTCGTCGAAGGGCAAACCGAGTTACTTCGCGTGTTGCCTGAGACGTGCCCATTTGCGCATATCCGCAGCAGCGTGCAGTTTGGTGGAGAGATGGACAGACGGTCGTTGCGCCAGATTGCCCGCAGAGCTCGGTAGTCGAGCTGCTCTTGTAACGGACGCATAGCGCCAATTTCAGCATCCCAGGGGTGAAGCGGCGGCTCCGCCTGCTGTGAGCTTTCTTTGGACGCAGCTAGCCGCTCGGATGCTCTACCAGTCGGCCCGCCGCGGGCCGCGCCTTCGTGGTAACTAGGGCTTGTTCACTTTCTTGCGGGACTGAACCTCCGTGAAGGACTTGTTGAACAGATCCGGGTATCGCTGCTGGATGGTCGACAGGGTTGTCGGCGGCATTTTAGACATGAGCAGTGCATTGATCTCCTTGTTGTCGGAGCCGGCTTCCGTGAAGTCGTTCGCTACGGGACTCGGCGCTAGCAGCACGATAAAGCCGGTTACTGCCGCGCTTCCAGCGAACTCAAGAGCTGCGGCAAGCTTGGGCAAATACTTGGCAAGGGCAAGGCCGAAAGCGAGAGATGCTGGATCCAAGTATTTTCCCAGAGCCTCGTCGTAGAGCTTTTCAGTCACCTGTTGCAGCATGACCTGGTCATCCCAAGTCCAGGTGTCTCTGGCGTGTGCCTTATAGAGGTTGTCGTAGCGCACAGCCCACTCCGAGGCGGCTGAAAGTGCGACCTTCAAGTCATTTGTTGACTTGATGGCAGTCTTGACCTTCTTGGCACATGCGAACCAAGGGTCTGCTGCAGCGCAGACCTGAGGTGGCGGCACTACTTGCACCTCTGCAGCGGTGGTAAGCATGAAGCTTCCCATCGCTACAAACACTGGGAGAACGACAGAACGCGCGCTTTGCATCGATGGCTCCTGTTCGACATTCAATGTGGCTGCGTCAAGTATGGTAGCGCAGGTCGCCGGGGAGTGGTTGATCGCTCGGTGCTAGCGGGGCTAGAGCAAGCTCTGTAGCTGGGTAACTCCCCAAAGCGCTGTCAAGTGCGCCGGTTAGTAGACGTAGAAGCCAAGCCGGCCGCGTGGCGCATTGATCTTGACCTGTCCGGCCGCAAAGATGAGTAGCAGCGCGGCGAGAGCCCACAGGTTGCGGTTGATGACGTAAAGCGAGGCGAGGGCACCGATCCAAAGGGCCGTCTCATCCAGCTGGGCTAGCGACAGTAGGCACAACGCGATCAGGCAGACCGCAAGCCCTGGCCACCAGAACTCGACGAGCGCGCCGCCGACGATGAACACCGCCCACCGGCCGCGCAGGGCCATCGCATCCAAAGCACTGCACTCCCGACGCCGAGCGCTACGCCGCAAGCAAGTTCAGCGAGCACCGGAGCCAGCCCTGCGCGAACGAGGCTGCCGTGGAGTTCGACCTCGCGCGCCATGTCTCTTACCGCCGGTGCCAGTTGTTCGGCAAACGCCAGGGTGGCCGCGTCCTTCATTGGGTTGTGATGCTCGACCAGCCCCTGGGTTGTCGCGGTCGAGGCGCGGCGCTCGATGCAGTCGGCCAAGGCCTTCCTCGTCGCTTCGATGAGGTGCGCCACTTCGGCCGAGTACACCGTGCCGGCCGCGGCCAGGCCGATAGCGGCCGTCTCCAGCCGCTGCGAGCTAGCCGATAGTCGCTCGCCGACCGCAACTCCCGACGCCTGCGGGGTCCCAAGCTCGGGATCGTCAATTCTCTTGATGATTGACAAGGACCTTGGATGCCTGATAACCTGGGCTCGACGAGGTGCGGACATGCAGACGGAAGAGTTCTTGCATTGGCGCTAGGTCGAATATCTGGTACGGTGGGGGAACGATGCTTGATTCAAAGCTGGTACTTCTCACGGTCGTGGAACTGCTTGCGTCTCCGCTTTTAGTTGCTGCGGAGGAAGGTAAGTCGCCTTCGGGCGACGTACTGTGGGTTGCCGAGCGCTCTCCATACAAGTTCGCAACCTTTGACTGCGCGCGACACACCACCACGCCGTCGCGAATCGTTGTCCGGGGCGTGGTTGAGCTTCACCATCCCGACGACAAATCAGACTCACTCGTAGCGCCTGAAATCACTGTTCGGTGCGACAGAGTATTTTTCGAATCCGGCTCGAAGTTGCTTACAAGGGCGGGCCTAAGTATTCGAGCGGAACAGACCCTAGGCGGTGCGATCGTGATAGAGAGCAATCGCGGTGTTAAGGGTGCAGACGCATCTGAAGGCTCGGTCGTTGCCTATGGCCCGGCGGAGAACGGGAGGCCAGGCAGTAGCGGCGCCAATGGTGAAGATGCCCGAGCCGACTTGGCTGGCAGCCGTCCTAGCAGTGCTGGAGAGCGTGGCGGGAGAGGATTTGATGGAGCCCCCGGTCGAATCGGTGTGCCCGGCTCCAACGGTGTTGGGGGCAGCGATGGCACTCCAATTGCTCTTCGGGTCGTCTCTTTCGCACCAGGAACCACAATTTACTTGATGAGCCGTGGCGGTGACGGTGGAAAGGGCGCACGTGGCGGCCAGGGCCAGCCCGGCGGGAATGGCGGTGACGGCGGGCCCGGAGGCCGGGGCGGACGAGCCAACGAGTTTCACTCAGGCAGCCCAGGCGGCCACGGCGGCGATGGTGGTGCCGGTGGCAATGGAGGCAATGGAGGCAAGGGTGGGGACGGTGGTAGTGGCGGCCAAGGCGGCAATCTAGCAGTGTTGCTATTGGTGAAGGATCCAACCAGCGCTGGTGTCCCACCGGCTGAAATGGAATTTCATAACGAGGGTGGGCGTGGAGGCGATCCAGGCCTTGGCGGGTCCTCTGGGCCAGGTGGTCGCGGTGGCAGAGCGGGAGCCGGCGGCTCTGGCGGGCAACAAGGCTACACATGGGCTGGAACGAACAATCTCGGCGCCGGTGCATCAGGTCAATCCGGGGCCGCAGGGCAATCTGGTCAACCAGGGACTCTTGGCTTGTATGGCAGAGATGGAGCACCCGGGCTCCGTGGCACGTCGAAGTTAGCAGTGATTCTAGAAAAATAGGGGCAATTCGCAATGACCAGCTTTCAAGACTTTCGCTTGGCGCGCTTCCTTGGCACTCTTCGTGCCCTTACTCGTATTTCCCGAAAAGGCCTTCCCATTGGGGAGAGCGCCCCAGTTGCTGCCTGTCTGCGGGCGCATTCTTCATCAGCAATTCTGTACATAGCGACGTTAAGCGCGCTGCTCGGCGCAACAGGCCGTACATCTGCTGCAGACGACACGCCAGCACAGGCACAGATTTCTTGGGGTCCCGAACGCTCTCCGTACAAATTTGCTACGTTCGATTGCGATAAGCAGCCGCAAAAGGTCGGTCTAATTTTGGTGGAGGGCGTCATTGAGCTCTTGCATCCAGACGACGGCCCTGATGTGGGCTCTCCGCCAGAAATTGCCATTCGCTGTGACAAGTTAATCTTTGCCAAGGACTCAAAAATATTAACGCGTGCAGCGCTTTCTATCCGAACTACGACCTCCATAAGCGGTGCTGTCACCGTTGAAAGCAAGCGCGCTACAAACGGGGCCGACGGCACGGTCGACGCAACGATCTACAACATCGTCACCCGGCGCTCTGGCGACAACGGTGGAAACGGCGGGAAGGGCCGCAATGCGCAGACTGACCTCCAAGGAGATTGGAGTAGCGACCGAGGTGGCAACGGGGGCAAGGGTGGCGACGGCGATCATGGCAACGCAGGAGGAGAGGGCGCCTCCGGGAAGCGGGGCACAAACGGTGCGCCCGTAACGCTGAAAGCTGGCACCTACGGCGGGGGCACTACGATTACTTTAAGCAGCCCTGGCGGTGATGGCGGTAAGGGGACGCGGGGCGGGCAAGGTCAGTACGGTGGAGGCGGAGGCAATGGTGGGAACGGTGGGAATGGCGGAAACGCCAACGAAGTTCATTCGGCGAGCAACGGCGGCGACGGAGGTAACGGCGGCGACGGAGGTAACGGCGGGAACGGGGGCAAAGGCGGCGACGGAGGAGACGGGGGTGACGGTGGAAATATCTCTATTCTGTTGATCGTCAAGGACAAGGGCAGCCCAGGCACACCGCCATCGGAATGGGACATGGTAAACGAAGGCGGCAAGGGCGGGGAACCTGGCCTAGGCGGCGCTCCCGGGGCAGGCGGGAAGCACGGTAAGGGTGGCTCGGCAGGTTGCGGTGGCGCTGGAAAAAACTGGGGGCCCGTGCAATGGAACGGGTCTGGAAGTTGTGGCGGACCAGGTACGCCAGGCAGAGACGGACGAAATGGCCAAGCTGGTCCGGCCGGTGTCTATGGGAGGGACGGGCGGACGGGGCGCAAGGGGACTTGGGTATGGGGCTATGTCGACGAAACCAAGGAGGCTGCTAAATGAAATCGAAGCGCATTTTTGGATGCTCCAGTCTTTTGGCCGCACTCGCGCTAGGAGTTACGTCTGCGTTAGCCGCGGACGATCTGCGAACCCTTTCTGTGCCGTACAAGACAGATTCGGCCATCACTTTAGGATCTGGCCTTGACATTGACCTAATCAATCAGCAGCGCGATAGCTGTTTGGAATTCGTCGATACTGACATCAAATGGCTGGATAGTGACGGTGCGGTTGCGACGACCGCAAGCATGGAATTGGTTAGTGACTACAAGTCACTGGCCAAGACATTAAATTTGGAAGTGGACTACAAGTCTAAGGCAGATGTGAGCATTGCAAAGCTCAAGGCTGGAGGAAGCCTTGATCTCAATCTGAAGTATGAAGACTTCGCAAAAGACGAGACCCAATCAGTTGCGATAGTGGTTAAGGCATATAGCGACTACGGCCGGCGCGGTCTTCGCAGTTACCCATTGAAAAAGGAGTTTAAGGATCTCGTTGAGCAGGGGAAGTTCGATGCATTTCGTCTGCGATGCGGTACACACATTGTTGTCGCCGAGCATCGCAATGCAATGGTCGCCGTAGTTATTACGCTCACAGAGGTAACGGCTTCTTCTAAACGCGCCTTCGAGGGAATGTACAAAAAGCAGTTCGAAGTCGAAGGCCCTGTGAAGGTTGCGACTGTGAAAGCTAGCTCTGACTTCACGACAAAGTGGAAGAGCCTTGTTGAGTCAGCTTCAAGGCTCGGGCGGCTCGATGTGAAGTTTGAATCTCGGGGTGGTGCCGGAATCGCTGACTCAACAAAGTTGGCAATCACAGGAGATCCGGCGAAGGTTGATCAGATTCTTGCTGCCCTCGGCACAGTTGGTGAAAGCTTCACGCGCGAGAAGGCCGCACCGGTCGAATACTTGCTTTTGTCGAATTCTGCTCTGGGAGTGAAAAGCAAGCTCGCTGACGCTTCGAAACTAGACGCGCTCAACGGCTACTACTTGCAGCTGGCGAAGTTGGATTTCGCGCTCAAACGTATCGACGGGTACAAGCAAACATTTCCGCAAGTCTACGAGGCGCACTACACAAAACCGTTGCTGGCCCTTCGCCAGCAAAGAGGTCAGCTAGTTACAGCTATCGAAGTTTGCGTCCTCAGTGACCAATGTAGCTACCAGCTGCCTAAAGATTTAGGATTGCTTTTCGTAGAGGACATTGTTGCACCAGAGTCTGTTGCCCTCGATTGCTCATACAACCGATATGACAGTGGCGACGGCCAAGTCAAAGTCAATGTTCTGACAAATGCGGCGGTCGTATTGCGGGCGAAGGCTCGATTGACCGACTACGTTGCATTGCCTGTTGCTCTCCTGTCGAGATTCGGCCCTGAACCCGAGGGAGAGCCAATGAAGATGATCACAACGTTTCAAGCATTCGCGATGAGTGCGCCTGATGCAGACGGCTCCGTCCGAGTCTTAGCACAAATTGATAATCAAATATTCCGACCAGAAGTTGCGACTAGCCCTGGTTCAGTCACCATTGAAAACTTGGCGTCATTGCAGGCTAGGCTTCAAAGGATGCTTGGTTCCGTGTATGCCATCGAGATGCAGGCCAAGAATGGCATATTCATTCGCAATACTGTAGGGCCGCCTTTTGGTGGCAACTGTCCAGTTCAAAAGGCGGCTCTTTAGACTGTCTTCAAACGACTCTTCACAAGATCTGAGTTTAAGGTGGCAACAGTGGGATTGGGGCTTTTGGATAACCGCGTTAGTGGCTCTCAATGCGAAGACCCTCATAGCGCGGGACGACAGTTTCTTGATTCCATTCGCCTATTTCTGGTCGCCGTGCCGGCCATCTCTTGCGCTTTAGTACCAAATGCAGCTGTAGCAAGTAGTTTAGAAGGTTTGGAGAGCCTTGCAATTGCCTCGGCCGGAACTTCGTCCGACGACAGGAGAGTCGACGTAAAGACGTTTGAAATAAAGACCGGCTGCAAAGGTGATACTGTTGAGGCAAATATTCAATTTACTCGTATGACCGTCAAATTTCGCGAAGATGGTGCTCACGTAGTCTTGTCGTATATTGGGGAGTACACGCGACAGGGATGGTCTAGTCCTTGCGTCAAGGTTTCGTCGCTGTTCAATGGCGTTGAGTACGTGAAGATTTCTGGCCAGTACTCGTTTCGAGTAAGTGCCGCGCCGGGGGGGGTGCAATTATTGACAACGGTGTGGCGACAAGCTTGCTGTCGATAGCCGATGTTTCGCACGATTCCAACCAGCAAGCCATGCGCGCAGTCCGTAATGCGATAACTCTGCATTAGGCTTTGCAATATTAGTGCAGTGTTGTTGGAATTTCTTTTCGATCGCACAGCCAGGTCCACCAGAGTCGTCAAGACGACTTTGCTAGTCGCTTACGATCACAAGCGCGATCTGGGCCCGGTCGGTTGCGTGATGAATTGCTCCAAAGCAGACCATCGCGACAGACCGGAAGTGGCCGAATCCGGCAGTTCAAGTAGCAGGCATGAAGGGCAGCTTTCGCTGCACAGCACAACCAGCCCAGGCAATCGGCCTCGGGAAGTCATCAGCCACCCTCACCCTGACCGTCCGCAAAGGAGCACCAAATGGCAACGCTTAACAAGTTCGACCTGAGCGAGTTTTCGGCGCAAGGCGACGAGGTGCTGCTGGACATTCCGGTCAACACGCCTCTTACCCCGTTCAGGATTCACCCAGACAGGAGCCGCATGCTGAAAGTGGTCTACCTCAAGCGAAGCGATGACCATTGGTATCTGATCCATCCCAACGTGGCGCGTTCGGGCCAGCTGTCCGGCCTGTGGAAGGCAGCGCTCTACGAGGGCGTAAGGTCCAATGGCGCCAGCTTTGTCCTGCCGCTGACCGATGCCCGTCCAGGCCGGGAAGAACGCACCGAAAGTCTGAGGGAAGCCGCCGCTGCTGCGCGTCATGGCTGGGTGAAGATGGTGTCAGATGCCGAGCAGGACAGCTGGATCACCACAGCGCAAACCAGCGAGAAATTCCAGTCGCTGGAGCCGAAATGGTTCGATGGCGAGTTCTCGAAGCTTATCGAGATTGCCTTTCGCGGGCGCATCATCCTGACCCAGCAGGAGGCATTGGCGCGGTTCCGCAAGACGTCCGGCCAAGAAATTACCCTCTGATGAGTACGATGTGGGTCAACCCACGTTTGGCCGCATTGGATCAGAGTAGAACAAACACAATTAAGGACTAAGTGATGAAGGAACGTCGGATTTGGGAGGAGCTCTCACGCTTCGAGAGCCACGACTATGTGGGCAAGTGGTATTTGCGGCGACATAGGCGCACTCTCAATTCCGCACGTATACGGGAGGTTACCTCTTGCTTCACGCAAGGACGGGAATACTTTGCGAGCGCGACGAATGCTGCGACAAGCGTGCGCCCGCTGCTTCTTTACTATGGAGTTCTTTCCCTAAGTCGTGGCGTGATCTTGTTGCTCAATTCTGCGAAAAGCGAGTCAAATCTAAGACCGAGTCACGGTTTAGAGGTGGTAGATTGGCAAGGAACTCTTGCCAGCGGGATCGCGAATGTGCCGGATCTTCGGATACGTGCTACGAGTGGAACGTTCGGAGAACTGGCGGCTACGAGAAATCTGCAGAGTACAGGCTGGTGGAGCGCGCCATCCCTCGCGATAGGAACTTACTATGCCGAATACCCGATGCCGCGCTTTGTTGGGGACGATAGTGAAATGACATTGGACGATTTGCTGTCGCGCGACAATCGCTTTCTCTCCTTGTATACCGAAACAACAGGACGGCCGAGTCGCGTGCATTTGGGTGAGATCGTCGCTGACAAGGATGGGCTTGACGTTAGCATCTTCAGTTGGGGTCATGGCATTAGCCAAGCGATCGCCGAGAGCCGATTTGGCTTGCCATCCACAACGAAATTTCAGGTTAGGTCTGCAACTCATCGGCTTCCGATCGAGAACTACTATGTTCGGCTGCAAGGTTCTGATCTCAATGCACTGAAGCTCCTGCTTCCCGCAACTCAGTATGTCGGAGGAGATGGGATGTTTGTAATGGAAGACTTCTCAAATGGCGACCGCTTGTCCGAACTACTGCGAACCTTTTTGTTGTCTTACTTCTTAGGTATGCTGGTGCGTTATTTTCCATCGCGATGGATTTCCCTGTTACGTAACGAGAAAGGCGATGTCGCTCAGCCGCTGCTAATTGCGGCTGTCAACGCAGTTGGATCCGACTACCCGACACTGGTTGTTGGATCCCTGTCCTGACATGAAATAACTCTACTTTTCCTGTATACGGATAGGCTACTCAAGACCGTTTGCGTGGATGATCTGGCATCTTAACTATGGAATCATTCACTTTTCAGACGGAGCGCTTGCAAATTTATACTCGCATCGGTTGTGCGCTTCAATGCGTGTTGGCGCCGATTAAATATGGGGGTGCGGACAAAAACTTGGACTGGTTATGCCGTAAGTCTGAAGCTGTCTCGGTATTCGAAGGGACTGAGGGAGCCAAGCGAGAGCTTGATTCGCTTTTCGTTGTACCAGCCGATGTAGGCGTCAACGGCCTGGATGAACTGCTCAATGGTTGTGGCCTGCCAACCCTGAGGATAGAACAGCTCCGTTTTCAGCAGCCCGAAGAAACCCTCACAAGCCGCATTGTCGGGCGAACACCCTTTTCGCGACATCGAGCGGATCAGCTTCACATTGTGCATTCGTGAGAGCCATCCAGGCCAACGGTAGTGCGCACCGCGATCGGAGTGCACGACGGGCCGGTCAGCGCTGTTGGCCAGGGTCGCTATAGCAGCGTCCAACATCGTGTTCACCAACTCGGCGTCTGGACGTGTGCTGATGGCCCAGCTGACAACCAGACCATCGAAGCAGTCGATCACGGGCGACAGGTACACCTTGCTGCCCTGCTGGTAAACGGTCGATCACATTCCCCATTAACTGTTGGGAATAGACCCATTAAGCTAAATCTCGTAGGGCTGTATGCTTTGGGAACCGTCATACATCTGTGAGGACTGAAAATGGATAGGACCGTCCTCAGGCATAAGTAGTATGGTCCAAGGTGAACCTACAGTATCTGAATGGCCATTTCTCTGCACGTAGTCCTCTACCACAGGCATGAAGGCACCGAAGCAGATGCCCATGCCAAAGGACTTTGGAGACTTGATGGCCTCACTTTGTGCGCATAACTGCGGACCTATCTTTTCAGTGATAGATCCGGCTATGGGGTAGTTGTGGGTCAGAACCACGCAAAGTTCGTTCGCTAGACGGGGCAGGGTCAACCCAGCAGTATAGTGATGCTGGCCAGAGTGCTCCAGTCTCTTTAGTTCCACACCGTTCGGCTTCACGGCGTACTTGATCAACTTTAGCCTGGGCTTCTTCCTTTCAGTCCGTGCTGCCAAGAGAAACTCGACCTGCCCTGCGCCATGCTGCTTCGCAGCTTCTCTATACGCCTGCTGAATCCGGGGCGCAATCTCACTGAAAGTAGCGTCCTGCTTCAATTCGAGCACGATCTTGTTGACAACGCTCATGCAATGTATTTGACTACCAGCACAAGCGATTGCTGCGTTGCTTGAGACGATGAACGTTTTTGGTTGGTGCTCCAGTCGGCTCCATGAACCGTCGCCGAGCTCGTACGAGACGGCCGAATCAGAAAGGATACCTATGCCTAGATCGGGCAGAATGGCCGAAAAATGAAAAGTCATAAGGTAGAGCTTACCGACAAAAAACATTCGGTAGCTTGGCATGCCCATTGGGGGTCACCGCACGGCACGCACGATACGCTCGATCCGGTCGGCCGTCGGTGGCTCAATCGCCAATTCACGACATTTTGCTTCCAACCGCTCAACCATTGGTTCGGTTTCGCCGCTCACCTCCCCGACAACGTGATCACGCAGCCAAGTGGTCAACATCTCGGCGTCTGCCACCGTAGCCTCTCGGAAACCGAATCGAAGCCGGATTTCGCCACGCAGACGCTGCGCTGTGCGCCCAGTGAGGAAAGCCTCACTGTCCACGGGCATTGGAACGTCGATCTGCTTGCTCAGTGCCGCGATGCCTTGCGCCTGGACTTCGGCCTCGTCACGCGGAAACCGACCCCACTCACGAAAAAAAGTCAGCAGGATGGCAAAGCCAAGGCGGTTCGCGCGCTTCTTGGTCAATACCAGCTCGCGTTCGGCCGGTGCCAATGCCCACGGATCCCCTATTGCGTCGCTGCCTGCCATGGCGCTACGCGCGTGGGCGGTATGACTCAGGCCAACCGATCCGGGCAAGGGTCTCGATCAAGGTGGTGCGCTTCACGCCAAAGTTGCGACACACGGCGGCCTTCGACATACCGCCTTCTAGCGCGGCGATGATGGTGTGCAGTTTCTCGCCGACGATGGCGGGCGGGCGCCCGCCGATGCGCCCGCGCCGCCGGGCAGCGGCCAGCCCGGCGACGACGCGCTCCTGTATCAAGGCCCGTTCGTACTGCGCGAGCGCACCGAAGACTTGAAATAGCAATTCGCCCGATGCCGTGGTGGTGTCCATCCCTTCCGTCAGAGAACGAAACGCCACCTGCTGATTTTTCAGCGTACTCACAATCGCGAGCAAGTGCGACAGCGACCGACCGAGCCGGTCCAGTTTCCAGACAACCAGCACATCGCCAGGGCAGACGAATTTCAGTGCCTGTGCCAAGCCAGACCGATCATCCTTGGCGCCAGAGGCACGATCCTCGAACAGATGCCGCGCATCAACGCCGGCTGCCAGCAGCGCATCGCGCTGCAGATCCGTGCTCTGCCGATCCGATTCTGACGAAACCCGCATGTAGCCAACCAACATAGCCGGAAAACCATTGAGTTCAGGTTTCCGTATGTTAGCGAATCACGACATAGTTTTCCGCACATTTTTTGCTGCATCGCGTGAGCGATTTTATTGACAGCTGTTGCGCTGTCGCCAAACACTTGTTTTACGACACGCTTCATCAGCGTCAGAACGTTCAGAAACCAGCTACTGGTTCAAATGGCGGCTGATGACACGACTGCTTGTTCTACCCCTTATCGGGTACAAAAACCTACCCTAGCCCTGCCTTGACCCATATGCCGCCGGCCGCCGGTGAAGCGCTCAGGCTATAGTTCAGCTCATCCTTGGCAAGCGGCTAGCCCGCCTGCCATATTCATACAGCTCATGCTGTGAAAACCCAGGCTGCAAGCTGCTTTTAAAGGAATCTGATGTGCAGCATAGCGAGCAAATTTTGCTCTGTACATATTCATCAGGCTGCACAGTAAGCAACATGCATGCGCGTATTGCCGCTTTAGCTTCTTGCGTTCGCACGACTGTGTTTAGAACCTGCTCCATTCTCACTGTGGTTGTGGGTCTTGCGCTCTGTGCTATCCAAGTCTCGGCGGCGCCAGCGAACAAGTGCGTAATTGACGGTACGGTCACGTATCAGCAGGGCTCTTGTCCATCTGGCGAAGTTCGAAAGCCTCCCACTATTCAAGAGCTGAACGCTGAGGAAAAAAGACGACGTGCAGCGGCTGTGGCAATAGCCCCCGATAAAGTTACCGCTGCAATTCCTCGTATGTCCAGCAGCTTTAGTTGCGACGGACGAAAATATTGCTCGCAGATGACGTCATGCGCCGAAGCCAAGTATTTTCTTACCAACTGCCCCGGTGTGAAGATGGACGGCGGCCAGCGCAATGGAATTCCCTGCGAGCAGCAGTGGTGCGCGCCCTAGCGCCCATGCATCGCCCGGCTTGAAGATGGGGTTTAGGGAGCAGCGGAACGCAAAACCCAGTTAAGACCGTGCTCATCGCATTGGCAAATGCGTTTTTCCATAGGGGAAACCGTGCACAAACGAACCTTTATGCAACGGTGAATAGCTTACCGCCTACAAAGGCTTTGCACGTTGCATAAACCTGTTGCGATAGCTTTCTGAATTGCAATAGGTTTGTGCAACACGCGCCGGTCAGTTCAGCGGTGTTTTACCCAAGTGATTGACCGAAACTTAGGACGCTGAGTTTTGCTTAAGCATGTTTTACGTTCCATTGCTCCCTAAACCCCAAGATGCGGCCGAAACTTTCTCGGATGCTTTTCCCCTAACACACTGCCCTAAGATAAGAGCCATTATCTCAGGGGCAAAAATCGCCGGCAAAACCGGCGCCTGCCAGCGGGACGGGTCCTCACAGGCACCGGCCCGCCCGGACGCCGTGGCCAACGCACCAACGTAGGACCAGAAAAAAGCGATAT
>Ga0308157_10007255_pt1 | contig 12947 bp, 7 predicted proteins | sample PhyBR1_FD_201035 | JGI IMG/M metagenome (GOLD analysis project Ga0308157, IMG submission 201035) | Phyllosphere microbial communities from UC Gill Tract Community Farm, Albany, California, United States - DLSLB.R1 | ecosystem: Host-associated > Plants > Phyllosphere > Unclassified | place: USA...
TCCATGCCGTGGTAGGTCAGCATGGCCAGGATCACAGAGGCCACAACGGCCAGGTTCCGGTGCGAGGACGACCACTGCCCATCGCCGAGCAGGCGTGCGAAGACAAGAAGCGGCCAGTGCCACAGGTACAGCGGATAGCTGAGCTTACCCACGTACACAACCACAGGATTCGAAAGCACCCTGAGGTTGAACCAGGCGCCAGGCCCCGCCAGCACCAGCATCGCGGCAGCCATCACCACAGCCACCGCATAGAAGCCAGGGAAGGCCTTGGCATCCATGTACACACCCTGCGTGGCCACCAGCAAACCGATACCAGACCATCCCAGCACATTGCGAACACCGTAGCCTGCGACTGCACCATTGCCACGCTGCCATTGGATGCAGGCAATCAGCCCGCCAGAAGCAAGTTCCCACAACCGGCCAAAGGGCAGATAGAAACCCGCTGCCTGGCTCTTGCTCGTCAGGACAAGGTTCACTACCAGAGAACCAAACAGCACCGCCAGGGATACCGTCACCATCGAGCGCTTTGCACGGTAAGCCCAAAGCAGGACCAATGGCCACAGCAAGTAGAACTGCTCTTCCACGCCCAATGACCACAGATGCAGCAGCGGCTTGAGCTTGCTCGCCACATCCCAGTATCCGGACTCCAGGTAGAAATTGATGTTGGCGGAAAAAAGCGCGCTGAACAATGCCGACTTGCCCATCAGCCCGTATTCGGCCGGATACATCAGTGCAGGACCGAGGAGCAGGCAGGACAGCAGCACCAACAAAAGCCCGGGGAAGATCCGGTTGACCCGGCGCACGTAAAAGTCACGGATTGAAAATTTTCCATCCGCCAGCTCTCTGCACAAAATCGATGTGATGAGGTAGCCGGAGATCACAAAGAACAGATCTACGCCCACATACCCGTTGGGCAAGCTGGAAGGGGAAGCGTGAACCGCAAGCACCATCAGCACGGCAATCGCACGCAACCCGTCGATGTCCGGCCGATATTCGAATTTACGATCTGGAGTCACCAAGCACCATTCTTCTAAAAAACTGGCAACGCAATTTCTGGAACCGCGCCACAGCCAACAGATCAGCGACCTGCCAAGCAGTGGCCTTCATCCCACAAGGTCAAAATGGCACCGATGCCGGGTCGGTATCCACGGGAGCCTCCAAGGGCCCAGTCACCACACCCGGACCCAGTTTTTTACCCGTGCTCAAGGCTGAACCAGTTGCCACGGCTGCCGAAGCCTCCGCCACCCCACTCTCCGCCTCGCCCCCCAGCGCCTCGATCAGGTCCGGAATCAGCTTGACCAGCTCGCCCGTGGCGATCGCCACGTCGGTGTCAAAGCCACCGTCGTCGGCCTTGGTGCCTTCGAACACCGTGTCCAGGAACGAAACCTTCTTGATCTGCAGCCCCTCGGTGAGCATGAAGCTCACACGGTCGTCCCAGGTGAGCGCGAGCTTGGTGGGCAACTTGCCGGCGTCGATGTGGGCCTGCACCTCTTCGATGTCCAGGGGGTGGCGGGCATAGCGCACCACGGCCTTTTCCTCGGTGGCGCTCTTGAGCTCGCATTCGCGGTCCACGGTGAAGCCCACGGGGGGCTCCTGCTCCTTGAGCCAGTGGGACATCGCCGCCTGCGGGCTGGTCTGGGTGTTGATGAGCGACACCGACAGGCCGGGCAGCGATTCGACCAGCAGCGTGACCACCTCGTCCGCACGGCCCTGGCTGGACGTGTCCAGCACCAGCAGGCGCGACGCCGTGTCGATCCAGATCCACATCGAGCCCTGCTTGGTGAAGGCCATGGGCAACAGGTCCAGCTTGGCCTCGTCCTTGAGTTCCTTGCTTTCCTTCTTGCCAGGCTTGCGGCCGGTTTCCTGCTCGATGCGTTCTGCCTTTTCCTTCACGCGGCGTGCCAGCACGCTGCCGGGCAGCACCTTGGACTCGACCATGAAGCGCAGGATCCACTGGCCCCCGACCGACTCGGCCAGCGGGCCGTGCTGGTCGCCACGCGGCGGCACCCAGCCCAGGGACTTTTCCTGCGTGGCGCCGCACTCGATGAAGGGCGCCTTGGCCAGGGCCTCTTCCACTTGTGTCAATTCGACCTGCCATTGCGGCGCAATGCGGTACACGATCATGTTCTTGAACACGGAAAACCTTTTCTTTTCTGGGACGGAATGCGCCATTGTCGGTGGTTCTGCGGGAGAGGTTTCCTGCCGTCCATCCCTGGCGGTCCGCGCACCCGCGAGCGGATGAACAGGCACGATCACAGCGGGCAGACGCCGTGGAACGGGCCTTGCCGTGCCACTGGCGCCGTCCCCCTTCACGAGACATGCGCGGGGTGTTTCTTTTGGAAACTTTACACAGCCTCACCCAACCGGTATGGCGGCGATACATGCGGGGCGGACACTGGCCTCCATCGCCGGAACGGTCGTCCTGGCGAGTTCCCAACCCTGTGAAAGGACTCACACCATGGTTTTCAGATTCCAACACCGCCTGGCCGCCACCGCTGTTCTCGCCGCACTGGCCCTGCCGGTCCTGGCCCAGCAACCGCCAGCCGCCCCGCCCGCGGCGGGCGCCACCGCAACCCCCGAAGGCCGCCACAAGGCAGCGGGTGACCGCCATGAGCACCGTGCACGCCACCAGGCCCACATGGCCAAGCGCATGGCCACCCTCAAGGACCAGCTCAAGCTGAGCGCCGCCCAGGAACCCGCCTGGACGGCCTTCACCGCCGCGATGCAGCCCGGGGAACGCACCGCCCGCCTGGACCGCAAGGACATGGACAAGCTCACCACGCCCGAACGCATCGACCGCATGCGGGCCCTGCGCGCCCAGCACGCCGCCGAGGCCGACCGTCGTGGCGAGGCCACCAAGACCTTCTACGCCGCCCTGACGCCAGAGCAGCAAAAGACCTTTGATGCCCAGGCACACCAACGCGGCCAGCAGCGCATGCGCGATCACCACCACGGCGGCGGCGGCATGCGCGGCGGCGAGGGCCATCCATCGCCCGCCGCGCCGGCGAAGTAACGCCTCACCTGCACCGCCACCGCACTCACTGCGGGGCGGCGGCATGGGGGACGGTCCCCGGGGCCCGTTGCCGGCGTGCAGCCGGCACTGCCTTTTACTTTCCCCTCCTTGCTCGCCAAGCCCGGAGTCCTGCCTGGACCCCGGGCTTTGTGCTTTGCGGCCACGCGTGCGGCCCGCCGGGGGCGGCGTTTGTGGATAACCCTGGGGGCCGTTGTGGCACAACCTGCTGGTTATCCACAGAAGACGGCGCGAGGCCGAAGTTGTTGTCTGCGAGCCCCGGGCTTTGCGCAGTCCGCCGCACAGGCTTTGCGGCCACGCAACTCCGCGCCAGCATTGGAAAAAACCGTCTTGTCCACAGAAAACGGGTTGCTCTACTACTACTGCTATTTATATATAGAACCATAGAAGAATAACCAGAACCTCCTTCTCGTGCCCCCAAACGCGTGTGGGGCCGAGCTCCCGGCGCCGGTCCACGCTGCGGCGGTCGGAGGGGAGCGGCGGGCGCCGAAGAGCGCAACGGAAAGCGGACAGGGGCCCGCGCCAGCCCGCTGGTTCCTTCCCGCCGGGGCCTGGCGGGGTCCACGTCTCTCATCTGCTATCAAAAATATAGCTTTTGGCGCTTGTTCCGTAAGCGTTTGGTGCTATTTTCAATGTCACAACTTCCTTGTGGGAGCATCCGTGCGTAAAACTGGGGATAGTTCTGGCACAACCTCCTGGTTATCCACAGAAAAAGGCCCCGGCCGTGTTTTGTCCCCTTTCGCGCGACACCGGAAAGAGGGATCGGTGCACAGGGTTGGGCGGGTTGCAAGTGCGCGCCATGGCGAGGGAAAAGGCAGTTGTCCACATCCAGGGCCGCCTTCTACTACTACGACTATGTATTTATAGACAACATAAGAAGAAGACAGGGGGAGAACTTCCCGCGCAGGACACGCGGTGCGAGGCACCACCCTCGGAGGCCCCGCGGACGGACCGGTGCCGTGAAAAGGGGGGTCGGGAACAGGAGCGGCGATGCCGCGCGGGTGGGAACAGACGCCGCAGGCGGGCAGGCGGAAGCTGGCTACGCGGCGCAGGAGCGCAGGAAGGCCCCCAGAACGTCCGCGGAGAGGGGGCGGCTGAAGAGGTAGCCCTGGTAGTGCAGGCAGCCCGCGCGGGCCAGCAGCTCGCGTTGCTCGGGGGTTTCCACCCCTTCGGCGATGACTTCCAGGCCCAGGCTGCGCGACAGGCCGATGATGGTGTCCACGATCGCCGCGTCGTTGGGGTCGGTCAGCAGGTCGTGCACAAAGCTCTGGTCGATCTTGAGCTGGTCCAGCGGCATGCGCTTCAAGTAGCTCAGGCTGGAGTAGCCGGTGCCGAAGTCATCCAGCGAGAAGCCCACGCCATAGGAGCGCAGCGCGGCCATCGTGGCGATGGTGGTTTCCATGTCTTCCACCAGCAGGCTTTCGGTCAGCTCCAGCTTGAGCAGATGCGCCGGCGCGCCGGTGATGGCCAGCACGCGGGCCACGTCGTCCACGAAGCTGGCGTGGCGGAACTGGCGCGAGCTCACGTTCACCGCCATGGTCAGGTGGGCCAGGGCCGGGTCGTCCTGCCAGCTGGCCAGCAGCTTGCAGGCCGTGTGCAGCACCCAGCGGCCCAGGGGCAGGATGAGCCCGGTTTCCTCGGCCAGCGGGATGAACTGCGCGGGCGAGACCATGCCGCGCTGCGGGTGGGCCCAGCGCACGAGCGCCTCCACCCCCACGCAGCGGCCGGACAGGTGCATCTGCGGCTGGAAATGCAGCAGGAATTCCTCCTGCGCGAGCGCGGCGCGCAGGTCGGTCTCCAGCCCGGCGCGGGCCGTCACCACGGCCTGCATGTCGGGGTCGAAGAAGCGCAGCGTGTTGCGCCCCGCCGTCTTGGCCTGGTACATGGCCAGGTCCGCCTGCTTGAGCAGTTCGCCCACGCTGGTCTGCTCGCCCGTGAACGGCGCGACGCCGATGCTGGGCGTGCTGCGGTACTGGTACCCCGCCAGCGCATAGGGCACGGCCAGCATGGTGAGGATCTTTTCGCCCACGCTGCGTGCATGCAGCGCCAGCTCGTGCGGCCGGGGGCTGAGCTCCTCGAGCATCACCACGAACTCGTCGCCGCCCAGCCGGGCCACCGTGTCCACGCTGCGCACGCAGGTGTTCAGGCGCTGCGCCACCTGCTGCAGCAGCAGGTCGCCCTGGTCGTGGCCCAGCGTGTCGTTCAGGGTCTTGAAGTTGTCCAGGTCGATGAACAGCAGCGCCCCGCCCTGCAGGCGCCGCTGGGCGTTGGCCAGCGCATGGCCCATGCGGTCCATGAGCAGCATGCGGTTGGGCAGCCCGGTGAGCGCGTCGTAGAACGCCAAGCGCTGGATCTCGCGCTCGTTGGCCTTGCGCTGGCGGATGTCGGTGTTGATGGCCAGGATGGACTGCGGCTGGCCGCTGTCGCCGCGCACCAGGGTCCAGCGGCCCTCGACCTCGATGGCGCTGCCGTCGCGGTGGCGCTGCACGATCTCGCCGGTCCACTCCCCCTGCTCCAGCACCGTGCGCGTGGCATGGCGGAAATGGGTGGGGTCGTCGTAGAGCAGCGTCTCGATGGACTGGCCCAGCGCCTGCAGCTGCGACCAGCCATACAGGCGCTCGGCGCTCTTGTTCCAGAAGATGATGCGGTGCTCCAGGTCGCGCACCAGGATCGCGTCCTGCGCCTTGTCCAGCAGCGAGGCCTGGTGGCGGATGCGGGCATCCGCCAGCTGCCGGTCGATCTCGGACGAGGCGCGGGCGGCAAAGATCTGCAGCGTGGAGGTGATGAAGTCCGTCTCGTCGATGGGCTGGCGGAACAGCACGAACACGATGCCCACCACCTCGCCATCGGCATTGCACAGCTGCTGGCCCGCATAGCCCTGCGCGCCCACATGGCGCAGCATGGGCGCCCCGGGGTGCAGCTGCTGCACTTTCTCGGCCACCACATGCGCGCGCTGCGACAGCAGCATGAGGCTGGGCGTGCCTTCCAGGGTGTATTCGTCGTTGGGCAGCATCTGACCATCGAGCACCGCTGCGAGCGTGGCCACCCGCGGAGCCTGCCCTTCCACCGGCGGTAGCAGCCGCACCACGCAGCCGCCCTGGGCCCCCAGCGCATCGGCCATGTTGCGCACCAGCTGCACGAAAAACTCCGTGCCCGTGCTCGCCGACACGGCGGCCGCCACCTTGAGCACCGAGGCCTGCAGCCGTTGCTGCGCCTTCTGCGCGCGCAGGCTGGTGATGCCAAAGGCCAGGTCGTTGGAAAGCTCCTGCAGCAGGGCCGCCTCTTCGGGGCTGATCTGCAGGATGTCCGGCGCATACAGGTACAGCAGGCCGAAGGTGCGGTCGCGGTCGCGCAGCGGCAGGCAGATCACGCCGTGAAAGCCGTTGTCCAGCATGCGCTCGGTCCAGTCGGCAAAATCGCCCTCGGCGCGGATGTCCTGCACGATCACCGGCTTGCCCGAGCGCACGGCCGTGCCCGCGGGACCCCGGCCGTAGCGGTCGTCAGCCGACCAGGACAGGTGCAGGTTCTCCAGGTAGTTCTGGTTGTGGCCCGCATGGGCCACGGGCTGGATGGACTTGCGTTCGTCGTCCAGCGCGAAGCCCACCCAGCCCATGCGGTAGCCGCCGATGTCCACGGCGATGTGGCAGATCGCCTGCAGCAGCGCGGTCTCGGACGTGGCGCGCACGAGGGTTTCGTTGCAGGCGCTCAAGAGGCGCTGCGCGCGGCCCATGCGGGCCAGTTCGCGTTCGGTGCGCAGGCGCTCGGTCACGTCGGTGGCCAGCACCTGGCGCGCGGGGCGGCCGTTGAAGCTGATGCTGCCCGCCGTGATCTCCACGTCCATGAACGCGCCGTCCTTCTTGACGTGGCGGCTGACGACCGGCTTGTTGCGCTGGTCCATCGCAATGGCGTTGATGGTGGCGCGGATGCTGGCGCGGCGCTCCGCCGGCCACAGGTCCGTCATGTCCATCGCCAGCAGCTCGGCTTCGGCATAGCCGTAGTGCGTCTCCATCGACTGGTTCACGGCCTGCAGGCGCAGCGTTTCCCTGTCGTACACCCACATCGGGTGGGGGTGCTCGTCGAACAGCATGCGGTACTGCTGCTCCGATGCCCGCAGCTGCCCCGCCACGTGCCGCAGCTGCACCATCGCGCCCAGGGATTCGGTGAGGATCTCCAGGTGCGCGACGTCGCGCCGCGAAAATGCCTGGACCTTGTCCGAAACGACCTTGAGCGAGCCCACCACGCCTTCGGCGGTGCGCAGCGGCACGGCCATCACGGAGCGCACCCCGTGCCGGTGGGGCAGCGACACCATGTCCCAGCCCTCGGCCTCGGTGTCGTTGCACACCACGGTGCGGCCTTCGCGCAGCGCGGGCCACAGCAGGCTCTGGTCGGCCGCCAGCAGGTGGCCCACGGGCCGCACATGGTCGCCCGCCGATGCCTGCGCCACCAGCTGGCGCCCTTGCAGCAGCTCCACCAGCGCCCCGCGCGCCAGCGTCTGGCGCAGCACGGTGTCGGCCACGAGCTGGAGCACCTCCGGCAGGGGCATGTCCAGCGACGAGATGCGCTGCTGCACCTGCAGCAGCTCCGCATGGTTCTGCGCATCGCGCTGCGCATCGAGTTCGGTCAGCTTCTGCGCGCTGATGTCGGTCATGCCGCCGACCATGCGCACCGCCTTGCCTTCGGCGTCGCGGATCAGGAAGCCCCGGTCCAGTACCCAGGCATAGCTGCCGTCCTGGCGCCGGAAGCGGTATTCGGCGGACCAGTGGTTGTCCGCGCCCCCAATGGCCGCGTGGATGCCGTGGAGGATCTCCCCGCTGTCTTCGGGATGCAGCCGCAGCGTCCACGAGGTGCTGTCCGGCGGCAGCTGGTCGAGGGGCACGCCGAACAGGTTCTGCATGCCTTCGTTCCACCACATGAGGTCGGTGTCCAGGTTCCAGTCCCAGACGGCATCTGCCGTGGCGCGCGAAACGAGGTGAAAGCGCTCCTCGCTGTCACGGCGCGCCTGCTGGGCCAGGTGCTGGGCCGTGATGTCCTGGAAGGCCCCCTGGATGCGGACGATGCGCCCCCCGGCATCGCGCGCCGCCTGCCCGGCGGTGCGCACCCAGAAGCGCCTGCCGCCCGGCATGTCCACCTCGGCTTCCACGTCAAAGGGCGTGCCGTGGTGCCGGCAGTCATCGAACGCCTTTTGCATCTGCGGCCGGTAGGGTGGCGTGTACAGCTGCAGGACCTGCGCCAGGTCGCCCACGCGGTGGCTGAGCCCATAGGCGGCCGCGATCTCCTGCGACCACACGAGCTGCATCCCCGGCAATTCGACCGTCCAGCCGCCCACGCGGGCAATGCGCCCCGCCACGCGCAGCGCCTCGCCCTGCGCGACCATCTCGGCATGCATCTGGTCGCGCTCCCGCACGAGCTGGGCCAGCAGCCTTTTCTGGCGGCGCAGTTCCAACTGCGCCATGGCCTGGCCCGCGAGGATCGCGAGGCCCTCGATCTGCCCTTCCTCCAGTGTGCGGGGGACGGTGTCCACCACCGCGAGGGTGCCCAGGGCGAACCCCTCGGGCGTCACCAGCGGCACGCAGGCATAGAAGCGGACATGGGGCTCGCCCAGCACCAGGGGGTTGCTGGCGAACACGGGGTGGCGCGTGACGTCGGGCACGACCACCGGCTCGCGGCTGCCGTCCAGTGCCTGGGCACAGAACGCAATGGCGCGCTCGGTCTGCTGGAAGGGGATGCCGACCGCCGCCTTGAACCACTGGCGCTCGCTGTCGAGAAAATTGACCACGGCGATAGGGCAGCCGCACACCCGCGCGGCCAGCGTGGCCAGCTGGTCGAAGCCTTCTTCCGCGGGGGTGTCGAGGATCGCGTAGGACTGCAGTGCCATGAGCCGCGCTGCCTCGTCGGGTGCGTGGGCTGGCGGCATGGTCAGGCCGCGGTGGCTATGGCTGTGCCCGCTGGCGCGCACCCCAGCGCCAGCGCCCGGAGGGCCTGGAGGATGTGGCGCAAGAACGGGAACAGCGTCGTCGTCAAAGGGGTCGGGCGGCAGGAAAAGAACCGGACGGGGGCGGGCAGAAGAAGCACGCGCTCGCGCGGCCCCTGAAACATGAATGCTACACCGCACAGCGCCGGACCGAGCGGTCACCACCATGCGGGTTTGCCCCAGAACACCTTCAGTCACCCTGGCAACCTTCGCGCAGCGCCATGCTTGCTAGGCTGCGTGCCATGCAGATATCCGAACTCGCGCAACGCACCTCGGTGTCCGTCCACGCCCTGCGCCACTATGAGCGGCTGGGGCTCCTGCAGCCGCGCCGGCGGGCCAATGGCTACCGCGACTATCCACCGCGCATGCAGCGCGAGGTCGTGTTCATCGCCATGTCGCGCCAGCTGGGCTTCACCCTGCCGCAGATCGCCCTGCGCCTGGGTGCCTACCGGGCAGGCACCCTGCGCACCGAGACCATGGTGCAAGCCCTGCAGGAGCGCGCGCAGGCGCTGGACGGGCAGATCGATGCACTGCGGGCCCAGAAGCAGCGCGTGCTGGAGCACCAGGCCTGGCTGCGGGCGCAGCAGGCCAGGCGCCGTGCCGGGGCGCCGGCGCCACCGGCGCCCTGGCCGCGCGTGCGGCCCCCCGCCACGCCACCCCCATCGGCCCGCGCCCGTCCATCCACCCCCCGCGCAAGGAAAGCACCATGACCTCTTTTTCTGCACACCCCGTGGCAGCGCCCGCCGCGCCCCTGGACCATCTTCAGTCGCTGGTGCTGGCCATGCCCATGGCGCGCACGCTGGGCCTGCGCTTCGTGCGCGCCGAGCCGGGCGCGGTGGAGGTGGAGATTCCGGTGAGCGACGCCTTCTGCTTTCGTCCCGGCCAGCTGCAGGCCACGGCCGTGTTTGCCGTGGCCGACTTCGCCGCCGTGGGCGCGGCCGGCAGCGTGCTGCCGCCGGGCTGGGTGAATGCCACGGTGGACGCCACCGTGAAACTCGTGGCCCCGGCACGGGGCGTGTGCCTGCGGGCCCGCGGGCGCGTGATCGACGCGGCGCGGCTGCTCACCGTCTGCGCGTCCGACGTGTTCGCGGTGGATGCGGATGGCAAGGAAACGCTGTGCGCCACGCTGCTGGCCACGGCGCGCAACATCGACACCACGGCAACGCGCTAGCTGCCGCGGCCTGCGGCAGAGCGCAGTGCCGGCAGGTCAGCCGCGTGCGCGCCGTGCGCGCACGGCGGCGGCCAGGCCTTCCAGCACCGGCGCCGTCTGCGCCATGCTGATGCAGGCGTCCGTCACCGACACGCCGGGCGCGAGCGGCTGGCCGGGCACGATGTCCTGGCGGCCTTCCTGCAGGTGGCTCTCGATCATGAGGCCGGTGATGCGCCGGTCGCCCGCCGCGATCTGCCGGGCGACGTCGTCCGCCACGGTGATCTGGCGCTGGTGCTGCTTGCTGCTGTTGGCGTGGCTCACGTCGACCATCACCTGCTCGCGCAGGCCCGCCGCCTTGAGCATGGCGCAGGCCGCGTCCACATCGGCCGCGCCGTAGTTGGGCTGCTTGCCGCCGCGCAGGATCACGTGGCAGTCCTGGTTGCCGCGCGTCTCGAAGATCGCGGCCTGGCCCATCTTGGTCATGCCCATGAAGGCGTGCGAGGCCTGCGCGGCCTGGATGGCGTCGCTGGCCACCTTCACGCCGCCGTCGGTGCCGTTCTTGAAGCCCACGGGGCACGACAGGCCGCTGGCCAGCTGGCGGTGGCTCTGGCTCTCGGTGGTGCGCGCGCCGATCGCGCCCCAGCTCACCAGGTCGCTGATGAACTGCGGCGAGAGCAGGTCCAGGAACTCCGTGCCCACCGGCAGGCCCAGCGCCAGCACATCCAGCAGCAGCTGGCGCGCCAGCTCCAGCCCTTCGTTGATGGCGAAACTGCCATCCAGCCGGGGGTCGTTGATGTAGCCCTTCCAGCCCACGGTGGTGCGGGGTTTTTCAAAGTAGACGCGCATCACGACCAGCAGGTCGGCCTGCAGCGCGTCGGCCTGGATCTTCAGCTGGCGCGCGTAGTCCATCGCCTGGTCGTGGTCGTGGATGGAGCAGGGGCCCACCACCACGATGAGCCGGTCGTCCTGGCCGTGCAGCACGCGCGAGATGGCGGCACGGCTGGTTTCCACCAGGGTCTGCGCGGCGTCGGGCGTGGGCAGCCACTCCTGCAGCAGCGCCGGCGTGATGAGCGGGCGCACGGCCTTGATGCGCGTGTCGTCGATGCGTGTCGTGTCGTGGGTGGAGATCGGGGTGGCGGAGCGGTGTGCGTGGGTCATGGTGGCCCCGATTGTCGCGCGGCCCGGCCCGCTCTTCTCGGCAGCCAGTCTCGCGCGCATCGTTAAATACTGGCGCGGCCCCAGCGAGAGACGCAGAGCAAGGGCCGCCCCGCAGCGAGTGCGTCGTCCCCCTGCCCGCATCGCGCAGCGGTGCGAGAGCGGGGGGAAGGCGCGTAGCGCCTCAGGGGGGTGTCCGAATTCAAGGCCGGCGGAACGCCGCGTTCTGCCGCGCCCAGTGGCGCGACTGCAAGTGGTCAAGCCGCACCGTGCCGCCGGAGGAAGGTGCATGCACGAAGCGCCCCTCCCCCACGTAAATGCCCGCATGGTTGGGCTGGCGGCCGGTGCCGAACACCACCAGGTCGCCGGCGCGCAGCTCGCTGCCGTCGATGGGGTAGCCCCAGCTGTTGAGCTGCGCCACCGTGCGCGGCGGCGGCGTGCCGACCTGGTTGCGGTACACATAGCCGATCAGCCCGCTGCAGTCGAAGCCGGAATCCGGCGTGTTGCCGCCGTAGCGGTACGGCGTGCCCACGAGGCCCAGCGCATGGATGGCGATGTCGTGCGCCTGCTCCGCGGTCAGGGGGGGGGTGGTGCGTACCGGGGCTGACGAAGAAGGCGACGGGGGCCGCGAGGTGCCGCAGCCGCCCAGCGCCAGCAGGGCGGCGGTGCAGGCGGCCAGGGCCAGTCTGTGAAAAACAACGCGCATGGCCCGAAGGGTAACGGATAGGCCCCGGCGCCTGCGCGGACGCCGTCCATGGCCTGGGGATATTGGCCAAAAATGCCGCCAGCGCTTGCTGGGAAAGCGCTGGCAGCTATCTTTTTTACAACAGCGGCAATGTCGTCACGCCGTCGCCGTGGCGGCCACGCCCTGGCGCCGCTCGGCCAGCCGGTTGGCCACGCTCACGATGGCCAACACCGACGCCGTCACGATGTTGTGGCTGGCGCCCGCGCCGAAGGTGGAGCCGGCCACACCTTCCATGGCTGCTTCGACGATGGCCAGCGCCTGGGCGTTGGCACCGGTGCCGGTGGCGCGCTCTTCGTAGTGGTCCACGCGCAGCGGCAGGCCGAGGGCATCCACCGTGGCGGCGATCGGCCCGTTGCCCTGGCCGCGCAAAGGCTGGCGCGTGCCGTCGATGGTCACGTCGAGCTCGATGCCCTGCCCGTCTTCATCGAGCCGGTGGCTGTGGCAGATGATGGCCGCCCGGGCCGGGGCGCGCAGGTAGGTGGCCTGGAACAGGTCCCACAGTGCCTCGCCGCTCATCTCGCCTTCGCTCGCGTCCGTCTGGCGCTGCACCACGGCGCTGAATTCGACCTGCATGCGGCGCGGCATCACCACGCCGTGTTCGCGCTCGAGCAGGAAGGCAATGCCGCCCTTGCCCGACTGGCTGTTCACGCGGATCACGCTGTCGTACGTGCGGCCCAGGTCCGCGGGGTCGATGGGCAGGTACGGCACTTCCCACAGCGCGCTCGGGTCCTGCGCGGCGAAGCCTTTCTTGATCGCATCCTGGTGCGAGCCCGAGAACGCGGTGAACACCAGGTCGCCCGCGTAGGGGTGGCGCGGGTGCACCGGCAGCGAGGTGCATTCCTCGGCAATGCGCGCCACCGAGGTGATGTCCGAGAAGTCGAGGTTCGGGTGCACG
>Ga0308157_10007257_pt1 | contig 12944 bp, 5 predicted proteins | sample PhyBR1_FD_201035 | JGI IMG/M metagenome (GOLD analysis project Ga0308157, IMG submission 201035) | Phyllosphere microbial communities from UC Gill Tract Community Farm, Albany, California, United States - DLSLB.R1 | ecosystem: Host-associated > Plants > Phyllosphere > Unclassified | place: USA...
TGCTGCCCGCGATGCGAAAACGCATACAATTGAATGTATGACTGACCGCCGTCTCGCCGTGGAGGCGTGGGAGAACCTCTTCCGCGCGCAGCACGAGATCTTCGCCGACATCTCGAAGGACTTCCTCGATTCATCCCTTCAGCAGGGAGAGTACGACGTGCTGCTGACCGTCGTACGCGGCGCGGATCGCACGGCCCGGTTGCGCGACATCACGGGGAACCTGCTGATCAGCCAGCCGAGCGTCTCGCGGCTCGTCGACAAGATGGTCGTACGCGGTCTCGTGACCAAATGCTCGGATCCGGAAGACGGTCGAGGTGCGCTCGTGACGGCGACCGACGAGGGCGTTCGCGCGTTCCGCGCCGTCGCGGTGCAGCACGGGCGAAGCATTGCCCGACGGATGTCCGCGCTTACGGACGACGAGCTCGAGACTCTCAAGGCGCTCACGACCAAGCTGCGCGCGCACCGTTAGCCGCAGACGCGAATGCCGCCGAGGCCCTTCGACCTCGGCGGCAATCGCGTACGGGCGGGATCAGCCCGTGTTCTGCAGCCCCGCGGCCACTCCCGACACCGCGAGCAGCAGCAGCCGCTGCACGTCGGGGTCCGCGGCGGTGTCCTTCGGATCATCGCGCAGCGCGCGGAGTGCGCGCAACTGCAGCAGCGACAGCGCGTCGACGTAGGGGCTGCGCAGCTTGACGGCTCGCTGCAGGACCGGCTTGTTCGAGAGCAGGCCGTCACCGCCCACGATGCGCACCACCCAGTCGCGGGTGAGCTCCATCTCCTCGGTCACGAGCGCCGCGAGGTCGTCGCGGTCACCGAGCGCGAGGTATTCGCGAGCGATGCGGTCGTCGGTCTTCGCCAGGCTCATGCCGACGTTGTCGATCATGGTACGGAACAGCGGCCACTCGCCATATGCCTCGCGCAGCAGCTCTTCGTCGCCGACGGCCTCGAGTGCGGTGCCGAGCCCGAACCAGCCGGCGAGGTTGATGCGCGCTTGTGTCCACGCGAACACCCACGGGATCGCGCGCAGGTCCTCAAGCGACTCGACCGACAGCCCCCGACGGGCCGGGCGCGACCCGAGCGCCAGCAGCCCGACCTCCTCCATGGGTGTCACGGTCGCGAACCAGGGCGCGAATCCGTCGGCCTTCACGAGGTCGAAGAAGCGCTGTCGCGAGGTGGCGTCCATCGTCGCCGCGACGCCGGCGAAGCGCTCGGCGGCCTCGCGGTTGGTCGCCTCGTTCGACGGCGCAGACGCGGTGAGGATCGCGGCAGCGACCTGATCAATGTGGCGCTGGGCGATGTCGGGATCGCCGTAGCGGGCGAAGATGACCTCGCCCTGCTCCGTGAGTTTGAAACGGCCGTCGACCGAGTGCGGCGGCTGCGCGAGGATCGCGCTGTTCGCCGGCCCGCCGCCGCGCCCGAGCGCGCCGCCGCGCCCGTGGAACAGCGTCAGCTCGATGTCCTTCACCTGCGCCCACTGTGCGATCGCGGCCTGCGCCTCGTACAGGGCGAGCGTCGCGGCCACCGGGCCGACGTCCTTCGACGAGTCGGAGTAGCCGAGCATGACCTCGAGCTTGCGACCGGTGGCGGCCAGACGCGCGGCGAACTCGGGGTGGTCGACGATCTCCGCGAGGATCGCGGGCGCTGCCTGCAGGTCGTCGAACGTCTCGAACAGCGGGATCACGTCGAGCACGGGAACCGTGCCGGTCTCGCCCGCCGCGTACTGCGCAAGACGGTGCACGTTCGCGAGGTCGTCCACCGATTGCGTGAACGACACGATGTAGCGACCGGCCGCCCGAGGCCCGAACCGCTGCTGCACGTGCGCGATCGTGCGGAACACGTCGAGCACCTCTTCGGTCTGCTCGCCGCGGTCGCCTCCCGCATCGAGCTCGGCGAGCACCTTGCGGTGCACGGCGGAGTGCTGACGCACCTCGAGCTCGGTGAGGTGGAAGCCGAAGGTCTCGACCTGCCAGACGAAGTCCTGCAGCGCGCCGTAGGCGTGGCGCACGGCGCCCGCTTCGATGAGAGAGGTCTGCACGATGCGCAGGTCGGCCAGCAGCTCGTCGGGCTCGCGGTACGCCAGGTCGGCGTCTCGCGTGCGCGTGGCGGCGATCTTGCGCGCGAGCAGCAGTACGGCGGCGCGGTGCAGCTCGTTCGGCGAGCGCTTGGCAACCTCGACCGCCGCGTCTTCATCCGCACTGCGCAGACGCGACCAGAGCTGCGACAGCGCCGCGTTCGGCACCGTCGATTCCCTGCTCAGCGTGAGCCCGCGGCCCACGGCGAGCGCAGCCTTCTCGAGACCCCGCAGCACGTGGTCGCTCGCGATCCCGGCAGCCTTGCGGCTGACCTTGGCGGTGACGAACGGGTTGCCATCGCGGTCGCCGCCGACCCAGCTCCCCACGCGCACGAAGGGCCGCACGCGCGGCTCCCGCACGCCCGACTTCTCGCCCTGCAGCGCATCGTCGACGTTGCGGTACACCTCGGGCACCGAGGTGAAGAGCGTGTCGTCGAACACGGCCATGACGCCACGCACCTCGTCGACCGGCGTGGGCTTCTCCCGGCGGATCGGCGAGGTGCGCCACAGCGCGTCGATCTCCTCGAGCATGTGGCGCTGCGTGCGGCGTTCGGCGACGCCGCCGCGGGGCCCGTTTGCGAGCTCGTCCACGAGGATCGTCAGCCGGCGGATGCTCGTCGAGATCGCGCGGCGGCGCGCCTCGGTCGGGTGCGCGGTGAAGACGGGGTGGAAGGTGAGAGCGTCGAGACGCCGCCCCGCCTCGTCGGATCCGATCTCGTCGACCAGCGCGGCGTACGCGCCGGCGACCGTCCCCCGGGAATCGCGCGGGGCCGCACCATCGCGTGCGCGCAGCGCGCGCACCCGCTGGCGCTCCTCGGCGAGGTTGACGAGGTGGAAGTAGACGGTGAACGCGCGAGCGACCTCATCGGCGCGGCCGAGCGTGAACGACTCCACGATCTCTACCGCGCGATCGAACGCGTCGGACGCCGGATGCGTATAGGCCTCGATCGTCGCGGCGCGCAGCCGCTCGACGTCCTCGAACAGGCCCTCCGACCCGCTTTCGATCAGAACGCGGCCGAGCAGACGCCCGAGCAGACGCACGTCAGCGCGCATCGCGTCGGGAATCTCCTGCTCGGCCTCGAGACGGCCGACGACATCGAGAACCTCGGTAGGAGTGGGGGTGTGCATACCTCCACGGTAGTTGCAGTCGACGGGGGCGTTCGACGCCGTGCAGCCGTCGAACGCCCCCGTCGACCGGTCACCCGGCGGACTCGTACGCGACCGTCTTCTCCACCGTCACCTGCTCGTCACCCGTCTGACCGGTCACCGTTACCTTCACCTCACCCGCGGGGATGGCCCGCTCGCGAGAGTTGATCGACACGTTCGCCGAGTCGCCCGGCTGCACCGCGGCGAACGACTTCGACCCGTAGGCCGTGTCGATCACGACATCCACCGGAGCGTCCTCGTTGTTCGTCACCGACACCGACACATACTGCTTACCCGCCACGGCACGTGTACGCGCATCCACCGACACGTCCAGATCCGGCGACGGATCCTCGGAGCCGTCGAGCGCGTCGAGCGCCGCGGTGAGCGCGTCCACGGCGGCGACGTGCTCCTCGTAGGCGGCGTCGGCGCCGATCGCGCGCGCCGTTTCGAGCGCCTCGTTCACGGCCTCGATGAGTTCCGGCTCGTGAGCCTCCGGGTCGACGGCCTCCGCACGGGCGATGAGGCCCGGCAGCTGACGCGCGGGCTTCCACTCGAGCTGCCCTGCCGCGAGGCTGAGCACGCGCTGCGCCTCGTCGGCCTCGGCCTGGGTGATGCCCGCCGTGCCTGCGACGCGCCCAGCCTCGTCAAGCGCTGCCGCGAACACCGCGAAATCGATCGAGACGTACCGCTCCTCCTCGGCGCTGAGCGGCTGCGCCGAAGCGATCGCCGCGTTGAGCGCCTCGAGATCGGCGTCGGGCTCCTCCTGCGGCTCCGGCCCGAACTCGAACCACTGCAGGTTCGAGACGTAGGTGAACTCCTGGCCCTCGATGGCGTCCGCGCGCATCACGACGATCAGCGTGTGCTCTCCCGAGAGGGGCTGGTCGAGCGCGGCGGTCGTCTCCGCGTAGGTGCCCCATCCGCCCGTTCTCGGCAGCGCCACATCGCCGACCTTCGCCTCGTCGCTCACCTCATCGAGGTAGAACTCGAGACGGGGGTTGTCACCCACGCGCTCGTCTCGCGTCGAGGTGCTCACGGTGACGTGCGTGAGCGGCTCGGGTCCGAAGCTGCGGTCGGCGTAATCCAGCTGCCCGCCGTCCCACGTGCCGCCGACGTTGCCGCCGGGTGCGTCGCCGCCCTCCTTCTTGAGGCCGTTGCCGTTATCGACGTCGTACGTCTCGGCCTCGATCCGCACGGGCGCGGTCTCTTCGGGACCGTCCTCCGCGGTGTTCAGGAACTGAGCCCAGTCGAGGTTCACGACCCACGAATTCGGCTGTGCCGGGTCCGGAGTGCCCCCGAAGACGAAATAGATGCGATTCGTGCCCGAGAGAAGCTCCGGGTCGTCGATCGTTGCTTCGGCGGTCTGGAACTCGCTCCAGCCGCCCGTCGTCTCCACGTCTGCCCGCGCAGCGACCGGGCCGTCCACCGCACCGACGCGCACCTCGACGAACTCGTCGGTCGCGCTGTCACTCGGGTGGTTCGAATACCGCAGCTTCACGCGCACCGGAAGGTCGTCCGCGAAGTCGATTCCGTCGTACGCGATCCACGACCCGACGCTGACGCCCCCGATTGCGTCGGTCTGCGGGTTCAAGGGCGCGCCCGACGACTCGTCGAACTCCTCGGCCTCGAGCACGCGGTAGGGCGTTCCGACGATCTGCAGCCCGCGCGCCGCCCGGGAGAGCCGGTCGTAGGCCGCCTGGAGCTCGTCGTCCGAGGCCTCCTCGTTCGCGAGCGTCTCCGCGGCGGTCTCTCGCGCGGCCTCGAATCCGGAGAAGGATGAGGGCGAGTACGCCCCGCGCTGTACGAGGTCGGCCTCGGCCGCCAGCGCGCTCAGCTGCTCGCGCCACTGCTGATCCCGCTCGATCACGAGGGTCCCGAGTCCCGAGATTCCGTCGCCCCGCACGCTGGCTGCGGGCGTGCCGTCGAAGGCGGCATCGGCGAATGCGAGAGCGAAGGATGCGCGCGACGCGTCGGCGAGGGATCCGCTCAGGTGCAGCGTCGCCGTACTCGCGTCGCTCACGATCGCTGAGGCCGTCACCGACTCCGGCAGGCCGGGGAGGGTCAGCGCGCCGTCGGCGACCAGATCGCGACCGCCCTCCCCCTCAAAGCTCGCGCCGCTCAGCGTAAGCGTCGCTGCGGCGTCGATCGAACCGTCCTCTGCGGCCTTCAGTCGCGTGCTGTCGATGCTGAGCGTCGCGCCGTCGAACGTGACCTTGAAGACGAACTCGCGATCGCCGTTCGAGGGTGCGCGCGAGAACGCCTCGTCAGAGACGCGCACGATGAGATCGTCGATGGCGTCCATCCGGGTCGAGCTCTCGGCGGCGCCCTCGAGCGACAGCATCACGCTGCGGTTGCCCGCACGCTCCGCGACGAGGGTGAGTCCGTCGGGAAGGTTCTCCGCCGTCACCGCATCCGAGAGGTCGTCGCCGTCCGCGCCTGCGAACGACCCGTTCGCGAGCTTCAGCTCGATGCTGCCCGCGATCGTGCCGTCGCCCGCCCCCTCGAAGAGCCGCGACGACACCGAGATGGCGCTGATCGGGTCGTACACCGAACTCGGCAATTCGTCGCTCAGCGAGGACGGGGCCACCGAGTCCGCCGCCCACTCGGACGGTTCGTCGCCCATCTCGAACGCCAGTTCGCCGCCGGCCGTCAGTTGGTCGTACGTGACCCAGGTGCGATCGAACGCTTCGCCGTTCAGAGCCGCCGACTGAACGTAGTAGGAATCCGGCGAGACGCCGTGCGCCGAGATGTCGAAGGGACGACCGGACGGGTAGTCGATGCGCACGTTCTCGAAGAACGGCGTGCCGATCTGGTACTCATCGGATCCGGCGAGGACGGGGAACAGCCCCAGGGCCGCCGCGACGAAGGTCGACGACATCGTGCCGGTGTCGTTGTCCATCGTCGGGAGGAACCCCCGCGGCGAGTTCTCGAACACCTTCGTCTTGATCGGCGGGGTGAACTCGCCTCCGCCGGAAGGGTACTCATGCGTCGACCCCGTCGCGATGTAGCGGTTCCACGTCTCCTTGGTATAGATGCTGCGCACCCAGTGCTGGGTCTTCGCCGGAGCGCCGACGTAGTTGAACAGGTAGGGCGCCTGCAGGTCGATCTCGTTCGCGTTGGCGTGCAGCATGCGCGTGCCGTCGTCCGGCGCGTGTTCGCCGAACATGAAGCTGAGCGCGTCCAGCGCCTTCTCCTCGCCGCCCATCTTGTCGATGAGCCCGCCCATGTCGTTCGCGGCGTACCAGTGGTACTGCCACAGGGTGCCCTGGTAGACATTGCCGTCTTCGAAGCGCTCGGGATCCGCGTCGACCCAGGATCCGGATGCGTTCTTCGGGAAGATCAGTCCGCTCTTCTCGCCGTCGGCCAGCGTGACGGCGTCGCTCTTGTACAGGTTGGTCCAGTTCGCTGCGCGCAGGCGATACTCGTCGGCTTCCTCGGCCTTGCCGAGCGCGTCGGCGATCGTCGCCATCGCCCAGTCGTCGTACGCGGTGCCGAGCGTGTCATCGACCTCGCCTGCGATGTAGCCGCGGCGCACGTTCGCCTCGTCGGCGTACCCGCCCTGCGACTGCGATACGAGAGCGGGCCACGCCTGCGCGAGCCCGCGCAGCTGCGCGCCCTTCGCGATCGCGTCGGCGATCACGACGGCGGCGCGCTCGAAGCGCACCGTCGGCACCGAGTGGGTGACGTTCGACAGGGATCCCTTGCCCGTGCCGGCGAACGTGGCGTACAGGTCGACGGTCGACTGTGCCATGTCTCGGAACACCTCCGGGTAGCCGATCGCGAGGATCTCGTACTTGCGGAAGTCGTCCCAGAACCCCCATCCGTCGTAGTGCACGTAGCCGTCGGCCGCGTGCACCTCGCCGTCGAGGCCGCGGTAGGTGCCGCTCGTACTCGTCGCGTTCATCGGCGATCCGAACATGCGGTACAGGTGCGTGTAGAACAGCGTCTGCAGTTCGCCGTCCGGGTCGCTCGTCTCGGACGCGGTGACGTCGAGGCGGCTCAGGATCTCGTTCCACGCGGCCTTCGTGTCCCCGCGCACCTGCTCGAACGACCGATCGCCCATCTCGACTGCGAGGTCGGTCTTCGCCTGTTCGACGCTGATGGGCGAGACCGCCACCTTCAGTCCGACCTGCTGCTCGGCGTCCACCTCGAGATCGATGACCGCGCCGATGTCGGTGCCCTCGCGGCTCGGCTCGGCGCCGAGCGCTCCGTCGCCGCCCCAGGTGCGGACGCCCGCAACGGGGGCCGTCGATTCGACGTAGTAGTGCATCTTGTAGTCGTAGCCGTTGAAATGGCCGGTGAAGTCGCCCGAAAGCGCGACGCGCCCGTCCTCGAGCGTCGCGGCCTCGAGGCTCGCGCCGCGACGATTCGTGAAGTTGTTGCGCAGATCGACGACGAGCGATGCGGATCCCGCCTGCGGGAACGTGAAGCGGTCCTGTCCCGTGCGCACGTCGGTCGTGGCTTCCGCCCGGATCGCTCCGTTGTCCGTCTCCAGATCGACCGAGTAGTACCCCGGGGTCGCTTCCTCGGCGTCGTGGCTGAAGCTCTTCGCGTACGTGCCGGTGCCGGGGCGGCTCGCGTAGGTCTCGTACGTCGGCACGACGAGCAGGTCGCCTCCGGCTCCGGATCCGCCCACGCCGTTCAGGTTCGTGTGCGTGAATCCGGCGATCTGGTCTTCGGCGTAGTCGTAGCCCGAGTGCGACCGGCCCGATACCGTCATCGGATTAATTTTGACGATCGAGTTGGGGGCCTCTGCGCCCACAAGATCCTGGCCGAAGTCATCCTCGGTCGAGACGAACGGGTTGACGAGCGCCGTGTAGTCGCGGTCGGGCTCGGCCGCCGCGGCGGGCCCTGCTGCAATGGCGGGCAAGCCGGCGGCCAGGAGCACGGCGGCCGTGCCGGCGACGAAGGCGCGGCGGGTCCGGGAGGCAAGAGACATGTCAGAGTTTCCTTCGGCAGCTGCAGTGGTCAAGGGGTGATCGGGCGCGCCCGTGAGAGGTCGGCGTGGGGCCGATCCCCGCCGCCCGCGCCGGCCTCGGCGAGGGCCTCCTCGCGTGCCGTAGCGATCAGCCGCTCGGTGCGCTTCTTATCGATGCGGCGGCGCCACACGCTCCAGGTCACGAGCACGAGCGCCAGTGCGAGCACGACCAGTTGCGACCATGGCATCGCGAGGATCGAAGCTTCGGCTGTCACGGGCTCGGCGGCTTCGAAGCCGAGGTCGTCGGAGACGGGCAGCGGTGTCGCGGTCACACTCGCGTCGTAGGTGATCAGCGGCCATGCGTCCGAGACGCGCACAGTGCCTCGCCGCGTCTCTCCCGGGGCGAGCTCGACGATCTCGTCTCCGGCGACGCGCTGGGATCCGACCCCGAACGGACCGGTCAGCGCGATCTCGGGCTGGGCGCGCAACAGGGTGTTTCCGGTGTTCTCGACCTCATAGGCGACGTCAACAGACCCGGAGGAGAACGGATTCACCTCGCCCGAATACGAGCCGGATGCGTCGACGGCGAGCTGCGGCTGGAGCTCGCCCTCGACACGCGTCATGACGCGGAAGCCGACGCGCGACTCGACGCCGACGACGCCGTCGCCGGTCGAGCGGATGCTCGCCGCCACGCCCGCCGCATGGTCGCCGGGGGTCGCGTTGTCGGGCACCGTCACGGTGAACGGCACGACCTCGGCGGCGCCGGAGGGAACCGTGATGCTCTCGGGCAGGTCGATCCAGGCGCCTGCCGCGATCGACTCCTCGTCGGACGGCAGCATGTTGAACCGGCCCGTGTCAGTGAAGTAGCCGTCGGCTGCAGACAGCTGAAACTCGACATCGGCGTCACCGTGATTCGTCACGACCATGTGTTCGGTCTGCTCGTCGCCCGGATCCGCTTCCCACTCCACCCACGAGCGACCGTCCTCGCCGTTCTGGTCGCCCGGCCGCACCGACCAGGTCACGTCGTCGGTGGATTCGGCGGGTTCGGTGCTTGCAGCGGCGGCGGATCCTGCGCTCAACAGCGTCGCGATGGATGCTGCGGCGAGAACGATGGCGGCGGGGGCGAACTTCACGTGGTGGAACCTTCCAGGTGGAACGGGAGCGCGCCGTCGGCGCGCTCCCGTTCCGGACCGATTTACTCGAACAGCGACAGGGTGATCGTCGACGAATACGTGCCCGCAGGCACGGCCGCCGGAACCACGAGGTCGAGGTCGGCCGAGGCGCTGAACACGCCGCCGCCCGCGTTCGCCTCGCCCGACTCGGCCAGGTACAGCAGCTCCTGGTCAACCAGACCCGGCTCGGACGGGGCCACGTCGCCGCCGACCTCGACGAACGGCGTGCCGTCGCCCTCACCCGCGACGAGGTGCGGCGTCCAACCGAGGTTGCTCGCGTCGATCGTGCTCGTCTTCGTGTCGTCGTGGAAGTTGCCGGCCGTGCCCACCACGTACCAGAACGAATCCTCCGGCACGTCCTCCGGAGCACGCGTGTCGGTGACGGTGACCTTCGGCAGGGTTCCGGTGAAGACCCGCTCCAGGTCGGTCGACTCCCCCTCGACCAGGGTGGTCGAGGTGCCGTCCACCGTCATCGCGAGCGCGCCCGGCCCCGCGAGCGGTGCGATCTCGACCTCGACGCCGATGCCGTGCACGTCCTTCTCCTCCTCGGCCATGGCAGCCGATCCGGCGGAGACGAGCAGGACTGCGCCGAACGCGATCACGCTGCCGCGCAGTACATAAGACTTCTTCATTTCGCTTCTCTCTTCGTGAATTGCGTATTCGTCGGATCCGACGGGTCAGCCCGCGGCGGCGTACGCGGCGGTCTTCTCGGCCGTCACCTGTTCGTCGCCCGACTGACCGGTGACGGTCACGGTCGCCTCACCGGCGGGGATCGTCCCCTCGCGAGAGTTGATCGACACGTTCGCCGAGTCGCCCGGCTGCACCGCGGCGAACGACTTCGACCCGTAGGCCGTGTCGATCACGACATCCACCGGAGCGTCCTCGTTGTTCGTCACCGACACCGACACATACTGCTTGCCGGCGACGCTGCGCGTGCGCGCATCCACCGACACGTCCAGATCCTCAGCGACGTCGGCCTTGCTCAGCACGACCTCGTCGACGACGCTGTTGACCGGGCTGGTCGCGCCGTTCGCCTCGCTGCGCAGCGTGCGCACGGTGATGGATTCGTCGGTGACCTCGATCGCCGAGTAGTTGCGCACCTTCTCCTGGTTGCGCACCGACGACCACCACAGGTCAGTGCCCGTGTTCAGGTTGTAGTACTTCGAGCCGCTGGCGGAGTTCGCGGTGACGTACAGCACGTCGCCCTCGTCGGCTACGACCTCGCCGGCCGCGGCCTGCTCGTCGGGATTGGCCAGCTCGCCGCCGTTGATGAGGAAGCTGCGCGTGTAGTGGTGATCGTGGCCCATCAGCACCATGTCGATGCCGAGTTCCGATATCGTCGCGGGCATCGTGTTGCGGCGCTCGATGATGTCGCCGTCGGTGGCGTGCGAGGCGGCGGAGTAGATCGAGTGGTGGAAGGCGACGACCTTCCACTTCGCCTTGTCCCCCTGCTCGGCGACGACCTCCTCCATGAAGGCGTTGTGCGAGTCGTAGTCGCGGCTGTTCGAGTTGATGTTGATGAACAGCACGTCCTTGTAGATGAACCAGTAGTCGCCGCCCGAGGCCGACGAGTTGCTGGCCGCACCCGCTTCGAGGTCTTCGTTCGGCAGGTTGTAGTGCTGCTCGTATGCCTTCGAGCCCACGTCATGGTTGCCGTTCGTGGGGACGAGCGGGATCTCCGTCATCTGCGAGGGCGCGAGGAACGCGTCGTACTCCGACTCGCTGCTGGCGGTGTCCACCTGGTCGCCGGCCGAGAAGAGCATCTCGGCGTCGGGGTAGGTCTGAGTCGCGACGTTCATCGTGTCGATCCAGCCGGCCTCGTCGTTGGCGAGGTTGCCCGAGGCGCCGACCTGGGGATCGCCGAAGAACAGGAAGTCGAAGTCGCCGTCGAACTGCTGCGTGCGGAACGTCTCCGGTTCCGACCAACCCGTCTCGTCGCTTCCGACGCGGTAGGCGTATTCGGTGTTCTCCTCGAGGTCCGACAGCGTCGCGTCGCGGAAGTACTCGCCGCTGGTGGTGTCTCCGCCGGCCGTCGTCTCGAACGTGGCCGCGGAGTCGGGGAAGACGCCGTCGACGATCTCGGCAGCCTTCGCAAGCTGCACGGTCTGCGGCACGTCGATGTCGGAGTACCACGCGAGGTTGCGCTCGGTCTCGGTCGCGCCGACGCTCATGACGAGGTCGGTGATTTGCGCGTTCTGGTCGGCGTTCTTCGCGACGGGCGTCAGCGACGTCCAGTCGAAGAAGATGTCGCTGCTCGTCTCGCGGTCCTGGTAGAGGGCGACAGCGATCTCGTTCTCGCCCGCGACGAGCGCCTCGGCGGGAATCTTCACGGTGCTCGTTGCCGGGGATCCGGCACTGTTGCCGGCGTAGGTGAGGTTCTGGTTCTCGGCCTCGTCCACGCGGTCGTCTTCGAAGCCCGCAACCAGCGCACCGTTGACGTAGACGCGAATGGCGTCGTCATATGTGATGGAACCCTTCAGCGCATCGAGCTGGTGAAGGTCCGCTTCTGTGATCTCGACGTCGGTGCGGAAGTGGTAGGTCGGTACGGTATTCGCCGACCCTTCCGGGGTGTACTGCAGCAGTGTCTCGGCGACGAAGCCGCCGCCGAGGTCGGCCTCGCCGCGCTTCGAGCCGAACGGTCCGGCCGCCTCAGTCCAGCCGTCGAAGTCGGCCGTCGTCCACGACAGCGAACCGTCGCCGGACGGATCCGTGCCGTTATCCGAGTACTGCCACGCGCTGTCGCTCGTCAGGTACGCGTCGGGCAGCGGGGGAAGCGGCTCGGGGCCGAACTCGAGGTAGTCGACGTTTGCGACGTAGTTCGGGTAGCCCGCGTCCTGCTCCGGCTTGGGATCCGCGTGCATGACGAGGATGATCGTGTGCTCGCCGGACACCTCGCGCAGCAGGTCGATGGTCGTCTCGCCGTACGCGTCCCAGTCGTTCCCCGTCGGCGGCAGCTCTACGGTTGCGACCTTGTTGGCATCGGTCTTCTCGTCGAGGTAAACGTCGATCGAAGAGTTCGCACCGCTGCGGCTCTCGTTGACGACGTATCGCATCGTGAGCGTCGTCAGCGGTTCGGAGCCGAGGTCGACGCTGTCGTACGAGACCTCAGCACCGTCGAAGGTGTTCTTCAGACGCGACCCGCCCGATGCGCCGCCGCTCGCCTCGACGCCGGTGTCGATGATCCGACCGTTGATCTCTTCGCCGTTGTTGTCGCCCGTGTACGACTCGGCCTCTACGCGCACGGGTTCCGCGCCGATACTGGCCGTGGCGGAGGGCGCCGGCTGCTCGGCTGCGGCTGCAGGCAGTGCGGTCGCGGCGAAGGAGCCCGCAGCCAGCGTGATGAGAACGGTTCCAGCGACCGTGCGCCGTACCGCTGTGCGCTTCGGAAGGGCGACGGGCTGGTGCTGTGATCTTTCGGGGATCAGCAAAGTAGTGCTCCGATCTGAGCGATGGTGAAGGGAGGTGTGCGACGCGCGCACCCATGCCACAGTGGTCAGGCCGCATGTCCCGCACCCGACGCGCAGATGAACGAACGGTGTCGTCAATACGTCGTATGTATGGCGCGCCTACGTCACTCGCCGAGGTGCAGCACGACTCCCGTGATGCCGTCGGCCACGCTCCTCAGACCGGCAGCGACGGC
>Ga0308157_10007259_pt1 | contig 12941 bp, 9 predicted proteins | sample PhyBR1_FD_201035 | JGI IMG/M metagenome (GOLD analysis project Ga0308157, IMG submission 201035) | Phyllosphere microbial communities from UC Gill Tract Community Farm, Albany, California, United States - DLSLB.R1 | ecosystem: Host-associated > Plants > Phyllosphere > Unclassified | place: USA...
CGTGGCCGACGGCAGCGACTTCGGTGGATCGCTGCGCAACCCCGCTGCCTTCTGCAACGTTTACGGCATGCGCCCGTCGGCGGGGCGCGTGCCCTTTGGCCCGTCGCCCGAAGTGTTCTTGAAGCAGCTGTCGTACGAGGGGCCGATGGGCAGGACGCCGCGCGACGTGGCGTTGCTGTTGTCGGTGATGGCGGGGTACGACAAGCGTTCTCCGCTGTCGTTGCGCGACGACCCGGCGCAGTTTGCCGCCCCGCTGGACGCCGACATGCGTGGCAAGCGCATCGGTTGGCTGGGCGACTGGAACGGTTATCTGGCGATGGAACCGGGCATTCTTGACCTGTGCGCCCAGGGCCTGGGCACGCTGGGTTCCGCGGGTTGTGACGTGGTCGACTACCAGGTGCCTTTTGCCGGCGACCGGTTGTGGCGCATCTGGGTGGCGCACCGGCACTTGATGGTGGGCGGCCAATTCCATGCACTGGTCGAGAACCCCGAGACCCGCAAACTGCTGAAGCCGGCGCTGATCTGGGAAGTCGAGGGGCTGGAAGGCATGACGGCGCGGCAGGTCTACCAGGCGACGGAAGAACGCAGCGCCTGGTATCAGACCGTCCTACGCATGTTCGACGAGGTGGATTTCCTGGCCGTGCCGTCGGCGCAGGTCTTTCCGTTCGACGCGTCGCTGGATTGGCCCAAGCAGATCGCCGGACGCCCCATGGACACCTATCACCGCTGGATGGAGACGGTGACGCCGTGGACGCTGGCGGGTTGCCCGGTGATCAGCGTGCCGGTGGGCTTCAATGCGCAAGGCTTGCCGATGGGCATGCAATTGGTGGGGCCGCCGCAGGCGGATTTGGACGTGCTGCGCCTGGCGCATGCCTACGAGCAGGCCAGCGACTGGGTACGCGCGCGGCAGCCCGAAACGCTGTGGCGCGGCGCCGCTTGATAAGCGGGCGCGGTACGCACTGTCACCATAAAACACAAGGCCTTGTAAGCGGACTTTGCATTTTTCCGACGAACAGGCCTTTCCGCCGGGTTTCCCTTGCATTTTCATGGCTGCCAGGCCAAGCCTTTGCAATAATTGGTGAACTTACCCACATTCCGTCATAGACGGGCGTGGACGCGCACTGCAGCGCATCCAAATGATCGTTCAGGGGCGTCCTTTGGGGCGTTGACGCGTTGAACCAGCACAAAGGGCTCCCGGCATGAAGAATCTGACACTCCGCCAGCGCATCCTGGCCAGCTTCCTGGTCATTCTGGCCATCATGGCGTTGATGGTGGTGGTGGATTACCGGCGCTTGCTGCATGTCGAGACGGAAGTCGCCCTGATCAATACCGACGCGGTGCCGGGTATCTACTACAGCACCTCGATCCGGGCTTCGTGGTTCGCGGGGTTCGTGGTGGTTCAGGACGCCTACAACTCGGACACCGATCAAGAGCGGCGCACCGCGCTGGAAGCGTTGCCCAAGAACGACCAGCAACTGGAAGAGAACATCGCGTCGTACCGCCGCACGATTTCGCGCGAGGACGATCGCAAGATGTTCGAAGATTTCGAAAAGGAATTGCTGGAATACAAGCATATTCGTACCGAAATCCTGGCGGCGGCCGCGGCCGGCGATGGGGCCCGCACGCAGGCGCGCATCAAGTCCGAGCTTCGGCCGGCTTTCTACAAGGGCCGCGACATCCTGGCCAATATGGTGGCCGAGAACAAGAAGCAGGCGGACGAGGCCGCGGTCAGCATCCAGAATGCCGTGCAAACGGCCGAGGCCGGCATGCTGATTTCGCTGGCGCTGGCGATCGCCGCCGCCATCGTGTGCGGTTTTCTGCTGATGCGGGCCATCGCCAATCCGATGCGCGATATCGTCTCGACGCTGGAGTCCACCGGCGGGGGCGACCTGACCCGCCGCCTGTCGCTCGCGCGCAAGGATGAATTCAACGCCATTGAAACGGGTTTCAACGGCATGGTCGACGAGTTGAAGGGACTGGTGGGCAAGACGCAGCGATCGGCCGTGCAAGTGGCCACCTCGGTCACTGAAATCGCGGCGACGTCCAAGCAGCAGCAGGCCACGGCCTCCGAGGTGGCGGCCACCACGACCGAGATCGGCGCGACCTCCCGCGAGATCTCGGCGACCTCGCGCGAACTGGTCCGCACCATGACCGAAGTGTCTGGCGCCGCCGAACAGACGGCTTCGCTGGCGGGCAGCGGCCAGGTCGGGCTGGCACGCATGGAAGACACCATGCGCAATGTGGTCGGCGCGGCGGGTTCGGTCAACGCCAAGCTGGCCATCCTGAACGAGAAGGCCAGCAATATCACGCAAGTGGTCACGACGATCACGAAGGTGGCGGATCAAACCAACCTGCTGTCGTTGAACGCGGCGATTGAAGCCGAGAAGGCGGGCGAGTACGGCCGCGGCTTCGTCGTGGTGGCGACCGAGATCCGCCGCCTGGCCGACCAGACCGCTGTCGCGACCTACGATATCGAGCAGATGGTGCGCGAGATCCAGTCGTCGGTGTCGGCGGGCGTGATGGGCATGGACAAGTTCTCTGAAGAAGTGCGCCGCGGCATGGCGGATATGCAGCAGGTGGGCGACCAGCTGTCGCAGATCATCCAGCAGGTGCAGACGCTGGCGCCGCGTGTGCAGATGGTCAACGAGGGCATGCAGGCGCAGGCGACCGGCGCCGAGCAGATCAACCAGGCTTTGCAGCAGCTGAGCGATGCCGCCCAGCAGACGGTGGAATCCCTGCGGCAGTCCAGCCTGGCCATCGAAGAATTGACGCTGGTCGCCAACGATCTGCGCAGCGGCGTGTCGCGCTTCAAGGTGTGAACCCCGCCATGGCAGCGCTTGCCCCTTCTTTATCCAAGCCGGACGCCGCGTTTGCGGCGGCCCGGCGGCTGTACCTGCTGTTTCGCATCGGCGAAGACCGCTATGCCCTGGATGCGGCGGATGTGGTCGAAGTGTTGGGCCTGCGCGCGTTCAAGCAGGTGCCGGGCACGCCGGCCTGGGTGGCCGGCATGCTTGACCGTCGAGGCGTGCCTGTGCCGGTGATCGACATGAGCGCGCTGGCCGGCCGCGCAAGCGCGGTCATGGTGACCAGCACGCGTCTGGCGCTGGTGCGTTTTCGTCCTGATGCCGGCGGAGAAGGCCGTTTGCTGGGCCTGATCCTGGAGCACGCGACCGAGACGGTCCATTACGACCCGGCGGCGTTCCGGCCATATGGCCTGGATAACGCTGGCGCGCCCTACCTGGGGCCCGTGTTGAGTGACGCCGGCGGCATGGTGCAGGCCGTCAATGTGGGTGACCTGTTGCCGGCCACGGTCCGGGCGCTGCTGTTCCCGCCCGTCGGCGGCGGCCAGGGCGGCGAGGCGTCGCCATGACCCTGGTCGATGATTTCAGCGCCTTGCTCAAGCGCCAGATGGGGCTGGACAGCGGCTCCATCGGCAAGGCCGCGGTCGAACGCGCCGTGCGGCATCGCATAGGCGCCGTGAACGCGGCGGACGAACGCGATTATCTGATGCGGGTGCAGGCTTCACCTGCCGAAATGCAGCAGTTGATCGAAGCCGTGATCGTGCCCGAAACCTGGTTTTTCCGGTATCCGGAATCGCTGGCCGCGATGGCGGCGTTGGCATGCGGACGTTTGTTTGCGGCGGACGTGGCCAACGACCAGGTGCTGCGAGTGCTGAGCGTGCCGTGTTCCAGCGGCGAAGAGCCGTATTCCATTGCCATGGCTTTGCTGGACGCCGGCGTCCCCGCCGCCCGCTTCCAGGTGGATGCCGTGGATATCAGCGAACGCATGGTCGAGTTCGCCCGGCGTGGCGTGTACGGCCGTAATTCCTTTCGGGGCGACGATCTGACGTATCGCGATCGTCACTTCATCGAGACCCCCGACGGTTATCAGCTGTCGACGCTGGCGCGGGAGCGGGTGCGCATCCAGCAGGGAAATCTGTTCGACCCCAATCTGCTGTTGGGCGCCGCGCCCTATGACTTCGTGTTTTGCCGCAACTTGCTGATCTACTTTGATGCGGCTACGCAGGAACGCGCGGTACAAGTGCTGCGGCGCTTCACGCGCGGCGATGGCGTGCTTTTCGTGGGGCCCGCCGAGACCAGCTTGATGACGGCGCGCCGCCTGCCCGCCGTACCGATCGCGCGGTCGTTCGCCTTTTCGGCGCAAGCGATGCCGCCGCCGGCCGCGACCTATTCGCCGCCTAAGCCTATCGTGCACGCCTGGACGCCGCCACGGCGGCCGGTCGCGCAGCCGCCGGCGGCGCGCCTGCCGTTGCCGCACGCGGCCATCGCCCCGGCCATCGCCGCGCCCGAGCCCGCGTCTCCCGCGGGCAGCGCCGCTGCGGCGTTGCGCAAGATCGAGGCGTTGGCCGACCAGGGGCGCGTGCGGGATGCGCTGGCCCAGTGTCGCGCACACCTTGACGTTCATGGCGCCAGCGCCGATGCACTGCATCTGATGGGTCTGCTGCAGGACGCGGCGGGCGACGCGCGCGAGGCGCAGGCGGCCTACCGCAAGGCGTTGTACCTGGACCCGACACACCGCGAAGCGTTGCTGCATCTGGCCGCGCTGATTGCGTCGGCGGGCGACGTGGAAGGCGCCCGCCGCCTGCAAGCGCGCGCGGCGCGACAGGAGGCCCGACGTGAATGAGTCCATTGCGCTGCTGTCCGATGTGGACGACTGCTGGAACCGCATCGGGATCCGGGGCGACAAAAGCTGCGGGCAGTTGCCCGGGCATGTGCATTGCCGAAATTGTCCGGTCTACGCGGCAGCGGCCAAACGCATCCTGGACCGGCTGCCGCCCCAGATGGACGTGCAGGATCATGAACCGGAAGCCGTCCAGGGCACGCAGTTGTCGTCGCTGCTGGTGTTCCGCCTGGGCCGGGAGTGGCTGGGGCTGCCCACGCGGGCGCTGGACGAAGTGGCCGGCACGCGCCCCGTGCTGACGCTGCCGCATCGCCGCGATCCGGCCGTGATGGGGGTGACCAACGTGCGCGGCACGCTGACCGTCTGTGTTTCGCTGGCGCGCCTGTTGGGCCTTGACGCCGCGGTGGCGGACACGCGCGAACGGGCTGCGGCCCGCATGCTGATTTTCGGTGGCGCCGGTCGCGCGCTGGTGCTGCCGGTGGATGAAGTGGAAGGCATCCATGCCGTTGACCTCGAGGCGCTGGAACCCTTGCCGGCAACCGTGGAGGGCGCAACCTTGAAGTATTCGCGCGGCTTGGCCCGCTGCGGTAGCCGCAGCGTGGGCGTATTGGACGAAAATCTCCTGATGCAAGCTCTGGAACGGAGTCTGGCGTGAATCCGGATGAGATGCGCGACGCGTCGCTGCTAGAGCTGTTCCAGCTCGAAACCCGCACGCAGGTGCAGGTGCTGAACAACGGTTTGCTTGCGCTGGAGCACGACCCGACATCGGCGGCTCATCTGGAAGCCTGCATGCGCGCGGCGCATTCGCTGAAGGGCGCGGCCCGCATCGTGGACCTGCACCCGGCAGTGCGCATCGCGCATGCCATGGAAGACTGCCTGGTGGCCGCCCAGGAAGGGCGCTTGCGCTTGCAGGCGACCGACATCGATGCCTTGCTGTTGGGCACGGACTTGCTGCAGCGCGTGGCCACGCCGGGCGTCGAACTGGGGGGCGAGATCGACGAACTGGTCGTCCGCCTGAGCAGCGCGCCCAACGCGCCGCCCGCCGTGCCGCCGCGTCCACCGCGACCGTCTGATTTCCTGCCACCGATTCACCGGCCCGACGATCCGCCGCCTGTGCCGTCCACGCCGCAGCCGGCGGTCACGTCCGCCATGCCGCCGCAGGCGATGGTGCGCCGCAGTTCGGACCAGGGCATATCCGAAGGCGAGCGCGTCTTGCGGGTGACTGCGGACACGCTGAATAAGCTGTTGGGCCTGTCCAGCGAAACCCTGGTGGAGTCGCACTGGATTGGCCCCTTCGGCGCGTCGATGCTGCGTCTGCGGCGCATGCAGTCCGGCGCGGCGCAAGCGCTTGACGGGGTGCGCGCGGCGTTGGCTGGCCAACAGGTGGACGCGCGCGTCCAGGCCGCGCTCGACGACGCCCAACGCATTGTCGCGGAGTGCCAGCAAGAGCTTGTGCAGCGCACGAACGAGGTCGATGAATTTGGATGGCGCATGAGCCATCTGGCGAAACGTCTGTACGACACGGCGCTGGCTTGCCGCATGCGGCCTTTCGGCGACGGGCTGGCCGGCATGGCTCGCATGGTCCGGGACCTGGGCCGTTCGCTGGGCAAGCAGGTGCGGCTGGAAATCGAAGGCGACGCGACGCAGGTGGACCGGGATATCCTGGAAAAACTGGATGCGCCCCTGATGCATCTGCTGCGCAACGCCGTGGACCACGGCATTGAAATGCCGATGGACCGCATGGATGCCGGCAAGTCGCCGGAAGGTTTGATCAAGCTGTCGGCGCGCCACGCGGCCGGCATGCTGCTGATAGAACTGAGTGATGACGGGGCGGGCATTTCGCTGGATCGCCTGCGCGTCGAAGTCGTGCAGCGCAAGCTGACGAACGCCGAAACCGCGGCCCGGCTGAGCGAGGCCGAACTGCTGGAGTTCCTGTTCCTGTCAGGCTTCAGCACGCGCGGCGAAGTCACCGAAATCTCGGGCCGCGGCGTGGGCCTGGACGTGGTGCAAACCATGGTGAGGCAGTTGCGCGGCGCCGTGCGCATTCATCAGACGTCCGGGCAGGGCACGCGTTTCGTGCTGGAAATGCCTTTGTCGCTGTCGGTGGTGCGCAGTTTGCTGGTGGAGGTGCAGGGCGATATCTATGCGTTTCCGCTTGCCTATGTCAGCCATGCTTTGCAGGTTCGCTCGGAAGACATCGAGCAACTGGAAGGCCACCAGCATTTCCGTTTCATGGACAGGCAGATCGGCCTGGTGTCGGCGCGCCAGATTCTGCGTGCCGGCGAGCCGGCGCCGTCGGCGGAATCGGTGGCCGTCGTGGTCGTGGGCGACCACGACAAGCTATACGGGATCACCGTGGACCGCTACGTTGGCGAGCGCACCCTGGTGGTCCAACCGCTGGACTCGCGCCTGGGCAAGGTGCAGGATGTGATGGCCGGCGCGCTGATGGACGACGGCACGCCGCTATTGATCCTGGACGTCGAAGACATGCTGATGTCGGTCCAGAAACTGATCGAAGGCGGACGCCTGACGCGCGTGGACGGCGGGGGGGCGATCATTGAGGCGCGCCGCCGCAAGCGTGTGTTGGTGGTGGACGATTCCCTGACGGTGCGCGAGCTGGAACGAAAACTGTTGTTGAACCGCGGTTTCGAAGTGGCGGTGGCGGTGGACGGCATGGATGGCTGGAACATGCTGCGCGGCGAAGATTTCGACCTGGTCGTGACCGACGTCGACATGCCTCGCATGGACGGCATCGAACTGGTTTCCCGGATCAAGGCGGACCCCAGATTGCAAAGCCTGCCGGTGATGGTGGTGTCGTACAAGGACCGTGAAGAAGACCGGCGGCGCGGCCTGGATGCCGGCGCCGACTACTACCTGGCCAAGGGCAGCTTCCATGACGATGCGCTGCTTGATGCCGTCGAAGACTTGATCGGAAAGGCACTCACGTGAGAATCGGGATCGTCAACGACCTTCAAATGGCGGTCGAGATCATGCGGCGCGCGATTGCGCTGGAGCCAGGGCTGGAAATCGCCTGGGTGGCGTCCGACGGCGAACAGGCCGTGGCGCTGTGCGCCCGCGATCGGCCCGACGTGGTGCTGATGGATTTGATCATGCCCGTCATGGACGGGGTCGAGGCCACGCGCCGCATCATGGCGGAGTCCCCGTGCGCCATCGTCGTCGTGACGGCCGATGTGGCCCGGCATACGGCGCGCGTATTCGACGCGATGGGGCATGGCGCGCTGGACGCGGTGGATACGCCCGTGGTGGGCGATGCGGACATGCGCACCGCTGCGGCGCCGCTGTTGCGCAAGATCCGCAATATCGGCTGGTTGATCGGCCGCTACGGCAATCGACCGGCGTTGACCCCCGTGGATACGCTGACGCCCCGGCCCACCTCGCAGCGTTTGCTGGTGATTGGCGCTTCGGCGGGCGGCCCGGCGACGCTGGCGCAATTGCTGCACGACCTACCGCTGGATTTCCCTGCCGGGATCGTGCTGGTGCAGCATGTGGACGCCTCGTTCGCGGCGGGTATGGCGGATTGGCTGAATGATCAGGTACTGTTGCCGGTACGGCTGGTGCGCGAAGGCGAACGGCCGCTGCCCGGGCAGATACTGCTGGCGGGCACGGATGACCATCTGCATTTGCTGGCTGATGGCACGCTGCGCTACACCGAAGATCCGAAGGAAAGCCTGTACCGGCCGTCCATCGACGTGTTTTTTCACAGCGTGGCGCAACATTGGCGCGGTACTGCGGTGGGCGTGTTGCTGACCGGCATGGGGCAGGATGGGGCGCGCGGCTTGAAGGCCATGCGCGAACGCGGATGCCTCACCATTGCGCAAGACCAGGCCACCAGCGCCGTGTACGGCATGCCCAAAGCGGCCGCCGCCATGCAGGCGGCCGTGGAAATCAGACCATTGAATCAGATCGCTCCCCGCTTGGTCCAGGCGTTTGCCTGAGCGGGCCGACATTGGCAGACATCAAGGATCACTATGCACCCTCCCATTGACAGCTCGGCTTCCGCGGACCTGAATTCGCATGCGGCCATGGTGCTGCTCGTCGACGACCAGGTGATGGTCGGCGAAGCGATCAGGCGAGCGCTGGCCACGGAGGGCAATATTGACTTTCACTATTGCTCGGACCCCTACAAGGCGCTTACGGTGGCGATCCAGACGCGGCCCACCGTCATCCTGCAAGATCTGGTGTTGCCGGGCGTGGACGGCTTGAGCCTGGTGCAGGAGTACCGGGCCCACCCCGTCACGCGCGACATCCCGATCATCGTGCTGTCCACCAAGGAAGATCCGGCGATCAAGAGCGCGGCCTTCGCGGCGGGCGCCAATGACTATCTGGTGAAGCTGCCCGATTCCATCGAACTGGTCGCGCGCATCCGCTACCACTCGCGGTCGTATCTGGCGCTGGTGCAGCGTGACGAGGCTTATCAGGCCTTGCGCCAGAGCCAGCAGCAGTTGCTGGAAAGCAATATGGAATTGCGCCGCCTGACAAACTCCGACGGTTTGACCGGCCTGGGCAACCGCCGCTATTTCGACGAATACCTGAACGCGGAATGGCAGCGCGCGCGCCGCGACGGCCGCGAGATCAGCATGTTGATGATCGACGTGGACCACTTCAAGTCCTACAACGATACCTACGGCCACATCGCGGGCGACGAAGCACTCAAGCGTGTGGCCAACACCATTTTCGCCAGCTGCGACCGGTCTACCGACCTGGCGGCGCGATTCGGCGGGGAAGAGTTCGCGCTGGTGCTGCCGGGCACGCCGGCCGGCAGCGCAAGGCTGGCCGCCGAGAAGCTGCGACGCGCCGTCGAAGCCATGCAGATTCCGCAGAAGGACACGGGCTCAGGGTGCTGGCTGACGGTCAGCATTGGCACGGCCACGGCCGTGCCGGCGGGGGAGCAGCCGTGCACCGACCTGATCCTGGTGGCCGACCGGGGGCTGTACCAGGCCAAGCGCCAGGGGCGCAATCGCGTCGTGCCGGGCCAGATGCCGTCCGCGACGGCGTAGGCCGGCGGCCGGCATTGGGCCGGCAGGGGCGGCGTCCCGATGTGCCGCCCGACCTGTTGCACGCTTGGCGCCAAACCCGCGAGATCTACAGATGCAGTTTGGTCGACGACTTCACTTCATGCATCGACAGCGTGCTTAGCAGTTCCTTCACGCCGGGCAGCGTCCGCAGGCGGTTGCGCACGAACTCGGAATAGGCATCGAAGTCGCGCGCCACGATGTGCAGCAGGTAGTCGTGCTGCCCGGTCGTGTTGTGGCAGGCCAGCACTTCAGGCATGGCGGCAACAGAGGCTTCGAACGCGTGGCACAGTTTTTCCGTGTGGTTTTCCAGCGAAATGCTGACGAACGCCACCACCCCCATCCCCAGCGCGCGACGGTCAAGTATGGCCTGGTATCCGCGAATGACGCCCGACGTTTCCAGCCGCTTCAGCCGTTTCCAACAAGGCGATGCCGACAGCGAGACGCGCTCGGCCAGTTCCGCGTTGCTGACGCGACCATCTTCTTGAAGGATTTTCATGATTTTCCAATCGATCGCGTCAAGTTGATGTAACAAAGCAGTGTCTTTCATGGATGGGTTCTAGTGGGAAACAATATTTCCCATTATCGCGGTCTTGTGATTGAAATGAAAAGAATATTGGGTCAGCCTGCGCCCATACTCCAAGACATCCCGCGGCGGCCGGCGCTATCGTCTTCGAATGCGAAACGCGCCTGCCCGGTCGGCCGGTACTCCAGAGCAAGAGGCACCCCATGACCTATTCGACCTATCACAAGAAAGAATTTTTCGGCCGTCCCCTCCATGCCGAGACGCAGATGATGTCGTACGGCTACGACCCCTTTCTGTCGGAAGGGGCGGTCAAGCCGCCCGTGTTCCTGACGTCCACCTTCGCGTTCCGCTCGGCCGAGGACGGCGCGGCGTTTTTCGATCTGGTATCCGGGCGCAAACCGTTGCCGCAGGGCGAATCGGCCGGACTGGTGTACAGCAGGTTCAACCATCCCAACCTGGAAATCGTGGAAGACCGGCTGGCCTTGCTGGACGGATCCGAGGACGCCGCGGTGACCTCAAGCGGCATGGCCGCGATCAGCGCGGTGCTGATGGCGTTCCTGCGCCCCGGCGATCAACTGGTGCAGTCGCTACCGTTGTATGGCGGCACCGAAACCTTGATCGCGAAGATCTTTCCGGAATGGGGCATTGGGTCGCATCCGATCCACGACGGCTTGTCGCCCAAGCACATGCGCGCCGCGCTGGAAGCCGCCGCGGCCAAGGGGCCGGTGCGTGTGTTCTATGTCGAGACGCCCGCCAACCCCACCAACACCCTGATCGACTTCGAGGCCATGAAGAACGAGCTGGACGCGTTTGAAACGCGCCATGGCTACCGGCCGATCTCGGTGTGCGACAACACGCTGCTGGGCCCCATCTTCCAGAAGCCCGCCGAGCACGGCGTGGACCTTTGCGTATATTCGCTGACGAAGTACGTGGGCGGTCATAGCGACCTGGTCGCGGGCGCCGTGACGGGCACCAAGGTACTGATCAAGAAGGTGCGCGCGATTCGCAGCGCGTTCGGCTCGCAACTGGATCCGCATTCGTGCTGGATGATCACGCGGTCGATGGAGACCTTGGTGCTGCGCATGAAGCAGGCAGCGCGCACGGCCACCAAGGTGGCGCAGTGGCTGGCGGGCAACCCGTATGAAAAAGTGCGCATCTTTCACCCGGAGGTGATGGCGGACCGTGCGTATCAAGAGGTCTACAAGCGTCAATGCACGGGGCCGGGGTCGACGTTCGCCTTCGTGCTGGATGGCGGCCGCGAGCGCGCTTTCCGCTTTATCAATGCGCTGCACCTGTTCAAGTCGGCGGTCAGCCTGGGCGGCACCGAATCGCTGGTCTGCCATCCGGCGTCGACCACGCATTCCGGCGTGCCGGCGGCCGAGCGCGACGCGGCAGGGGTGTCGGAAGGGCTGATCCGTGTCTCGATCGGGCTGGAGCACGAAGAAGACCTGATCGCCGACATGGACAACGCCTTCCGCAAGCGCTGACCCGCCGGTACGCTACGCGGCTTGCGCGGGCCGGCGCGTGCGGTTCAGCAGCACGAAGGCGGCGGTCGCCAGCAGCATCACCGTGGCGGTCGCGATCACCGCCGCGTAGCCGGTATCAAACGCCGACTTGGCGACTTGCGTCAGCGTGACAGCCAGATCCGCCGGCAGGCCCTCTGCCACCATCAGGGCATCGTCCAGGCTGTCGCGCACCGTCGCGGCCTGGGTGACGCCTGCCGGCACGTCCAGCGCCTGCGCATAGACGCCGGTCAGGATGGACCCCATCAACGTCACGCCTAGCGCGCCGCCCAGTTCGTATGAGACCTCTTCGATCGAGGCCGCCATGCCCGCGCGTTCCGGTGTGGCGCTTTGCATGATGGAACTGGACGCGGCCGTCATGGTGGCGCCAATGCCCAGACCCAGCACGGTCAGGCTGGCCATTTGCGCCGCGAACGAGCCGTCATAGCTCAACAGGTAGCCGCCCATGCCGGCGCCCGAGACGGTCAGCGCCAGGGTCATCAGGCGGGGGCCACGCACGTAGGCGAGCAGCCAGCCGGCCAGCGGACCCGCGACGAACGCGGCCAAGGGCAGGGGCAGGATGTAGAGCGCGGCCTGGATCGGCGACATGCCCAGCACCAGTTGCAGGCGTTGGCTGAACACCAGTTCCATGCCGAACAGGGCGGCGCCCGCGAACAGCGCGGCGGCGACGCCCGAGCTGAATGTGGCGTTGCGGAAAATGGCGAAGTCGATCAGCGGGTACGGGCGGCGGCGCTGGCGGCGCACGAACACGGTCAGCATGACGATGCCTGCCGCGCACGCCACGCCGGCGTGCAGCCAGGACGTTTCAACCTTGCCCAGTTCTTTCAGCGCATAGGCGCACAGAATCAGTCCGGCCATGATTTGCAGTGAACCCGCCAGGTCCCAGGGGCGCGCGGCGTCGGGCCGGCTGGCGGGAATGCAACGCCAGGCCAGCGGCAGCGCCAGCAGCACAATGGGCACGTTGATCAGAAACACCGACCCCCACCAGAAATGCTCCAGCAACACGCCGCCCACGACGGGGCCCAACGCCGCGCCGCCCGAGGCGACCGAGGCCCAGATGCCAATGGCGACGGCGCGTTCGCGTTCGTTGGCGAAGGTCAGGCGGATGATGGACAGCGTGGCCGGCATCATCATGGCGGCGCCCACCGCCAGCAGCACGCGCGCCGCGATCAACGCGGCGGCGGCGGGCGAGTAGGCCGCGGCAAGCGAGGCCACGCC
>Ga0308157_10007261_pt1 | contig 12941 bp, 10 predicted proteins | sample PhyBR1_FD_201035 | JGI IMG/M metagenome (GOLD analysis project Ga0308157, IMG submission 201035) | Phyllosphere microbial communities from UC Gill Tract Community Farm, Albany, California, United States - DLSLB.R1 | ecosystem: Host-associated > Plants > Phyllosphere > Unclassified | place: USA...
CTTCGACCGTTCAGCCGGACGCCAAAAGCATGCGCGGCATCATAGATGACGCGTAAATCGTGTTTGTTCGCGATCTTTTCGATCTCGTCGACTGCACACGGATTACCGTAGCAATGTACTGCAACGATCGCCGACGTAGAAGGCGTGATAGCGCGTTCGATCGTGGCAGGATCAATATTGAAATCGTCCGGAGAGATATCGACAAAAACTGGCTTGAGCTGTCCTCGTTTGACTGAGTGGGTGGTAGCGACGAACGAATAGGGGGTAGTAATGACTTCACCCGAGAGATCGCAGGCGTCGATCGCGATTTCCAGCGCAAGCGCGCCATTAGTGGTCAGAGAAACCTGCGCGGCATTAAGATAGGTCGCTAACCGGCGCTCAAGCGACTGATGGAAAGGTCCGCCGTTGGTCAGGATGCGGTTCTCCCAGATCTGCTCTAGCAAGGCGACGTAGTCGGCAAGCGGCGGCAGGAAGGGGCGGGTAACGAAAATAGGCTCGCTCATGTATTCTCCATGGTGCCGCGCCGATAGCGATTTCCGGCCAAAAGATTGGCCTGGTTTCGACAATTTTTGCCAGTTAATTTCATGCGCTGTGAAATATAGGGCGCGCTTGCGTCACCGGGAAACTACGGCTGCATCGGGCACGTTAGCCCAGCTGTCCATAATATCGGCCAACGCCTCCTCCCAAGGACGCGGAACGATCTCGAATACGTGCGTCGTCGAGTTTGAGTCCAACAGCGAGTTCATCGGGCGCTTTGCCGGAGTCGGATAGGCGGCAGTTGGGATTGACTCTACCCGCGCGTACGGTCCGCCGCGCTGCTCGCTTTGCGTAAAAATCTCCCGCGCGAAATCGGCCCAGTTCGTCGCACCGGCATTGGCGAAATGATAGGTCCCTGATGCCGCGGGATCAGAGGTGAGGCGGATCGCGATCCGGGCCAGGGAGGCAGCAAGATCGTCGGCGATCGTTGGGCTGCCGACCTGATCGGCGACCACTCTCACGCAATCGCGATCAATAGCTAGGCGGAGCATCGTCCTTATAAAGTTGTTGCCATGGTTACCAACCACCCATGAAGTACGGACGATCGCATGACGGCCACCAGCAGTGCGCACAGCTATCTCACCACCAAGTTTGGAACCGCCGTACACGCTGACGGGCTGGGTGGAATCATCTGGAAGCCAGGGACCGGACTTCGCACCGGAAAACACATAGTCGGTTGATATCTGAACGAGGGGAATATCAGTGGCACGGCAATGTTCAGCAAGGACCGCCGGACCGAGTGCGTTGATGGCCCAAGCCTTAGATGGTTCAGCTTCCGCGCGATCAACTGCTGTGTAGGCTGCGGCGTTAATCACCGCCGCCCATGGTTCAGCGGCGAAGGTCGCGGCAATCGCATCGCGGTCTTCCAAATCGAGATCGCAACGAGCGAAGGCTACCACGGACCAGCCTTCGGGCCATTGAAAACTACGTAGCGCATGACCGACTTGGCCGTCTCCGCCAGTGACGAGCACCCGCCTCATGTAGCGAGGCCTCGGCGTTCGGCGGCACCGCGCTTAACAATAGCGCGCCACCAAGGTTCGTGCGTGAGGTACCAATGGACGGTTTTTTCGATAGCGCTTTCGAAAGTTTCGGTCGGGGTCCAGCCAAGCTCGGTTCCGATCCGCGAGGCGTCGATCGCGTAGCGCTTGTCGTGCCCCGGGCGATCCGCCACATGCGTGATCTGGTCAGTATAGGAGCCTCCGTCGGCGCACGGGCGCAGGCGATCAAGAATGCCGCACACCGTCTGTACGACTTCAATGTTCTGTTTTTCGTTGTGGCCGCCGATATTGTATCTGCGTCCGGGCACGCCGTGCTCGAACACTGCGCGTAGTGCCCGCGCGTGATCCTCGACAAACAGCCAGTCGCGGACCTGGTCGCCTTTGCCGTAGATCGGTAGCGGCTCGCCCGCCAGCGCTTTGGCGATGATGAGAGGGATCAGCTTTTCAGGGAAATGGAACGGCCCGTAATTGTTCGAGCAGTTGGTGATCAGCACTGGGAGCCCATAGGTATGGCCCCAAGCGCTGACAAGATGGTCGGACCCCGCCTTCGACGCAGAATAGGGCGACCGCGGATCGTAGGGCGTATCCTCAGTAAACAGCCCGGTATCACCGAGCGAGCCGTAGACTTCGTCGGTTGAGATGTGATGGAAGCGAAACGCTGCGCGGCGTACATCGTCCAGACCCTGCCAGTAGTGGAGTGCTTCGTTGAGCATCACAAATGTGCCGACGACGTTCGATTGGATGAATGCGGCCGGGCCATCGATCGAACGGTCGACATGGCTCTCAGCCGCTAGATGCGTGACGATTTCCGGCTCGAAGTCAGCTATTGCTCGGCCAACTGCTTCTGCGTCGCAAATGTCACCTTGGATGAAACTATAGCGCGAGTCATTAGCGACAGCCTCAACTGTTGTTAGACTACCGGCATAAGTCAACTTGTCGAAGTTGAGCACTTCGTGCTGACTGTGTTCGATCAAGTGACGAATCAGAGCCGAGCCAATAAACCCGGCACCGCCGGTAACGAGAATGCGCATGTCTTATCCTCGGCCAAACGGTTCTAGCGGGTGACCATCATAGGGAAAGGGAGAGTCGAAATCGGCAAGCGCCGGCAGTTCGGCGTCCTTCGCCGAGAGCTCGGGCACGGTGCCGGTGGGCAACGGCCAGTTGATCCCCACCGAATCCCAGCGGATGCCGCCGTCGCATATCGGCGCGTAGACGTCCGAGACCTTGTACATTACCTCGCATTCCGGCTCCAGCGTTAGAAACGCATGCGCGAAGCCGACCGGCACGAACATCTGCCTCCCCTCCGACGCCGTCAGTTCCGCGCCGACCCATTGCCCGAATGTGGGCGAACCGGCGCGGATGTCGACAGCTACATCGTAGATTCGTCCTCGCGTGCATCGCACAAGCTTGGCTTGACCGTGCGGCGGAACTTGGAAATGCAGCCCCCTAAGTGTGAAGGCTGGAACAGACAGCGAGTGATTGTCTTGGACGAACCGACACGTAACGCCGAGAGCCTCGAAGACGGCTTCCGAATAAACTTCGGTGAACCATCCACGGGCATCGGCATGGCGCCGGGCGGCGATAAGTTGTACTGGCGAGGTCACGCGGCTCCATTAGCCAGTCTCCCAGCCTGAGGCAATTGCAACGAAAGCCGATCGTTCATCTCTCCCCGTAGTAGCGCAGGGGATCCACTCTCGGCACCCGCAGTGGATGACATGCAGTACCTTGCCTTGGGCGAACATCATATTTAAAGGCGGTCATCGGCAAGCAAGTCGCACTGTGGCATCACTTGGCCCGTGTTCGATCTAGTACAAGTTGACGGTTTCATGCATATCGACGCCAGATCGGGTCGTTTTTTGACAGGTGCGGCTCGACCACACCGTCTCACGACCTCGCGCCGACCGGGCGCCGCGTGAGCGGGCGTAACGCGGCATCCTTTTTGGGTAGGGTGAGCACGCTGCTTGGCTTAAGACGATCGCGGGGACGGGCGGCAGGCGATATGTCGGCATCGAAGGCGGACCGGCGCGAGGACGGCGTCCCCTTCTTTGCCTTAGTTACTTTCATCGGGCTCGCGTTTTTGACCGGGGGCAGTTCGCGCGGCGACGTGATGTCACTCGTCATTCTGCTTCCGGCAGCGGTGCTGTGTTGCGGCGTCGCTGCATGGAGGCTTCGTGCTCAGCATCTGGCCGCGTATCGCGGGCCAGTGTTGTTAATAGCTGCCGCTATCGCATTGACTGGCGCGCATTTGGTGCCGCTACCGCCCGCGCTTTGGCAGGCCCTACCAGGTCGCGAACTGGTCGTTGCGCACGATCGCCTTCTGGGTTTTTCCGGATTGTGGCGGCCAATCAGCTTGAATCCAAGTGGAACCCGCGACGTTCTTTACGGACTGGCCGTTCCGTTAGCGGTACTGCTGCTAGGTATCCAGCTAGGGCAGGATCGTCTCGCACGGCTCCTGCCTATCGTGATTCTACTCGGATGCTTAAGCGGCGTTTGGGCCATCGTCCAGTTCGCCAGCGGGCTGGATAGCATTTTTTACACCTATCGCGTGGCACACCCAGACATTGCGACTGGGCCTTTCGCCAACCGTAACCACCAAGCATTATTCCTCGCCGCGCTCTATCCGTTGCTCGGCGCATTCGCCGCGATGTCGTCTGGCGATCGCACGAGCGGCGTGGCACGTGGAAAGCAGTTGGGTACCCTAGGCATCGCGGTGTTCCTGCTGCCCTTAATCATTGCGGGCGGGTCTAGGATCGGCCTGGCAGCGGCAGCGGGAGGGATTGTATCAGGTGCGCTTATTTTCTTAATGGCGACGTTGAGTGAGAAGGGCGGCGGAAGCAAGGGCGGGAGGAAGCGCTCGATCGTCCGGGCCGCGCTTGGGCTGGCGGCGGTGGCTGTCGTTTCACTGCTTGCGCTTATGCTGTTTACCGCCCGCACAGCATCGTTTGACCGACTGTTCCAGGCCAGCAGCACTCAGGAACTGCGCTTCAAGGTTTGGCCGATTATTACAGAGCTCGTAGGCCACTATTTTCCGGTTGGATCGGGGATCGGATCGTTTGTGCCTGTTTTCCAGGTAGCGGAACCTGATGCGATTCTCCGACCGACCTATCTGAACCATGCGCACAACGAGGCACTGGAAATTGCGCTCACGGCAGGGCTTCCAGGCATGCTTTTGATTGTTATTTCGCTCATAGCGGTATTAGCTTGGACCCGCCGGGCGTTCGCTCGCGGAAGCACAGAGCGACTTGCCCAGAGCGGCGTCGCGGTAATCATGCTACTTGTGCTGGGTAGCCTCACCGACTATCCGCTACGCACACCTTTTCTGTCGTGCGTCCTTGTCGTGGCCTCGCTCTGGGCCGCAGCGCCAAAGGCGCGGGTATTACGGGGCGGTAAGAAAACGGGTAAGCTGGCGTGAAAGTACGAAACGACATGGGTGACCTAAAGCGCAACCTAATCATCGGGATGGGTTCAATCGGCCTTGTCCTCGCGGTGGCGGGCTGTGCGGGCAAACCACTCGGCGGTGATAGTACCGTCAATGTTGTCAGCAGTTCAGAGCTTCCGGCGCCAGGTCGTACCGACGTTTTGAGCGGCGATCGGCCATACCTAATCGGTCCATTCGACAAACTGACGATCGATGTGTTCGGTATACCCGAACTAAGCCAGCGCGAAGTCCAGACTGACGCCAGCGGACGGCTCTCGTTCCCCCTCGTCGGGACGCTAGAAGTCGCGGGCCGGACGCCTTCCGAGGTTGAGGGGCTGATTAAAGGCCGGCTGCGAGGTTCTTATGTTCGCGATCCGCAGGTTACCGTCAATTTGCGTGAGACCGTAAGCCAGGTAATCACGGTGGACGGCGAAGTGCGCGAGCCGGGACTGTATCCGGTCGTCGGGCGGATGACGCTAATGCGCGCAGTTGCTACCGCCAAGGGTGCGTCGGAATTTGCCAAGCTTGACGATATCGTTGTCTTCCGTACCGTCCAGGGGCAGCGTTATGCGGCACTGTATAATCTTAAGGCTATTAGGCGCGGCGCCTATGCTGATCCCGAAGTATTTGCCAACGACGTGGTTGTAGTCGGCGACTCACCCGCTCGTCGCCTGTTTCGTAATTTGATTCAGGTGGCGCCGCTGTTGACCGGGCCGCTAATTGTCGCGCTGCAGAATTGACCGTCCAGGATTTTTCGTTTCTATGCCCCAAGAGAACATGACGGTCCCGCAATTGGCGAACTTTGACGGTACTGGCCCAGATCAACAATCGCGGCTCGCGCCGCCTATTCTGGTGCAGTATTGGCACGTTATTACGCGCTGGAAATGGATTATCTCTGCGATAATCGCAGTCGCTCTCATCGCCGGGCTTATTGTCACGCTGCTGATTACACCGGAATATACCGCTTCGACGCGAATACAAATTAGCCGAGACCAAAAGAATATAACGAAGGTTGATGGGCTCGAGTCTCCTGAGGCTGGTCGAGACTTGGAGTTTTACCAGACGCAATATTCACTTCTTCAGGCTCGCTCGCTAGCCGAACGTGTCGCGCGGCGCTTGCGTTTGTCGACTGATGACGCCTTCTTCGCGGCGCACGGAATCAAACCAAGCCGGCTGGCGAACCTCTTTTCCGGGGCTACGACCAACACTCGTCAAGAGCGTAAAGCGCGTGATGAGCTCGCGGTTGAGGTACTGTTGAAGCATGTGAATGTCGCACCAGTTCGCGGGTCGGCGTTGGTCGATGTAAGTTATACTAGTCAGACTCCAGAGCTATCGGCGCGTATTGCTAATACGTGGGGGCGCGAATTCATCGCAGCGAGCATGGATCGTCGTTTTGGATCGACCGCTGATGCGCGGCGCTTTCTAGAGGGGCGGCTTTCAGATCTGCGTGGTAAACTTGAGACATCGGAACGCGCACTGGTCGGCTATGCATCCGACAAAAACATCGTCAACCTGGGACAGGGTCGAGATGCCGATGGCAAGACGGTCGGTGGGCGCACCTTAGCGCTTGTCGATTTGGAAGCGCTGAACACCGCGCTCAACCAAGCTGTCGCTGATCGGGTTGTGGCTGAGAGCCGCGCGCGGACCGCGGGGGCGGGGACGGCAGGTGATGCGCAAGCCGGAGCCGCGATTGGCAGCCTTCGTCAGCGTCGGGCTGAACTCGCTGCCGATTATGCTAAACTGCTAGTTCAGTTCGAACCAGGTTACCCAGCTGCACGCGCTGTCGCTGAACAAATCAAGGTCATCGATAATAGCATTGCGCGCGAAACTTCACGTGCGGGATCAACACGTCAAGAGGAATATCGCGCTGCCATGCAGCGCGAGCAAGATCTTCGTGGACAGGTTAACGCACTCCGCTCGCAATTTGATCGCCAGCAGCGGGATTCGATCCAGTATAATATTTATCAACGCGATGCCGATACTAACCGTCAACTTTACGACGCGCTTCTTCAGCGTTACAAGGAGATTGGTATAGCAGGTGTCGCAGCTAATAACTTGGCGGTGGTCGATGTCGCTGAGGTTCCACGCGCACCGTCTTCGCCGAACCTCCCGTTGAACATGGCGATCGCATTTCTTGGCGGTCTCGTTTTGGCAGGCGTCGTGGCGTTTGCGTTGGAACAGGTCGACGAAGGCCTGCGTGATCCTGGGCAGGTTAATCGTATTTTGCAGGTTCCCCTGCTCGGTAGTGTCCCGACCGACCCTGACTGGAAGGGCGCGACAGCTCTTGCCGATAGTAAGTCTGCGATATTCGAAGCGTACCTCAGCATCCGATCGAATCTTGCCTTCTCAACCGATCATGGCATTCCGCGCTCCTTGATGGTTACGAGTACGCGCGCCGCAGAAGGCAAGAGTACGACGAGCTTCGCACTCGCCAGCATGATCGCGCGGACTGGCAAACGCGTGTTACTGGTTGATGCAGATATGCGCAGTCCGTCGGCGCACGAGATGCTGGGTTTGAGTAACGACAAAGGGCTCAGTAACTATCTTGCAGGGGACGATGCGGTAGATGCGCTGATCGTGCTAGGCCAACCCAGTGGGCCAGCCTTGATGCCAGCGGGGCCGCGGCCGCCGAGTGCTGCCGAGCTACTAAGCTCTGACCGGCTCGGGTCTCTGGTTCAGCTGCTTTTGGGGCAGTTCGATCACATCGTAATAGATTCTCCGCCGGTGCTTGGTTTGGCTGACGCCCCCTTGATTGCGCGTGCGGTAGAAGGATGCGTTTACGTAGTCGAAGCCGAAGGTGTTGCGGTTCGGGGCATTCGCTCGGCACTGGACCGGATACAGGCCGTTCAGGGTCATGTTTTTGGCGTAGTGCTAACGAAGCTCAACGCGAAGCATGCAGGCTATGGCTATGGCTATGGCTATGGCCATGGCTATGGCGATCGGGACGAGAAATAAGGTGTTGCAGTGCACTCCCGCGCAACCGGCGAAGCCGATTGACTGAGTCAGAGAGCGGACGACGGACGGCGACACTGAGTCGTCGCGGTCTGTTGGGGACGGTAGTCGGGGCCTCAGGCTTAGCTGCATCGCGTTCTGCTGTACCGTCTCCTACTTGGGCTGATAACTTTTCGCAGGTTCAGGCTGGCGTTGGTAAGAGCGCTGATGCGCCCGAAACTCTGTCGTGGATATCCGTGGCAACCTTCCTCTCGGAAGCGCAGCGCGCCGCGGTCTATTCAGGCCGTACTGTTGACTGCACCGATGCGTTCGTCGCGGCCTTCGTCAAGGGGCAGCACGTCTGGGTGCCGCCCGGCCGCTACGGCGTGGCCACGATACGGTTGCGCTCGGGCGAGGCGTTGATTGGCGCGGGGAGTGAGGCAACCATTATCGAACAGATGGTCGCTGATCAGCCCGCGATCACATGTATTGCTGACGCTAGCACGGGCCAGATCGCCGGAGTTGTACTGGCTGGAGTGCACGTGACAGGCCATCTTAAGGCGAGTTGCAGTGCGGTGCGCATTGCCGGTCTTGAATCCTATGCGGTGTGGCGTTCGAGCTTCCAGTTTTTTGCGAGCCAAACGTACACTGCGCTTGAAATCGGCATCGATAATACGAACGTATTTCGGTGCGACTTCGACGTAGTGAGCGAAAACAGCCGCGGAACCGCAGTAGTCGTGCGAGGTGGTGTGTATAATCGTTACCGCTATTTTCTAACGCAAACTATGGGAATGGCGCTTGAGGATCACTCGGGATCATCGGAAATTGATGCTATCGCCGAGAGTTGCATGGTGTTTCACGGTCAGATCAACCGCATTTGGGCGACGATCGAGGCCTTTGTTGCTTCACCTGTCCCAAGCCGGACGGTTATCGAGGACCGCGGCTTCCACAATCGATTCTACTCTCCTACTGTTAATCTGCGCGCGCAGGACAAGGGCAAATGTACCTACGCATTCGCGCCCTTTTCTGGCAGCATCTTTGACGATCCGCAGATCATTGGTCGTGATACGATCGAACATCCGTTTGCGCCGTCGCCATATGGTTTCACGATAAACGGAGGGCGAAGCGAGGCAGCGCAATCCATCGAGGCGACGTATGATGGGCGGGACGCCGCACACAATCTTCGTAATGTTACTTTGGCCGGTGCCAATCAAGGGCTTACGCGGAGACCGCTGGGCGTCGGCGCGCGGTCGATCCAGCGGGCTACGCCCGATGCGCCATTTAACTTCGCAATTAACCCGAGGACTGACGTCGTGTTGTGGGAGCCAAGGCTGCCTCTTCCATTCGTTAACATTGCACTCATGGGCAGCCTCGAACCATTCGACGGTTGGACGCTTGCGTTCACAACAACGAAATCGATCGCACAGCTGAACTGGCCCGGGGGTGACGCGTATTCATCACTGCCGAAGCAGATCAATCCGGGTCTAGGGTTTACAATCCTCTACGACGGTGACGAAAAGCGCTGGAAACTGCTCTAGCCGAGCATTAGCGCGAAATAACGATGACCAACCGTATTCCATGTGTAGCGACGTCCGGCGATCATTTGCATCGCGGTGCCGTCAGACTGAGCGACGGGTTCAGACAACTGGGTTACGAGATCTTCAAGATTACGGAAATACCGTGCTTGATCCTCAGTCGTGTAACGGTTGTAGACGCAATCATAGGCAAGTACTGGTTTTGCCAAGCTCATCATTTCAACGAGTGAAGGGTTGGTCCCGCCAGCGGAATGTCCATGGATATATAATGCGCAAGCTGCGCGTAGACGATACAACGAGTCAGTTTTGTAGACCGGGTCATGCAAAACTATATTACCAATATCGGTGTAGCGTGTCTTCAGCGCGCGCCCAAAGTCTGAATGGTTCCAGTTACCGACTGCGACCAAGCGTCGGTCCGGTACGCGGGCGAATGCTTCCAGTATCATTTCGACGTTGTTCTCGGGTTCGATTCTGCACAGCATAAGCGCTGAGTCATCGACGACTACTGGCGTCATATTGTCGCCTGCTCCGTTGATCGCATGATCACCGCCATAGGCAATATCAACGCCATCGCACCCATAGCTGGCCTTGACGTGGTCGACGATGCCTTGGTTGTCGGCCACAACGACATGAGCGAAGCGGACCGCCACGCGTTCGCACCAGCGAAGAAAAGCGGAGGCAGGACGCGACCATTTGGCGCGCTTCCATTCTAGCCCGTCTATGTTGACCACCAGCTTTGCTTTCGAGGTAAGCCGGACGATAATGGCATCACTCCGGCGTAAGACGGCCAGAAGAAGCGCGAGTATGTCGTAAGGTACGCTCCAAATCCCGTTGGCCTTGATCGGTAGGTATAGCAATCTGGCGCCGTTGTGGCGTGCTACGCGATCAGGATAGGCCGGCGCACTGCAGTAGACGTCAATATCGCAAGGTAGGTCTTGGCGATCAGCATACGCAGTGAGATTCTCGACGAGCGTTTCAAAGCCGCCATAATTTGCTGGAATGCCCACCGTGCCAACTATTGCTATGCGAAGGTTCGTACTCTGACCAGTGGTCATCGAACCGACCTCCGACTAGAAACGCTGACACCAGTGGGCAGGTCTGAACTCATTGCCGCACCGTTACTAGCAAGCCGGTAATGAGACAAGATACCAATTAGCCAGCCAGTAAATACAGCTGTACTGTGCAGCACGCTCTTGTTGTATAAGCCAGTGATTACTGCGGTACTCAGCAGGATCACGATAACCATGCCACGTAGCATGCGATCCTCAAGCAGGCCACGGCCAGGTACGGCAAGACCCATGAAGGCAAGACGTGCGACCGCGACCACGTATATCGCCAGGCCGATAAGCCCGTACTTTATCAAGATGTTGTAAAACCCATTGTGCAGGATCGGTAGGTACCGACGTGGTTCGTCACCGCCAAGATCTACGCTTATCCCAAGATCAACTACAGCGCCAAGACCATGGCCGAAAAGCTTCCGCCCAAAACTGGACTGATCGAACATGAGCTGTGCGTTAAATGCCTCAAAGCCACGCCAATTTAGTAACATTTGCGTTGGATCAAAACCGTCGGTCAACAGCACTTCGTCGAGTGACCGACGCAACTTTGTCGCGACAGTAAGTGGGCCACCAGTATATTCCGGTAGCAATTGCCATATCGCGGCACATATCGCGACCGTAACAATGACACCGATCGCTGCCTTGCGGGTGTTGGCGAAAGACCCGGTCCATGCAATTACCATTACGCCTGCCGAAATGATCGTGATACGTGAATCACTGACAAGTACACCAAAAAGGATAAGGCATAGTTGTGCAGCAGGAACGAGCACCCGTCCTTGGTGTGCGCCTTTGAGTCGTTCTAACAACACAGGAATTGCAGCAACCGCTACCAGCGGCAGCCGAACGCCCGATTCAGTCTCGCCCGGAGCGACCGGAGTGTTCCCGAAAATAATCCAGAACACAACGACCATCGCGGAAGTTAGGAAAGAGAAGGTAACCAGAGCGCGCAACCCAGCTACACTATCTCGCTCAGTGAAGCCGATCAGACACCCAAGGCCTATACAGACGCATAGCTTGAGCGCATACCAGCCGTCCTTCAATAGATCATAGCGGTCGTTGTGGCTGCCTAGAAAAACCGCATAGCCGGCCATGATGACGAAGGGCAGGTAGATCTTTGTGGCAAGTCCATTGGCGACCTTGCCGGTTTGAACAATATAATAGAGATACAGAGCGGTAGCTGCCGCAGTAAAAAGTTCCGCTGGTAGGAGTGAAAGCCATAGCGCTAGAAAGAGCATCCGCGACGGCGTCAGTGCGCCTTGCTTTTGCGACGGTGATGTATGCGCAAGGGTTGCCATTATCGTTTTGCCAGTTCTCTCGCCGGCAGGCCGCCTAGCACAACGCGCGATCCATAAACTGACTTTGTCAGCAATGCGCCGGCAGCCACGATGTTCTGCGTGCCCATGACGACGCCATCTAGCACAGTGCTTTTCGCCCCGAACCAATTGTCCGCGTCGATGCGGATCCCTTCGCCGCTGACCCCTTGCTGCCGGATAGGCATGGTCAGGTCAGTTACCACATGCGTCTCGGGATGAATCGACACATAGGGCCCGAATAGATTGTTCGCGCCCACGTTGAGCCCGTATCCTCCACCGATGTTACAATACGGACCGAAGGACACGTCGTCACCGATTATGACGCCCGGGCACAGGAACGTCGGTGCCCCAGAGCATCGCATGATGGAAAAATCGCCTAACGAAAAATTGCGTCCGAGCCGTAGCTGGGTTGTAAAACGCGCGTCTATCGTTGCGTATGCGCCAATCTTAATCCAGCCATCAAGCCGCAAATTGCCGATACCGAGCACGCGCGCGCCACGATCCATTGCAACACGCTGAGGCACTTGCAGGCGAAGCACAAAATACAGCGCGCCGCGTAGAACCATTAGCGCCAATCGTACGATCTCGCTGATTCCCCGCCCCCTCACGATTTGTTCCTCGTCTGGCGTGCGCGATGATCGTTAATCGCGCGGTCGTATAGCGCATCCCAGCGGTCTGCACGAGCCGACCAGTCATTCGCCGCCGCGCAATGCCGCGCCCCTGCTGAAAGGGTGGCAACGCGTGCGGGATCTTCCGTATAGGGACGGATCGCATCCGCCACGTTTTCCGCCATCTGCGCGAAGTCACCGAGCGGGACGCGGACGCCGCATGCGTCGCATATGCTATCATGCATGCCACAGTGATCGAAAGCGATCGTTGGCACACCTAGGCTCATCGCTTCCCACAAGACCGTAGAATGAGCCTCGGCTAAACTAGTTAAGACATGGATATCCGCTGCCGCGAACCGATCCTGGACCGTACTGCGTGGAAGGACGCCGGCCCAGTTCAAACGTCCTGAAAGACCCAGCTTATCGGCTAGCTCACGCGCCGGACCCGCACGGGGCCCATCGCCAACTATCTCCAACGTCCATGACGCATCTACCAGCTTTGCAAGCGCAACTATTAGGATTTCGAGAGCTTTGGCAGCATCG
>Ga0308157_10007262_pt1 | contig 12939 bp, 13 predicted proteins | sample PhyBR1_FD_201035 | JGI IMG/M metagenome (GOLD analysis project Ga0308157, IMG submission 201035) | Phyllosphere microbial communities from UC Gill Tract Community Farm, Albany, California, United States - DLSLB.R1 | ecosystem: Host-associated > Plants > Phyllosphere > Unclassified | place: USA...
CTGCTGCTTCCTGGTTAAAAGCTCCTCTCGGAATTACCAAAGTTCTATTCTTTTCAGACAAAATCAGTTTTACGCCAAAACTAAGTCCGTCCTGCAGAACAATATTTTCTTTACTTACAAAAGCAAGCTCCACAGTAAATCGTCCGCCTTTTACTTCAGGAATTACTTTGGTCACGATAACTTCAAGATTTTTCCCTTTAAATTCTACCTGTCCTTTTAAACCTTCTCTAAGTTTTTCCAGATAAAATTCGTCTACTTCGGCAATCAGCTTGTAACCTTTGTTAGAATCGATTCTTCCAATGCTTGCACCTGCCTGAAAAGTCTTTCCTAAAACAGGTTCAAAAGAGGTTAATCGTCCTGTTTCTGGTGCTGTAATTAAAAAGTTCTTTTTGTTGTTTCTAAGAATATCCAAACTTTTTTCCATAGTCTGGATCGAACGGTTTATTTGCGAAATCTGAACCTGATTGCTTTGTTTTTCTTTTTGAATGCTTTGCTGAATTGTTCTTTTGCGTTCTTCCTGAAAACGAAGGCTTTCTTTAAAAGTATTCCAGTCATTTTTAGAAATTACATCTTTCTCATACAACTTCGCATTCATATCATATAATCTCTTCGCGTCGTTATAATCATGCTCTATCAAAACCAAATCTTTGTTTAGATTTAATTCTTGATTTCGAATGTTTAATTTCCCCGTATTCAAATTGTTGATTTGCTCAATAATAGCAGTTTCCTGAGTCAGATAATTCAATTCTGTATTTGGATTGTACAAACGAGCCAGCGATTGTCCTTTGGTAACCATTGCACCATTTTCTACAAAGATTTCTTTTACAGAACCTCCCTCGGTAACATTTACAAGCATAACGTTCAATGGCTCTACTTTTGCTTGAAAAACTACAAAATCTTCAAAAAAGGCTTTTTCTGCTTTTTGAATTACCAATTCGTCGGATTTTACATTTAAAGTTCTTTTGGTGTTAAATGCAAAAAGGACGATTACGAGCAAAACTAAAAAAACAGCAATTGCTATTGCGAGATATCTAAATTTTTTACTTTTACGAGGAATTATCGTGTCCATTTTTTAAATTATTTTACTGATAATCAATAGGTAAATACTGTGCCATAAAATTTATTATCTGTAAAGTATTGATTTTAAAGAGGCTCTAAAAAACACTTCTAAAAAGCAGTGTCCGATAATGAACAGTTGACCGTTCGGAAGCGGACAGAAAAAAGACCACATGAGAAAAAAACTAGCCCAAATATTAGTTGTTGACGATCAGGAAGAAATTCTTTTTTCTGCAAAAATGATTCTTAAAAAACATTTCGAGACCATTTTTACAACCAATAGTCCTAAAAAAATCATTTCAATCTTAAGCGAAAATGACATAAATGTGGTGTTGCTGGATATGAATTACCGAATTGGTTTTGAAGATGGGCGAGAAGGAATTCATTGGCTGAAAGAAATTAAAACCCTTTCTCCGAATACAATTGTGATCTTAATGACCGCTTTTGGTAAAATTGAAACCGCTGTAGAGGGTATTAAAATTGGAGCTTTTGATTATGTGTTAAAGCCGTGGAATAACGAAAAATTGATAGAAGTTATTGATAAAGCAGTCGCTGAAAGCAGAAAAACTAGCAAAAAAACAGCTTCAGAAAAAACAGAGAAGGCCGAAAAGAAATATTTTGTCGGCACTTCAGCAAAAATAAAGCAAGCTTATTCAATTGCCGAAAAAGTCGCCCGAACAGATGCCAATGTTTTGATTTTGGGCGAAAATGGAACGGGAAAATATGTTTTTGCCGAATTTATTCATCAGCATTCTGAAAGGAAAAACGAGCCTTTTGTACATGTAGATTTAGGTTCTCTAAGCGATAATCTGTTTGAAAGTGAACTTTTTGGTTACGCCAAAGGTGCTTTTACGGATGCTAAAATCGATACCGCTGGCCGTTTCGAAAATGCATCAAACGGAACTATTTTCTTAGATGAAATTGGAAATATTCCGCTGCATCTTCAAGCTAAATTATTGCACGTTTTACAAACCAAAACCGTAACGCGTTTAGGCGAAAGCAAACCGCGATCGCTGAATGTTCGGGTTATTGCCGCAACGAACAGTGATATAAAAACAGAAGTCAAAAATAAAACGTTCCGTGAAGATTTGCTGTACCGAATTAATACCATGGAGATTAATCTGCCTTCTTTAAGAGAAAGAAAAGACGATATTGTACTGATGGCCAATTTTATTCTGGAACAAATTGCCGAAAAATACAATCAGGAAAATTGGCGTTTTGAAGAAAATGCTGCATCCTATCTTGAAAAATATCCATGGAAAGGGAATGTCCGAGAAATGGAAAACAAAATTGAACGCGCTTTGATTTTAGCAGAAAACAATACCATTTCTGTAATGGATCTGGATATTTTGGACTTTGAAGAAATTCAGGAGAATGATGAAAATCCGCTATCGGAAATGGAGAAAGGCGCGATTGAAAAAGCACTTTTTAAGCATAACGGAAACATCAGTAAAACGGCTGAAGAATTAGGATTGTCGCGCGCTGCGTTGTACAGAAGAATAGAAAAATACGATTTGAAGAATTAAAGAAAATGAGTAGCGTCCAGCTTTAGCTGGATGTTAATATTGAGATAAGACTGGAGGCTTTAGCCAAACATACACATTTTGGCTAAAGCCTGTTTCTATAAATCATATATCTCTCCAGCTAAAGCTGGAGGCAATTCAAAAAAATAATGAAGAATTGGAAGTTTTATAATGCGTTGTTTCTAAGAGTGGTATTTGTAATGGCGCTCTTTCTTTGCAGTGCGCTATTGTTATATAAAGGATTTCAGTACAATGCTTTATTAGTGGGTGTTTTTGTTTTGATTTTTCTAATTGAAATGTATTTTTTTGTCAAAAACCAGTTGCTGTTTTATGACAAAACGATCAACTCTATTTTGCATGACGACTTTTCTGCCCATTTTCCAGAAGAACATAAAAAAGACAATTTTAATAGTCTCTACCTTTTGTATGATACTTTAAAGGTTCAGAAACAAGAGCAGATCTCTAAAGAATTAATCTATCGTTCGATTTTGAATAGTATTGATACTGCTGCTTTAATCTTAGAAAAAGAAAATGAAGATTGGTCCATTTTTATAATGAACGACTGTTTTTCGAATCTTTTCAAAGTGCCAAAAGTAAGTCATTGGAAATACCTTAAAAACTATCTTCCGAGTTTGTGCAGTGAAATTGAAAAGGTTGGTTTTGCAGAATTAAAAACCGCTATTTCAATCAAAATTGAAGATCAGGACCTGCAGACTTTTATGTTGCAAACTTCTCTTACGCAGACTTATGACAAAGAGTATTTTATCATTTTGCTAGATAGTATCCAGCGCGTTATTGAGAAGAAAGAAAAAGAAGCATGGATTAATCTGATGAAGATTATTTCGCATGAACTAATGAATTCTTTAACGCCTATTCGTGCGCTTTCGCAGAATTTGCTCCACATTGTAGATCAGGATGAATTGGAAGATGATGATTTTGAAGATATCAAAAGCAGTATTTCGACCATCATAAATAGGAGCGATCATTTACAGTTTTTCGTGGAAAATTATCGCAAACTGGCAATGCTTCCAACGCCAAATAAACAAATGACACCAATCAATGCGCTGTTTGAAGATTGTCTTAGAATTATGAGTCCGATCTTGAAGGAAGAAAGAATAGAATTGATGAATGAAATACACAGTTCACGTTCTATTATGATTGATAAAAATCAGATGGAGCAGGTCATAATCAATTTGATTACCAATAGTATTCATGCTTTAAAAGAAAAGATAGAAAAGAAATTAATGATCTCAAGCTATACCGAAAATAATCGTTTTTTTATTGTGATTTCAGATAATGGAAAAGGAGTAGATGCTGAAATTAGAGATAAAGTTTTCCTTCCGTTTTTCACCACCAGAAAAGACGGAGCCGGAATAGGTTTAACGCTTTCTAAGAATATTATAGAAGCACACGGAGGTTATCTAAGCTATCAAACTGATGAAGATAAAACGAGTTTTGTGATTTGCTTGATTTGAAAAATGAAACATATAAGTGATATAAGTTCATTTAAAGTTTTACTTTGTCATTTAATCTCGCAAAGACGCGAAGTCGCAAAGTTTTTTTGTTCCCGCAGATTTTGCAGATTCGGCAGATTTGAATTTAAAAAAAGAAAATCGGCTAGATCTGCAAAATCTGCGAGAGAAAAATAAAAATATAAATTCTTTCTTCTAAAATGAACTTATATCTCTTATATGGTGAAAATGATTTTTACGATTCAACTTCCGGTTTCCAAAAGTGCTTTTCTAAATCTACAATCTGATTGTTGACCACTTTTATTCCTTCATTTTCTAAAAGTTGCTGCATTAAATTGGTTCCGTCAAAGTGATGTTTTCCTGTCAAAAGCCCTTTTTGGTTAACCACTCTGTGCGCAGGAACATCATCCATATTATGACAGGCATTCATTGCCCAGCCGACCATTCGAGCGGAACGAGCTGTGCCTAATGCTTTTGCAATTGCACCATAAGAAGTAACTTTTCCAAACGGAATTTGTCTGGCGATTACATACACTCTTTCGAAAAAATTTTCCTCTGCCATTTTAAAATGTTTTTCTAGTAAGATATGAAGTTAATAAAGATAAAAACTTAATTTTTCTTAATCTCTTAATGGTTCGTTTTATTTATCCGAAGTAGTAATTCAGGATATTAAAAAGTGTTGCTAGAGCTACTAATCCAGTAATGGTCCCGATAATAGTATTCATGTTTCTCATGAAGTAATCGGTTTTCTTTTCTATTCTTCCGAAGAAAGCAATATAGCTGTATAAAATTCCGAAAGCCCCAAGAACAGAACCTAATACAAATGTTAGTATAATCGGGTTTTGAAATGTAAAAAGATTGTATGAAGCCAGAGTAACACTTACGACAACATAATACGGAATCGGAAAGAAGTTTAATCCAGAAAGTAACATTCCGAGAAAGAAACTGCTTTTTTTACTCTTTTTGATTTTCGTTTTTTTCTTTGCTATCGGATCTTTTGCAAAAAACAAAAAGTAAATAGTTAAGATAGAAAAAATGACAAAACCAACTTCACGCAATAAGGTTACAACATCTGGACGATTGTCTATGACGCGAGCAAACAATACGGCAACATAAGCTTGAAAAAAAATAACTAAAACAGCCCCGATTACAAACCATAAAGCATTCTTTTTACCTTCTTTCATTTTTATTTTGGCAGCTGTCATGTTGAGCAATCCTGGCGGAATAGTCCCGATGGCTGCAGCAATAAAGCCTGAAAGTAATGGGGTAAGATAGGTCATTTAGTTATTAAAATCGGTTAGATAAAGGTTTCAAAATTAAAGTTAGTCTTTAATTTTGAAACGAATATACGTAATTGCCTTATTAATTTCTAAATATTGTTTTTCGTAAAAAGTCTGTATAGAAGTTACAACTTCTGGGCTTCCTTCGTTTTTATAGACGTTATGGTTGGCATACAAAACTTCGTGACCTTCTCCGTGAAGTAATCCAAGAGTATAACCGTGCATAAATTCGCTATCGGTTTTAAGGTTTACGACACCGTCTTTTTTCAGGATTTTTTTGTACAATTTCAAGAACTCAGAATTGGTCATTCTGTGTTTGGTTCTTTTGTATTTGATCTGCGGATCTGGGAAAGTAATCCAGATTTCGTCTACTTCGCCTTCAGCAAAAATATGATTGATCAATTCGATTTGTGTACGAACGAAAGCAACATTATGAAGTCCGTCTTCAACAGCAGTTTTGGCACCACGCCAGAAACGTGCACCTTTAATATCAATTCCGATAAAATTTTTGTTTGGGTATTTTTCTGCTAATCCAACAGAATATTCTCCCTTTCCACATCCTAATTCTAAAACTAATGGATTATCATTTTTAAAGAAATCAGAGTTCCATTTTCCTTTTAAAGGCATTAAATCGCCTACAACTTCTTCTCTGGTTGGCTGAAAAACGTTTTGAAATGTTTCGTTTTCTCTGAATCTTTTTAGTTTATTTTTACTTCCCACTTTTACAAAAATTTTCGGCAAAATTAAGGAATATAAACGAATGAAAATAGCGTAATTAGGTTTAAAAAGTTTTCAGCCACGAATTCACGAATTATTTTAAAAATAAAATTCATGAATTCGTGGCTGAAAAAAATATTTTTAACCGTAATGTGGCTCAGTAATTGGTTTTGATTTCGGATCTAATGTTTCATCATGTTGTGATAAATCCAATCCGATGTGTTCTGATTCTTCTGAAACTCTTAGCGGAATAATGAAATTGGTTACTTTGAACAAGAAATAAGCTCCGAAGAAAGTAAAGACTGAAACCAGAACCAATGCCATCATGTGATGTCCGAAAACATTCCATCCGCCGTGAAGTAAACTTGCATTTTCGCCGTGAGCGAAAATAGCGGTTAGAATCATTCCCATAATTCCGCCCACACCGTGACAAGCAAAAACGTCAAGCGTATCGTCGAATTTTTTAGAATATTTACAATTTACAGCCGTATTAGAAACCAAAGCTGTAATGAAACCGAAGAACATACTTTCTGGCACCGAAATAAATCCTGCAGCAGGCGTAATGGCAACTAAACCTACAACAGCTCCAATACAAGCGCCTAAAGCAGAAACTTTTCTTCCGTTCATTCTGTCAAAGAAAATCCAAGTTAACATCGCTGCAGCCGATGAAGTTGTCGTTGTAGCAAAAGCCATTGCAGCAGTTCCGTTGGCAGCAAGAGCAGATCCAGCGTTGAATCCGAACCAGCCAAACCAAAGCATTCCTGTTCCTAATAATACAAACGGAATATTGGTTGGAATATGCTGGCTGTTTTTTCTTTTTCCTAAAACAATAACTCCGGCTAAAGCTGCAAAACCAGAACTCATGTGCACCACAGTTCCTCCAGCAAAATCTTTAACACCAAAATAACTTCCTAAAATGCCCGTTGGGTACCAAACCGCGTGACATAAAGGAGCATATATAAAAATGGTAAATAAACTAATGAAAACTAAATAAGAGATAAAGCGAACGCGCTCTGCAAACGAACCTGTGATAATCGCAGGACAAATGATGGCAAATTTCATCTGAAACAAAGCAAAAAGCATAAACGGAATTGTATTGGCCAATTGTTTATGAGGCAGAACGCCAACATAATCCATAAAAGCAAAAGTGGTCGGATTACCAAAAAAGCTGTAAAAATGATCTCCAGAACCAAAACCAACCGGTTCTCCAAATGCCAAACTAAATGCAACTACAACCCATAAAAGCGTAACGACACCTAGACAGATAAAACTTTGAAGCATGGTCGAAATAACATTTTTCTTTCCTACCATTCCACCATAAAAGAAAGACAATCCTGGTGTCATGATTAAAACCAGACAGCTTGAAGTAAGCATCCAGGCAACATCGGCAGGAACGATATGATCTGTAGTTCCAAATTCTGATAAAACATAATTATTTTCGGTAACTGTTGGCCAAAAAGCCCCTATCGTACATACGACGCTTATCATGATAAAGGAGATAATCCAGCGTTTTTCTATTTTCATTTTTAAAATACTTTGTTTAACCCTATTTTTTTTGGGGTCAAAGTTAGAAAAAAATAAATATTCTTGTTTTTAAGGCTGATAAAATAGAGGTGTGGCTTTTATTTTGATGAATTTTGTAAAATACCGCTCGTTTTTTTGACAGTATCTTATTCTAAAGTTACAAAAAAGCACTGTTTTTGCCGAATTAATTAAAAATAATCTGCTAACAGTGCTTCTAAAGTGCTCAAAAAGTTACGTTTATAATAAGAAAACCGTAAAATGTTTTATTTTTTCTGAAGTTTTGCAATCAAAGCGTCTTCAATTGGAGCTTTTATCTTTGTTACAGCATCAACTTCGTCATTTGGAACGGTCATCGATAGAACATAATGCTGAATTTTCCATTCGTTCCCCACTTTAACCAAAACTCCAGAACCGCGGCAAATTTTCATTTGCGTATCCAATAATTCATCAAACCACGCAATCTTTCCGCTTTTATCAAAAAAGATATGACGCTCTAAAGCTTTAAAATTCCATGTAGTTCCTTTGTTGAAAAAGGGTTTTGCCCAAACGGCAAATTCTTTTTTAGTCCAATTTTCAGTTGCATCGGTTCCAATGTAAATTGCGTCGTCTGCCAATACATTAAAGTAAGCATCATATTTTACTTCGCCAGCAGCTTTGTGCCACGCGTCAAGAGTCTGATTGATTTTGTTTTTGTCTGCTTGTGCATTGGCAAAAGAAGCAATAAATAAAAGAAGTAAAAGTGTTTTTTTCATGAGATATAGTATTTGAGTTTAAAGGTATAATTTTTTTTGAACCATATAAGTGATAGAAGGAAATGGAAGTTTTTAATCTCCCGCTCACATATAATAAAAGTACTGTTTGTCATCCTGAGGAACGAAGGATCACACTAGAAACTCCGTAAAGAGATTCGCCAATCTTTGTAGAGCTCCGTGTGTGATCCTTCGTTCCTCAGGATGACATAAAATCAAAACAATTTAAAATCCTGTGTTTAATTATCATTAACATTACTCATGTGATTTAATCTCTCAAAAAACTACTATATTTGATTCATCAATAAAAATACCCCCAGTCATGAATGCAAAAATACTTCTAGGCTCACTAGCTGTTACTTCTTTACTTTTTATTTCCTGCAAAAAGGAATTAGAACCGCAAGCAAGCACAGCAACTTCTGAATTAGTAAGATTAGGACTTGCAAAAGATACCACAAAACCTGCTGCACCACTGGTGCAAGCACCTGCAACAAACCCAAATACAGTTTTAAGCGATACAAAAGGAATTAACCCTGCTCACGGACAGCCGGGACACCGTTGCGATATTGCGGTTGGCGCACCTTTAAATTCTGCACCAACACAGCAAGCGCAGGCAACTCAAGCACAAACCGTTCAGGTAAATCCGACTCAGCAGAAAATGGTTACGACTACAACTGCTGCGCCAGTTAAAGTAGCAAAAGGAATGAATCCGCCACACGGACAGCCAGGACATAGATGTGATATTCCTGTTGGAGCACCTTTAAATTCTGCTCCTGCAAAAACTACAACAACAACAGCTTCAAATACCGCTCAAAGCGGAACAGTTACCCAAAACTTTACGGTTACTCCGCCGGCATCAAACCAAGTTCCAGCTTTGTTAAGTACAGAAGGTACTGAAGCGACAGTAGCAGACGGAATGAACCCGCCACACGGAAAACCAGGTCACCGATGCGATATTGCAGTTGGTGCACCTCTGCCAAAATCATAAGTTAAAGAGACAAAGTAATAAAGTAACAAAGTGACAAAGATTCCAAGAAAACTTAGAATCTTTGTCACTTTGTTACTTTGCAACTTATTATATTAATGCTCTTTTATCTTCTCGAAAGTGCTCGTCAATGTTTTTTTAGCTTTGGCCAACGCACCGCTAAAAGCTTTTTCAAGACTTTCGGCGTGTTCTGTAACCGTAATTGGCTGTAGTTTTACAGGACGAACTTCAATCACACACTTTTTGTCATGCAAGCTGAATTTTTCTCCATTTTCATCTCCAAAATGAATTTCTACGCGAGTAATTTTATCTTGAAAACGGTCTAAGCTTTTTTCTACTTCTCCAGAAAAATAACTTTCTAATCTTGCACTTCCTTCGATGTTTTTGTCGGTGTTGATTTGTACTTTCATAACAAATAAAATTTAATGATTCATTCTCAAACTTATCGATTTTAAAGATAAAAGACAAGAAGGTTAAGGAAATATTATGAAATTTTAAATTGATTTATTTTTCAATTTTGTAATTTCGATTTGTATAAAATATACTTATAGTATTTTATTTTAAAATAAAGAAAAAACTTACAATTTATTTTTGTTTTTCATATATTTGGAGTTCCTAAAATTCAAGATTATGAACACAAAAAAATTCTTGCCCATGTGGTATGCTGACGTTATTGGAAACAACCGTAGCGCGTTCTTGAATGCGCAGGACAGCTAAGCCACATGGGTTTTTTATTCCTAAAATTCAAGATTATGAGTACCAAAACCCTTTCCAAAGAAACCGAATTGAGGTTAACTGAATTCTTCAACAATTCAATTGATTCCAAAAGTATGGCAAAAACCATTAGGCAAGTAAATTTCCTAATTGCTTTAAATGCAATACGAGAAGATGGATTTATGAAAACTGAAACCGTAAATGTTGAAGATGGTTTCTTTTGGCTAAATGAATTAGCAGAAATTCTTGATCCTTATTTGGGGATTGAGTAAGAAATGAGAAAAAGCCACTTGGGAGAGTGGCTTTTTATATTTAGAATTTTTTAAACTTGTTTGATTTCAAATTTAATTATGTGTTCGCATAAATTACATTTTATAGAGCTTTCATTATCCACTACCATATCTATTTCAATTTCATTATCACAAACGGGACAATTGTAAATAATTTCACTAAGTTTAATTGGTGGAGTTAATGAAGTTGGTATGATTAAAGTTGAAAATTTTATTGTATTCATTGAATCATTCTTAATTGAAATTGATGGGAATCAATTATTTCCATAGAAGATTTGCTGTATAATTTCTTCTAAATCACCTGTTTCGGATATGTCTATAAAAGCTTCATGAATTATTGAATAAGTGTTTTGTAAACCAGAACAAAAGTCCCAAAAATCATCTTGAACCCATCCTTCATTGTTAGGTTCGAGTGGCCAACCTCTGCCAATAGTTTTTGACCAAAAGTTAACTTGTCCATATGGATTATAAGGAAAAACTATTCGTGCACTAGAATTTTGATCAGGATATCTCGAATAGAAATAAGAATACCAATTAAGTATTTGAGAAAAACATTTAGCATAGCTGCCGACATTTGCTTGTACGGTTTTTGTGTCAAAAAAATAATTAACATCATCTTTTTTTAGCCAAATATCAACTCCAAATCCTTTTGCTGGAGGCTTAAAATCATTAATCGGATTGATTAAGAAGTTTTGACAAACTTCTTTAATTCTATCGTGGCAGTGTTGTGCATTATATTGAGGATTTTTGTTTTCTCTGCCCTCAATAAGCATTTGCACAGTATTTTGCAAAATAGCAGGCATATTTGAAGGGCATAATAGTTTTTGATTTATTATTTCAAATCCATTTAATTCAGCAATTGCTTTTGCCAAAGGTTCCCATAGAGTAGTTCCTAATGATGTTTCCATCCCTCCAACAACAGATCTTATTCTCCTTTCGGTAGGGATTATTAAATCTAGAATTTGGAAGTTAGGCACCGCATTTTGCCTGTTCGCAATATATCCCGAAATAGAATTTATAACAGTTTGTCTAACAATTGTGTAAACTTCTTCTCTAGTTGGCATAAAATATATTTATTACTTTTGACAAAGTAATAAATTATTTTTTCATTTTGTAATATTGATTCAAGAAAGTTATTATTGAATATCCAACTTCTTTACCTAAATTTACTGGTACAGCATTTCCAATTTGTTTATATTGTTGAGCAAGAGAACCTTCAAACTTCCAGTCATCTGGAAATGTTTGTATTCTAGCATATTCTCGAACAGTAAATGGTCGAGTTTCTTCTGGGTGACATCTTTCCGTTTGTTTTTGTGCCGGACTACAAGTTAAAGTTAGACAAGGTTCATCCCATCCAATTCTTCTAGCAATACCGGTTTTTCCACCACCAAGATAAAAACTTCCACCCATGAATTCTTTTTGGATATCTAATGGTAAGTCTCTCCAGTATCCTTTTTGTGGAACTAATTTTAAAACATCAATTTTGGATTGAGGATATTTTGAACCTCCTGAATGAGGAACATCACAATCAAATAAATCGCCTTTTTTTAGAGCATCTTCAAGATTGTATATTTTTTTATAAGGTTTTGGATATTCATATTTTACATGAATGTCTTTTCTAACGCCAACTAAAATTAATCGTTCTCTTTTCTGAGGAACATTAAAATTAATTGCTTTTAAGACTTGTATAGGCACTACATTATATCCAATTTCATCTAAAATAGAAATCATTCCTTGTAATGTCTTACCGTTATCATGGTTTAGTAATCCACGTACATTTTCTCCAATGCAAATAGGAGGATTAACTTCTTTAACAGCTCTTGCAAATTCATAAAACAATGTGCCTCGAGCATCGGCTAATCCTAATTTTTTTCCCGCATAACTGAATGCCTGACATGGAAAACCACCGGTTACTACATCAACTGTATTATGAAATTCTGAAAAATTATGATCTTTTATATCTCCTTCTAGAACATTCCAATTGGGTCTATTTGTTCTTAGTGTTGCACAAGCCCATTTATCAACTTCATTTAAAGCAACACATTTTAAACCTGCTTTTTCCATTCCTACCGCAAGACCACCAGCTCCTGCAAAAAGTTCGAGAACAGTATAATCGTTATGAGGTCTTACATAATTAGAAATAGTTTCTTGTATATCATTATCTATAAAACTTGAAAATAAATTATTAATTTCAGATCTCTTGTACATTCTATAATTACTCATAGGTTCACGTACAGCATTCAGTCTTCCTTCATTATCCCAACGTCTTAAAGTCTCTTTACTCTTTCCTAATAATTCTGATGCTTCAGACAATGAAATATAATCACTCATAACCAAGTTGTTTAACATTATACAATGGTTACAAATTTAAAGGAAAAACTTTCAAATTGAGATCGTTTTTTTGTTATAAATTGGAACAAAAAGTGTTTATTTTTTTAATTCGCTAAAGATCATTTAAATAAGGCAACACATTTTTTTTAGAAATAGATTTTAATCACCCCTTATCCTTCTTCCCCCACTTAACCTTCATTTTTCCTTCATTATCATAAGCAATCAAATGCAGGACAATACCGCGTTCGCGAACGGCTTTTCGTTCTTCTTTGGTGGCGAGTTTGGCGTCGTTTTTAGA
>Ga0308157_10007265_pt1 | contig 12937 bp, 10 predicted proteins | sample PhyBR1_FD_201035 | JGI IMG/M metagenome (GOLD analysis project Ga0308157, IMG submission 201035) | Phyllosphere microbial communities from UC Gill Tract Community Farm, Albany, California, United States - DLSLB.R1 | ecosystem: Host-associated > Plants > Phyllosphere > Unclassified | place: USA...
GCTCAGCAGTTTGGCCAGCAGGCGGGACGTGTTGTCGGTGATTCCCCCTGGCGGGAAAGGGACCACGAAGGTGATCGGCTTGCCTGGCCAGGCCTCCCCGGCGGCATGAACGGCACCAAAGGCCCACGACGCAATAAGAAAAACAACCAGATTTCGCAGAGTTCTGTGCATGCCTATCTCCATTTTTGTTGCCACTTGATTGCAGCTGGTCGTAGAATACTTCAATATTTCGTAGACACGCAAGCCTTCGGGTCGCAAAATTTTCGGACAGAAGCGCAGAAAAACAGCCGATCCATTGAAAACAACCGTTCCTTCGCTGACTATGATTCGTTGATATCTACGAAATACCGGAGAACTTATGCCAACCATCGTCCCTGCCGCCTCTCGAACCATGGCCCTGCTGGAGGTCTTCGCACGGGAGCGCCGTGAACTCTCCAATTCAGACCTCGCACGCCTGATGGACCTGCCCGAGAGCAGTTGTTCCGACCTGCTGCACACGCTGCACGAACTGGGCTACCTGATGCGCACCGCGCGAACCCGGCGCTTCTATCCCACGGCCCGGCTGCTCACGATTGCCAAGGGCATTGCCGCGGGCGACTCGCTCTACGCCGTCGCATCAGAGGCGTGCGAACTGTTGCGCGACAAGACCGGGGAGACGGGGATGTGCGGCCGCGTCGAGGCCGGCGTGGTCAAGGTCCTGGCGTTTGCAGAGGGCACGCACCCTCTGCGCTATGTGGAAAACGTGGGCAACAAGATCGCACTGCACGTGTCCGCGCTGGGCAAGGCCGCGCTGTCGCTGGGCACGTCCGAAGAGGCTGCGCGCCAGCTGCGGCTCAAACCGCTCAAGCAGATCGCCCCGGGCTCCATCACCGACCTCGCTGCACTGGAAGCGCAGGTCGAGCAGGCTCGCCAGCAGGGCTGGATCTGGGTGGAGAACGAAGGCTTCGACGGCCTGGCCGCCATTGCCGTGGCCGGCTATCTGGGCGACGAGCCGCTTGCCCTGTCGATCGCAGGGCCCACGGAACGCCTGCGCCGGACCAGGGACGCCTGCCTGCAAGCCTTGCAAGAAGTGCAGGCCCTCGTGTTCCATCCCCAAAGCGCGGCACCGTCCCTGCGAGCCACGGCAGCGGGCCGGCGAGGCGCTGGCGCCAAAGACACCACTCCCGCCTAGCTGCGGGTTCACGCATTCAACCCAGGAGACATGACCATGTATGCAACGATGAATTCCGAACAGGAAATGCTGCGCGACAGCGTGCGCCGCTTCATGAAAAGTGAAGTCGCACCCCGCGTGGCGCAGCACGACAGGGACAAGACCTTTCCGTTCGAGCTTCTCAAGGAGCTTTCCCAGTTCGGATACATCGGGGGGCGCCTGCCGGAATCGTTGGGCGGCATGGACATGGACCAGATGACCTGGGCCATGCTCATGGAAGAGACGGGCTACACCTGGCTGTCGCTGCGGACCATGGTGAACATCACCAACGCCGCCATCAACAAGCTGGCGGCAGAGGCCAACGAGGAGCAGCGCGAGCGTTTCCTCAAGCCCTTGCTGGCATCGGAGCGCCGCGTGTTCAACGCCATCAGCGAGCCAGGCACGGGCTCCAACATCGCGCAGGTCCAGACCCGTGCAGACCTGCAGGGGGACCACTACGTCCTCAACGGCCGAAAGCTGTGGATCACGAACGGGGCATCTGGAGACTTCGGCATCGTGGTCGCACGCACGTTCAGCCCCGACTGCCAGGGACAGCTCTCCACCTTCCTTGTGGAGCGCGACGTGTCTCCGTATGAAGTGCGCAACGTCGACACGATGGTGCTGCGAAGCACAGGCACGGCGGAGCTTGCGTTCGACAACGTCAAGGTGCCCCGCGAGAACCTGCTGGGCGAGGAAGGCAAGGCGCTCAAGAAGATGCTCATCGGCCTGGACGGCGCCCGCGTCAACATCGCCATGGGGGCGGTCGGCGCCGCGCAAGCGGCCCTCGACCTCTCGATCGACTACGCCCGCACCCGCACACAGTTCGGCAAGCCCATCGGCAGTTTCCAGCTGGTGCAAAAGCTCATCGTGGACATGACCATCCGTGTGGAGGCCGCACGCGCACTGAGCCTGCGGGCTGCAGCCGCGCTGGACGCCAACGTGGACGCGCGCACGGCCTGCTCCATTGCCAAGCTCTATGCCACCGAGGCTGCGCACGAGGTGGCCAGCATGGCGCTGCAGGTGCATGGCGGACTTGGCTATGCCACCGACTATCCCATCGAACGCATCTTCCGCGACACGCGCGGCGGCACGATTCCCGAAGGCACCACCGAATTGCAGACCCTGATTGCCGGTCGAGAAATCCTGGGGATCTCGGCGATCGCCTGAGCCCAGGCGTCGCCCAAGGCCATACCCCCGCAACGACCAGGAGACAAGATTGACCGACCTTTCACGACTGATTCATCCCCGCTCCATAGCCCTCGTCGGCGCATCGGACCGTACGCACAGCATTGGCGAGCGCACACTGACCAACCTGCTCGACCATTCCGATTTTGAGGGAGACATCTACCTCGTCAACCCCACCAAGACCGAGATGCGGGGGCGCCGCTGCTGGCCCAGCGTCGCCTCGCTGCCCGCGACACCGGATGTCGCCGTGATTGTGGTGCCCGCATCCGGCGTGCTGACGGTGGCCGAAGAATGTGCGGCCCGGGGGGTGCCTTTCGCGATCGTGCTGACGTCGGGTTTTGGCGAAGCGGGCGAGGAAGGCGAACGCGCTCAGGTGCGGCTCAAGGAAATCGCCGAGGCGGGTGGAATGCGCCTGTATGGCCCCAACTGCCCGGGCCTCACCAACGTCAACCATCGCCTGGGCCTGACTTTCTCTCCATCCTTTCCGCACGACCTGGTCAAGGGCCCGATTGGCCTGGCGACGCAGGGCGGCGGCCTGGGCCGCAACGTAATGCAGGCCATGGATCGCGGCATTGGCATCGGCCTGTGGGCCTCCACCGGCAACGAGGTGGACCTGCAGGTGGCGGATTTCATCCACTACATGGCCGACGCGCCCGACATCAAGGTGATCGTGACCTTGCTGGAGGGCATCAAGGACGGCGCGAAGTTCGTGGCGGCAGTGAACCGCGCCGCCGCCAACGGCAAGCCGGTGATCGCGCTGAAGGTCGGCAAATCGGAGTACGGACAGAAGGCGGCGCAATCCCACACGGCGTCCCTCACGGGGTCGGCAGAGGTGAACAGCGCGGTGTTCCGGCAGTGCGGTGTGATCGAGGTCGATGACATCGACGAACTGGTCGATACCGCCTGGCTGTTTGCACGCGCGGAGCCGCCCGCCAGCGAAGGGGTTGCCATCTACACGTCTTCGGGAGGAACGGCGGCCTTGACGGCAGATGCGGTGGGCACCGCAGGCCTGACCCTGGCGCAGTTCACGCCCCACACGCGAGAGCTGCTGGGCGCGCTCTTGCCAGCCTATGCGGCGCTCGACAACCCGGTTGACACCACCGCGGCCGTGCTGAGCGATGCGGCGCTGATCGAAAAATCGCTGAGCGCGGTGGCCGTGGACCCCCACCTCGGGTGCGTGATCGTTCCGATCGCGCTGGACTACGGCGACACCACGATACAGCTGGCTCGCACCATCATTGCAGCGCAGAAAGGGTGTGCAACACCCATCCTGCCCATCTGGATGAGTGACCGCATGGGCGAGGGCTACCGCATGCTGGTCGAAAACGGGTTCGCCCCGCCGCGTTCGGTGGGCAAGGCCGTCAAGGCCATTCAACGCTGGGTCGAGTATGGCCGGTGGAAGCGCAGCCCGGGGGCAGGCGCACCCATGAAGACCGTGGCCGTGCTTGCGCCGGCCCGTGCCACACGCAGCCTGTCTGAAGCTGAGGCCAAGCGCCAACTGCTGGCTGCAGGGATCGATCTCTTGCCCCACGCGCTGGCACCCACCCAAGAAGAAGCAGTCGCTGCTGCCGACGCCATGGGTTACCCCGTGGTTGCCAAGATTGCCAGCGAGCAGATCGTCCACAAGTCCGACATTGGCGGGGTCAAGGTGGGGCTGCAGGATGCTGACCAGCTGCGCCATGCCTGGACGGACATCATGGAAGCCGCCCTGCGGCACCGGCCGGACGCAACCCTCGACGGATTGCTGATCGAGAAGATGGCGCCACGGGGCGGGCTCGAACTGATGGTTGGTGTCACGCGCGACCCCGTGTTCGGCCATGTGATGACTTTCGGCCTGGGTGGCATCTACGTGGAGATCCTGCGCGACGTCACCCGCCGCATGCTGCCGCTGAGCGCCGGCGAGGCGGCCGCCATGGTGCGGGAGATGCGGTGCTTCCCTTTGCTGGACGGCGCACGCGGCCGCCCGCCGGCAGACCTCCAGGCGCTGGAGACTCTGCTCTTGCGCATCTCGGACTTCGTGATGCAGAACACGGACCGCATCGAAGAGATGGATCTCAACCCGGTGTGGATTGGTGCACGCGGAGAAGGCGTTCTGCCGCTGGACGCCGTGATCATCGAGAGGGTCACGGAAGGAGCCCGCGCATGACGGCCGCTGCAGCCCTTGCGCCGCTGCATGGCATCACCGTGGTGGACTTCAGCGAACTGCTCCCGGGGCCCTTCCTGACTCAGAATCTGGCGGAAATGGGCGCGCGCATTGTCAAGATCGAGCGCCCTCCGCATGGCGACAATGCGCGCCAGTTGGGCCAGGGTGCATTCGAGGCCGTGAACCGCGGCAAGCAGAGCCTGCTCGTGGACCTCAAGGACGAAGCGGAGCGCGGCAAGGTCCGCGAGTTGATCGCATCGGCCGATGTTGTGGTCGAGTCCTACCGTCCCGGTGTGATGGCGCGCCTGGGCCTGGATGCCGCGTCGCTCTGCCAGGCGCATCCGCAACTGATTTATGTCTCCCTCAGCGGCTACGGGCAGACAGGGCCCTGGGCTGACCTGCCGGGGCATGACATCAACTACCTGGCTGCCGCTGGGGTGCTGTCCGTCTCGAGCCTGCCGCACGGCGCCCCCGCACAGAGCTTCGGACTGCCCGTCGCCGATTTGTGCGGGGCCATGTACGCACTGTCCGCCACGCTCGCCGCGCTTTTTCAGCGCCAGGCCACCGGCCGGGGCCAGTACCTGGACGTGGCGCTGGCGGACTGCGCCCTGCACTGGATGAATCCGCGCCTGGGCGCCTACCGATCCGCGGGAGCGCGCACCCTGCAAGCGCAACGCGAGGCCACGCTGGTGAAGGCCGCCTACGGCGCATTCCGCTGCAAGGACGGCCGCTACCTGTCGATTGCCGCGCTGGAAGATCACTTCTGGAAGCGCCTGTGCATGGCGTTGCAGCTTGCACCCTTCGATGGCCCGGAATACGCCACGCACAAGGCACGAAAAGCGGTGGCAGACGCCATCAACCTGCGCATCGGGCAGGCTCTGCAGCACCTGGATTCAGCGGAAGCCTTCGAGCGGCTGTGCCTCCACGATGTGCCCGGCGCACCGGTGGTGTTCCCCGCTGAACTGTCCGCCCAGACGCACTTTGCCTCTCGCGGCAAGTTCGCGCCCGGCGAGGACATGCCTCTGGTCAGGTTCCCCGTTCCGATGGAAGGGATGGGTGGCGCAAACCTTGCGGATGCGCCGCGGCTTGGCAGTGCGGGCGGCTAGTGATGGGCGCCGCCTTGCGTACACGGATCACCCGGCTGCTGGGGATCACCCACCCCATCCTCGGTGGTGGGCTCATGTGGCTGTCCGATGCCCGGTACGTCGCCGCGCTGGTGAATGCAGGCTGCATGGGCTTCATCACGCCCCGGTCCTACCACAGCGAGGCGGATTTCCACGACGCCCTGAAGCTCTGCGCGGAACTGACCCACGGAAAGCCCTTCGGCGTGAACCTGACGCTGTCCCACCGGTCCGATGCCAACCTGTTGGTGCCCCGCTGGATGGATGCGGCGCTCGCGCGGGGGGTGAGGGTCTTCGAGACAGCCGGACATGCGCCAGCGGAACTCATCACCGCCCTGCACCGGGCAGATGCCATCGTCATTCACAAAGCCTCGGACATCCGCCACGCGCTTTCGGCGGAGCGCGCCGGCGCCGATGCCATTGCCCTGGTCGGTATGGAAGAAGGCGGGCACCCGGGCATGAATGAGCTACCCACGATGCTCATGGGCGCGCTCGCCATGGGCCAGTTCAACGTGCCGGTGGTGCTGGGTGGCGGGATTGGCCGCGGCAGGCAGCTGGCCGCGGTTCTGGCGCAGGGGCTCGATGGGGTGCTGATCGGCAGCCGCTTTCTGGTGTGCGAGGAAATCAGTGCGCACCCTCGCTACAAAGAGCACCTGCTGTCCTGCGACGAACACTCCACGGTTCGGCTGCTGCAATCGCTGGGAACCACTTGGCGGGTGCTGCGCAACGGCACGGCCCGCGAGGTCGAGGCCATCGAACACGCGGGCGCCCGAGACCACACTGCCTTCGGCGACCTGATCAGCGGGACGACGACCCGCGACCGCTGCTACGCGCAGGGCGACTGGCAGCGCGGCATGGCGTCGCTGGGACCTTCGATCGCGTTCGCGAAGCGCATAGAGCCGCTGCAGGCGATCGTGAACGAAATGGTGGCGGAGGCGGTGCAAGCGATCGACGCCCTCCGCTCAATGGAATCAATGGATCCAATGGAGCAAGAATGAACCGACCGCCATTCATGGAGCGGCTGGTGGTGCCCGTCATTGCGGCCCCCATGCTGCGTGTTTCGGGAATCGAACTGGTCTCGGCGGCGTGTGCCGCCGGGGTCATCGGGGCGTTCCCCACCGCCAACTGCGCGTCTCTGGAAGAGCTTGAAAGCTGGCTCCAGCGGCTGCAGCGGGAAGCCGAAGGGCAACCGCGGCGGGCGCCCTATTGTCCGAATCTCATCATGCGGCGCGACCCCGCGCGCCTCAAGGCCGAGGTGGATTTGATCGCGCGGCACGGCGCGGAGCTGGTGATCACGAGCGTCGGGTCGCCGGCTTCGGTGATTCCCACCTTGCACGACGGGGGCTGCCTCGTGTTTGCCGATGTCGCATCGCTGCACCATGCGGAGCGCGCGCTGGAGGCGGGTGTCGATGGTCTGGTGCTGCTTTCGTCCGGCGCGGGCGGGCACACTGGCTGGGCCAACCCGTTCGCTTTCGTGCGCGCAGTGCGCAACCTGTTCGATGGTCCCATCGTGTTGTCGGGCGGCCTGTCGGACGGTGTGGCGCTGCGCGCCGCCACGGTCCTGGGTTGCGACCTGGGGTGCGTGGGCACGCGCTTTATCGCCACCGAAGAAAGCCTGGCATCGGATGGCTACAAGCAGATGCTATTGCAAAGCTCCATGGATGATGTGCTTGCAACGCGTGCCTTCACGGGGCTGCCCGCGAACTTCCTGAAGCCCTCCATCGCCCGTGCCGGACTCGATCCCGATGCGCTGGACGAGACGGTGTCTGTGCAGGAGGCTCGCAAGAAGTTCGGCGGAGGATCGGAAGGGCCCGTCATTCAACGGTGGTCGGATCTCTGGAGCGCGGGACACTCGGTGTCGGGGGTGTCATCGCTGCCCACGGCAGCCGAACTGGTGCGGTCGATGGGGGTGGAGTTTTACGCGGCCACGTAGCGCCTGGGCCGCGGCGGGTGGCCCTCCGCAGCAACTTGCGCGTCTCCACGGGAACCGTGGACATTGCATTTACCTGACGGAAACACCCCAGGCACGCGGCAGTCCGGCGGCCCAGCCCTGGTAGCCCTTGACGTAGAACTTTGCAGCGCTCGTCTTGCCGCCAGAGAACATGAATATGGCGGGAACATCCTCCCGGAGCTTGACGTCCAGCTTGTTGAACAAGGCCTGGCGTTCGGCGCGGTCCGTCGCCACCATGCTCTTGTCCACCAGCTCCAGTGCCTCGGGACTTTCCCACACCCTGGCGGGCCGCAGGTCTTTCAAACCGCTGATCATCTGGTAAGACAGCGATGGGTCAAAGCGCGCGGAGTAAGTGAACGACATGGCCTGGTAGTTGCCCTTGGTGTAGCGGTCCAGCAGCGTTGCCCAGTCCAGCACTTCCACGTCGATCTTGATACCCGCCTCGAGCGCCATCGCCTGGGCCAGCACCGCAATCTCGAACAATCCGCTGTAGCGTTTGGTGGTCAGTATCTTGATGGCCTCCCCTTTGTAGCCCGCCTCGGCCAGCAGTTTTTTGGCCGCCGCAATATTGCGCTTGGGCACTTCAGCCTGGGCCGCCGCATGAAAGCCGCTGGCGACCGGGATCACCGAGCGGTTGGGCTTGGCGCTGCCGAACGAGACCGCTTCCACTATTTGCGGCACGTCAAGAGCCAGCGCAATGGCACGGCGTATGCGCACATCCTTCAGCAGCGGATCCCGGGTCTGGAACAGCATGCCCACGAGATCCATCGACGGGGACATGGCGACGGAGATGTCCTTGCGCTCCTTGTATTCAGGCAGGTCCTCTTCGCCAATGTTGAAGTTCATGTCAATCGCGCCGGACAGCAAGGCCGCCTTGGCCGCCGACTCGTCCGGAATGACAACGAAGCGCACCTTTGCCAGCTCCGTGGTTTTGTTGCCGGTATTGCCATCGCGTTTGCCGGGCAGCGCTGCGTAGGCCTCGAAACGCTGCAACTCGACGTACTGCCCCCGCTTCCGATCCCCCATCTTGAATGGTCCCGTGCCGACGGGGTCCTGCCATTTGCCATCAGCGTCGAGGGAGGAGCGGTGGTAGATGCCGGTGCCGCCGCAATCCGTGCGTGCCATCGTGGCCAGGAACAGAGCGGCGGGTTGTTCCAGCGTGAACACCACGGTCAGCGGGTCCCTGGCTTCGGTCTTGACAACCTTGCTGATGCCCCGTCCGTCAAAATCGACCACGCAACGCCAGTTGTTCTCAGGCTTCATGTACCGATTCCATGCAAACAGCACATCGTCCGCCGTGACCGGGGCTCCATTGTGGAATTTGAGGTTGGGGCGCAGCTTGAAGGTATAGACCTTTCCGTCTGGGGAGACCTGTATCGATTGGGCCAGCAAGGGCGCCACCGAGGTGTCTTCCCGGTAAGCAACCAGACCCTCGACCATGTGCAGCACAACGGCATCGGTGTTGGCATCGCGGTTCATGCCCGGATCGGTGGAGCGGATGTCTGCGTTCAGCCGGATGCGCAAGGTGTTCTGCTGCGATTGCGCCAGCGACGCAGGGGGCCAGGCGGCGGTCAGCAACAAGGCGGCAACCAACACAAGGTGGCTAAAGAGCGATCTGCACATGGGGTTTCCTGGGGTTGAACGTGAAATTGCCGGCATGCGGCGGGTCGGTCGCTCGCGGGCTTGCAGGTTGGCCGCAGCACGGCTGGCGTGCTGGCACTCGGGGATTGGCCGGATCGCATGGACATGCCCGTCAGAACCAGCCCGGGCTCCATCACGGCGCTCACAATCGAGGTTCTTCATGGCGGCGTTCTGGTGCTGATTTCGTGTGCAGGCATTTGCGACTTTATTGTATTTATTTAACACAAAAAAACAATAGGAACTTCAACAATGGCCGTCAATCCTTTGCACCAGGCACTGGCTGACCGTATAGCGCACCTCATCCACGAAGATGCGACGGCGCCCGGCAGCCACCTGAACGAGAACCGTCTTGCCGAAAGGCTGGGCGTTTCGCGCACGCCGGTCAGGGCCGCCCTGGACCATCTGGCCACACAGGGTTTTGTCAGGCGCGAAGCGCACCGGGGGGTGGTGCTCATGGCAACGCCGCCGCGCGCTGACGCACGGGAGCCCGGCATGGACGATGACGCGCTTCCACTTCGCATCGCACGCGACCGGCAGCAGCATCAACTGGCCGACTATGTGTCGGAGCAAGACCTGATGAAGAAGTACAAGCTGCCGCGCCTCGCCATCAAGCGGGCCCTGGAAAGATTGTCGGAACTGGGCGTCGTCGAGCGAAAGCTCGGCTACGGCTGGCGGTTTCTGCTGGATGCGTGGGATGCGTCAATCCGTGAGGAAAGCTATCGGTTTCGCATGACCGTGGAGCCAGCGGCCCTGCGGGAGCCCGGTTTCGTGCTTTCTGAGGACTGGGCCCGCATGATGCGGCTGCGGCACGAGGCCTTCCTCGACATGCCCTGGACCGAAGCCTCCAGCATCGCATTCTTCGAGACGAACGCGGCCTTCCACGAAGGCCTCGCGGCGGCATCCGGCAACCGGTTTTTCGCCGCCGCCATTCAGCGTCAAAACCGCCTGCGCCGTCTTTCGAACTACGACTGGAGGCACGGCCGTGAGCGCGTCAAGGTGAACAGCCATGAGCATCTTGAAATTCTTGCCAGGCTCCAGTCGGGTGACAACGAACTTGCGGCACTGCTCATGCATCGGCACCTGGAAAGTGCGCGCACCCTGCGGGTCCGTGCAGCACCGCTGTAGTCGAAAAAAACGCTCCCCAACGAGGGGGCGCGGTCCCAGGCCAGGCCGTGCTGGAATCTCGTCGTTGTGTATTTATGATTTACTAAATACAATTCTATCCCTCTACTTTTGCAGCCTGTACAGGGAGAAGCCACCATGTCTGAAGCCGTTGTCGCACGCCCTTTCACCGACCCCGCAAGGCTTGATGCTTTCTGGATGCCGTTCACTCCCAATCGCAGCTTCAAGGCGAAGCCGCGTTGGATGGTCGAAGCCAGCGGCATGTACTACACCGACTCGCAGGGACGCAAGATACTTGACGGCATGGCCGGTCTTTGGTGCGTCAATGCAGGTCATGGGCGACCTGAAATCGCAGAGGCGATCAGCCGCCAGACACGGCAACTGGATTTCGTATCGTCGTTCCACATGGGGCATTCGGCGGCCTTCGATCTCGCCGACCGCATTGGCGCCCTGGCGCCCGCTGATCTCAACCACGTGTTTTTCACCAATTCAGGCTCGGAAGCGGTGGACACCGCGCTGAAGCTCGCCGTGGCCTATCACCGCGCGCGCGGCGAGGGGCAGCGCACCCGGCTGATAGGCCGCGCGCGCAGCTACCATGGCATGGGACTCGGTGGCCTGGCAGTGTCAGGCATTGGCCGCCACCGCAAGGACTTTGGCGCGCTGCTTCCCCCCGCCGATCACCTGCCCCATACGCTGAACCTGGAGCACACCGCCTTCTCCAGGGGGCAGCCGACCTGGGGCGCGCATCTGGCCGACGAACTTGAAGCATTGTGCTCACTGCATGACCCCAGCAACATTGCCGCCGTGATTGTGGAGCCGGTTGCCGGATCGACAGGCGTCCTGCCCCCGCCCCAAGGCTATCTGGAGCGCTTGCGTGCGATCACGGAAAAGCACGGGATCCTGCTCATTTTCGATGAGGTGATCACGGGCTTTGGCCGCATTGGTGCCGCGTTCGGAGCACAGGCTTTGAGTGTCACGCCAGACATCATCACCAGCGCCAAAGGTCTGACGAATGGCGCCGTTCCGATGGGAGCCGTCATTGCCAGCAAGAAGGTGCATGACGCACTCATGCACGGGCCGAAGGACCAGATCGAGTTCTGGCATGGGTATACCTATTCTGGCCATCCCTTGTGCTGCGCCGCGGCGCTGGCTGCGCTGGACGTGTACCAGAAGGACGACCTTTACGCTCGAACCGCGCGGATGGCGCCTTATTGGGAAGAACGGCTGCACGCACTCAAAGGACTGCCCCACCTGATCGATATCCGCAACATCGGCCTTGTCGCCGCACTGGAACTGTCCCCCCGGGACAAGGCCGCGGGTGCGCGCGGCGCCGCATTGGGTGAATATTGCTACAGCCAAGGCATTCTCGTGCGCCCCAGCGGCGACCTGATTGTGCTGTCGCCCCCCTTGATCATCGAGCACGCCGAGATTGACCGCATGGTGGAGACGCTCGCTGCCGGCCTGCGCCACATTGCCTGAGCTGCCCCATGAAGACACCACGCACCGGCCACGGCAAAAAGCTGTCCTATTACCAGCTGGGCCGCACAGCCCTTTTCGCCTCGAGCTTTGATCAGCGTTTCTCATACTGCTGCTACGTGCCATCGTCTTACGATGAAAGTGCGCAAACACGGTATCCGCTGGTTGTGCTGATCCACGGCAGCAGGCGCAACGCGGACATGCTGCGCGACCAGTTCGTGGATTTTGCGGAGGAGCACCAGTGCATCACGCTGTGTCCGCTGTTTCCCTGCGGCATCGGTGAGCCGGGAGAGCTTCACAACTACAAACGCATCGCGCACCAGGGCATCCGCTATGACCACGTGCTGCTCAGCATGGTGGAGGAGATCGCAGGCCTTTACCGCCTCCATACCCAGAAGTTCCTGCTGCACGGATTTTCCGGCGGGGGCCAGTTTGCCCATCGCTTCCTGTACCTGCACCCAGAGCGGCTTCTGGGGGTGTCGATCGGTGCTCCCGGCGCGATCACATTGCCGGACCCCGGCCGCGCCTGGTGGGTTGGCACAGGCGGCATGGAGCAGCGCTTCGGTAAGAAACTCGACGTCGCCGCCATGCGCGAAGTGGCCGTGCAAATGGTGGTGGGGGCCGACGACCTGGATACCTGGGAAGTCACCTACACACCCAGATCAGCCGATTGGATGGAAGGCGCAAACGACGCAGGGCACACCCGGGTGGACCGGCTGCACACCTTGGCGCATTCGTTCGAAGCCTTGGGCATCTCCGTGCGGCTGGACGTTGTGGCGGGAGCCGCGCATACAGGACATTTGCTGCACTCTAGCGTTGCGGATTTTTTTGCAGAGACCCTGTCGTGCGTTCCGGCGAACGCGGCCATGGATTCCTCCTTGCCGTGACGGGACCGGCATTCGCATGCGGGAGCCGGTTTCTTCGAGCTCCATGAAGATCGCTGCCGCGTTCCATCGGCCCAGATCCCATGGGCTGATGGGTTACCGCATGGGTTGATGGAGGGCGAGCGCAGGGATGTGCGGCCGGCGACGTCCGTGCTTCTCTTTTGCTGGCCCCCTCTGCGTTGGCTTATCGGGAGGACGATGGATGGGCTCCGCCGTCCTGCCGGT
>Ga0308157_10007267_pt1 | contig 12933 bp, 8 predicted proteins | sample PhyBR1_FD_201035 | JGI IMG/M metagenome (GOLD analysis project Ga0308157, IMG submission 201035) | Phyllosphere microbial communities from UC Gill Tract Community Farm, Albany, California, United States - DLSLB.R1 | ecosystem: Host-associated > Plants > Phyllosphere > Unclassified | place: USA...
AGTGATCTGCGGTGGCGGGTGGACCGGCACTGCGAGTGCCATCTGCGAGTTTGACGTTAGCTGCTGAGGGCTGGCTGCATGCAAATGAACTGGTGTCTGGGCGGCGCAGACACATCTGGGTCGATGGCTTGCTACGGGTATTTCTGTTATATATTTTTACACTCCCGTTTTTAGTTGATGCGGTCACCGGTTTGCCGGAAAATAGGAAATCCACAGGTAGCTCAACTGGTAGAGTATCCGAGTACTTCACGAGGAGGTTTACGGTTCGAACCCGTACCTGTGGACCAATTTCCCGCCCCGGTATTGCGCTTTCCGACTGGCGTGCATGACAAGTGCCGCCCATGATCGGGTTATCGCGCGATGCCGGGGTTTATATTTTGCCTATGCCTGATCTGATTACCGCTGTGGTTTAATGCAGGCAATCTGCCGACAACGTTGCTAAAATTGTTGGCAAGGCGTCCCCTGTCCGGCAGACCTGTTCATATGACAGATGAAAAAATAGTAAACACAAAGTCATCCCGGCCTGGTTCCTGAGCATGCAAAGCTCCATTTTTTTCCGATATTGAATAAAAAAACGGTATTGGTCAGATAATAAAAATCAGTGGTCGTTACTTTTGCTCGTGGGGTGCGCCGTATGGCGGCAAAAATGTGACGCTGCATGTTCCTGGCATGTCAGGCATGATTGGCAGCCGGATATTTCTCTCGCCGCATCAAGTCCATCAGACCGATATGTTTGTTTGGATAGTTAAAAAGTAGAACTCGCAACGGCGACAGTGGATATAGTGGCTAGAGAGCGCCGATTGCATTTTATGCTGTCACAGGGGCGGCAGTAGAGCGCCGGATCATTTACATAAATGGAGTACTGGGATGCTGGTAACAAGAATTAGAACCTCGCTGGAATATGAAATATTTTCGGCAAGTGAGTTTTTTCTGAATATGCTGGTTTCCAAAAAAAGCCAATTGATTCTGGAAGAGTGCCTGAGTGTGGATTATATCGACGGCAATGGGATCAAGGCGCCTGTGCATTTTCAGAAAAATATTGATGCCGTGGGCGGACGCTTTGTCTCGTTTCCTGCCAACCAAGGAACGATCAATGTCGATTACACGGTCAACGTCGTCACCAACAATATCAGGCGAGCGTCCGAGGCTGCCATTTATCCCATCGGGCGTCTGCCAAAAAAAACCATTCCCTGCCTGCGGCCAAGCCGCTATTGTCAATCGGATGAGCTCTCATCTCAGGTGCAGGCTCTTTTCTGTGCGCAGGGCGACGGAATCGTACTGGTCGAATCAATTATTGACTGGATACAGGAAAATATTCAATATGAAGTGGGATTTTCAAATTCAACTACTTCAGCCGTGGATGTATTTGAAAAGCGCAAAGGCGTATGCAGGGATTTTGCCCATTTGGCCATCACGTTTTGCCGTGCATTGAATATACCTGCCCGCTTTTGCGTGGGCTATGTATATTTTGAAGAGCCCCCTCAGGATTTCCACGCCATTTTTGAGGCGTACCTGGGAGGGCGATGGATCAAGTTTGACCCCACAAGGCTGGCGCCGCCCGATAGTCTGGTGGTTATTGCGCGTGGCAACGATGCCAAGGATACGCCCTTTGCCACTATTTTCGGCAATATAAAACCCATCCGCATGCGCATCAATATTGAGCAGGAGGATCCGTATTCGGATTTGCATTTGAAGGCAGGCGATGAGCAGGCGGCAATTATTGGCCGTTAGGGCGCTGGGTCAGGCTTCGTTGCCGGCATGATCTGCGCGCGGGCAAGGCGGGAAGCGCTTGTTGGGCAAAGAAAATAGTGCAATGACGCCTGTGATATCTGAATCGCGAAATCGCAGTTGTGATAGCAGGATGTAATATCTGAATTGATCTGAATTGTCAGATGGTGGTCTTGTTGTTGTTATTGTAATAATGACAGATGTAATGGGTCGCTGTTGGCACCCGAATATATCGGGCGCCTGTCTGACCGTTATTGCTTTTGTTCTTCCTTGCGGGAGATCACCTTGCCTGTATTGGCATCTATGAGCAGTTCATATTTGGTGCCGGGCTTCAGAGTTGTCACTTCATACGACCAGACATTGTTTTCCCGATCAAAATCCACCTCGACCGCTTTGGCGCCGGTTTCTGATTCGGCCGTTTGCACTGCCTGCGCAAGCGTCACTTTCGCCTCATTGATGGCCTGGGCTTCCTGCTGGTGATTCGATTGTGCAGCGGCCATGCCAGGCACGATGATAAACAGTGAAAAAAGCAGGGAAGAGGTAATTTTCATAAGTCATTCCTGAGAGTAAAGGGAAAAAGTACAGCACGATAAGTGTAATGCATCTGCACGCTTGTGTAGACCGTCTTGATTCAGATACCTCGGTTTTCCGAAGATGTGGTGATTTAAAAATACTGTATACTTATACAGTACTTAAAGGAATTGCCATGATGAAAAACACAGCGCAAACACCCTCCAGAATACTCGTTGAAACGGCGTCGGGCCCCCTCTTTGGCAATCTGCCGGAAAGCGTCTCCGAAAGCATCTTCGAAGGCGTGCCCAAAGGCGTTGTGAATGCTTCACAACGATCCGGGCGCTCAGATTCCCTGGCCGGCTCGCCCGCTTCCAGGGCGTTATTCTCAGAAACGTCTTGTTCAGGGGCGCCATCCAAAGAAATGCCGGCGCAACGGGGCGGGCAGAGTGCTGATACGCCTTCTATCCTGACTGCGCCGGAGCGCATTCATCCCTCGCTGTGGCGAGCGTCGCAAATTGCCCGTTCCCCAGGCCTTTACGCCAATACCGGCTATCCTGAAATATCGGCCCAATTGCCCGGTGGCGGCTGGCCACTGGGCAACCTGATCGAGGTCATGACGCCTCGCGCCGGTATTGGGGAGATCCAGTTGTTCAAGCCCGTTTTTTGTGGACACCGGGTGTGTCAGTTGCCTCATACTTCAACGGCTGCGGGCCAGGAAAGCGCCAGCCCCGAGCAACGGCCCATCGTGCTTATTCAGCCACCATATGCGCCGCAGATCTGTGCGTGGGCGCATTGGGGGGTAGCCCCTTCCCGCCTGCTCTGGCTCTCTCCGCAAAGCACTGCCGATGCCCTATGGGCGGCCGAGCATATTCTGAACAGCGGGGCCTTTGCGGCGCTGGTGTTATGGCAACATGCTCTGCGCGATGGCGCCCTGCGTCGCTTGCAATTGTCGGCGCAAAAGGGTGACACGCTATTCGTGCTGGTGCGGGACTTGTCCGCTGCCCGACAATCTTCCCCGGCACCCTTGCGGCTTGCGCTGCACCCGGTGCCCAGGGGGCTTCACGTGCATATTGTCAAACGTCGTGGCAGTGTCAGTGAACATCCTGTCCATATCTCACTTTATCCGGATGCATCCGGTAGGGGCCTCTATCCTGGGGTCGCTGCCGATTCCTATTCTGCTGCTTTTACCGAGTCCCGCCATGCGAACATGGATAGCCGTACATCTGCTACACCCCACGCTGGACACACTCTGCCCTGACTGGCGCAACACCGCAGCCGTTGTGATTGATCATGGCCAGGTCCGGGTGTGTTCGCCTGCTGCCCGAGCGGCAGGTGTGCAACCGGGCATGCGCATCAGTGGCGTCAATACCCTGTGTCCCCAGGCCGTTCTTACCGAATATGATGAGCATATTCACCATTCGGCAATCCAGGCGGCGTCGCTGGCGCTGTTGCAGTACACACCCGAACTCGCGCTGGGGGAACGGGATACCTTGTTGCTGGATGTCACCGCCAGTCTTAGTCTTTTTGGCGGTATCCAGCGGCTTTACCGACGTATCCAGGGTTCCTTGCATGGTCTCTGCCTGAGTGCAAGCTGCGCGATTGCCACAACGGCTGGCGGCGCCTGGCTGCTGGCAACCTGCGCGTGTGCGCGCTTGCGCCGTTGTCTGAAACCAGGCACCCAGATCCGCCGACTGGACGCTTTACCAGTCGGGTCGTTGCCGGCTGCGCATCCTTATGAAGCCTGGCTGGACAGCATTGGCTGCACCACCCTGGGGGCCATGAGACAATTGCCGCGCGCCGGGTTGCAGCGACGCACCAGCCGGCAGGTTTTGCAGGTCCTTGATGCCGCCTACGGGAACGCACCTGAAATATTCAAATGGGTTGTCGCGCCGCTGCAGTTTCAGGGGCGGATAGAACTGGTTGAACGAATTGAATATGCAGAAGCCGTTAGCAGGGTGGCCGGTCGGCTGATCGAGCAGCTTTGCGGCTGGTTGGCGGGGCATCAGCGGGCAGTCACACAGCTTGTTCTGCTTCTTGAACATGAGCGTGGTCGTCATGCGCGCGAGCCATCCCGCGTGGAGCTGGCTACCGCTGCCCCCACCCGGGAGCCGGCCCACCTGATGCGCTTGTTGCAGGAACACCTGCATCATCTGAAACTGGTTGCGCCCATTATTGCCGTGACCCTTGAAGCTGCCAGAGTGCAGGAGACGACGCCGGTTGCCGACGATCTGTTTCCTGAGCGAGGGGGAACGCCTCAGGATCGTCAACGGGTCCTTGAAATCATTCTGGCCAGGCTGGGACATGATCGGGTATTGGCGCCTGCGCCGATCGCCGATCATCGCCCCGAGGTTGCAAACCGGTGGGGGCCGGCAAACACGGCTGGCGTCGCAGGGCCTGTTGTCGAAGGCGTGGTGCGGCCTTGTTGGTTGCTGGAAAAACCGCTGCTCCTGTCTGTGCGCAAGCATCGTCCCTGGTATGGGTCGCCATTGCATATTTTGCAGGGTCCGGAAAGAATCGAAGATGGTTGGTGGGAAGGGTGGGCGCTAAGAGATTATTTTGTTGCGCAAGACAATACTGGCGTACGTTACTGGCTGTTTCGTGAACGCTATGGTCAATGGCGCTGGTTTCTGCACGGGGTTTTCGGGTAACCGGACAAGGTCATGACAACACCTTCTATTTCTTCATACGCGCTGCCCCGCTATGCCGAACTGTATTGCCAGAGCAATTACAGTTTTCTGCAGGGCGCGTCTCATCCTGAGGAGCTGGTGCAGCAGGCGTTCGAGCTCAATTATATGGCGTTGGCCATAACAGACGAATGTTCCGTGGCTGGCGTGGTGCGTGCCCACGCGGAAGTAGAAAGGCTGAACAAGCCCATGCTGGACGAAGCGGAACGCAGGAAAAAAATCGCATTGGAAAAGGCCGGCTACGCGCTGGGGCAAGCCGACCCGGCGCAGGCCGTGCCATCACTTGCGTCTTCGCCAGTGTGGTTATCGCAACTGTCGCAGACACCATCGTCCGCTTCATCGCATTCATCTATTGCTCCCACTGGCTCGCCATCAGCATCAGCATCAGCAGGCTCGGGGTCGGCACTATTGACAGTACCCTCCACCGAAACGCCATTACGTCTGCCGTTGAAACTGATTGTGGGTTCTGTTTTTTCTCTGCATACAGATGAACATTCACCCGACCTGAAACTGGTCGTGCTTGCTCAAACCCGTCAGGGCTATGGCAACCTGTGCGAATTCATCACCCTGGGGCGACGGCGTGCTACCAAAGGCAATTATTATTTGACGACCAGCGACATTACCAGTCCTGCCGATCCTTCTCTGGCCCATTTGCAGAACCTGCCTGAGTGCCTGGGGCTACTGGTGCCAGAGTATGGCTCATCCTATGAGCAGATGCTGGCCCAGGCCAAATGGATTGCACAGGCATTTTCCGGGCGTTGCTGGCTGGCGCTCACGTTGTTGCACCAGGGTCAGGATGCGGCTCACAGGAGCAGGCTCATGGCGGTCTCAGAGGCCACCGGGGTGCCGTTGGTGGCAGCCGGACAGGTGCAGATGCATGTGCGCTCACGCAAACCCGTGCATGACACACTGGCTGCGATCCGACTAGGCAAAAGTGTGCAGGAGTGCGGCTTTGCGCTTGCGGCCAATGCCGAGCGCCATTTGCGTCAGCTGGTGACATTGGCCAATCTCTATCCGCCCGCTGCCCTGGAGCAAACTCTTGAGGTGATGCTTCAGTGTCAGTTCAATCTGAAAGAACTCAAATATGAATACCCTGGCGGCATCTGTCCTGAAAACCTGAGTCCGACAGATTATCTGCGCCAGCAAACCTATGCGGGGGCACAGCAGCGCTTCAGGGATGCAATACCTGACAGCGTCACACGCCAGCTGGAATATGAGTTGCAGCTCATTGCTGAACTGGAATACGAAGCCTATTTCCTGACGGTCTACGACATTGTGAAATTTGCCCGCGCCCAGGGCATTTTGTGTCAGGGCAGAGGATCGGCGGCCAATAGCGCTGTTTGCTATTGTCTGGGTATTACCGAAGTCAATCCTGTGCTGGGAAATAATCTGTTCGAGCGTTTTATCAGCAAGGAGCGCAATGAGCCGCCCGATATCGACGTCGATTTCGAACATCAGCGTCGCGAAGAAGTCATCCAGTATATTTACAAAAAATATGGTCGGGATCGTGCCGCGTTGACTGCTGTGGTGATCACCTATAGGGTCAAGAGCGTATTGCGCGACACGGGCAAGGCGTTAGGCGTCGATCCCATCATTCTTGAAGCAGTGGCGCGTTCCTATCACTACTGGGATGGCCGTGCCAATCTGATGGCGCGCATGCAGGAAAGCGGTCTGGACCCAACCTCGTCTGTTGCCATGCAATGGGTTTATCTGGCAGAAAAAATCATGGGCTTTCCTCGGCATCTTTCGCAGCATCCCGGCGGCTTTGTCATGTCTCACGGTCCGCTTTGCCGACTGGTTCCCATTGAGAATGCCGCCATGGAAAATCGTAGCGTGGTGCAGTGGGACAAGGATGATCTGGATGCCCTGGGTATTCTGAAGGTTGATGTGCTGGCGCTGGGTATGCTCAGTGTTATTCGCCGGGCGCTGGAGTTTGTGGCATTGCGATACGGCAGGCCATTTTTTCGAATGCAGGACATCCCCCTGGAAGATTCCGATACTTACGACATGATCTGCAAAGCCGATACTATCGGTGTATTTCAGATTGAATCGCGCGCGCAAATGACTATGCTGCCGCGCTTGCGGCCGCGTTGTTATTATGATCTGGTCATCGAGGTTTCCATTATTCGTCCCGGTCCGATACAGGGAGGAATGGTGCACCCTTATCTGCGGCGACGCCAGGGGCTCGAAGAGATTAGCTATCCAAGCGAAGCGGTCAAGTCAGCACTGGAACGTACGCTGGGTGTACCGATTTTTCAGGAGCAGGTGATGCAGATTGCCATGAAGGCGGCCGGCTTTACCGGTGGGGAAGCCGATGCCTTGCGGCGCTCCATGGCTGCCTGGAAACGCAAGGGCGGGTTGGAAAAATTCTATAACAAAATTATAGATGGCATGTTAGCCAATGGCTATAAAAGAGAGTTTGCCGAGCAGATTTTCCGCCAGATCCAGGGGTTTGGCGAGTACGGTTTTCCAGAAAGCCATGCCGCCAGCTTTGCACTGCTGGCTTATACCAGCAGTTGGCTCAAGCGTCATGAACCCCAGGCCTTTTTGGCCGCGCTGCTCAACAGCTTGCCCATGGGCTTTTACAGTGCTTCAACGCTGATCCAGGACGCCAAACGGCACGAGGTAGAGATACTGCCTGTCGATGTACAGGTCAGTAACTGGGAAGCAACGCTGGCGTTTGACGCTGCCCAGTCTGCAGATACCGCTTCTGCTGAACCGGCGATAGGGCACACAGAACACACAGAACACACAGAATACGTTTCTGATTGTCTTTCCAGCCAGCCCCAGTCCAAACCCAAGCCGGCGGTCAGACTTGGGTTGAATCAGCTTAAGGGAATGCAAGAGGCGGCGGCGCAGCGGATCGTACGGGCGCGTGCCCAGGCTCCCTTTGAGTCTGTTGCGGATCTGGCGCGACGCGCTGACCTGAGCCGGCATGACCTGAATGCGCTGGCTGCTGGCAATGCGCTGGAGAGCCTCGCCGGTCACCGCAGGGCTGCTTTGTGGGATGCGGTTGTCAGTGTGCCCGATAAAGATATTCTGCGGGAAGCGCCAGTGTATGAAACGGTGAGTCCGCAATTGACGTTACTCACGGAAGGGCAATCGATGGTGGCCGATTATGATTCGCTGGGCCTGACGCTGGGGCGTCATCCCCTGGAATTATTGCGTGACACATTGAGCAAGTTGCGGTTTTCCTCTTCTGCGGTCTTGCAGGAACAACCCGATCGGCGCCTGGTGCGTGCGGCCGGTATTGTCACGGTCAGGCAGCGTCCTGGTACAGCCAAGGGAGTCGTTTTTGTGACGCTGGAAGATGAATATGGGCAGATCAATCTGCTGGTGCGACCGGCGCTGGTAGAACGCCAGCGCAAGGAACTGCTCACTTCCCGTCTGATGGGTGCCTACGGACGCTGGCAGTCAGCCAATGGCGTACAACATGTGATTGTGGAGCGGTTGGTTAATCTGACGCATTTGTTGGGTCAATTGCAGACGCGCAGCCGCAATTTCCATTAAGCAGGTTCGTTGCTCCGGCGGTTGGCCCTGGGGGCCGTCGTCTAACACTCGCGACACCTGCTGTGCCGCTATCGGACATAGCGCTCAGGATCTGCCGGAACCTGTTGCGCGCGCGCGCCGCTTCTGAATAAAACCAACGATCAAACCCAACAGGCTGATGGCAACGATCAACCCGTTTCCAATCCGGGTGTATAGCGTCAGGCCTTGCGTGCCTTGTACCTGCACATCCAGGATACCGGCTGTTGCCGTGGTCAATTGCGACAATACACGACCCTTGGCGTCAATGGCCGCCGTCGAACCGGTATTGGTGGCGCGAAGCATGGGCCTTGCGGTTTCCATACTGCGCATGCGCGAGATCTGCAAATGCTGCCTTAGCGCCCAGGTATTGCCAAACCAGCCCAGATTGCTGACGTTAAACAATATGCTGGCGCCTGGCGTGCCGTCTGCTTGGGTGCGCAAGGCAGGCAGCAATTCTTCGCCAAAGACATCTTCATAGCAGATATTGGGCGCGAACCGCTGATTATGGACGGCAAAGCTTTCCTGGCCCTGGCCGCCGCGATCAAAGTCGCCCAGTGGAATGTTCAGGGCATCAACAAACCAGCGAAAACCCAAAGGAACAAATTCGCCAAACGGCACCAGATGTTGTTTGTCATAAACAGGCACCTGCTGGCCCTGCATCAGGGCTGAAACCGATGTATCACTGTCTATCGTCAGTACGCTATTGGTATAGCGATCCTGGCCATCGACTATTGTGTGCATGGGCGTGCCCAGGAACAGGGTCGCTTCCATCTGATCAGCAAGCTCTACAACCGACTGCCAGAACTCTGGCGCCATTCTGTCCTGAAATGTCGGCAGAATGGTTTCGGGGAAAATAATCACTGAAGGAGCCCGTTGAGCGTCTGTTGCAGGACGCGTAGCCAGTGCAAACTGGGCTTGCAGAGAACTCATCAATTGCGCCGGGTCAAATTTCATCTGTTGTGCAATATTGCCTTGCACCAGCCTTACCGTCATGACAGGGCCATGGTTGTCAAACCACGTAATGCGCGACAGTGCAAAACTGACGATGAACATGCCCAGGAGTGCACTGGCCATGGCCGCCATGATGCCGGGACGATTGTGTTTCACATAATAAACAATACAGGCAACCAGCCCACTGGCCAGCGCAGCCAGAAAAGCCACGCCATAGACGCCCGCGACGGGAGCCCAGGCCGACAGCAGGCTGTTGGTATGGGCGTAACCGATATTGTTCCAGGGAAAGCCGGTGAATATAAAACCGCGCAGCCATTCGCCCAGCGTCCAGGTACAGGCCCACAGCAGCGGGCGGCCCAGCGCCTGTGGCACCCGCATGACATTCAGATCGCGGCCCAGCCAGGCGGTACATGCCCCCGCAAGCGCGGCATACAAAGATAGGTAAAGCGCAAAAAGCAATACAGCCAAAGCGGCAAGCGGAGCTGCCAGGCCGCCGAAATGGTTCATGCTGATGTACAGCCAGTACACGCCTACACAGAAACTGCTGGTGCTAAAGACAAAGGCGGCCAGGGCGGCGCGTTTGATATGTTTTGTGCTGAAGACAATAAATGCCGGTACCGCCATGGACAGCACCTGAATATAGGGCAAGGTCCAGCCGGGCAGGGGATCGGGAGAAAAACTCAGGGCATGAATGGCCCCAGCCGCGATAAGAAGGAGCCAGACCATGTTCTCAGGATTCTGTTTTACTATGACTGCTGCTCATGGCAGACAGACGTTTGACATGCAGCCACAAGGCGCGCCGGGCATCGGCACGCAGGACCTGGAATCGCAATCCCTGGAAGTCGTGACTGTCGCCGCGTTGCGGGATATGATCCAGCTCTGCCGCCAGCCAGCCGCCGATGGTATCGTAATCGTCTTCGGGAATGGCAACCTGCAGTGTCTGGTTCAGTTGTCGGATATCGGTGATGGCCATCACACGCCACGAAGTATCGGTTTCCGGGAAGATGGTCATTTGCGCATCTTCATCGTATTCGTCTTCGATATCGCCCACGATCTGTTCCAGGACGTCTTCCATGGTGACCAGGCCGGCAATGCTGCCGTATTCGTCAATCACAATGGCAATATGATTGCGGTTTTCGCGGAAATCCCGCAGCAGCTGGTTCAGCCGCTTGGTTTCAGGAATGTAGTTGGCAGGCCGGACCAGACTGCGGATATCGGTTTGCGGGTTGTTGATGAAGCGCAGCAGATCCTTGGCCAGCAGGATACCGATAATATTGTCTTTTTCTTCTTCATATACCGGAAAGCGCGAATGAGCCGTATCGAGAACGATAGGGAGCAGTTCCTGCAGCGGCTTGCTGATATCCAGCAAATCCATGCGCGAACGCGGGATCATGATGTCGCTGACGTTTTTCTCGGTGAAGGAAATTGAGCCGACGATCATGGAATAGGAATCGTCGTCGATGATGTCCCGATCATGCGCAGAAGAAAGTATCTCCTGGATATCTTCCCGGTCTTCGGGTTCGTTCTGGCCCAGCAGGCCTTTTATTCGCTGGAGAAGTGAGCGGGAGGTGTGCTTTTTGCCTGGCTGACTGTCTGCCTCGGCATCGTTGGAAGGGTATGGATCTGACATCTCTGGACGTCTAGTTTAGGAAGTTATAAGGATAACGCAAATTTGCGTCTATTTGATGAAAAAAGCGCGATACTTTGGGTAAACCCGGCTTTTGTCGACATTGGGTCTTGATTGAGGTCAAGTCTTTGCCGGAGGGGACTTCGCTCCGATGGGGCCTGTGTTGCTGCTGAAACGTCGTAGCAAACCCGAAGGTTACAGGAAACCGGAATCTTATAGAAAGCACGCAGTTGTGGGGAAAGCGCCATGTTGCAGAAAGCTGGCGCAGAACGGCGGATCAGGTCAGTGCGGCTGGTACGGGTCCGGAAAGCCCAGGCTGGCCAGCAGGGCAGTTTCCACCGACTCCATGTGGACGGCGTCGTCTTCGTCTTCGTGATCGTAGCCCAGCGCGTGCAGCACGCCGTGTATCACCAGATGGGCCGCGTGCTGTCGCAGAGATTTGCCCTGTTCGCTCGCTTCTCGTTTGAGAACCGGCACGCACAGTACGATGTCGCCACGCGCCGTGCCATCGGGATCGATCCCGTATTCGAAGGTAAGCACGTTGGTGGCATAGTCGCGGCCGCGAAACTGGCTATTAAGCTCGCGCGCTTCGTCGGCATCAACCAGTCGCAGGGCCAGTACCGCCTGGATAATGTCGGGGTTGTCGGCCATGGCGGCGTCGACGGCCCGCAGCATCCAGCCCCGTATACGCTGGTGGGTGATTTCCGGAACCGGCACCACATGCTGGACCGTCGTGCGCAGATAAGAGGTGTCGCGCATGCCGCGAGAACGGGGCGTGGCCGGTTTACTCATTGGGGGTGCGGCCTTCGGCCAGATCGTAGGCATCAATGATGCGGGCGACCAGTGGGTGCCGCACCACATCTTCGCTGGTAAAGCGCGACATGGCAATGCCCTGGACATGGGATAGCACGCGCAGGGCGTGTTCCAGACCGCTTTTCTGGCCCTTGATCAGGTCGATCTGCGATGGGTCTCCCGTGATCACGGCCTTGCTGCCAAATCCAATGCGAGTCAGGAACATTTTCATTTGTTCCTGGGTTGTATTCTGGGCTTCGTCCAGAATGACAAAAGCATGATTCAGGGTGCGGCCCCGCATGTAGGCCAGCGGGGCGATCTCGATGGTCTGTTTCTCGAACAGACGCATGACTTTGTCAAACCCCATCAGATCATAAAGCGCATCGTACAGCGGGCGCAGGTAGGGGTCGACTTTCTGGGCCAGGTCGCCGGGCAGAAAACCCAGGCGTTCACCGGCTTCTACAGCAGGTCGAGTCAGTATGATGCGCTGTACGTGTTCCCGTTCCAGGGCATCAATGGCACAGGCAACAGCCAGCCAGGTCTTGCCGGTGCCGGCCGGACCTGTGCCGAAGGTAATGTCATGCCGCAAAATATTGTTCAGATAATCACGCTGGCGTGGCGTACGCGGACGCAGGTCATTGCGTCGGGTGCGCAGCGCTATGGTGCCGCTGTCATCATCCAGTGGCGGCAGCTCGGGCAGGCCGGCGGCACTCGACGGACGCCGGTGCCGGCTGTCATCGGTTTCGGCCTTGCTGCGATCAGTGCTGCCCGAAGGTTTTGCATTGGCCCGCAATTCGACCAGCCCCAACTGGATATCGTCAATGGTCAGGTCGCGATGGCGGGCGCGGCGGTGGAACAGGTTGACGGCGCCTGCTGCATCCTGGGCCTGCTCGCCTTCGACGATCACCCGGTTGCCGCTGCGCCCGATAGTAACATCGTAAGCCTGTGCAATCTGCTTCAGGTTTTCATCCAGTGGCCCGCACAGATTGGCCAACTGAGTGTTGTCGCCTTCCAGATGGAAGACCACGGGCAAGGTACGTTTTCCCGTCATGAAGCGGCGTCCCCAGTCGCGAGCTCGCCGCGCAGAGAGTTGGTATATACGGCAGTAAT
>Ga0308157_10007268_pt1 | contig 12933 bp, 15 predicted proteins | sample PhyBR1_FD_201035 | JGI IMG/M metagenome (GOLD analysis project Ga0308157, IMG submission 201035) | Phyllosphere microbial communities from UC Gill Tract Community Farm, Albany, California, United States - DLSLB.R1 | ecosystem: Host-associated > Plants > Phyllosphere > Unclassified | place: USA...
AGGCTATGGCTCGTTCGACGATAATCAGTGGGGTCTGGGATTTGAGCTCAAGGGTAAGAAGAGCCCGCATTGGCTGAGTGATTCATTTCCGTCCGAGACGGCAGGGCACTTTGGCGGGCAGGGCAGCTTCCTCTTCATCGACCGCTCCCGCGACCTTGCCGCCGCCTTTCTGTCGGGCGTGACATTCGGGGATGACCACAAGCGCATCTGGCCGGCGCTCACTGACGAGATCGTTGCGCGGTACGGCAACCGCTGAGTTCTACGCATAGATCCCCCGGTTGTGCGACGTTCGCACATGGAATCGGCTATTGCGTGATTGCGAGATCGATCTGGTCGCTCCCGCCTGCCTCGACCCAGGTGAGAGAGCGCTGCAGGATGCCACGCAGCACGTCGAGATCGACGTCGTCAAGGTTCTTCAGATAGAGACAACCCGCGCCGGTCGTGTGCGCGCCGAGCGTGGCGAGCGCCTCAGCATGGGCGCTGACACCGTCAAGCAGGTAGATCGTGCTGGCGGCCTTGCGCGGCGCGAAGCAGATGATCGGTGAGTCACCCTCATTGCCGGTGGGGTAGCGGTAGTGGCAGGAACCGAAGCCGATGATGGTTCCCCAGGTTGCGGGTTCGCGACCGGAGATCTCCTGCATGATGGCGGTCAGCGTCTCTGCGTCTCGTCGTCGCGCGGCGGGGGATGCCGAGGCGATCAGCGCCTCGATATTCGTACCGGTCTGCTTCATCGCCCCATTATCCGTTAGTCGATGCAGTGTCCGTGTCGTTCTTGGGCGCGAGGTGAGGGAGCGCACGGCTGCCGAAGTCATGTCGCAGTGCGCTCAGTGCCGCATGCCAGCCGGCCAGGCCGTGGACGCCTGGCCCCGGGGTCGTCGAGGCGGAGCACAGGTAAACGCCCGGCATCGGCGTGCGCCAAGGGTCAGGGCTTATCACCGGGCGACGCAGCAGCTGCATCAGATCTGGTGTCCCCGCGGCGATGTCACCGCCGGGATAGTTCGGATTGTGGCTTGCCACCTCCACTGCGGTGCGCGATGACGTGGCGAGGATTGTGTCGCGGAAGCCGGGCGCGAACCGCTCTATCTGTCCGATCACCGCTTCAGCGCGGTCGGCGCGCGATCCCGCAGGAACATGCGTGTATGCCCAGAGTGTGTGCTTCCCCGCTGGCGCCCGGGTGTCGTCGAAGACGGATGGCTGAGAGACGAGCACGTACGGGTTCTCCGGGTGCTCGCCGCGCGTCACCGCGTTCTCGGCGGCGGCGATCTCGGCTCGTGTGCCCCCGACGTGCAGTGTCCCGGCTTGACGCAGCTCGGGGTTCGTCCACGGCACTGACTCGGAAAGGGCGAAGTCGACCTTTGCCACGGCATTGCCATAGCGGAAGCGAGACAGCGCACGGCGATAGCGTGCCGGCATCTGACTTCCCGCAATTCGGAGCAGAGCCTGCGGGGTCACATCGAGCAGGGTCACGCGTGATGAGGGCAGCTCATCGAGCGAGGTCACTTCGTGATCGGTCACAAGCTCGCCGCCGTGGGCTTGCAGGTCCGCCACCATCGCATCGATGATCGCCTGGCTGCCACCGATCGGTATCGGCCAGCCTTTCGCATGACCATATGCGGCGAGTGCGAGTCCAGCTCCGGCGCTTGCCAGAGACGGAAGCGGCAGGATCGTGTGAGCCGCGACACCGGTGAGCAGCGCCGGCGCAGTGTCTTCACGAAAGCGCGAGTTCCACAGCATCGAGCCCTGCTCCATCGCGCCGAGCCCGAAGAGAGCGGCGATGGGAATGTCGCGCGGTACCCGCAGCAGCGTGTCACCGGTGAACTCTGCGACCCTCGTCGCGCGCTCGGCAAGTGGGCGCAGCAAGGAAGCGTAGGCCGCACCGTCACGTCCGAGTCCGTCTCGCGTGCGATCGAGGTCGCGGTAGGCGACACCGGCTCGTCCGCCGTCGAGTGGGTGCGCGAACGAGATGTCCGGTACCGCGAACGGCACTCGATCGGAGAGGGCGAACTCGCGGAAAAAGCGCGACTCCAACGCCAGCGGGTGCACCGCAGAGCACACGTCGTGGTGAAAGCCCGGCGTCGTGAGTTCCGCTGTCGCCGCGCCGCCCCCCGGCGTCGACGCGCGCTCGAAAACCCGCACCGACAGACCTGCACGCGCCAGTGTGACCGCCGCGGCGAGGCCGTTCGGGCCCGCGCCGACCACAGTCGCGTCGATGTCGAAGGATCGCGCTGTCATTGCACCTCCGGGGAGCCTGTGACGTTCATATCGATGCCTTCCGCCAGATAGGCCAGCCGATGCAGTGTCTCGGCGTTTCGCGCACGAAGCAGCACATCGACAAGGAACTTCGGTACCAGTCTCGCAGGTCCACTCACTGCTTCCTCCTGGATGCGGACGAGGCATCCTCCCGGGGCGGAGCGCACATCGATCGTCACCCGTGCCTCGCCGATCGGCCAGCCGTGTGCGGTCATCACCATGCGGTACGGCGGATCCCACACCTCGCTGGTCGTGCTGTCATCGATGAGAGCGGGCCAGACTCCGACAGAATGATGCAACTGCGACCTAGGCTCCGGCCACTTTTCATCGACATCACGCATTCGCGATGCGCCGACCACCCATGCCGGGTACAGCCAGCCTCTGGCAAGGACGTAGAACACCGCTTCGGGTGAACAATGTAAACCTCGTACGTTGCGTGACATCTCGTCTCCTCGCGCTGGCTGTCAATCGTCGCGCAGGAGCGACGAAGACGCATCGGCCTTGACAAACGCAGTCCGGTGTACCGGCTTTGATCGCCGAGTCAGGGAGTGTTCGCGGCCTTGGCCGCAGCTTTCATCGCCTTCTTGTGCTCGCGCACCTTCGTCAGGGAATCCGGCGAGACGATGTCAGCGACGCTGCGGTATGAGCCTTCGTCGCCGTAGTCTCCGGCGGCCTTGCGCCACCCCGCCCCCGTGTAGCCGTACTGTTTGCCCAGCAGCGCGAGGAAGATCTTCGCTTTCTGCTCGCCGAAGCCGGGAAGCTTTTTCAATCGCCGGAGCACCTCGGTCCCGTCTGGGTCGCCCTGAGTCCAGAGCGCTGCCGCGTCACCGCCCCACGTGTCGACGAGCTCCTGGCACAGCGTCTGCACGCGTGTTGCCATGGAACCGGGGAACCGGTGCACGGCAGGGGTCTGTTTGAACGCCTCGAGGAAGGCTTCGGGATCCATGCTGGCGATAGCCTCAGCATCCACCGCGCCGGTGCGCTGAGATATCTTGAGCGGCCCGGCGAAGGCCGTCTCCATCGGAACCTGCTGGTCGAGCAGCATTCCGATCAGAAGCGCGAGCGGGTTGTTCGAGAGCAGTTCGTCGGCATCGGCGCTGTCGGTGATATGCAGTTCTGGCATGTCTCTAGTCTGTCATCGCGATGATGAGGGTTGCCAGAGCAAGCGCGATCGTGACGGGGGTCATCGTGAATCTCTCGGGCCGGCTGCGCGAGATCGCATTCATGAGGATGCCGAGGGCAAAGTAGCCGAAGAGAACCCAGGTCGTGATCAGCACGAATGTGCTGTCGCCGCCCGGGATCACGCCCGCGCGACTGAGCAGCACTGCTGCTATCGCGGCGTAGAGAACCACAGAGACCACACTGGCGCTGCGAAGTCGCGTCGGCAGCACCTTGTGCTGACCACCCCAGACGAAGTGGCCGAACGGTAGTCCAAGCGCTACCAGCACTTGCAGCGCCGCGAGTGCGGCAAGAAGTACCAAGGCGCTTGTGAGAGCAAGTGTGATCACGTGAGCTCCAGTTCATCAATCCAACGAGCCATGAGCTCATGCGCGCGAATGCCATAGTCCAGGGTCGCGCGACGCAATCGCGCGACATCGCGGAAGGGTTCTGGCACTGGTGATGCCTCGATCTCGATGCGCATTGCGGTGAGTCGTTCGAGATCCGCGGTCGTGCGCCTGCGAAGCAGTCTGACGACTTCTGCACGTTCCTCCGGCGGCATGTTGCCCAGCAGATACACCTTCGCGAGCCCGCTTTGTTCTGCGTCCGACTCCGTGATTGGCGAAAGCATCCAGTCGTGCCACGCATTCCGGCCGGACTCGGTGATGGCATAGAGATGCTTCGGGCGACCAGGGCCGCTGAAGACTTGTTTTGTCGCCCATCCCTGCGACTCGAGCATCCCGAGTGCTCGCTGGATGCTGCCGAGGCTGGCCGCGTAGAAGAGAGAGATACCAGCTGCGAATTGTTTGCGTAGCTCGTAGGCGGAAAGTGGGCTGTGAAGCAGGAGGCCGAGAATCAAGAACTGCACACCACGAGCATATACCTCATAGGTATATGTGACGGAAGGTGCAGCGATGCTCCCCGGTCATGATCGGTCCGACGTGCGTGCACCACCACCCTCGTCGGGGCGCTGCTGCCTGCAACCGCGGCAGACCTTCGGGAATGGTTCAGGCAGATTCGGATGCCGCGGCATCCGTCGCCGCGACCGAAATGCCGTAGAGCGTCTCAAGTGCCGCGGTGAACTCCGCTCCGCGACCATCGGCAGCGAGCTCATGTGCGCGCGTTGTCGGCGTGTGCGTCAGAACGCCTGCGAGGTGGCGCATGGCCTGCTCGACCTTGCCGTCCTCGTCGCCCCTGGCGCGCGCACGATCGATCTCCGCTTCCATGAGCGAGAGGATGTGCGAGCGGAATGCGACGACAGCGGGAGTGACGCTCTGACGGTCGCCGAACACATTGAACGTGTCTGCGGCATCGCGCACGACACTGCGGGCGGCATCGGTCGCCTGCAACTCTTCGAGTGGTGCGTGCAGGCGGATCGTCTCGAGATCGAGAAGCGCGACGCCTTCGAGGTTCGCGACATCAGGGTCGACGTTGCGCGGCATACCCAGGTCGATGACGAGCTGCGAGTGCGGCTGGCCCATCGGGCATCCTGCTGACTCTGAACCAGCGGGAGCGAGCAGATGCTCAGGGCCGAGCACCGGCTCGGTCGCAGTGGTGCAGGTGATCAGCAGGCTCGACTGTGAGGCCACGTTCGCGTACTCGTCTTCGGCGACAGCGACGATGTCGTGCTTCTTCGCGAAGAGCTCGGCTCGGCCCGACGGCGAGTAGACGGAAATGTTCGTGGCGCCGCGTTCGCGCAGAGTGGCGAGGGTCACGGCCGCGTAGGCACCGGTGCCGACCAGCAGCACGCGCTCGGCGGCCCAGTCGGCGATGCGGCTGTCGGCGAGTTCGAGGGAGAGGCGCACGAGTGAGCGACCGGCGCGACCGATCGCGGTGACGTTCTTCACCTTGCGCTGTGCCTGGCTCGCGCGCTGGAACAGCCGCTCGAGCTCAGGAGAGGTCGTGCCATCCTTGCGGGCGGCCTTCAACGCACGGCGCACCTGGCCGGCGATCTCGCCCTCTCCGGGAACGACGGATTCGAGACCGGATGCCACCGCGAACAGGTGCTCGGCAACGCGGCGCCCCGAGTGCACGGCGTAGGCGCCGTCGAGCTCTTCCATGGGAATGCCTGTGCTCTGCTCGATCGCTTCGAGCACCGCTTCGACGCCCACGGCACCTGCGGCGGTCACTGGTTCGTCAACCTCGACATACGCCTCAAAACGATTGCACGTCGAAAGAACGACTGCACCCTGCACGCACGAAGTAAGGCGCAGAAGATTCGGCGCAACGTCGTCGGGGGTGCGGCTCAGTCGTTCGAGCATGTCGAAGGAGGCGGTCTTGTGACTCGCCGTGACGCACAGCAGCACCCGTCCATCGTACCCGGTCGGCTGAGGAGGGCCTCTCAGGTGGCTCCTCAGCATCCGATGGGAGGATGAACCTATGCCTGCTTCCTCTTCCCCGTTGCTGCGCGCGCTCGCCGGAGATCGTCCCGAGAACGCCCCCGTCTGGTTCATGCGTCAAGCCGGACGCTCGCTGCCCGAGTACCGAGAGCTTCGCGTCGGCACGCGGATGCTGGATGCCTGCCTGACTCCGGATCTGGCAGCTGAGATCACCCTGCAGCCGGTGCGCCGTCACGGCGTGGATGCTGCGGTGTTCTTCAGCGACATCGTCATTCCTCTGCGCCTTGCCGGCGTTGACGTCGTGATCGAGCCGGGCCGTGGGCCGGTGTTCGCCGAGCCGGTGCGCACGCGCGCCGATGTCGACAAGATCACCGCTATAGACCCGGATTCGCTCGACACCACAGCGATCGCCGAGGCCGTGCGCATCGTCACGGCCGAGCTCGGCGACACCCCGCTCATCGGTTTCGCTGGCGCCCCCTTCACTCTCGCCGCGTATCTCATCGAAGGCGGGCCTTCGAAAGAGCACATGCGCGCCCGCGCCATGATGCACGCTGATCCCGAGGCATGGAACCGTCTTGCCGGGTGGCTCTCGCGCATCTCGCGCCGATTCCTCGAGGCGCAACGCGACGCAGGAGCCAGCGCCTTGCAGCTGTTCGATTCATGGGCGGGGTCGCTCAAGCCTGCCGACTATCGCGAGTTCGTCGCACCGCATTCGAAGGCCGCCGTCACAGATATCGGCGTGCCGGTCATCCACTTCGGCGTGGGCACCGGACCCTTCTTGAACGACATGCGCCTTGACGGCGCAGCATCCGCCGTCGGCGTCGACTGGCGTCAGCCGCTCGACGAAGCCGCCCGAATTCTCGGACCGGATGTCACCGTCCAGGGCAATATCGACCCGGCGCTGCTTTCGGCACCGTGGGAGGTGCTCGAAGCGCACGTTCTCGATGTACTCGATCGAGGTCGCGCAGCCCGCGCGCACATCCTCAACCTCGGCCACGGTGTGCCGCCCGACACCGACCCCGATCAGCTCACGCGCATTGTCGAGCTGGTGCACGGCGCTCGCTGAACTTCGATGGGGTATCGCACATGAGTATCGATAACTCCGGCGACCACGCCGCCGAGCTGGCCGCTCGCGCTGCGGCACATCACGTCGTCGTCATCGGCGGCGGCATCGGCGGACTTGTTGCGGCACGCGAGTGCGCGAAGGTCGGCATGCAGGTGACGGTGCTGGAAGCATCCGATACGCTCGGCGGCGCAATTCGCCGGGCAGAACTTGACGGCATCGTGGTGGATGCTGGCGCGGAAAGCTATGCGACGCGCGGCGGCCATGTCCGCGAACTGCTCACCGAGCTCGGCCTCACTGATCGGATCGTGACGCCTAACCCCACTGGCGCATGGCTGGCAGACGCGCCAGGCGTCACGGCCGCACCGCTGCCCAAAGGCGGCCTGCTGGGCATTCCCGCCAATCCCTTTGCGGAGGACGTGCGGCGAATCATCGGCTGGTCGGGCGCATGGCGTGCGTACGTCGATCGCCTTCGCCCTCCGCTGACGATCGGCAAGGAGCACAGCCTCGGAAAACTGGTGGCGAAGCGGATGGGCGTAAAGGTTCGTGACCGCCTCGTCGCCCCCGTGACAGCGGGCGTCTACTCTGCCCAGCCAGAAGACGTCGACACCGAGGTCGCTGCACCTGGACTGAATGCAGCGCTTACGCGTGCGGGCTCGCTGTCGGGCGCGGTCATACACCTGCTCGCCGCACGAGCAGACCAGGCGAAGAAGGCGCCGGGCTCGGCTGTCGAAGCACTCTCGGGGGGCATGAGTGCTCTGGTCGACGCGTTGGAGGCTGACCTCGTGAAGCTCGGTGCGCAGATTCGCACGGGTGCGCAAGTGCAGACGTTGGTTCAGACGAGCGACGACTGGATCGTCTCGTGCGCGGTGCGTGCGGATGCTGAAGCCGAGGTGGCCGACGAAGCAGAAGACGCCATCGAGCAACTCACCGCCGATGCTGTCATCGTCGCCACGGCGGAGCCCTCGGCCCAAGCGCTGCTGGCTGGTCACGTCGAACTCGATGAAGGCGGTGCTGCACCTGAGATTGAGATCGTGAGTCTGCTGCTCAACGCTCCGGCGCTGGACAGCGCCCCTCGCGGCAGCGGAGTGCTCACGGTGCCAGGCAGCCACACCGCAAAGGCGCTGACCCACGCGACCGCGAAGTGGAAGTGGCTGCGTGATGCTGCAGGATCACGACATGTCGTCCGTGTCTCATTCGGCACCCAGGGCGAGCCGGCAGCTACCGCTCACCTCGATGACGCCGACGCTGCGCGACTCGCACTGTCCGAGGCATCCGCTCTGTTGGGTGTTTCGCTGCCAGAGTCGGCACTCGTCGCTTCCCACCGTGCGCGTTTTACCCAGGCGCAGCCCGCGTCTCTCATAGGCGCAGCCGAGCGTCGCCGCGAGACGCGCTCTGCCGTGCAGAGGGTGGGAGGTCTTGCCGTTGTCGGAGCGTGGGTGGCGGGAACGGGCCTTGCGCAGGTCGTTCCCGATGCAAAAGCCGAAGCCGATCGTCTTCGGCGCACGCTGCTGTGGGAGTGAATCGGTCTGAGTGTCAACCCCCAGCTGTTTAGATGCCGATTTTGGCATATGGCGTTACGCTAGAAACCCTGGCCGACGGCATTGAACGCCTGCGGCTCGACCGGAACAACGTGAGGAGACCCCATGAAGGGGAAGATCGGACTCGTCGTCGGACTCGGCGTCGGTTACGTGCTCGGAACGCGCGCCGGACGCGAGCGCTATGAGCAGATAAAGACTCAGTGGTTGAAGGTCTGGCACCTCGATCCCGTGCAGGATCAGGTCACCAAGGTCAAAGGTTACGTCGGAGATAAAGCCGCCGCCGTTCCTGGCGCGCTCTGGAACGGAGTTGTGAAGGTCGCAAAGTCCGTGGGCAATGCCGACACCCCCGGCAAGAAACTCGACTCTGCGATCGCCACCGGCAAGAAGGCCGCTGATGACCTCGAAGATGCGGTTGAAGACGCCGTAGATGAGGCCAAGGAGAACGCCTCCACCGCGAAGAAGACCTCAACATCCGCGAAGAAGCCGTCAGCATCCGCGAAGAAGACCTCAACGAACGGTAAGTGACATGTTTCGCGGAAACCGCGATCGCGCGGACGACAGCCTCCTGACGCTGCTGGGCGACCTGCCTGAACTGGTCAGCGCACTCGTCAAGGCAGAGATCGACTCCGCCAAAAAGTGGATCTCTCGTACGGCGAAAGATGCCGGTATCGGCAGCGTGTGGTTCCTCATCGCGCTGTTCTTCCTGTTCTGGCTGATTCCGATGATTCTTGTTTTCGCCGTAGCCGGACTCTCGTCCTGGTGGCCGGTCTGGCTGTCGGCGCTGGCGGTGATCGGTCTTCTGTTGCTGTGCGTATTGCTGACCGTGCTGTTCGGGCTGCTGAAATTCCGCAAGGTGCTGCGCCGGGAGAACCCGGGACAGGCCATCGCAACCGATGTTCGACTTGTGAAGGATGCCGGTGATGACAAACTCTGACCTGCCCCGTACCGTTGTTCCGGCCGGAATCACTGATCCCGTAGCATCCGCTCGGGCAGAGCTGAAGGCCGCACTGGCCGCCATCGAGGTCAAAGGCAACTTTCCTCGGCGCATCGAGAAAGCGGCTGTGCGCGGCGTGGCCAAGGCGCGCGTCTACGCCGATCGCAACCCCGTCGGCGCCGTGGCCGCTGTCGTTGGCGCTGCTGCTCTGGCTGGCGGACTCGTCTGGGCAATCGCTCGCTCTATCGCTCGCTGACCGCGCGCATTCGCTCCTGCCTCGTGAAAGGGGCACACTTGATGTATGTCCGATGTGAGCGAAGAGAACCCGTCCGGCTTCACCCTCTGGGCCGTCTGGCGACGCAATCCTGATGCGCCTGTCGTTGAGACGGATGCCACCGAGTTGGAGACGATCGCGGGGCATGTCGAAGATTCTGGTGTGAGCATCCGCGGCTTCTACGATGTCTCGGGGCTCAAGGCCGACGCCGACCTGCTGGTCTGGCTGCATGGAGACACGGCCGAGGGCCTGCAGAAGGCGCTCAGGCGTCTGCGGCGCACCGAACTGCTGCGCACGCTGCTCCCGGTGTGGAACGTAATGGGAGTGCACCGCGACGCAGAGTTCAACCGTGCGCACGTGCCCGGGTTCCTGCGCGGCGTTGAGCCCAAAGACTGGCTGTGCCTTTACCCGTTCGTGCGCACGCCCGAGTGGTACCTCGCCCCGGAAGAAGAGCGTCGCAAGATGCTCGCCGATCACGGCCGAAAGGGCGCTGCGTTCAAGGGCGTCATCGCGAACACTGTCGCCGCATTCGCTCTTGGCGATTATGAGTGGATCCTGCCGCTCGAGGCTGACGATGTCACCGAACTCGTCGACCTGATGCGTGACCTTCGGTACACCGATGCCCGTCGCTTTGTGAAAGAGGAAGTGCCGTTCTACACAGGGCGCCGCCTTCGCTTCGATGAGATCGCGGACGTGCTGCAGTAAGCATGTCTGCTCCCATTCGCCTCGGCACGCGCCGCAGCGCCCTTGCCCAGGCCCAATCCGGACACGTCGCCGCCGCTCTCGAGAAGGTTTCTGGCCGCAAGGTCGAACTCGTCCCGATCGTTTCGGAGGGTGACACCAACCGTGCATCGCTGTCGGAGATCGGTGGCCTCGGCATCTTCGCCACGCGTCTTCGCGAGGCGTTGCTGGCGGGGGAGTGTGACATTCTGGTCCATTCGCTCAAGGATCTTCCCACTGTCGTGCCCGAGGGATTGCTGATCGCAGCCACGCCGGTGCGAGAAGATGCTCGAGATGTGGTGATCACCCGTGATGGCACACCGCTTCACAAACTGTCCACTGGCACAAAGATCGGAACCGGCTCCCCACGGCGCATCGGCCAGGTGCGCAGGCGTGCGCCCAGAGCATCGGTCATCGACATCAGGGGCAATGTCGGCTCGAGGATCGCTCGCGTCGAATCAGGCGAGCTCGACGCCGTGATTCTTGCCGCGGCCGGGCTCTCTCGGCTGGGGATCGAGCAGACGATGGCCACCGAGTATCTGGGCCTAGCAGAATGGCCGACCGCACCTGGGCAAGGCTCGTTGGCTGTGGAGACAACGGTGGATGCTCCGGCCGAACTGCTCGCATCCCTCGCAGAACTCGACGACGCAGACACCCGATTCGCGATCAGCGTCGAACGCGGGATTCTGGAAGGGCTGGATGCCGGATGCCAGGCGCCGATGGCCGCTCACGCCGTCGTAACAGGAGACAAAGTGCGCATCCGCACGGTCGTTTACGCGCCCGAAGGCGAGCGCAGAATTGGGCTCGACGTTACTGAATCCCTGAACGGGGGGTATATTCGTGTGAACGGCAGTGGCAATGGAGCGAAAACTGCCGATGGTGCGGACCCGAATCACGCAGCACGCGAGATTGGGCTTTCTGTCGCCCGTCGGCTGCTCGAACAAGGGGCGGCTGGCCTCGTCTCCCGAGAGCAGCTCTTATGACCACAACACCCGAAATGAATCATGAAAAGCCGTTGACCGGCTGGCGCGTCCTCGTCCCCAGAGGAGGCCCCTGGGGCGACGGTGTCGCCGCGAGCCTGCGCGCGCAGGGCGCTGTGCCTGTCGTCGCGCCCCTGATCAACTTTGGCCCGACCACTGATCAAGCAGCGCTCGACAATGCGCTCGCGAAACTCGCCGCTGGCGAGTTCGACTGGCTCACCGTCACCAGTGCCACCACGGTCGATGTTCTCTTTGCCCACCGCGCGGTCGTTCCGAAGTCGACGAAGATCGCGGCAGTCGGCGAGACCACTGCCGCCGCCCTTGAGGCTGTCGGCTACAACGTCACGCTCGTGCCGGATAAAGACAATTCCGCAGCGGGTATGGCCGAGCAGCTCATTGAGCGTGAGCCTGAGCCGCGCCGTATTCTTACGCTGCGCAGCGAGATCGCGAAGCCTGTTCTGACCCGATCGCTCATCACCGCCGGGCACGACGTCTCCAGCATCGTCGCGTATCGCACGGTGGGAGTGCCGGTGACAGACCGCATTCGCCGCGACGTTGACAGTGGCAGAATCAACGCGATCCTCATCACCAGCGGCTCGGTCGCTGAGCAGGTGCGCGAGCAGTTCCCCGATATCCCCGACGACACGCTGCTTGCAGCGATCGGTCCTCGCACGGCAAAGGATGCTCGTAAGGCCGGATTGCCGATCACCGTGGTTGCGGACCGGCAGACGGTGGACGCCCTCATCGATGCCGTCTCGCATTTCACCCTGCCGCACGCGGTCGACGAGTTCGCGCCGTGAGCGCGTTTCCCGAGATCCGTCCGCGCCGGCTCCGGCAGTCGCACGCGGTGAGGGAGATGGTACGAGAGACCTCGCTTGAGCCGCGCCACTTGGTGCTGCCGATGTTCGTGCGCGAGGGCATCTCAGAGTCGGTGCCGATCAGCTCGATGCCCGGCGTCTTTCAGCACTCGCTGGATTCGCTGCGCCGCGCGGCGGTTGAGGCAGCGCAGGCGGGCGTCGGCGGTGTGATGCTGTTCGGTGTGCCAGCGACGCGCGACGCGATCGGCTCTGGCGCAGATGATCCTGACGGCATTTTGAATGTCGCGACGGCGGCGCTGATCGAAGAAGTCGGCGATGCGCTCGTCGTGCAGACCGACCTGTGCCTCGATGAGTTCACCGATCACGGTCACTGCGGGGTGCTTGCCACCGACGGTTCTGTCGACAACGACGCAACGCTGGAGCGCTACGTCGCGATGGCGCTCGCACAGGCTCGTGCGGGCTCGCACCTGCTCGGACTGTCCGGAATGATGGACGGTCAGGTCTCGGCGATCCGCCGTGGGCTGGATGCGGAAGGTTTCACCGACACTCTTCTGCTCGGCTATGCGGCCAAGTACGCCAGTGCGTTCTACGGGCCGTTTCGCGAAGCGGTTGATTCGCAGCTTGAGGGCGATCGACGCACCTACCAGCTCGATCCGGGCAATCGTCGCGAAGGTCTGCGCGAAGCGCTCATCGACGAAGCCGAAGGCGCTGACGTCGTCATGGTGAAGCCAGCGATGGGCTTCCTCGACGTGCTTCGCGAGGTCAGAGACGCCGTGCGCATACCTGTGTGGGCGTACCAGATCTCGGGCGAGTACGCGATGATCGAAGCAGCGGCGGCGAACGGCTGGATCGATCG
>Ga0308157_10007270_pt1 | contig 12927 bp, 11 predicted proteins | sample PhyBR1_FD_201035 | JGI IMG/M metagenome (GOLD analysis project Ga0308157, IMG submission 201035) | Phyllosphere microbial communities from UC Gill Tract Community Farm, Albany, California, United States - DLSLB.R1 | ecosystem: Host-associated > Plants > Phyllosphere > Unclassified | place: USA...
TGTCGTTCTTGCTGGTGCTCACATGGGTGCCGGGCGAGAGCACCGGCACGATGCGCGAGATGGTGTCGTCCTTGGCGGTCGAGGGCAGCACGATGAAGGCCTTGCCGCCCTTGGAGCGGTTGGCCGCGCGCACGAAGTCGGTCTGCCCGCCGGTGCCCGAGTAGGGCGAAAAGCCCAGGCTCTCCGAGCCGCACTGGCCCAGAAAATCGACCTGCATGGTCGCGTTGATGGCGTGCAGGTTGTCGTTCAGCCCGGCCAGGTAGGGGTCGTTGGTGAAGTTGACCGGGTGCATCTCCAGCGCCGGGTTGCGGTGCAAAAACTGGTAGAGCTTTTTGGAGCCCAGCGCAAAGGTTGCCACCATCTTGCCGGGCAGGTGGTTCTTTCGCCGGTTGGTGACGACGCCGGCCTCGACCAGGCTCATGATGCCGTCGCCGATCATCTCGGTGTGCACGCCCAGGTCGTGCTTGTGCGTGAGCTGCATCACCACCGCGTCGGGAATGCCGCCGTAGCCGATCTGCAGCGTCGCGCCGTCGGGGATCATGTCGGCCACGTACTTGCCGATGGCCTCCTGCACCGGGCCGATCTTGGGCAGGCCGACTTCCAGGAGCGCGTCCTCGCTCTCCACGAGCGCGGCCACCTGCGAGATGTGGACGTGGCAGTTGCCGTTGGCAAAGGGCACGTTGGGGTTGACCTCCAGCACCACGGCCCGCGCCCGGGCAATGGCCGCCAGGGTGTAGTCGGGCGCCAGCGAGAGCGAAAAGTAGCCGTGCGCGTCCATCGGCGAGGCCATGGAAAACACCACGTCGGCCGGCATCAGGCCGCGCCCGAGCAGCTCGGGCATCTCGGAGAAATACGCCGGGATGAAGTCCACCCAGCCCGCCTGGCCGCCGGCGCGGCTCACGCCGCTGAAGAAGTAGGCGGTGTGGCGCACGTGCGCGGCCGTCTCGGCGTCAAAGTAGTCGTACTTGCGCACCGGCAGGATCTGCGAGACCTGCACGTTGGCAAAGCGCCGGCGCGCCTCGGACAGCGCCTTGAGCAGCGCCGGCGGCTCGCCCACGGCGGTCGGCACGACGACGGTGTCGCCATCGGTGACGACGCCGATCGCCTCGGCCGGTGACATGCGTTTTTGCTGGTAGAGGGATTGAACGGACATCCAAGGCTCCTTGTTTTGCGGGGACAGCTTTTGATGATGGCACAGCAGGCGGTCAAAAAGCTGACATGCGCCAGGGCGGCGCGCCAGGCGCGGCGCCGCTTTTTTTTCACGTCCGGGCGCCGGCGCTGCATCCAAACCCGGCGCCCGCGTGTAGTACCGAGGTGGCGCCCTGGCGCGCCACGGGCTTTTCCACCTCGTTCAAGGAGCATCCACCATGAAAAATTCCCGCCTGTATTTCGCCCCGGCCCTGCTGGCCGCTGCCGCGCTGGCCGCCTGCGGCGGCAGCGACGACGACGAGGCCGTGCCCCTGGCCACGCCGGCCCGGGTCGCCGTGGGCGACACCGTGGCCCTGAGCGCCGCGGGCAGCGTGCTGTCGTTTGACCGCGCCGCGCCGGGCACGCTCAAGGGCAGCGTGCCCGTCTCGGGCCTGCAGCCGAACGAAAAACTGCTGGGCCTGGACATGCGCCCGGCCGACGGGCTGCTCTACGCGCTGAGCAGCCAGGCGCGCCTGTACACGCTCGACCCGGCCACCGGCGTGGCCACGCCCAAGAGCACGCTGGCCGCCGTCGCCGGCGACGACAACCCCTACACCGGCCTGGCCGGCAGCCAGTTCGGCATCGACTTCAACCCGGTGGCCGACCGGCTGCGCATCGTCAGCGACACCGGCCAGAACCTGCGGGTGGACGTGACAAGTGGCGCGGCCACGACCGACGGTGCCTTGAACGGCCCGGGCACCCCGCGCATCACGGCGGCCGGCTACACCAACGCGGTTGCCGGCACCGCCTCGACCCAGCTCTACAGCCTGGACGCCGCCGCCGGCCAGCTCTACCTGCAGGAGCCGCCCAACAGCGGCACGCTGGGCACGCCGCTGGCGCTGGGCGCCAGCTTTGACGCGGCCAGCGGCCTGGACATCGACGCGCGCAGCAACACCGCCTACGCCGCCCTGCGCGCGGCCGGCGGCACGGCGCTCTACACCGTGGCGCTGACGGCGGGCAGCGCGCCGGTGCGCGTCGGCCTGATCGGCAGCGGCGAGCCGCTGGTCGGCCTGGCGCTGGTGCAGCCGGCCGCGCCCCGGGTGTACGCGCTGACCGAGGACAGCCGCCTGGCCAGCTTCGACCCGGCCGCGCCCGCCACGCTGCTGGCCAACGTGCCCATCGGCGGCCTGGTGGGCGGCGAGACGGTGCTGGGCATCGACTTTCGCCCGGCCGACGGCCGGCTCTACGCGCTCACCAGCACGGCGCGGCTGTTGCGCATCGACCCCGAGACCGGCGCCGGCACCGCCGTGGCCACGCTCAGCGCCGACCCGGCCGACGCCACGCTGCCCTACAGCGCCGCCAGCCTGGTGCCGAACGCCCGCTACACGGTGGACTTCAACCCGGCGGCCGACCGGCTGCGCGTGGTGGGCGAGGGCGGGCTGAACCTGCGCATCAACGTGGACACCGGCGCCACCACCACCGACGGCGCCATCAACCGCGCCGGCGCCGCGCCCGTGGTGGCCGCCGGCGCCTACACCAACAGCTTTGCCGCCAGCCCGGCCACCGTGCTCTACGACCTGGACGCCGCCAGCGCCGTGCTCGCCCAGCAGGTGCCGCCCAACGAGGGCACGCTGCGCGACGTGGGCATGCTGGGCGTGGCCTTCACCGGCGCGGCGTCGATGGACATCGCCGGCGGCGCCAACGGGCTGGTGCTGGCGGCGCTGCGCACCGGCGCGGCCGGGCCGTACACGCTGTACGCCGTGTCGCTGGCCACCGGCGCGGCCACGCTCTACCGCAACACCACGGGGGACGCCGCGCGCTCGCTCATTGGCGGCAGCGCCGGGCCCGCGGTGCGCGACATCGCCATCCGGCTCTGAAGCCGGTCGGGACGGCGCGCAGTGGCGGCGCCCGGGCAATTTTGAGCCTTTTGGGCCTGTGGCCCAGGCAGCGCCTGGGCCGGCAGCTATTGCTTTGATAGCAAACCGGTTGCCGCAAAGCGGACGGGGCCGCGCCGGCGGCCGGCGCTCAGGTGCTGGCGCGCACCACCAGCGCGTAGCCCAGGTCGACGCACGGCGCGGCCACCGGCTCGCCGTTCATCAGCGCCAGCAGCATGCGCGCGGCTGCCTGGCCGATCTCGGCACGCGGCGTGCGCACGGTGGTCAGCGGCGGCACCATCTGGTCGCTGCCGGTCAGGTCGTTGAAGCCGGCCACCGCCACGCGCCCGGGCACCGCCAGGCCCAGGCGCAGCGCGGCCAAGAGCGCGCCCTGGGCCAGGTCGTCGTTGCAGAAAAAGACCGCGTCCACGTCGGGCTGCGCCTGCACGATGCGCTCGAACAGCTGCGCGCCCAGCGCCATCGACGAGGGCGCCGCATCGCGCCATTCGAGCGCCGGGTCGTAGAGGCCGGCCGCCTCCATCGCCCGGCGCCAGCCGGCCAGGCGCTCGAGCGTGCGCGCGTCCAGCTGCGCGGCGGCAAAGGCGATGCGCCGCCGCCCGCGCCCGAGCAGGTGGCGCGTCAGCTCGGCGCCCGCCTCCAATTGCGAAAAGCCCACGCTGTACACGCCCGGGGCGCCGCTCAGCTCCATCAGGTGCACGCAGGGCACGCCGCTGCGCGCGATCAGGCCGCGCGCCGCCTCGCTGCGCGCCAGCCCCGTCACCAGGAGGCCCGCCGGGCGCTGCAGCAGCTGCTCGCGCAGCAAGAGCTCCTCTTCGCCCGTGTCGTAGTGCGTCACGCCCATCAGCGTCTGGTAGCCGGCCGGGCGCAGGCTGCGCTGCACCGCCTCGAACAGGTCGACGAACAGCGCGTTGGAGAGCATGGGCAGCAGCACCGTGACGTGCGAGCCGCGCTGCGAGGCCAGCGCGCGGGCCGCCGGGTCGGGCACGTAGCCCAGCGCACCGGCCGCCGCCCGCACGCGCTCGACCAGCGCCGGGTCCACGGCGCGCTCGCCGCGCAGCGCGCGCGAGACGGTGATCGGGCTGACGCCGGCGGCCCGCGCCACGTCGGCCAGGGTGACGCGGCCGGTGGCGCGGGCGCGGGAACGGACAGGGGCAGGGGCTGAGGTCATGAATCCTAGGGAAACTACTGAGTTAGAACGGGGCGATGCTCGCATAGGATAGCGCTATCCCAAGGCGGACGCCCACCGGACAATCCCTTAGGCCGCCCGCGCAGGCGGTTGGCAGGGGAAAACTCCCGGCAGCCGCCTTTTGTTTTCACCTTTTCGGACAGCGCTGTCCAAACCTTTGCAGACTATGAACGATTCCCTTGTCATCATGGGCGTGGCCGGTTGCGGCAAGTCCAGCCTGGGCGCCGCCCTGGCGCAGGCCACCGGCCTGCCGCTGGTCGAGGGCGACGACTTCCACAGCCCGGCCAGCCGCGCCAAGATGAGCCAGGGCATCGCCCTGGACGACGCCGACCGCGACGGCTGGCTGGGCGTGCTGGGCGAGCAGCTGCGCGCCTGCCCTGAAGGGCTGGTGCTGACTTGCTCGGCCTTGAAGCGCGCCTACCGCGAGCGACTGCGCCAGGCCTCGCCCGGCCTGCGCTTTGTCTTTCTGCACATCGGCCGCGAGGCGGCGCAGGCGCGGGTGGCCGCGCGCGGCGCGCAGCATTTCTTCTCGACCAGCCTGGTGGACAGCCAGTTCGCCACGCTCGAAGACCCGACGGGCGAGCCCGGCGTGCTGCGCGTCGAGGCGTGCAAGCCGCTGGCGGCGCTGCAGGCCGAGGCCCTGGCCTGGCTGCAGGCGGCCAGCGACCAACCCAAGGAGCCGTCATGAGCGCCGACAGCCCGACCGCTGCGCATTCCGCACAGCCCGTGCACGGCGCGCCCAGCGCGCCCCCCAGCCGCTTCCAGCGCATCAGCAACGCGCTGCTCGCCCTGTGCCTGGGCGTGATGGCGGTGGCGGTGTTCGTCAACGTGGTGCTGCGCTACGGCTTTGGCAGCGGCGTGCCGGCCAGCGAAGAACTCTCGCGCCTGCTGTTCGTCTGGATGGTCTTCATCGGCGCGACCGCCGCCTACCCGGCCGGCGAGCACATGGCCTTCACCAGCCTGGTGGGCCTGCTGCACAAGCGCCCGGCGCTGTTCCTGGGCATGACGCTGCTGATCCGCTGCCTGGTGCTGGCCGGCTGCGTGCTGATCGCCTGGGGCGCGTGGCAGCAGGTCGTGGTCGGCTATGGCAGCCGCTCGGTGGTGCTGGGCTACTCGACGGCGCTCTTGCCGCTGCCGGCCTTTTTGTGCGCCGTGGCCATCGGCCTGATGGCGCTGTTCGAGATCGTCAACCGCACGCCGCTGGACCTGGGCCACGGCGCCGAAGTGGAGTAACCAAGCATGACCAACGAAGGCCTGGCTTTCATCGTCTTTTCGGTCGGCATGCTGGCCCTCATGGGCATCGGCATGAACATGGGCCTGGCGCTGGTGCTGACCGGCGCCGGCATGGCCTGGGTGCTGGACTTCTGGGACACGCAGCTGCTGGCGCAAAACCTGGTCGCCGGCGTGGACAGCTTTCCGCTGCTGGCGGTGCCGTTCTTCATTTTGGCCGGCGAGCTGATGAACTCGGGCGGCATCAGCTCCCGCATCATCGCCATGGCGCAGGCCTGGGTCGGCCACATCCGCGGCGGCCTGGGGTTTGTCGCGATTGCCGCGGCCGTGATGATGGCCAGCATGAGCGGCTCGGCGCTGGCCGACACGGCCGCGCTGGCGACCATCTTGCTGCCCATGATGCGGCTGCAGGGCTACCCGATGCACACCTCGGCCGGACTGATCGCCTCGGGCGGCATCATCGCGCCCATCATTCCGCCCTCGATGCCCTTCGTGATCTACGGCGTGACCACCAACACCTCGATCTCGGCGCTGTTCCTCTCGGGCATCGTGCCGGGCATCCTGATGGGCGCGGGCCTGATCGTGGCCTGGAAGCTGGTGCTGCGCAAGATGGACCTGCCGCAGGGCCAGCCGCTGCCGATGCAGGCGCGCCTGCGCGCCACCGCCAAGGCCTTCTGGGCGATGCTGATGCCCATCATCATCATCGGCGGCATGAAGTCGGGCGTCTTCACGCCGACCGAGGCGGCCGTGGTGGCGGCGTTCTACGCGCTCTTTGTTGCCCTCTTCGTGCACCGCGAGATGAAGGTGGCCGAGATCCACGGCGTGCTGGTGCGCGCGGCCAAGACGACGGCCATCGTCATGTTCCTGTGCGCCGGCGCGCAGGTGGCCAGCTACATGATCACGCTGGCCGACCTGCCCGGCACGCTGACCGGCTGGCTCGGGCCGCTGGTGCAAAGCCCCAAGCTCCTGATGGCGGTGATGATGCTGGTGCTGGTCATCGTCGGCACGGCGCTCGATTTGACGCCGACCATCCTGATCTTCGCGCCGGTGATGCTGCCGATCGCCGTCAAGGCCGGCATCGACCCGGTGTATTTCGGCCTGATGTTCGTGCTCAACGGCGCCATCGGCCTGATCACGCCGCCGGTGGGCACGGTGCTCAACGTGGTGGCCGGCGTCGGCCGGCTGCCGCTGCACCGGGTGATCCAGGGCGTGAACCCGTTTCTCCTCACCTATGTGCTGATCCTCGTGCTGTTCATCATCTTCCCGCAGATCGTCACCGCGCCCGTCGCGTGGATGCGCTGACCCCCTTTCCTTTCCCGTAAAACTTCAGGAGACCCTCCCATGACCTTTCTTCGCAGAACCGTGATCGCCGCCGCCGCTGCCGTGGCCTTGAGCGCCTCGTTTGCCACGCTGGCGCAGGACATCAAGCCGCGCCTGATCCGCTTTGGCTACGGCCTGAACGAGGCCAGCAACCAGGGCCGCGCGGCCAAGGTGTTCGCCGACGAGGTGGCCAAGGCCTCCGGCGGCAAGATGAAGGTGCGCGCCATCGGCGCCGCCGCCCTCGGCCCGGACACGCAAATGCAGCAGGCCCTCATCGGCGGCGCGCAGGAGATGATGGTGGGCTCGACCGCCACGCTGGTGGGCATCACCAAGGAAATGGCGCTGTGGGACACGCCCTTTCTCATCAGCAACACCAAGGAGGCCGACGCGCTGCTCGACGGCCCGGTGGGCGAGAAGGTCAAGGACAAGCTGCAGGAAAAAGGCCTGGTGGGCCTGGTGTACTGGGAAAACGGCTTTCGCAACCTGACCAACAGCAAGCGCCCGGTCACCAAGGTCGAGGACCTGGACGGCATCAAGCTGCGCGTGATGCAGAACAACGTGTTCTTGAGCAGTTTCAAGACGCTGGGCGCCAACGCCGTGCCGATGGCGTTTTCCGAGCTCTTCGGCGCGCTCGAGACCAACACCGTGGACGGCCAGGAAAACCCGTACAACACCATCTTGTCGAGCAAGTTCTACGAGGTGCAAAAGTACCTGACCGTGACCAACCACGTCTACAGCCCGTGGATCGTGCTGGTGAGCAAGAAGTGGTGGGACCAGCTGTCCAAGGCCGAGCAGAAGGTCTTGCTGGACGCCGCCAAGGCCAGCCGCGACTACGAGCGCAAGGACACGCGCGACGAGGCCTCCAAGGCCATGGCCGACCTCAAGGCCAAGGGCATGCAGGTCAACGAGCTCTCGCCGGCCGAGGCCGCGCGCATGCGCACCAAGCTGACCGGCGTCTACGCCGACATCGGCAAGGAAGTGGGCATGGACCTGTGGAACGAGACGCAAAAGGAACTGGCCGCGATCCGCGCCAAGAAATAAAGCCCTGGTGGCCCGCAGCCCAGGCGCCGCCTGGGCTTTGCGCTATGATTTCAATAGCAGCGGAAACGGGAGGGGCCGGCTTGGCGGCCTAGGCGTCGGCCATGCTCAGCGACATCGCGCCCTGCTGCGGGCCGGCCGGCGCCGGGTCGCCCTGGCCCGCCTGGCCCGGGCCGGACGCGGCGGTGTCGCCCTCCTGCACGCTGATGTCCTTGCGCAGCATCTGCACGCCGCCGAAGATGGTGGCAAAGGCCACGTCCTTGGCGTCGCGCCCGGTGCCGATGCGCACCAGGCGGTCCACCGGCGCCATGCGCGTCGGGTCGAACAGCACCCAGCGCCCGTCCAGCCAGGCCTCGAAGATGGCATGGAAGTCCTGCGGCGGCTCGGAAAAGTTCACATAGCCCACCACCAGCCGCGCCGGAATGTTCAGCGCGCGGCACAGCGTGATGCCCAGGTGCGCAAAGTCGCGGCACACGCCGACCCGCTGCACGAACACGTCCTGTGCCGTGGTCGTGGACTGGGTGAAGCCCGGCTGGTACTGGATGGAGTCGTGGATCCACTGCTCGATGGCCTGCACCCGCGCCAGGCCCGGGGGCAGCTGGCCAAAGAGCTGCTGCGCCGCCCGGCTCATCGAGTCGGACTCACAGTAGCGGCTGGGCAGGATGTGGTGCAGCACGTCGTCGGGCACGCCGGACACGGGCGTCTCGTTGAGCTGCGCCGGCACCTGCACCGGCTTGACCTGCACGCGCGCGTGGTAGTTGACGGTCAAAATGCCGGGCGGCGCGTCCAGCCGCACGAAGCGGTTGCCGCTGCGCTCGTCGGAGAAGGTGCGCACTTTCACGCTGGGCGTGATGGTCAGGCGCTCTTCGAGCACGTCGTGGCCGTCGTGGAAGGCGGACTCGATGTTGAACAGGAAGTGCGACGGGCTGGTGACCTGGTATTCGAGCAGGCAGTCGATCAGGGAGGTGTGCATGGGCGGGTGGGTTCCAAGTGAAGAATCTGGGCGGGGGCGGGGCGGGCCCGGGCTAGTCGTGCTTGCGCGGGCGCACCGTGTGGGTGTCGGTGCCGGCGAACCAGTTCTTGCACGTGACCAGCACCACGCGCAGGGCGCGCTCCAGGATGTCGTGCGAGGCCACCGGCGTGCGCCGGCGCGCCTTCAGGCGAAACACCAGCAAAAATTCGGCGATGCTGGCCGGAAAGCCGACCGGGCGCTTGGGCACGACCGCCGGCAGGCGGCTGTCGGGTTTTTCAGCCGGCGCGGGGGCGCCTTCGTGGCGCTGGGACCAGCTGTCAAGGATGCGTTGCTTGAAGCGCGACACGGCTGCTGCGGACGTGGCCGCAATGAGAGGTTTCATTACTACTTGAGAATTTTCTTGGCCGCCCCGACGCCCAGGGCCGCCAGCACGATGAAGATGACCGCCAGAATCAGAAAGAGGCCGAACAGGACCTTGGCCAGGCCGGCGGCGCCAGCGGCAACCCCGCTGTAGCCCAGGGCGCCGGCGATGAGCGAGATCACGGCAAAGACGATTGCGTACTTGATCACGGTTTCCTCCGTTTGGCGCCACGACCGGACGCCACGACTGCCAGTTGGGAAAACAATTGCTTTCATCTTAAGCCACGCGCCCCGCCTGCGCCAATAAGCTGCGTCCTTTGGACCCTGTAGGACACGAGCCTGTGCGCCGAAAACCGCCCGCGCGCGGCGCCGAAGGCCGGGGCGCGAGGTATTATTTTGGCGCCCGCCCGACCGGCGCCGCCGGCGCTGGGCACGTTCGTTTTTTCACCCCTTCCAAGGACACCGCACAATGAAGCTTTACTACTCGCCGGGCGCCTGCTCGCTGTCGCCGCACATCACCCTGCACGAGTCGGGCCTGGCGTTCGAGCACGTGGCCGCGCCCACCAAGACGCACCAGCTTCCCGACGGCAGCGACTACTACCGCATCAACCCGCTGGGCTACGTGCCGCTGCTCGAACTTAGCGACGGCACGCGCCTGACCGAAGGCCCGGCCATCGTGCAGTACATCGCCGACCAGGTGCCCGAAAAAAACCTCGCACCGGCCAACGGCACCGTGGCCCGTGCGCAGCTGCAGTCCTGGCTGAACTTCATCGGCACCGAGCTGCACAAGGGCTTTTCCCCGCTGTTCAACCCGGCCACGCCGGCCGAGTACAAGGCGATGGCCATCGAAAAACTTCTCTCGCGCCTGAAGTGGGTCGATGGCGAGCTGGCCGGCAAGCCGTACCTGATGGGCGAGCAGTTCAGCGTGGCCGACCCCTACCTCTTCACCGTGACCAACTGGGCGCCCAAGGTGGGCGTGGACATCGCGGGCCTGGCGAACCTGGCGGCGTTTCGCGAACGCGTGGCCGCGCGGCCGTCGGTGCAGACGGCGATGAAGGAAGAAGGCCTGCTCGGCTGAGCGCCGGCCGGCCCGGCGCGCGGCGGGCCGTCGGCGGCCCGCCCCGGCCCGTGCCCTGCAGGGGCCGGGCGCTTCGGTTTTAATCAAGGGCTTCGCAACGAAGCCCTTTTGCATTCACCCCCCAACCCAGGAAAAAAGCCCATGCCCTCTTTGTTCGATCCCGTCCAGGCCGGCGACCTGCCACTGGCCAACCGCATCGTGATGGCGCCGCTCACGCGCAACCGCGCGCCCGACGCGATTCCCACGCCGCTGATGGCCGAGTACTACGCCCAGCGCGCCACGGCGGGCCTCCTGATCACCGAGGCCACGGCCATCAGCCACCAGGGCCAGGGCTACTCGGACGTGCCCGGCCTCTACGGCACCGAGCAGCTCGACGGCTGGAAGCGCGTGACGCGCGCGGTGCACGAGGCCGGTGGCAAGATCGTGGTGCAGCTGTGGCACGTGGGCCGGGTTTCGCACAACGACCTGCAGCCCGACGGCGGCGCGCCGGTGGCGCCCTCGGCGATTGCCGCCAAGACCAAGACGGTGCTGATCCGGAACGGCGCGCCGGTGTTCGTCGAAACCTCCGAGCCGCGCGCGCTGGACGCCGGCGAGATTCCCGAGATCGTGCACACCTACCGGGCCGCCGCGCTCAACGCGGTGCAGACCTGCGGCTTTGACGGCGTGGAAATCCACGGCGCCAACGGCTACCTGCTCGACCAGTTCCTGAAGAACGGCTCCAACCAGCGCACCGACGACTACGGCGGCCCCATCCGCAACCGCGCCCGGCTGCTGCTGGAGGTGACGCGCAGCATCGTCGATGCCATCGGCGGCGGGCGCACCGGCATCCGGCTGTCGCCGGTCACGCCGGCCAACGACGCCTTCGACAGCGAGCCGCAGCCCCTCTTCGAGCACGTGGTCAAGCAGCTGGCCAAGCTGGACCTGGCCTACGTGCACATCATCGAGGGCGCCACCGGCGGGCCGCGTGTGCTGGACGAGCGCCCGTTCGACTACGCCGCGCTCAAGGCGGCCTACCGCGCCGCCGGCGGCAAGGGCGCCTGGATGGTCAACAACGGCTACGACAAGGCCATGGCCGAAAAAGCCGTGAACGAGGGCGCGGACCTGGTGGCCTTTGGCAAGCCCTACATCGCCAACCCGGACCTGGTGCAGCGCCTGCGCCTGGACGCGCCGCTCAACGAGCCCGACCAGCGCACCTTCTACGGCGGCGGCGCCGAAGGCTACACCGACTACCCGGCGCTCGAAGAACTGGCGAACTGACGGCCCGGCGCGGAGTCCGGGCCCTGGCTCAGGGCCTTGGCCCGCCGGCGCCAAGAGCGGCGCGCTCGGCGCGGCGGCGCTCGACCCAGAACTGGGCGCGGGCAATGCCCAGCGCCTCGGGGTCGAAGGTGAGCGGCTGGCCGGCTTGGCGCTGGCGCTCGTAGTCCTTGAGCGCCAGCAGCGCGGGCTTCTGAATGATGAGGATGGCCACGATGTTGAGCCAGGCCATCAGTCCCACGCCCATGTCGCCCAGGTCCCAGGCCAGGCTGGCGCTGCGCACGGCGCCGTAGGTGACGGCGGCCATGATCCCCAGCCGCAGCACGAAGCTCATCCACGGCCGGTGCACCTTGCGGTTGATGTAGGCGATGTTGGTCTCGGCCATGTAGTAGTAGGCGACGATGGTGGTGAAGGCAAAGAAGAACAGCGCCAGCGCGACGAAGGTCGCGCCAAAGCCGGGCAGCACCGCCTCGACGGCCGCCTGGGTGTAGGCCGCGCCGGTTTCCACGCCGGGCAGGCCGTTGTGCAGCATCCGGCCGTCGGGTGCCTTGACGTTGTACATGCCGGTGGACAGCAGCATGAAGGCGGTGGCCGAGCAGACGAACAGCGTGTCCACATACACCGAGAACGCCTGCACGTAGCCCTGCTGGGCCGGGTGCTCGACCTCGGCGGCGGCGGCCGGGTGCGGGCCGGTGCCCTGGCCGGCTTCATTGGAATACACGCCGCGCTTGACGCCCCACTGCACCGCCATGCCCATCACCGCGCCGAAGCCGGCCTCCAGGCCGAAGGCGCTCTTGAAGATCAGCGCCAGCATGGCCGGCACCTGGCCGATGTTGAGGAACACGATCACCAGCGCCACCAGGATGTAGGCCAGCGCCATGAAGGGCACGACGATCTCGGCAAACATGGCAATGCGCTTGACGCCGCCGAAGATGATGAAGCCCAGCAGGATCACCATGAGGGCCGCGCTCACCGCCGTGTCCACGCCCCAGGCGGTGGCCAGGCCCGAGGCGATGCTGTTGGCCTGCACGCCCGGCAGCAGCACGCCGGTGGCGACCACCGTGGTCACGGCAAAAATCCAGGCATACCATTTCTGGCCCATGCACTTTTCGATGTAGTAGGCCGGCCCGCCGCGGTACTGGCCGCCGTCGTCCTTTTCCTTGTAGATCTGCGCCAGCGTGGACTCGACGTAGGCGGTGGAGGCGCCCAGGAAGGCCACCGTCCACATCCAGAACATCGCGCCCGGGCCGCCAAAGGTGATGGCCGTGGCCACGCCGGCGATGTTGCCGGTGCCCACCCGGCCCGACAGCGACATGGCCAGCGCCTGAAAGGGCGAGACGCCGGCGGCCGAGGCCTTGCCGCTGAACATCAGCTGGACCATGTGGCCCAGGCCGCGCACCTGCATGAAGCGCGTGCGCAGCGAAAAATACAGGCCCACGCCCAGGCACAGGTAGATCAGCGCCGG
>Ga0308157_10007271_pt1 | contig 12926 bp, 10 predicted proteins | sample PhyBR1_FD_201035 | JGI IMG/M metagenome (GOLD analysis project Ga0308157, IMG submission 201035) | Phyllosphere microbial communities from UC Gill Tract Community Farm, Albany, California, United States - DLSLB.R1 | ecosystem: Host-associated > Plants > Phyllosphere > Unclassified | place: USA...
TGGAAATTGACGGGTACCAGACCGATTCAAAAGCGGACACCCAGGACAGCCTGCTGGCGCTGCAGCAAAATACCGTATTGGACCGGGTCCGCATCAACGGCACCGATCTTGGCAAACTGCAATATGCCGTGGCCGCGTCGGGACTGGAGCGGGCCGGCGCCATGCAGTTTATAACGCAAGCCTGGCAACAGTTGCTCAATGCCGGCCAGCCCGGCGACCAGGCAGCACCACAACAACAATGGATGGCTTTGCTGGCCAGCCTGGACCTGATGCTCTCGGGCAAGCCTGAACTCACTGTAGGACCCATTACCTGGACCCTGCCGGAAGGATCAGCCAAGGCCTCGATCAACGTGGCGTTGAACAACCCGGTTCCGCTGCTGTCCCAGTTTGGTAACGATCCCTACGCCTTGCTGCTCAATGCCCTGCGCTCGGTCCGGATTCAAATGCAGGCGGACCAGGCCATGCCGCAAGGCGCCGCCGACAGGGTCAGTCGGCTTGGATCCGGCGCTCTGCCCTCACCCGGATCCACCACCGAGCCTACGACAGCAGAAAAGCTGGACACGATTATCGATATTCTGGTCAGGAACCAATTGCTGTACCGTAAGCAGGACCGGATTGGCCTGAGCTTGAATATTAACGGCGACCCCTCGCTGGCCTCTGCCGGCGCGGTAGAAATGAACGGCGAGCAGTATGATCCGGTCGGGTTTGTCAGTGCCGTGCAGACACGTGCAGCGGCCGCCGAATTACAAATCAGGCAACTGACACCACCCCCTGTGCAGCAAGACGCGCCTGGACAAGATTCCCTTGAACAACCGGCACCCGGGCAACAAGCACCTCAGCACGACGTTCCCGAGCAGCAAGTACCTGAACAAGAAGACCCCAGGCAAGACTGAAAACAGTTTGCGTCGCGCAAGAAAGCCAGCAGCGACAAGGGGTGATGGCCTGGCCAATAGCAGCACAGCCCATGGCTAACGAGACGCGCCGGCAACGCGCTGGGTTGCGCCGGTGAGCGCACCCATGACCGCAGCCTATTATCTGGCAGCGCAACATGACAGTTGCCATCCGGCACCGGGCCCAGCACGATTTGGCGCCCCGGTGTCCCGCACCGCAACGTGCTCGTGCCGGAATGCGGGGCACATTATTTCATTTTATATTCCCCGAATTTGCAGTATGCTTTGCCAGGCAGTTTCTTTCATGCGGTATTTATTCAATTACACTTGCAAGGAAATTCATTGCTATGTCTGCTTCTTTCGAACTCAAAAAATCCGTTGATGGCCAGTTTCATTTTTCCCTGCACGCAGCAGATGGCGCATCTGTCCTCAGAAGTGAAACCTATACGACCCTTGCTTCGGCCAAAAACGGGATCGAGTCGGTTCGCAAGAATGCAGGAACGGACAGCCGCTACGTCTTTGAAAAATCCGCCAACGGCAAGACCTATTTCAATCTGAAAGCGGCCAACGGCCAGATCATCGGCAGCAGCCCACTATTTTCCGATCCCCACGGCGCCAGGCAGGCAGCCGACACAGTCAAGCATCACGCTGCCACTGCTCCCTTACACGAAGCCTGAATCTGACTCAATGCCTTCCCCCTTGTAAATCAGAGGCAGGCGTGCTGGCTGGCTTGCGCAACCACGCTCAATAGCGCCGGCAATGATGTCGCAGGCCCGCCCGTTGCGCATCCCGAATGGTAAAACCTTGTCAATCGGCCATGCCTGGCGCTGATCAGCCCTGCTGCCAGGCGGCGAGCGCATCCCATAAATGGGGATGATCATAACTGCTGACCGACAGACGCAGGTAGGTGCTGACGCGCTGATCAGGATAAAACAGGGAACCGGGCGTGGCTGGAATGTCGTGCTGATTCAACTGACGAGCCAGTGGCTCGGCATCACGGGACATGTCGAGCCAGAGAAACAGCCCGGCTGCAGGAGGCTGAGCCAGGACATAGCCCAGATCGCCCAATCGCTCCAGCATCTGGGTGCGTGCCCAATTGATGCGTTGCCGCAGCCGTTCTATATAAGAGCGATAATGCCCGCCGTGAATGATTTCATGAATAACACGCTCATTCAGGCTTGAGGTGGACAAGCCGGAAAGCAGCTTGAGCATGGCTATTTCATTCAGAATCTTTGCAGGCCCGGCAATAAAGCCCACTCGCATGGCAGCCCCCAGTGTCTTGGAATAATTGCCAAGCAGAAACGTGCGCTCGCACTGATCCAGCGTGCTGATACGCAGCGGCGGACCCGCACTCAGTTCGCTGTAGGTATCGTCCTCGACAATCCACATGTCATATTGCTGGGCCAGCCGCAGCACATCGTGCGCGGCACGTGCGCTCAAGGTGAAACCGGTTGGATTATGCACGGTGCTGTTGCAGATGAACAGAACCGGCTTATGCTTGCGACAATGCGCCTCCAGTTGCGCTGTATCGGGCCCCTGCGGGGTTCGCGCCACCGTCAGAATGTTCACACCGACCATGCGCAAATAGGCAAACACGACAAACCAGCACGGCTCTTCAACCACCACGTAATCGCCTGGCCGCACCAGTTGACGAATCAACAGGTCCACCGAATGCGTCACACCGGTGGTCAGCAGCACCTCGCCCGCCGGCTGCACGTGCAAGTCGTGTGCAGCCAATTGGGCCATGATAGTCTGGCGCAGCGGTGCAAAACCAAAGGGCTCGCCATACATCAGCGCAGATGGCTGCATCTTGCGGGCCACCTTGCGAATGGAACGCGCAACGATCTCGGTATCCAGCCACTCCTGCTTGAGACCCAGATTGTTTTGCTGCGAAAAAAGGCGATTCAGAATCCAGGGAACATCAATTCTATCCTGGGACGGTATCGGTACGATTTCGCCGCTTTTGATGCCCCTTGCCGGCTGCCTTTTATGCTGAACGAAATAACCGGACCGGGCGTTGGCCGTAATATGATTGGTCGCAACCAGCCGATCATACGCTTCAACAATCGTATAGCGACTGACATTCAATTCCTGCGCCAGCAGCCGCACGGACGGCAGGCGACTGCCCTGCCTGAACACATTCTGTTCAATACAAACGACAAAACGATCCACAATCTGGTCCACCAGGGTATGCGAACTCGATCGTACCGGTTGCCAATGCGCCAGCAGGGGCGCCCCCGGGGCTTGAGGGCCGAGATCGCCATGGGCATCAACGCCCCCTGTGGGCGCAGGTTGGGATTGGTCATTGCGAGGGCCATCGCTGGCAGCAGATCGCTTGAGCAGATGAGCAGGAACGGGAGGGCTGGGCTGGCTAGTCATCAATCTGTTCCGGTAAAAGCAGCAGTACAGGAAGGAAAAAACAGTACATAACTGTATCGGTACTGTACCGGTATCTTGTCATATAGTGTCTGTTCACGCAAGACCTGTATCGAGACTCTCATGACTTACACCATGCTCATGGCATTTGCCATTTTTATTGCCGTCTCTTCGGTAACCCCGGGGCCCAACAACCTCATGCTGCTGTCCTCGTCGGTCAACTTCGGGGTGCGCCGAACCATTCCACACTGCCTGGGAATCAGTGCAGGCATGGGGCTTATGATCGTGCTGATGTCTTTTGGTCTGCATTGGGTCATGCTGCACGCCGGCTGGCTGATAGATCTGCTGAAAATCATCTCGCTGGCTTACTTGCTGTGGTTGGCCTGGAAAATCGCTTCCATTACCCCGACGCCGCTTTCCGTCCAGGACGAAGCGTCTCCTTTCGGTTTCTGGAACGCTGTACTTTTCCAGTGGATCAACCCCAAGGCCCTGATCATGGTGATCAGCATGTTCAGCATCTATGTACCGGACAATATCGGACAGCTGACCCTGCTGCAGATTTCCCTGATGGCAATTGTCATCAATCTGCTGTGCATCAGTGTGTGGATGTTCGGCGGAACCCTTATGCGCAGGCTGTTTACCACGCCGGCAACGCAACGCGGCTTCAACATCGTGATGGCGCTGCTGCTCGTTGCCTCTGTCGTACCCATGGTGTCCGCCGATCTTGGCATATAAGCGCGTTCAGGCGCGTGCGCTGCGGCAGTCCGGTGACGGAATCAGCCTCAGGGTTGCAGCGTCTCGGGCGACAGGAGAACACAAGTGAAATTTCTACGCTTTATTTCCCGCAGCAGATCGGGCAGGATTTGCGGAGTGACCGCCGGGTAATCATGCAACAGCACAACGGCGCCAGGCTTCAGTCTGCCTGTGATACGCGACAGCAGGGGCGCCGGACGGGCAGTCGCCGTATCGAAAGAGCGCAATGACCAGCCCACGCACGGAAGCCGGCTGGCCCGCACTGCCTGACCAATCCCTGGGTTAACCACACCAAATGGGGGTCGGTACATACGTGGTGTCACGCCGGTAATGGCCGTTATGGTCTCGCTGCAACGCTGTATGTCAGCAAGAATCGTGGCCGGCCGCTTAAAAGGCAGGGTATGGGCGTGGCTATAGCTGTGGTTGCCAATGGCATGCCCCTCCTGGACGATCTGCCGCAACAGGTCCGGACGGGCAGCCGCATGGGCGCCCACAATAAAAAATGTCGCCTTCACGTCATGCGCTTTGAGTATGGCCAGAACCTGCGCGGTCCCGTCGGTGGGGCTGTCATCGAAACTGATGGCAATCTGCCCGCCGGGCTCACCGGTTGCCCCCCCATCAGGATGAACATGCCTGAGGGTATCCACAAACAGATTGGTTGCCATATTCATGCTGGCTACGCCAAGTACGACCACATAAAGGGCAATGGTCAGGAATGCGGCTACCGGCCACAGCGAATACAGCAGCACGGCAAGCGCAATAACAAGAAAATGGGCGGCCAGCGTGTGGCGGCGGAACCATGAAATCACAGTGAAATTTATCTGCACAGGCAAGCGGGTCCATAACAATAGCCAGTGCCCCCGCTGTCGTCAAGCGATATTGTGCACTTATATGGCCATCCGACCCTCGCTAAGCTGCCACACCTGCTGTAGCCGGTCTGCCTCAGTGTGCCGATGATTCATCATGGCGCAAAGAAAATGCGCGCGTTTCAGATAAAAATGCACGTCGCATTCCCAAGTCATGCCCATCGCGCCATGCACCTGCAGGGCGTTTCTCACGGCCGCGCTGGCAGCCAACTGGATCGCATGTTCAGCCAATATCGCCACCAGAGTCGTTTCGGCTATGTATGCCGCGCCCGCCACCCCCTTTGCACCCTGGGCCACCCCGTCCGGAGTCTCTGTACCCAACGCGGGAGCGGCCGGCGCGTCGACGCTGCGTGCTTGCTGATCTGGCAGTTCATAACCAGCCTGCGCCAGGCCTGTATTTGCCGGCTCCATACTTGCTGCAGCCTGTGTCAGTAACAAACGCGCATTGTCCAGATCGATCCAGTCCTGGGCCAGCCGATGCTTGATCGCCTGAAAACTGCCGATGGGACGACCAAACTGCTGCCGCTCCCGTGCGTATGCACTGGCAATATCCAGGGCCCGCGTCGCCACGCCCAATAGCTCGGCGGCCACCAGCATACGGGAACGAAGCTCGAAGGCATCCCAACTGACCTTATCGCATGCGAAATCATCCTGCATTTGCCATGCAGGTGCTTCCAGCCAGCCGTTATGTATAAAAGGATCAATGCCCGGCCCGCCAGCAACACCTTCGGCCACCCTGGCCCAAACTTTTCCTTGCGCATAACTCAGGGTCAATATCTGGCTGTCAGGACGACAATACGGCACAAACAGCCTGTTTTCTCCAGAACGGATGGCAAATCCTGCAAGGCGTCCGTCATGCATGCAGCGATCAAGCCATTCAGATATAGGGGAGTGCGCCGCCTGCTTAGATAGAAAAGCGTTCGTGTTCATCCACGTGCCCAATGGCAGCGGCAGCAATGCGCTGCCTGCCAGCTCCATGACCTTGACGGCCTGCGGCATGCCCAGTCCGATACCGCCGTGGGCTTCCCCCACCAGTAACCGCGGCCAGCCCAGATCGCACAACTGCGACCACAGCCTGGTAAAAATAGGGTCATCACAACTGGTATCATCGGCGGCGATATTGCCGCTCGGCAGCGATGCCGACCCGGGCGCTGGCCCTAATGCGCCCCCTGATGCGCCCGCTGCGAGTGATTTGTCTGTCGGCAAGGCGCCACGCAGCGTGGTCAGTGGGCATTGCTCTGCAAGAAACCGTCGGATCGGGTCAAGCAGCAAATCGTCATCGGTATGTTGCATCTCTATCCCTTAGCCAGTCCCAGTACTTTTTCACCGATAATGTTGCGCTGAATTTCCGAGGTGCCGGCCAGAATGGTCTCGGCCCGTGACCACAGGCTGGCATGCGCAAAGAATGCCGCTTCGGCCTGCATCTGCATGGCAGGCGCGCACAGGTTCAACCCAAGCAATTCCAGCGCCAGATCCAGCATGCGCTGATGCGCCTCGCTCCAGTGCACCTTGGTTGACGAACCTTCAGGGCCTGGCGGATCTCCGTTCATGGCGGCCAGCAAAGCGCGACGTGATTTCAACTGCAATACCATGCTGTCAGCGAACAAGGCTGCCCAGCGTTGCCGGTAGTTCTGCAGCGAGATCGGGCTCAAACCGTGCGCCACGCTCTCTATCAGTTCACGCACCCGCCCCAGCTCGCTTTCGAACTGCACCAGGCGGGGAATGAAATAGGTGCCGCGTTCGAAGCTGGCGGCAGCCATTGCCATGCGCCATCCATCGCCCTCCTGGCCCAGCAGACAGTCCGATGGCACGTTGACCTGTTCAAAAAACACCTCACAGAACTCTGCCTCGCCAGTCAGTTGCCGGATGGGCTCGACCCGGACACCGGGCTGGCGCATGTCCACCAGCAGAAAACTCAAGCCGCGGTGTCGTTGTGAGTTTGGGTCTGTGCGAACCAACGCAAAACAGTAGTCAGCCAGATTGGCAAAGGACGTCCAGATTTTGTGCCCATCCAGAACATAGCCGCTGTCCGTTTTACGCGCCCGGCTGGTTACCGCAGCCAGATCGGAACCAGCCCCCGGTTCCGAATAACCCTGGCACCAGATCGCTTCGTTGCGTAAAATGCCCGGTAAATACCGCTCCTTTTGCGCCGGCGAACCAAAGTGCAATAGCGTCGGCGCGAAAATGCCATGTCCGATCAGATTGACCCCGAGAGGCGCCCCACTGCGGGCCAACTCCTCCAGATATATGGCCTGATGAGAAAGCGGCAGCGCCTTGCCCCCATATTCCGGCGGCCAGCCAAGTCCCGACCAACCGTGGCGGCACAAGGTATCTTCCCAGGCTCGCCGGTAGTGCAGCGAGACCGGATCAATCCTGCCGGGCCAGTCACGCTGGAACTGCGCATAATGCTCTGCCATCCACGCCCTGACATAAGCACGGAATGCCTCGGGTCTTTGTGGCAGCGTTTCATCTGTCATTATGGGTTCACCGTAATATTGGCCTTGCGAATCACTTCGCCCCAAGTTTTGACATCGTTGCTGATGAACTGGCCAAAAGTGGCCGGATCACTGGCAATCACATCCAGCCCCAGCGTTTTGAACTTCGCTTTGACATCGTCCTGTTGCACGCTCTCATGCACGGCCGTGTAAATCACCTGCGCGACCTCGGCAGGCGTACCTTTGGGAGCGACCAGTCCCAACCAGGGCATAGCAGAAAAACCCGGCACCGCCTGGGCTATGGTTGGCATATCGGGGATGGAAGGCGACGGTTTGTCCGTCGTGACAGCCAGCACCTTCACTTTGCCTGCCTTGGCATAAGGCCCGGTTGATGCCCAGGCATCGAACATGACCTGTACCCGCCCGGAGATCAGATCAGTCAACGCCAGCGAACTGCCTTTATAAGGAATATCCTGCATGTCGACATTGGCCATATTCTTGAACATCTCGGCTTCCAATTGAGTCGAGGAGCCGGTGCCCAGCGAGGCATAGCTCACCTTGCCTTTATTTTTCTTCAGATATTCGATCAGCTCTTGTACATTCTTGACCGGAACCTCAGGATTGACAGAGATAACATGGACCACCGAGGCAACCTGGGTGATCGGTACAAAGCTTTTCACCGGATCATATTTGACGTTCTTGTTGATGCTGGGAATTGTCCCCAGCGAAGAGGCGGCCAGCAGTAACGTATAGCCATCAGGCTTGGCGTTTGCCACGTGCTGCGAGGCGATCAGCGTGCCTGCGCCCGGTTTGTTTTCCACAATGACCGGCTGCTTGACCTTCTGGCCAATCTTGTCGGCAAGCAATCGGCCCAGGGTATCGGCAGCACCGCCAGCAGCAAAGGGGATCACAATCGTAATGGGCTTGTCCGGGTACGCCGCCCGCGCCGCTTGCGGCAAGATTGCCAACGCACCTGCTGCCAGCAGCAAAGCCGGGCTCATCCATTTGGGTAAAGTTCGTTTTTTTTGCATTGTCTGTCTCCGTTCTGTTTTAATCAATTGCTTCAAACTACATGTGGGTGCCACAACTGCCTATCGGGTACGTCACTTTCATGACAACTGTACTTATGAATACCTCTGCGCCTCTTGTTTGTATGCCTGTCTTCACCCATTCCTATATCAACTCTGCGCCCGCCCGGACACTGGGGCAGAAAGTAGTGCCACTACCGGAAGAGACCATCCACGCGCACCAGGCCGCTGCCGGACGGTCACCCCTGCACCACTGATGCCAGCGCCGCAGTATCTGCGATCAGCAGGGCATCCAGCATAGCTACGCCCGAGCCGGCTTGCCGCACGAGCAACGGATTGATTTCAATCTGATCCAGTACCGGCTGGCCTGCCACAAATGCTTGCCCTACAGCCACCATGGCCTGTGCTGCAGCATCCACGTCTGCGCGTGGCCGGCCACGAAAGCCGTCCAGCAAGGCAAAGGCCTTCAGGCTGCGCAGCAGTTGCACAGCTTCGCCGTGCGTGACCGGCAGCAAGGCATGTGCCGTATCACGATATATTTCAGTCATGATTCCGCCCAGTGCCACCGTCAAGACCGGTCCGAATACAGGGTCGCGGGTGGCGCCCACAAGCAGTTCAGCCACGCCTTGCTGCATTGGCGTAATCATCACACCTGCAATCGCCGCGTCTGGCTGATAGTCGCGGCAGTTTTCCAGAATCTGCTCATATGCCTGCGCTGCAGCCTGCGCGCCCGTGATATTGAGCAGCACTCCGCCAGCCTCTGTCTTGTGTGCCAGATCGGCGCTGACCACTTTCATCGCCAGTGGCACGCCCAACTGGTCAGCAAGCGCAGCTGCTTCTTCACGAGTCCCGGCAATATGAACATCCGGATCAGGCAAACCGAAACCAGCCAGGTAACGGCGGGCGCCTCCTTCGTGACAAGGCAAACTTGGCACATCAACCCGGGCATGGCTGCTCGCTGTATTGGTTCGCCCGGCCACCGGTTGCGCATCGATCTGCGCATGACCATCACAAGTGTCATCAACTGGCGCAGTCCACTGGCCGCGCCGTTGCTGCCAGGTCAAAAACGGGCCCAATGCCCTGACCGCATGTCCCAAATCATCGAACACGGCAACGCCAGCCTCACGCAAAGCGTCACGGCAGCTCGCGTTGCCGGTATCGATTGCAACAAAAAGACGCGGATATTTCTGTACAACTTCAATCAGCGGCTGCGCCATGCGGTCCAGCATATACCCGGGCGCATTGATCACCACCGTGTCCAGTGCCGGCGTCACTGCCAGCGCTTGCAGCACCTGCACGATAAATTGCGGGTCATTGACAATATTGCCAGTCACATCCACTGGGTTGCCAACCATGCCATACGCAGGAATCCCCTGGCGCAGTTGCGCCTGTACGTCGGCGGGCAGGTCGGGCAACTGCAGGCCGGCCTGTATGAAACGATCGGTCAGGATTGCACCCAGTGCACCCGACATGGTCACAACACCTATGCGCGCGCCTGCGGTCCGATGCCGTAGCCGCGCCAACATAGCAATATTGGCCATTTGCGCGAAGTCGTCTGCTGCAATCACATTCAGATCGCGAAAAGCCGCTTCGTATATCTTTTGATCGCCCGCCAAAGCAGACGTATGCGATTGCACGGCCACCGCCCCCTTTTCGGTCACGCCTGCCTTGAGCACCACCAGCACTTTGCCTTGCGCCTGAAAGCGTCGGCACGCGTCAATGAAGCGCCGACCATCGCGAATTTGTTCTACATAGCCCAACACAATCTCGGTCTGCGCATCCTCTGCCAGATACGCCAGATACTGTGCAAAATCCACCGTCGCCTCATTGCCCGTATTGATGAAATGAGAAACGGGCAAGTCCTGGGCACGCACCAGTCCGTATAGCGCAGAACACACATTGCCGCTTTGCGTGAGCACGCTGACGCAGCCTGTATCGCTTTGCATGCTGGCGGTTTTGAAGATAGCGGCAAACGCCGTGAACGCTCGCGTATTCAGGTTGGCCAGACCCATGCAGTTGGGGCCGGCCACCTGCATGCCGCTTTCCCTGCAAAACTGCACCAGTTCCTGCTGCAGTAGCAAGCCTGCTGCGCCCTCTTCGGCAAACCCTGCGGCGTATACCACGGCAGCGCGAATGCCAACGGCATGACAGCGTCGCAACATGGAGGTCACATCACGGGCGCCAATGGCCAATACAGCCAGATCCGGCACGGCAGGCAAATCTTCGACCTGCGCATAACAGCGATAACCGAACACTTCGGCATATTTTGGGTTGACCGGATAGACCTCCCCGGCAAAACCGAAGTGCGACAACAGTTCCAGTGGCATGCCGCCAATACGACCGGCCTTGTCACTGGCCCCGATCATGGCAATGGAACGTGGATTCAATAACGGTTCCAGACTCATGCACTGTCACCACTTTTGTTGCGCTGGATCGCCTGGGCCAGGCCTTTTTTCTTGACTTGAGCAAACTCGTCGCTCATGTGCGACAGCTGATGAACGTCAAAATGAGCAGAAAGTGCGGTGCGCAAACCCTGTGCATCCAGCGTCCGGTTCAACGACTTTTTGACCAGCGTGAGGGCAAACGGCGGTGCCGCTGCAACCCGTCGCGCCAGCGCCATGGTTTCCTCGTTCAGCTGCGCGCGCGCGACAACGCGATTGACCATGCCCATTTGCAAAGCCTGCTCAGCGGTAACCCGCTCGCCGGTAAACAGCATTTCTTTTGCGCGACGCAATCCCATGACCCATGGATGAATCAGGACCTCGGTGGCTGCCGCCGCCAGCGTATGACAAACGGGATCGGAAAAAAACGCGTCGTCGGAACAGACCACCAGATCGCACATGTTGGCGATCATGAAGCCGCCTGATACGCAGGCCCCTTGCACCCGGGCTATGACCGGCTTGGGAAAATCCCAGATTCTCATGCAGTAATCAAAGTACCGTAGCGACTCGTAGGCCCAGCGCTGCTCCACACTGAAATCAGCGCGGCTGGCCTGGGCTTCCTTCAAATCATGGCCGGCCGAAAAATGATCGCCTTCGCCACCAATGATAACAACCCTGACGGTATCGTCGCCAGCAGCCTCGCGCATGGCCTGGTCCAGCTCATCCAGCAGCGCCTGGCTCTGCGCATTGCGCGCCCCGGCCCGTGCCAATGTCACCGTCCGTATGGCGTCCTGATTCGATACTTCTATATGCTGATAGCCCATTGTCTCTTCCTTTATGATCCATGGCGGGGTCTGTTGAATATCGCTTTTGATTGCATTAACGCACCAACCACTCCTACAATACAAAATGTTTTTTAATAAATTCCCACATTATGGAAATCAAACAGCAAGCCGGCGCGCAGAGCATCCGCCGCGCGCTCTCGCTGCTGCGCCTGATCGCGCAGCACAATGAACAAGGCCTGACGCTGAGCGAGCTGACTGCCTTAAGCGGCCTGGAACGCTCTACAGCGCATCGGCTGCTCACCTGCCTGCTTGAAGAAAATTTTGCTCGGCGCGAAACCGACGGCAAACGCTTTCAACTGGGCATCGACGCCATGCAAATGGGGTTTTCGACCATGCACCATGCGCCGGTGATCGATCAATTGCGCCCGCTGGCCATGAAGCTGTCGCGTCTGTCCGAAGATACGGTCTTCCTGGTCATACAGCAGGCCGATCAGGTGCTGTGCCTGCTTCGCGAACATGGTGCATTTCCGGTACGCATCTTCACCATTGGCGTCGGCGAAAAGCGGCTTCTGGGCATCGGCGCCGGCGGTCTAGCTTTGCTGGCAACGCATACCGATGCCGACATTGAGATGATCTACCGACGCCATGAACAGACGTATCGAAAGTCAGGGCTGTCATTGCCCATGCTGCTGGAAAAATGCCACCTGACGCGGCGCAATGGCTATTCTTCGATTGAAAGCACCATCACGCCCGGCGTTGCCGGAGTGGGTTATGCATTTTCGGTCTCGGCCATCACGCAGGTGGCCTTCAGCTTTGGCGCGATCACGCCGCGCCTGACGGGCCAGCGACGCACGCAAATGGGCCGCCTGCTGATTGACGAGTGCACAATCTGGCAGCAAAAACGCCGGATTACGTCAATCGCCTTGCAAAACACGTCAGTCTCCGTATGATGTAACTTTCCGGTTACTGACGCCCCGCAAAAGGGGAAGCTACAAAGGAGATCTGCATGCAGATAGGGATAGTAAAAGAACAACTTGCCGGGGAGACGCGCGTTGCCGCCACGCCCACCTCGGTAGAACAGCTACTCAAGCTGGGATTCACAGTTGTGATTGAGTCCGGCGCGGGCGCAGCCGCAAGCTTTGACGATGCCGCCTACGAAAAGGCAGGCGCCAGCATCGCCCCTGCCGATCAGGTGTGGCAATCAGACCTGGTCTATAAGGTCAATGCGCCCGATGACGCTGAAATTGCCCGCATGAAAAGCGGCGCCACGCTGGTCAGCTTTATCTGGCCGGCACAAAATCCCGAACTCGTGCAGAAACTGTCTGAGCACGGCATTACCGTGCTGGCCATGGACATGGTGCCGCGCATTTCGCGCGCCCAATCGCTTGATGCCTTGTCATCCATGGCCAATA
>Ga0308157_10007272_pt1 | contig 12925 bp, 11 predicted proteins | sample PhyBR1_FD_201035 | JGI IMG/M metagenome (GOLD analysis project Ga0308157, IMG submission 201035) | Phyllosphere microbial communities from UC Gill Tract Community Farm, Albany, California, United States - DLSLB.R1 | ecosystem: Host-associated > Plants > Phyllosphere > Unclassified | place: USA...
ACGTTGTTGACTGGTCTTCGGAAGCTCGAGCACACTATCGTCGGGACCATAGTTGCAGGATAATTGCTGAAGAATTCTGGTATAGAGAAGGTGTAACTTGGACTGATATCACATCGGGGGGGGCGAGTTTTAGATATTTGCCGTCCGGGACTACTTTTGATATGTCTGGGCCCACTGCGTTTTTTGATGCCAGTGAGGACCCTTACAAATATTTAGCATTATTGAACTCAAATTACGTCAGCTATCTTTTGCCGATTCTGAATCCAACGCTTCATGCACAACTGAGGGATGTGCGCGCAATTCCGTTGCCATTAAATGCTGAAGTGCTGAGCAATGCGGCTGACCTCGCGAAGGCATGTGTCAAAAAATCTTTAGACGACTGGAATACGGTCGAAACGGCTGTTGATTTTTCGGGTTTCCCTTTGATTGCTGCGCACATAAAATGTCAAGATTTGTCGTCGTCGTGGACTAAATGGGAGAATTACACGACCGCTGAAATTTTTGCGTTAAAAAAGCTTGAGGAAGAAAATAACCGTTTGTTCGTTGATGCTTATGGTTTGCAAACCGAGCTCGAGCCGAAAGTCCCTGAATCTCGAATCACATTGGCCCGCGCCAACCGAGAGAAAGACTGCCAGCGCCTAATTTCCTTTGCCATCGGCTGCATGATGGGGCGCTTTAGTTTAAACGAATCCGGCTTGATTTACGCCTACAGCGGTAACAGCGACTTTAACGTGAGCCGTTACGGTAGATTTCCTGCCGACGCCGATGGCATTTTGCCGTTGACGGATGAACTTTGGTTCGAGGAGGAAGCCGCCAGTCGAATCAGTGAGTTCATGCTGGAAGTCTGGGGGCGCGACACGCTGGCCCAGAATATGGCTTGGCTTGCGCAGAGCCTCGGCGTCCAAGGGGGTGAAACCCCGGACGAAACCATCCGCCGCTACCTCGCCGACAAGTTCTACAAGGACCACTTACAAACTTACAAGAAGCGCCCCATCTACTGGCTGTTTTCAAGCGGAAAACAAGGCGCGTTCCAAGCCTTAGTTTACTTGCACCGATACCACGAAGGGACACTGGCCCGCATGCGCGCTGAGTATGTCGTGCCCTTGACGGGTAAGATTCAGTCGCGCATCGAAATGTTGCGGAAAGACATAGTTGCCGCAGCTAGCACCGCTGCCCGCAATAAACTGGGCAAGGAAGTCGAAAAGCTCACAAAGAAACATGTCGAGCTTCTGGCATACGATGAACAATTGCGCCATTTCGCGGATATGCGCATCTCGCTCGACTTGGACGATGGTGTTAAGGTCAACTATGGCAAGTTTGGGAATTTGCTAGCAGATGTAAAAGCGGTTTCGGGTGGGGCGAGTGATGACTAACTCTGCGCACTGTAAGAATACACAAGAAGGCGCCCCTCGATGAACCAACAACGTCTGTTTGATACTTTGACGTCTTTGTTTTGCACCTATCCCGTGGTGTTCTGGCATGACGTGGACGCTGAGTTTGCATCCGCTGTCGATGAGCTGCGCCTCGACGCAGTACAATTGGTGCGCTTGGACGACATGCCTGCACTGCGGGTGAAGCTCGACATTGAGGGTACCCCAAACCAGCGGTGGCTGATTTATAGCATCAAATCTGAACCGGAGCCGACCAAGGACTGGCTGCTTGATGTGCGCATGCGCAGCAAGTCGTTCCGAGCGGACTCTACCTCCATCCTGCTGGAAGATTTAGGTCTTACCACGCAAGGGTTGCGGCAACACCTAAAAGAGCGCGCCAAATTTCTGCGCGCCAAGGACCGGGTGGACCGCCTCAAGCGAATGGTGCTGCCAGGCGATAGCGCCCACGACCTGGACCGCAAGATGCTAGCCGTGATGACCCGGGCCGACGAACCTGAGTTGTTTGCCATATTGCAGCGTCTCTACGGCGCGGTGGTGGTGGATGGCGTGGCGGACTTGTCGGCCCAGCCGAAAGCCTGGCAAGACATGACCGTCAACGATTTGACGCCTGCGTTCTGGGGATTAGTGCAACTGCAACTGGGCTATTACGAGGTCAACCCTAGCCTGCGCGACCTGTTGTTACGCATTCTTGTGACGGATTTCTGCCGGGGACTGCAGGGTGATGCGCCCCCTCAATTGGCGCATTTTGTACTTCCCGACCGCACCTTGGCTGCTAATGCGTCGGTATTTGTGGGGCGTTGGCGTTCGGATATTGCACAGTTTGCCAATTACAACGCCTTAGCGCGGGCCGTCGCCAACGAACTTGACCTGGTGAGCTTGTTGTCGAGCCAGTCCGCCGAGCAGTTGGTGGACTGCATGACCTTCGAGGATGTTGAATTGCGCATGGTGCAAGAACTCAAAAAACGCATCGTCGCCGGTGCGGGCGCCAACATGGATGTGGTGCGCTCGCTGATGGCGCGTCGCCGCGACGGGCATTGGGCGAACCCTTTGCTGGCCAGTGCCAACGAGCGCACACGCGCGCTGGCTGCGTGTTACGACGCCTTGACCGCTGCTGCCGACTTTTTCAGTCTTAAATCGACCCATACAGGGGGCTTTAGTTTTGCTGATGCGGGCACCGCATTTGCATGGTATCGCGATGAGCTGTTCCGCTTTGACCAGTTGTACCGGCATTTTCACAGCGCAGCTGATGCTGTCGAACCCACCGGGTGGGCCGTGCTGCACGAGTTGCGAGAGACGATTGAGGGAGTCTACTCGGGCTGGTTCATCCCGCACTTGAGCACTGCCTGGTCCAAGGTGGTGGAGGGGCCAGACGGTTTGCTCGAGCACTGGACGGTTCCCGAAGTGACCCCACAACAGGCGTTCTACGAGCGCAAGGTGCTGCCGCTATTTGAGGGCGGAGTTAAGCGGGTGTTCGTGGTGATTTCCGATGCGCTTCGGTATGAGGTCGCTCAAGAGCTGGTGCAGCACACGAACAGTAAAAGCCGTTTCAAGGCGTCACTGGACGGCATGTTGGGTGTGCTGCCGAGCTATACGGCGCTGGGTATGGCCGCGCTGCTACCGCACAAGACACTGGCTTATAAGGAGAGCTCCAACCTAGATGTGCTAGCCGATGGGCATACCGTGGCTACGCTGGACCAGCGCAACGAGCATCTGAAGTCCTTTAGTGGCCTGGCCATCAAGGCCGAAGACCTAATGGGACTGGGCAAAGAAAAGGGCAGGGAACTGGTACGCGACCAGCGGCTCGTCTACATCTATCACGACCGCATTGACATGACTGGCGACAAGCAAGCGTCCGAGACCAAGACCTTTGAAGCGGCGTCACAAACGGTGAAGGAACTTGCCAACGTCTTAGGCTTCATTATTAATAGCCTCAACGGTTCCGCAGTGCTGGTCACGGCAGACCATGGCTTCATGTACCAGGAATCGCCACTGGATGAATCGGACAAGTCAACGTTAGACGAAAAGCCGGCGGGGACATTGAAAGCGAAAAAGCGATACCTGATTGGCCGTGATTTGGGCGCAACCACCAAAGCCTGGTTTGGCAATACGGCGGTGACGGCCGGCACCACACAGGAAGGCAGTTTGGATTTCTGGGTGCCCAAAGGGGCCAGCCGCTTTCACTTTGCCGGCGGGGCACGCTTCGTCCATGGCAGCGCCATGCCGCAGGAGATTGTGGTGCCCGTTATCACGGTGCGCGAGAGCGAGGCAGAGCACGCCAAAACCAAATACGTGAATGTCAGCCTGCTGGGTGCCGTGAACAAGGTGGTGACGAACACCCAGCGCTTCGAGTTCATCCAGACCGATGCGGTATCGGAGCGGGTGCTAGCCCGTTCTGTAGTGGTCTCGCTGCGCGATGCATCGGACAACGACAAACCCATCAGCAACCTGCAATCCATCACTTTTGACAGTACGTCGCAGTTGCTCGATGAGCGCAAACGTTCGGTATTGTTGACCGTTTTGGCTGGCGCGCATGACCAGCACAAGCACTATGACCTCGTGATGCGCGATGCAGTGAGCAACGTGGAAGTGCTACGCCTACCGGTCAAGGTAGACTTAGCCTTTGGTAACGACTTCTGAACATTGAAATGATGCAAACCCCGAAACCCGCTGCCATACTCGCCAATGAGCTGCCGGATAGCAGTCTGGACTCTCTGCTCAACACCCACTTTGCCGGAAAGGTGGTGCGCAAGGACCTGACCAAGCTGATAAAGGAGGGAGCGAATGTTCCAGTGTACGTGTTGGAGTATCTGCTTGGCATGTACTGCGCAAGCAACGATGAGGCAGTCATCCAGAACGGTCTGGTCAACGTCAAACGCATCCTGACCGAAAACTATGTGCGCGCGGACGAGGCGGAGAAGGTCAAGTCCAAGGTGCGCGAGAGCGGCACCTACAAGGTCATCGACAAGGTCACCGTCAAGCTCAATGAGAAGCGAGACGTGTACGAGGCGCTGCTATCGAACCTGGGGGTGAAGAACGCCGAGATTTCCAGCAGCTATGTTCGCCAGTTCGAAAAACTGCTGGTGGGAGGCATCTGGTGCATCGTCACACTGAAGTACTTCTATGAAGAGGACCAGAAGGGCTCACCCTTTACTGTAACGGAGCTTAAGCCCATTCAGATGCCGAACATGGACATGGCGGCCTTATTCGAAGCGCGTAAGTCTTTCACGGATGAGCAGTGGATTGATGCGTTGATTCGCTCAACGGGCATGGAGCCCAGCCACTTCAAGGAACGCGTGAAATGGCACCTGTTGGCGCGCATGGTGCCTCTGGTTGAGAACAACTACAACTTCTGCGAGCTCGGTCCGCGCGGCACCGGCAAAAGCCACATTTATAAGGAAATCAGTCCGAACAGCATTCTGGTTTCGGGCGGACAAACCACGGTTGCGAACCTCTTTTACAACATGGCCGCGCGCAAGGTGGGCTTGGTTGGATTGTGGGACGTGGTGGCCTTTGATGAAGTCGCTGGCATCAATTTCAAAGACCATGATGGCGTGCAAATTATGAAGGACTATATGGCATCGGGCTCGTTCAGCCGCGGTCGGGAGTCCATCAACGCTAGCGCCGCGATGGTTTTTGTGGGAAACATCAACCAAAGCGCGGAGTCGTTGGTCAAGACCTCGCATCTGCTGGCGCCATTTCCGGAGGCGATGATTGATTCAGCATTTTTTGACCGATTTCACGCCTATGTGCCAGGCTGGGAAATCCCTAAAATGCGGCCAGAATTTTTCACCAACCAGTACGGGCTGATTGTCGACTACTTGGCTGAGTACCTGCGCGAGATGCGCAAGCAAAGCTTTGCCGATGCTATCGACAAGTGGTTCAAGCTGGGCAACAACCTGAACCAGCGCGATACCATCGCCGTGCGACGCACGACTTCGGGCCTGCTCAAGCTTGTGTGCCCTAACGGCGAATACACCAAGGACTCAGTGCGCAAGTCCTTGGAATATGCGCTGGAGGCTCGTCGGCGCATCAAAGAGCAGCTCAAAAAAATTGGCGGCATGGAGTTCTATGACGTCCATTTCAGCTACATCGACTTGGAGGATGGTGTTGAGCGCTTTGTGAATGTGCCCGAACAGTCGGGCGGCGCGCTGGTGCCTGAAGGGCGCTTAAATCCCGGCACTTTGCATACTATCAGCATGGGCTCATCCGAGATGCCTGGCATCTACCGACTGGAGATTCAATCTATTCCCGGCACGGGCAAAGCGAACGTATCAGGAGTGGCGCCGCGTGAAGCGGTAAGGGTGGCGTTCGACTATTTCAAAGCCAACTCATCCCGCGTCAGCGCGTCTATCAAGCCGGGCGAGCGTGACTTTCACACCCACCTCGTCGAGTTGCAGAATAGCGGTGCACCACAGGCACTGACCTTGGCCAGCTTCATTGCCTTGTGCTCCGCAGCGCTGGGCAAACCGGTGCAGTCGCAGCTGGCCGTCATGGGGGACATGAGTTTGGGCGGAACCATCGTGCAAGTGCGCAACTTGGCTGAGTGCATGCAGGTCGCGTTCGATGCCGGCGCCAAGCGCATTCTCCTGCCAATGTCGAGCGTGACGGACATAGCAACGGTTCCAGGTGAATTGTTCGCCAAGTTCCAGACAAGCTTTTACTCCGACCCGGTTGATGCCGTGTTCAAAGCGTTGGGGGTGGAATAGCGTATGGCAACCAGAGGAATTTCTGAAGCGTTTGCGATGTACGGAGTTCGACTCAAGAACGTGCATTGGTCTGTCTCCGCGTGGAACTCTACCGGCGAATTGGTACTCAGCCTCTGGGCCCGCCACTATCGCAAGGGTGAGGGTGGCTCGGCCGAGTATTCCGGAAAACTGTCGAGGTGGGCGGGGCCCGGGAACAACGAATTTCGCGTGAATGTTACCCATGCTTTTGAAAGCAAGTCGCCGGTGAGGTTGGTGGCTGTACAGACGGAGAATGTCGAACACGTGGAGTCGGGCGCGGAAGCCAGCAAAATAAGAAAGATTCTGCGGTACGAGAAGACCTGATTGGCGAGGTTGTCGAGCTTAATGACGACAGTTATGTCGTTAGATTCCGGACCCAATGAACACGAAAACTATCACTCTTCGTTGAAAACTATTGACCTCCTAAAGGTTGTCAAAACATTTTGCGCAAGCCAACTAACAAGATTTCATGATGATAGATGCATTTAAGGCTGATTTGCGGCTTTTGTCTAGTAAGCAAGTAATTAGAAAATATATTTATAATAAGAATAGTAACGTTCTCGGTGATGAAAAGCACTTCGAGCTTAAGGAGGAAATATGCGAGCATCTAAAAATTGAATTTAACGATGTTGTCCTCGTAGGCTCAGCCAAGTTGGGGTTTAGTATAAAACCAAGTAAGCGCTATGTGGCATTTGGAGATGAGTCCGACATTGACATTGCGATAGTTTCAACGACGCTTTTCCAAAAAGTCTGGGAAGAGGCATTCCTGTACAAAAAGAGTGGTGTCGATTGGCCATCGGGGTCCTCTTTCTTCAAGTACCTTTCGCAAGGTTGGATACGGCCGGATAAATTGCCAATAAGCGAGTATTTTGCTTTTACTGGGATGTGGTGGGATTTCTTCAACGGCATAACATCCAGCAAAAAATACGGGCCGTATAAAATAAGAGCCGGGCTTTATCATTCGGCGTTTTTTTTGCAGGAATATCAGAAAATTTGTATCGAACAATGTATCGAGGAGCTTAATTAATGGATACTTCTGCCTCAAATCGACGGTTGCGAGTCTTGCTGACTTCAATTGCTAATGGAACTCTTATTCCGCAACCTGATTTTCAAAGAAGACTTGTTTGGACTAACAAAGATAAAATCGAATTCATACGAACCGTACTGGAGGGATACCCTTTCCCAGAAATTTATATTGCTGCTGGACGAGTTGATACGAAAACAGGTGAAGGAGCAGAGGTTCTTGTTGATGGACAGCAGCGCGTTACAACGCTCTATCAATATTTCAAGGGTTCTCAAGACCTTAAACTACCTAAAGAAGTTCCCCCTTACGAGGCATTGCCGCAGTTGGCGCAAGTCGCATTCTTGGAATACAAAGTTGTGGTCCGTGACTTGGGGAATATGGCGATTGGGGAAATCAAAGAGGTTTTTCAGCGAATAAATTCAACGAGCTACGGCCTTAACGCGATGGAGGTTCATAACGCACGTTACGGAGGAGAATTTAAGGATTTGGCCGAGCAGGTTTCAGCGCTTCAGTTTTTCGAGGATAATAAGGTCTTCACATCAACTGATATCAAGCGGATGAACGATGTAATGTTTTGTGCGGGTTTGATTTCGACGATTATGAGTACTTATTTCAATCGCGATAAAGAAATCGAAATATTTCTGGATAAATTTAACGAAACCTTTCCTGAAAAGAACGATATTTTCAACGAAGTGCTGCAAACTTTAATTTTCATTGATAGGTTGAACTTCCCCCCCAAAGCTAGGGCATTTAAAAAAGCCGATTTTTTCACGCTGTTTGTCGAGCTACATATAGCAATCGTCAAAGAGCGACTCGCTTTGGATGTTGCTAAAGTACGTGGAAATCTCGATGTTTTTTACGCTGAGGTCGAATTGGCGTCGCAGGGTGCAGTCGAAGATGGTACAAATGCAGACAGATATTACAAATCGGCATTGCAAGCGAGTAATGACAGAGGGAATAGGTTAATTAGAGGCGACGTTCTTGCGGAAATACTGAGGCAGTAACAACTGGCTTTGCGCTTAAAGGAGAATTTTTCATGGAATTGTACTTCGCCGTCTCGATAGCGGCGGAGTTATTGAGTTTGGTATTCATCGGAGGAACGACTGGTAGTCCCAAACGGGTGACAGCGCTGCCAATGCCGCCTGAACTGCCGTCAACTTCCTCGATGGCCGGCGCCAGCCTCTCCAGGACTAGCACCGCGCCTTCGGCCGCGAGCACAAGTTCCTTCTTGGCCAACGCTTTGATTTCAGCCAGCGTTTCTTTGACGCGTACGATTGGCATGTCCGATTTCCAACCGAACGCCTTGCGACGGAAGCATTGGGCGAACTGCCATTTCTATGTTGTGGCCATTATTCGAAACTTGCCTTTAAAATTGTCTTTTTGGTGGCCATCGCGGTCGAGCTGGCGCACACGCAAAAACTGCCGATGGCGCACGCAGGTGTGGCAAGCTGCTACGATGTGGCAGGATACACCATGGCGACCATGTGAAAGTGGGTGTTAATTTACTTCTTTCCAGGACTAATACCAGTTAATAGGTGATAAGTGATACATACTACAGAGATAGAAATGCGCTTTGAAGGTCGACTCCGGAATACTATCTTAGAATCTGCGGCTTTAGGATATTACCCTAGCCGCTTTGAGCAGATGCTCAAAAATAGCGCTGGCACTTCGGTTGCCAAGAAATTGGTGGCCAGTGGTGACCTCCAGTATGGACTTAAAGAGCTTAAGAAGCTCGGCCGTCAAGACCTAACTATGGAATCAATTATGATGGAAGAAGAGTTTAGGCCGCTGTTCTCTAAAGGGGAATTAGAAGCTGCTAAGTGGCGATTAGAGCAAGTCTGAGATTTACGCTGATGGAACTTAATTTTGTACTTTAGCGTGTTCTACTTTTAACCGATGTGACCGGCGTCGCGAACTTAAAGAGCCAGAAGGTCGTTTGTACTTTGCACTTAAGAGCCAAGCAACTACAGCGGTTGTATGCGAATTTATAAAACATGCTCCTAAGGGTTTTCGATGTTTCAAATTAATTTTGATAGCGCTAAATGATAAACGACGACGCTCGACGAGAACTATTCCTGCAAGCTAAGTTAATATTTCGGGGGCATTTCGGGAACGAGTGTCTCTTCGTGAGCACAAAGTGCTTGGCGCTGTTTCAAAAGAGCCATCCGAAGGCCTTTGTAGCCATAGGTCTGTGCGAAAAAAATGGCCGGGACGTTAAGGTTGAACCAATTATTGATTTTTTAAAAAATCCAACAAACACTGCTCCTTTTTATCATGCTTGGATAGACCTCGGTAATGGCGACATTGCGGACTTGACACTTGCCCAAACGCATGGTGAACGAAAAGAAATGCAGGAATATCAAAATAACTATATCGATGCCGCTGCTGCCAAAAAAATTGGCATCGAATATCATAGCGTAATAATAGACCCTATTGATGTCGCCAAATTTGAAGAACTAATAAGGCGTACAACGAATTGACAAGCGAGGCAAGACAATGTCGTGTAAATTGCCGTTCAAACTTGATTTTTTTCGAACAACAAGGCAGTACACCCGTCATGCAGGCTTGCTTTTAAATTAATGCGAACGCCACAGGGGCGGTTCATGACGCTGATGTTCTATAACGTCTCGTTTTGAGCGGGGGCGGGCGGCCTGAGTAACGCGGCCGCGCTCAAGGCTGTGTGCTGACAAAGACGTTGCGCATGTTGCCAATAATGTCAAACGTGAGTATGTGCCGCGGATGCTGAATTCGGGAACACTACGGCTCTTGAGAAAAATAACTGCGGGGGAAAATAACGGTAGTAGTCGAAGATACGCTTTGTATCAGTCGCATTGGCCAGCGTCTCATCGTCCTCAAGTGGCATCCTCCTGATTTGCACCGGGTGCAGTCCGAAAAGCCACTGCGTGTCAGTTGCATTCTTCAACGGTATTGCATACGACTCGTGTGCACATAAGGCTGCAAACTCTCGCAGTATCCTTTCTGCCGAAACCGGTTCAGCGTAGCGTGACAGGGCCACTGCGTGTTCATAGCACTTCTTTGCCTCAGCGGGCTGGCCTGAAAAGACGGCAATGCGTGCTTCCATGGCGTGGATGTGGAATTCAGCAACGCCATTGTGCTCAGCGACGAATCCACGCAGGGCCTCCAGGGCGGTTATCGCCTTGTCGCGGTCGCCCGGTGCGCGACTTGTCGATTGGCGGCACAGAAGTCGGTCTAACACCAGGAAGGCCTCGGGTGTGCCCGTCTCCGTGATGCAGCTGTTGGAGAGTTCGATGAAGGGAGCACGGGCCGACTCCAGGTCAAACCCCCGACCCAGGCATGCCGCAATTTCCTGCCGAAAAGCAGGCCCGGCGGCATCAAGCACCAGGGCAATCCAGAACCAGAACCTGTACCGCGGGTTCTCATTCATACAGTAAAGTTCTTTTATTCGCGCAAATGAGTCTCTGCGTGTCTTTTGCCTTCCCGATTCCCAGCGGTTCATGTTATCGAGGCACTCGTCGGGCTTCAGGCCGGCTTTGCGCGCTGCCTCAGCAGCCGACCTTCCCTCGAGCTTTCGAATCCAGCGGAGGGCAACGGCAATCGGCGCTACGCGCGCATGGTCCACGTCCTTCGGCAGGAGCCGGGGAAGGAGTCCGACGCCCCATTTCTGTTCCAGCCAGCTAAGGTCGACAGCGATTTGCTGGGCGAAGAACGTCGGGCGCAGCACGTCTTGAACCCGGCTGGTGGGAATGTTAGCTGCGGACACTGCGCGAACGAAATCGCGCAGATAGGAGGTGATGTACTTTGCCAGCCGGTTGGCAACTTCCTCTGCCATCTCAGGAGTGGCCCACTCTCGGGCCAATTCAGCTTTCATCAAGTTGGCCAGTCCCGGCAGGTCTTTCGCATTGGACTTCTTCTCCACGCGGCCCCTCTCAAGCAGGGCGTAAAAGCGCCGCTTCCCCTCCGCCAACTGGCGAATGTCGGTATAGGCAGAATGGTCCTTTGGAATTAAATAGCTGGATTGGACAAAGGCTAGGACCAGTGTTTCGACTGCAGCGTAGCCATAGCTAGGATATGTGGTCATTTTGCTTGAGGTTTTGGAGGTGGTGCCCCCTTGGTAGCCTTGGACATAGCTTTGGCAGCTAACGACCCCTTTGGTACCTGACCGCCATTTTCCAAGGCGGTAGTGCGGTATACGCGGCCTGCAGCCTCGACTGTCCATGGCATCGAGCGTTTGGGGGCTGCGGGCGGTGAAGCTGCCGGCCGCGGCGCTGGTGCAGAAGCCTTTGGGGCCGGTCCACGTATGGGTTTAGCGACTGGGCTGACTTGGCGGACCGCTACGGGGGGCGCTGCCGCGGTTTTCCCTGCCGGGCGTGGAGTTGTGGCGCTGCTTTTGCCTGTGAATGGTTTGGTACCTTGTTTTGTCATGGGGATTCCTCCTAGAGTTTCGGTTGGCCCTACCGTGTCGGTTGGGGTTACGAGAAACTATAGCTAGGCTCATGCACATTTTCTACCGCCGAATACGTGAACAATTTTTGGAAGCGTGGCACACACGACTGCTATCGAACAAGGAACCGGCTGGGTAGCTCCCAAATCGGTGCATATCCATGAGAAAAACAGCCTGCCCCAGTTAAGTTGCGAAGCATTTGCTGTAACTAGCATCAACCCGTTCATACCTTGCCGGACACACCCACGTACTGCCACCACTCGCTTTGGCGCTCGCGTATCCCCAGGCCGCTATTTGGCGGCTCACCTGTAATCAACGACCAAGCCGGCGACTTGACCGATTTCGGCGATGGCGTCACGCCCCAACTCCAGCCGTTCCAACCAGCGCTCAAGATGCGTCCGCGCCGCCAAGGTGGCCGATTTGCTTCGGTTGCAGGACGGGTGAGCGAGCACGAAACAATGAGCGGTCGTCTACCGCTCGCTAAGTCACAGCTTTTGAGGTCACATACTTTACGGTCACATGATTTGAGCCTATACTGATGTTGTTCTGTTGGCAGACGGCCTACAGCTAGTTGCCGCCAGACTTAACCGTTAGCTGCAGTTGTATAGGACCTAACGTGAGTCTTCTTCGTATCGCCTTTGTTCTAGGAACTGAAGTACGTCATCGCCGCTCTTGTTGACTTCGTAAGTGCTGTAGAAATCTGCTTTTGAGCGCTCAGTGCGTGCCGAGCGTGCCGTCATGCGAACCTACTGAAAGGCTAGGGTTGAGTTGACGCAGTGCTACGAAAAGGACCTCATCGAGTTCGCGGAGCGAATACCGCTCGTTCCAAAGAATCTCGTACGAGAGTAACTGAGCATGCACAGCAGCAATGAAGCTTGACCTTGCGATTGTCACTGCCGGGGGCTAGCAAGTTCCTTCAATATTGAGTTCGCGAAGTAGCTCAGCTGCGGATGCAGTATGCAGTATTCAGTAAGCACAATGGAGCGGGCGTGAAACCACTTGTCTTTCTAGACTTCGACGATGTTCTTGCAGTCCACCAGGTACACAACGGCCACCGAGTATTGGATGCCTTTGCCGGTGGAGGGATAGAGCTGATGCCCGAGCTATGGGGTAGCGTTTTTGACGCCGGCGCTCGAAAAAATCTGCTCGCGTTGCATGAGGAGTTTGAGCCCAACTATGTGGTCTCTTCTTCCTGGGCATCGCACCTGAATCGTGACCAAATTTGCGAGGTGCTCAGCCGCACGGGTCTGAAGTTTGTAGTAGAAAACCTAAGTGAGCACTGGTGTACCCCTCGTGATTCGGTGTCCGGCAGGTTGAGTGAAATTGAGGCCTGGCTCGAACAGCATGCGTCGGAAGGCCGCGC
>Ga0308157_10007274_pt1 | contig 12924 bp, 12 predicted proteins | sample PhyBR1_FD_201035 | JGI IMG/M metagenome (GOLD analysis project Ga0308157, IMG submission 201035) | Phyllosphere microbial communities from UC Gill Tract Community Farm, Albany, California, United States - DLSLB.R1 | ecosystem: Host-associated > Plants > Phyllosphere > Unclassified | place: USA...
ACAATTGGAAAAAACGTTTGCTCATAACCATATTTATAAGGCACTTTTTCCAGATGATTAATACAACGATCCAACCATCTGTGTGTCATATGCATCGAACGCTGCGCATATCTGTAATCGCAAGGATAAGGAGTACATTCATCAAAAGCCATAATAATATCAGCACCAATCGTACGCTGAATTTCCATCACATTTTCCGGTGTAAAAAAGTGATACGAACCGTCAATATGTGACTTGAACTTCACCCCCTCTTCCTTGATCTTTCTGTTTGAAGAAAGAGAATATACCTGATATCCTCCAGAATCTGTCAAAATATTACGATCCCAATTCATGAATTTATGCAATCCGCCTGCCTTTTCAAGAATCTCGGTTTGTGGACGCAAGTATAAATGATAGGTATTTCCAAGGATAATATCCGGATTAATATCGTCTTTCAATTCACGCTGATGCACCCCTTTTACCGAAGCCACCGTTCCAACAGGCATAAAAATAGGCGTTTCAATTACACCATGATCGGTAGTTATACTTCCTGCTCTCGCTTTTGATTGCGGATCTTTTTGTAATAAATCAAACTTCATAAATTCGTTTTTCAGTCGGCAAAGATAAGCTAATTTCAGAGAAATTTAATTAGATAATTTGTCAATTAGAAAATTAGATCATGATTAACAAACCTGAAATTTGGAATTTGGATTTTTTTGGCGTTCCCTAAAAGGCGGGCTATCCACTATATTCCAAATTAACAAAAACTACGGCTAAAAAACCCTGTTTTTCTAAATCGGGAGATACCACTATTATCCTTAACGCAAAATTATATTATTATCTAACAATGAAACCAAATGAAAAACTTGCAACAATCATAACATCAAAGTATAACTATATCAACAGCATGTTTTTATAATTTTATAAATCAGATAAAGAAATAATTAGCAACAAAAATTAGAAATCATGATAAACTCAGAAGACAAACTAGATCAAATAAAGGATGCTCAAATCGAAAAAAACATTGAAAGAAATCTGGAAAACTTAGATTATCCGGAAACAGAAGACATCTACAATCAGCAGGAAAACCTCGAAGACATTGATCCGGAAGGAATCTCAGGCGAAAGAATCATCATAAACCAGGAAGATCACGAATGGAAACAAAATAGTGACAAACTCGGCAACGACTTAGACATACCCGGTTCTGAGCTTGATAATCAACAGGAAGAGATTGGCTCTGAAGACGAAGAAAACAACTTTTACAGCGAAGGTGATACCGAATAAAACCTGAAACTCAATTTAAAATTAAAGTCCCATTTGGGGCTTTTTTTTATTTTAATTTTAATCAAAAAACAGCAAAATAGAAACATCACTTTTCAAAAATTTAAATCATTTGCCGATTTTTTTTAAGATTAATAAAAAAACTAACGAAATTTCACAATTGCAGCAAACTAAAGCAGAAAATCATTTGTCAGCCCGCAAAATAAAAATTACTTTTGCACCAGTTTAACTTTTACATATAAAATGAAGCCTAACACACAACAATTAAGCGATTTAACGATCCAGGTAAGAAGAGATATTCTTAGAATGGTACATGCTGTCAACTCAGGTCACCCAGGTGGTTCATTAGGTTGTACTGAATTTTTGGTAGCACTTTACCAAAACATTATGGAACGTAAAGAAGGTTTTGATATGGACGGAATAGGAGAAGATCTTTTCTTCCTTTCAAATGGCCATATTTCACCTGTATTTTATAGCGTTTTAGCAAGAAGCGGTTATTTCCCTGTTTCAGAACTTGCTACTTTCAGATTATTAAACTCTCGTTTACAAGGACACCCTACAACTCACGAAGGGCTACCTGGAGTTCGTATGGCTTCCGGATCATTAGGACAAGGTTTGTCTGTCGCTCTTGGTGCTGCACAGGCTAAAAAATTAAATGGTGACAATCATTTGATTTATACTTTACACGGAGATGGTGAATTACAGGAAGGTCAAAACTGGGAAGCCATCATGTATGCTTCTGCAAAAAAAGTAGATAACCTTATCGCAACTGTTGACCTTAACGGAAAACAAATCGACGGAACAACAGATGAAGTTTTAGCAATGGGAAGCCTGCGTGCTAAATTTGAAGCTTTCGACTGGGAGGTTATTGAAATCACTAAAGGAAACGACATCGAAGCTATCATTGGCGGAATGAACGAAGCAAAAGCAAGAACAGGAAAAGGAAAACCGGTTTGCGTATTACTTCATACTGAAATGGGTAACGGTGTAGATTATATGATGTACAGTCATGCATGGCATGGTAAAGCGCCAAATGATGCACAGCTTGCAACTGCTTTAGAACAAAATTATAACACTGGAGGCAATTCAGATTATTAAATAGCTTTATGCTTTAGCGGTAATTTTTATTTATCGTCTAATGCGTAATGCGCACAGCAAAAAAATAAAAATGAAAAAATATACAAATACAGGAAGTAAAGATACCCGTTCAGGTTTTGGAGCGGGAATGACTGAACTAGGTCAGAAAAACGAAAAAGTTGTAGCATTATGTGCTGATTTAATTGGATCATTGAAATTTGATGAATTCAAGAAAAATCACCCGGAGCGTTTTTTCCAAATCGGGATTGCAGAAGCTAACATGATCGGAATTGCTGCAGGTTTAACAATTGGAGGAAAAATTCCTTTTACAGGAACTTTTGCTAACTTTTCTACAGGAAGAGTTTATGACCAAATTCGTCAATCTGTTGCTTACTCTGACAAAAATGTAAAAATCTGTGCTTCTCATGCTGGTTTAACTTTAGGAGAAGACGGTGCTACCCACCAAATCTTAGAAGACATAGGATTAATGAAAATGCTGCCTGGAATGACTGTAATCAATACTTGCGACTACAACCAGACAAAAGCTGCTACTTTAGCTCTTGCTGATCACCACGGGCCTGCATATTTACGTTTCGGACGTCCGGTTGTACCTAACTTCACTCCTGCCGACGAACCATTTGTAATCGGAAAAGCAATCTTGTTAAACGAAGGAACCGATGTTACAATCGTTGCAACAGGACACTTAGTTTGGGAAGCTCTTATTGCTGCTGAAGCTTTAGAAGCAAAAGGAATTTCTGCCGAGGTAATCAACATTCACACTATCAAACCTCTTGATGAAGAAGCTATTTTAAAATCAGCAGCTAAAACCAAATGTATTGTAACTGCTGAAGAACACAACTACCTTGGTGGTCTTGGAGAAAGCATTGCAGGCGTATTAGCTTTAAACAATCCTACCCCTCAGGAATTTGTTGCTGTAAAAGACAGCTTCGGTGAATCAGGAACTCCAGAACAATTAATGGAGAAATACAAACTAAACAACCAGGCGATTGTTGAAGCTGTAGAAAAAGTAATCAAAAGAAAATAATTTCAATTTTCTTAATCATAAAAAAAACCTCGAAATTCACATTTCGAGGTTTTTTTTATTTCCGTTAATCCTTTTATTTTTTCGCTGCTACAGTAGTAACCTTAGTCGTATTATGATCCTTATCAAGGTGAATCTTTTTTCTGCCCGGTGTAGTATAATCATATTTGTTTTTCTTAGTCACAACTCCAGTTACAGGATCTTTTTCATCTACAACTTCTAAAAATGCCGGAATACCTTTTGGCTCACTATTCAATGCTTCATTTATATTTGGTGTTGTTGGATCATCTAAAACAGCAAACGGCTCAGATGGATAGTATTTACTTGGACCAAAAGTACCACCAACCTCAGCAGCAGGCTTTGTAATTTCTAAAAATGTTGTATATCCATCACCATCATCATCTATATCCATAAAATTAGGAACACCGTCTCCATCAGTATCATCAGGATTTACCGGAGCGTTAGGATACAATGTTGTATTACGATAATCACGAACATAACCATCACCATTTAAATCTTCATCAACATCCAATACACCATCCCCATCATAATCTAATCTCTGCAGTTTATACAATTTAAAACTAAACACCAAAGGCGAATAAGAAGGAATAGACCCTTTTCCTGTATTATAATACCCTAACCCTGAAGGTACAAACATTACACCTGCCCCAAAATCCTTATAACTAATATTTCCATCGTCTTTTCCAACAGCATTTCCAGTCTTAAATTCAGGAAAAATCTCTGACCATCCTAACACAACCCCAGTCAAATCTGTAAAAGATTGCGGATACACAAGTTGTTCGAAAAAAGTAGCCTTAACATACGCAGAATGCTTGTCGGTTTTAGCTACATCTTTTAAATAACTACCGCTATAAGAAGCCAAAACACCATCTGTATTCATCGGTGAATCACCTGTTCCTTCTCTTAACACTAAATAATAATATTGATAAGTTATACCATGCAAATCAACATTTTTAGATTTTAATTGAGGATAAACAGCAGTTCCTACATTGGCTTTATAAGACATAATTGGGACTTGTGTCAATGGATCTTCAATAGAATCAATAACCACATCCATATCTTCCACGTTACCAGGACTTTCGGTAACAACTATATAATGTGTATTCAAATATCCCTCTATAGTTGCTTTATCAGTTGCATATTGAGTAGCAAAATCTCTTAATGGCTCCACTTGAAAATCATCATCATTATTATTTTTATTACAAGAAACCAAAGCAGAGAGCGCTATTAGTAAAATAAAAAAATATTTAAATTTATTCATTATTGTTAATTTTTTAGGTGCGCAAGATACAATATTGATTTATTTTTGTAAAGAATTTAACTCTGATTTTAGAAAAATTATGCGAATAGATAAATACCTCTGGTGCGTGAGATATTACAAGACACGAAATATGGTTACCGAAGCTTGCAAAAAGAACCATATCACCGTAAATGGTCAGGTAGCAAAACCCTCTAAAGAAGTTTTTCCTACAGACAGAATTACGTTTAGAAAAGATCAGATCACCCAAATCATAACTGTTCTCGACATTCCCGAAAGTCGTGTCGGAGCAAAACTTGTTGACATATATCGTAAAAATGAGACACCTCCAGAAGCATATGCCCATTTAGAATTATTAAAACTATCCAAAGAACATTACCGTAAAAGCGGTACTGGACGACCAACTAAAAAAGACCGAAGGGATATTGACGAGTATGGTAATGAAATTTTTGATGATGAAGAGGGAAATTAAATTCCGATTTTTAAATCTCAAATTCCAAAATTACAACTATAAAATTATCTTCCTTACATTGGAATTTGGAATTTAAAGATTTGAAATTCCTTTATAAAATTGGAATTTGGAATTTTTATATTGGAATTTTTAAATTTGTACATTAGCAAAAAAAAATAAATCATGAGCCAAAATATCATCTTAACAAATCAGGAAATTGAACATAAAATAAAACGTATCGCTTATCAGATTTATGAGACTTTTGTTGATGAAGATGAAGTTGTGATAGCCGGAATTGCGACCAACGGATGTATTTTTGCAGAAAAAATTGCTTTAGCCTTAAGCAACATATCTACTCTTAAAATTTCTTTATGTGAAGTTATCATAGACAAACAAAATCCTCAGTTACCTATACAAACTTCTTTGGCTATATCTGAATACGAAAACAAAGGTTTGGTACTGGTTGATGACGTCTTAAATTCAGGAACTACTTTAATATACGCTGTTCGCCATTTTCTTGACGTTCCGTTAAAGAAATTCAAAACTGCAGTACTTGTAGACAGAAACCACAAAAAATATCCTGTAAAAGCCGATTTCAAAGGAATCTCCCTCTCTACATCTTTATTAGAACATGTAAAAGTAGTTTTTGATGAAAACGGAGGCAATTACGCCTCTTTAAGCTAATATCTCCAAAATATCCTGAACTGTTTCCTCAACGGTTTTATCATCGACAGAAACTTTATGTTGCGCATGGTTGTAATAAAAGCTTCTGTCGAACAAATGTTTCGCGATAAACTCTCTCATTTCCTCCTCATCCATATTCGCAATTAGCGGACGCTTGCTTTTATTATATACTAGTCTATTATATAAAGTATCTATTGAAGCTTTTAAATAAATTGAGATAACATCATCTCTCTTTAATAACTCATGATTATTAGCGTAACATGGTGTTCCGCCACCCAAACCTATTATGCTGTTTTCTGAAGATTGAAGCAATTCCACAAACATTTCATGCTCTAATTTTCGAAAATAGATTTCTCCATACTGCTCGAAAATCTCTTTTATAGACAAATTTGCTTTTTTTTCGATGCAATTATCTAAATCCAGAAATGGGATATTGGTAGTTTTTGATAAATTTTGGGCAATTGTTGACTTTCCGCAACCCATATAACCTAATAATATGATTTTTTTCATTTTAATAAAACCTTATAAACTAAGGCATTGTGAGATTTGGTTAAAAAAAGACAAATTTATAATAATTTTGCTTGGAAATAATAAAATAAACTCCTTATATTTGCACCCGCGTTCAAGAAACATAATGACTCGATAGCTCAGTCGGTAGAGCACATCACTTTTAATGATGGGGTCCTGGGTTCGAGCCCCAGTCGGGTCACAAATCTTGTGATTATTAAATTAAGTTTCTTGAAGCAATGACTCGATAGCTCAGTCGGTAGAGCACATCACTTTTAATGATGGGGTCCTGGGTTCGAGCCCCAGTCGGGTCACAAAAGGTCGAGTATTCATTTACTTGACCTTTTTTCTTTTTTGGCCATGTGGAGAAACGGTAGACTCGCCATCTTGAGGGGGTGGTGCTCGCAAGGGCGTGAGGGTTCAAATCCCTCCATGGTCACAATTTTAAAGCGCATACCTTGTAATAACAAAGGTTGCGCTTTTTTTTATTATCCAATTATACTATTTCTTTCCTACAATACCCTATTTTATGCTTCTATCACATTTTCTTAATATTTTACATTTATCTTACTTTTTAATAATTGACAGTTTTTATTTTATAAAATAAAAACTAAAGTTTATGATTATTTTGTAAAATATAAAATTTATTCAATTAATTATACTTAAAAATAAAAATACATCTGTTTTTTTTCATATTATTGTAATACATTGATAATTAAGTTATTTTCAATATTTATACTTTATTTTTAATATTTTAGCAATGGAAAGAAGAGAGGCGCTAAAAAAGATGGCTTTTTTAATGGGTGGAGCCATTTCTGCAACAACAATGAGTGTTCTATTTGAAAGTTTTACAGTCTATAATCCTGAACAAAGGACTACCTATTCATTTTTAGCTTCGGATGGAGAAATTTTTGGAGAATTTGCCGAAATTATTTTACCGACAACCACAAATTCACCAGGGGCAAAAGCTGCAGGTATTGGAACTTTAATCCCATTGCTTATAAAAGATTGCTACCCTCTAAATCTTCAGGAAATCTTTAAAAAAGGCTTTGAAGATATGCTGGCAAAATGCAGGACCAAATTCAATAAAGAATTCTTAAATCTGAATACTGCAGAGAAAAACCAACTCATGAAAGAACTAAAACAAGAAACGATTGACAATAATAGAGAGCCATCATTCTTTTTAATTGCCAGAGATTTAACGCTTTTAGGTTATTTTACTTCAGAAATTGGCTGTACAATCGCGAGAGAATATTTGCCCATACCCGGGAAATACGATGGAAATGCAGACTACATCCCAGGACAGAAAGCCTGGGCAATATAAAGCTAATCGCTTCCGACTCATTTACTAACTTATTAAATAAGACATCGTGAACATCAATACTGATTTAAAAAAACAAAATACTTATGACGCCATAGTTGTAGGTTCAGGAATAAGTGGAGGCTGGGCTGCTAAAGAATTAACACAAAAAGGCTTAAAAGTCCTGATGTTAGAGCGCGGTAAAAACATAGAACACATTAAAGATTATGATTCGGCAATGAAAGCTCCCTGGGAAATAGCCTATTGCGGACAATTAACCCAAGAACAAAAAAGAACGCATCCGGTACAAACCAGGGATTACCCATATCAACAAGCTAATGAAAGCTGGTGGGTGAATGATTTAGAATGTCCTTACACAGAAGACAAACGTTTTGATTGGTACAGAGGTTTTCATGTTGGTGGAAAGTCCCTAATGTGGGGGCGTCAAAGTTATCGTTTCAGTGATATCAATTTCGAAGACAATAAAAAAGATGGTCACGGAAATGACTGGCCAATCCGATACAAAGATATTGCTCCATGGTACGATTACGTAGAAAAATTTGCCGGTATAAGTGGTCAAAATGAAGGTTGGCCTTTATTGCCTGATGGTCAGTTTTTACCTCCAATGGATATGAACTGCGTCGAAAAATCCGTAAAAGAACGAATCGAAAAGCATTATAACAAATCCAGAATATTAACTATTGGCCGTAGTGCAAACCTTACTGTACCTCATCAGGGAAGGGGCAACTGCCAATATCGAAATTTATGCAGCAGAGGTTGTCCTTTTGGGGCTTATTTCAGCACACAGTCCTCTACCTTACCAGCTGCAATGGCTACAAAAAAATTAACGGTTCGCCCCTATTCGATTGTCAATCATATCATTTATGATGAGGACTCCAAAAAAGCTAAAGGCGTAATGGTTATCGATAGCGAAACTAATGAAAGTATGGAATTTTATGCCAAAATTGTTTTCGTTAATGGATCAACTTTAGGTTCCACTTTTATTTTACTGAACTCAACATCAGAAGCGCATCCGAATGGATTAGGTAATGGTAGCGGACAGCTTGGACATAACTTAATGGACCACCATTTTAGATGTGGTGCAGAAGGAACTGTTGAAGGTTTTGAGGATAAATATACCTATGGAAGAAGAGCCAACGGTATTTACATTCCAAGATACCAAAATTTCAAGGATGACAAAAGAGATTATTTACGTGGTTTCGGATATCAGGGTGCAGCAAGCAGAGGCCATTGGCACAAAGAAGTAGCCGAATTAGACTTTGGCGGTGATTTCAAAGAAATATTATCAAGACCAGCAGAATCATGGACAATGGGATTAGGCGGTTTCGGAGAAATGCTGCCTTATTACGAAAATAAAGTGTACATCGACCATTCTAAAAAAGACAAATGGGGACAGCCTGTATTAGCAATCGACTGTGAATACAAAGAGAATGAAGCCAAAATGCGCGAAGACATGATGTATGATGCTGCTGAAATGCTTGAAGCTGCCGGTGCAAAAAACGTAAAAGCTTATGATAACGGTTGCTATCCGGGAATGACCATTCACGAAATGGGTACAGCCCGAATGGGGAACGACCCAAAAGAATCCGTGTTAAATAAATGGAACCAAATGCACGAAGTAAGTAATGTATTTGTTACTGATGGTTCCTGCATGCCTTCAAGTGCCTGTCAAAATCCTTCCTTGACCTATATGGCATTAACTGCCAGAGCTTGTGATTATGCTGTAAAAGAATTAAAGAAAAAAAACATCTAGATTACGATTATTCAAATATGAGAAAATTAAAAATGGGAATGATTGGCGGTGGCAAAAATGCTTTTATTGGAGCAGTACACCGAATTGCAGCTAACATGGACGGATTAATTGAATTACATTGTGGTGCTTTTAGTTCTAATCCGGAATTATCCCTTGAATCCGGTAAAGAATTAGGTTTGTCTCAGGATAAATGTTATGAATCCTACACCCAAATGATTGAAACCGAAGCAAAATTATCTACTGAGGAAAGAATGGATTTTGTTTCGATAGTAACCCCAAATCATGCCCACTTTGCTCCTGCTATGCTGGCATTAGAAAATGGTTTCCACGTTGTTTTGGACAAGCCCATGACTTTGAGTCTGGAGGAAGCAAAATTATTGGAACAAAAAGTTAAACAAACCGGTCTTTATCTTTGCTTAACACATACTTACGCTGGCTATCCGATGGTAAAACAGGCGCGGGAAATGGTAGCTAAAAATGATTTTGGAGCCATCAGAAAAATAATGGTTGAATATCCGCAGGGCTGGCTGAGCACTGACTTTGAAAACGCCGGAAACAAACAGGCAGTCTGGAGAACAGACCCCTCAAAAAGCGGAATCAGCGGTTGTATGGGCGATATCGGAACTCATGCAGCACACTTAGCAGAATATATTTCAGGATTGAAAATTACTCAGATTTGTGCGGATATTAATACCGTTGTGAACAACAGAAGGCTGGATGACGACGGAAATGTATTACTCAAATTTGACAATGGTGCCAACGGAATTTTGGTAGCCAGCCAAATTGCCGCGGGTGAAGAGAACAGCTTAAAAATAAAAGTATACGGAGAAAAAGGCGGTCTTGAATGGCACCAAATGGAACCGAATACTTTAATTGTAAAATGGCAGAACGCTCCTGCTCAGTTATATCGCACCGGAAACGGATATTTAGCACCAATTGCAGCATTTAATACCAGAATTCCAAGCGGACATCCGGAAGGGTATCTGGAAGCTTTTGGAAATTTATATAAAAACTTTACATTGACTTTACAGGCAAAATTAGCAGGCAAAGAACCATCTGCAGAAATGCTTGATTTTCCAACAGTAACAGATGGTGTACGTGGAATGGCTTTTATAGAAAATGTAATCGCTTCAGGAAAATCAACTCAAAAATGGACTGAATTTATAATTTAAATCATAACAAATGACCACAATGCAAGGACCTGCAGTTTTTTTAGCCCAGTTTATATCTGATGAAGCTCCTTTTAATTCTTTGGAAGGGATTTGCCAATGGGCTGCCAGTCTGGATTTTAAAGGAATACAAATTCCAACTTTAGATTCCCGTTTTATTGATTTGCAAAAAGCCGCTGAAAGCAAAACTTATGCTGATGAACTTACAGGAATTGTTGGTTCGTACGGATTAAAAATATCTGAACTTTCCACTCATTTACAAGGTCAGCTGGTTGCTGTTCATCCGGCTTATGATGATTTCTTTGATGGATTTGCTCCGCAGGCATTACGTGGTAATTCAAAAGCAAGACAGGAATGGGCGGTCCAGCAATTGCATTACGCAGCAAAAGCTTCTCAAAATTTAGGCCTTGATGCGCATGCGACTTTTAGCGGTTCCTTATTGTGGCAATATTTTCATCCCTGGCCACAGCGCCCACCCGGTTTAATTGAAGATGGATTTAAAGAACTGGCAAATCGCTGGCTGCCAATATTGAATGAATTCGATAAAAATGGTGTGGATGTCTGCTACGAAATTCATCCGGGCGAAGACTTATTTGATGGTGAAACTTACGAAATGTTCCTCAAAGCAGTAAACAATCATGAGCGTGCCTGCATTCTTTATGACCCTTCACATTTTGTGCTACAGCAGTTAGATTATATTCAGTACATCGATTTTTATCATGAACGTATCAAAGCTTTCCATGTTAAAGATGCCGAATTTAATCCAACAGGAAAACAAGGAACTTTTGGAGGTTATCAAAGCTGGCTGAATCGTGCAGGACGTTATCGTTCACCCGGCGATGGTCAGATTGATTTTAAAACCATTTTTAGCAAATTAGCGCAATACGATTACAAAGGCTGGGCTGTAATGGAATGGGAATGCTGTTTAAAAAATCAGGAAGACGGTGCCCGTGAAGGAGCCAAATTCATAAAAAAACACATTATCAAAGTGACTGATAAAGCTTTTGATGATTTTGCTGCGGTAAAAAGTAACACAGAGCTTAACAGGAAAAATTTAGGATTATAAATTTGTTTAATTAATAGAATATGAAAATTAAAATTTTAGTTGCAATGATAGTTTTGGGCGCTTTATGCTCTTTTTCGAATTATGATTCAATTCCTGCAGAATATAGTGTTATAAAGCAAACTAAACCATCTGAAGGAGAAACTTTAATAAAAAAAGAAGATTGTGCTACCTGTCACAAAATAGACAAAAAAGTTGTAGGCCCCTCCTATTTAGATATTGCCAAAAAATATCCAATGAACGATAAAAACGTAAAGTATCTGACAGAGAAAATCACAAAAGGAGGTTCAGGAGTCTGGGGTGCAATACCTATGTCGGCTCATACTGCATTAAAAAAAGAAGATGCAAAGAAAATTGCAATTTACATTCTATCATTAAACAAATAAATTAAAGCCTAATGGATCAGGACTTCAATAAAAGCAAAGAACCAGAATCGAATATACGCAGGGATTTTTTAAAAAAAGGAGTGCTGGCGACTGCCGCATTTATGATTATTCCAAGACATGTAATGGGTAGAGGATTTGTGGCTCCCAGTGACAAATTATCAATTGCCAGTATTGGTGTTGGCGGAAAAGGAAAATCTGATATAGCATCTTTTGAAAGTAGTGGCATCGCAAATATCGCTTACTTGTGTGATGTTGATACCAGAAGAGCCGCTGATAGTGTAAAAGCTTATCCTAAAGCAAAATTCTACAAAGACTGGCGTGAAATGTTAGACAAAGAGCATAAACATTTCGACGCAGTATCTGTTTCTACTCCTGATCATAATCATGCCATTCAGGCTTTTTCAGCCATGCAGTTAGGTAAACATGTCTATGTGCAGAAACCACTGGCACATGATATTTACGAAGCACATATGATGACCCAGGCGGCTGCACGTTACAAAGTAGTTACCCAAATGGGAAATCAGGGATCATCCAATGACGGTACCCGCCTTTTAAAAGAATGGTATGATGCTGATTTAATTGGTGATGTACATACGGTTTATGCCTGGACAGACAGACCCGTATGGCCGCAGGGAATTCCGTGGTCAACCGCAAAAACCGAAATCCCAAAAGAATTAGATTGGGATTTGTGGCTGGGCACTGCTCCTTACAAAAATTATGTTGACAAATTAGTACCGTTCAACTGGCGTGGCTGGTGGGATTATGGAACTGGTGCATTAGGTGACATGGGATGTCATTTGATGGAAGCGCCATTTTCTGTATTGAATCTAAAATATGCCAAAGATGTGCAGTGCAGCGTTGGCTCGGTTTATATTGATGAATTCAAAAGAGGTTATTTCCCGGAAAGCTGTCCGCCTTCGAGTCATGTGACA
>Ga0308157_10007276_pt1 | contig 12922 bp, 12 predicted proteins | sample PhyBR1_FD_201035 | JGI IMG/M metagenome (GOLD analysis project Ga0308157, IMG submission 201035) | Phyllosphere microbial communities from UC Gill Tract Community Farm, Albany, California, United States - DLSLB.R1 | ecosystem: Host-associated > Plants > Phyllosphere > Unclassified | place: USA...
AGCGTGTCGCGCTTTGGTATCACCCGCTTCGAAAGCGGCGCTGACCAGTTCATCAAGGTGAATAGCGCCACTATAGGTCTGGGCCGCCAGCTGCGCGTGCCGGATGACTACTTCTCGCTCAGCAACTCCCTGTCATTCAGTCAGTATCAACTGCAAAACTATCAGATTTTCCCTGATTTTACGACGGGCCGCGCCAACAACATCACGCTCAACACCACGCTCTCGCGCAATAGCATCGACAACCCCACGTATACCCGGCGGGGCTCGTCAATCAGCCTCAGCGTGAACCTGACGCCGCCGTACTCGGCCTTCAACGGGGCGCACCCCAACCAGTACGAGTGGGTAGAGTTTCACAAGTGGATGTTTGATGCCTCGTGGTTTACGCCCCTGGTAGGCAAGCTGGTGTTAAACACCCGCGCGCACTTTGGCTTTATTGGCACGTATAACAAAAACCGCGAACCAGGTCCATTCGAGCGCTTTAAGATGGGTGGCGCCGGCCTGGGCTACGGCGGCGGCGGCTCGTTCTTGGTGGGTACCGAATACATTGGCCTGCGGGGCTACGATGACCCCAACGGCGCCTTTGCTATTCCGACTGCCCAAGCGAACCGGAGTGGCGGTGTGGCCTACAACAAGTACGTGGCCGAAATTCGCTACCCCGTCAGCCTTAACCCAGCCGCTACGGTCTACGTGCTGGGCTTTGCCGAGGCCGGCAATGCAGTAGATGTGTACAGCCAGTATAACCCCTACAAGCTGTACCGTTCGGCGGGCTTCGGCGCCCGTATCTTCATGTCGGCCTTCGGCCTGCTAGGCTTCGACTACGGCCGGGCGTTCGACACGGTTACTCCGCCGCAGAATACGACTACCCAGCAGGATTTCAACCACTTCCACTTCATCATTGGCCAGCAGATTCGCTAGGCCTGCGATGGGCTGAACGTTTTGGCTAGCCCCCGTGGTTTAGCAACTGCCTAGCCGCTGGCGGCTTAGCTACTCAGACTAAAAGAACTGGCCCGGTCGTTGTACGGCCGCGTCGAAGCTGGTTTCGAACTGCGCACTTCTGTTTTCTGCATGACTCACGTTGCTCGTTTTGCGCTGGCGCTGTTGCTGCTGGTAGCCTGTGCCCCTGCCTGGGGCCAGAAATTCGGCTACATCGATACCGAGTTTATTATGGGCAAGATGCCGGAGTACGCCCAGGCGCAGGCCGAGCTCACCAAGCTTACCGACACCTGGCAGAAGGAAATCGAGTTTCAGAAAAAGGACCTTGATAAGCTTTACCGCACTTACCAGGCCGAGGAAGTGGTGCTGACTGAAGCTATGAAAAAGAAGCGGCAAGACGAGATTCTGAAAAAAGAGCAGGAAATCAAAGCTTACGAAACCAAACAGTTTGGCTACGAAGGGCAGCTCTTCAAGAAGCGCGTAGAGCTAAATAAGCCTGCCCAAGACAAGATTTTTGACGCTGTGGAGAAGGTGGTGAAGGCCCGCAAGTTGGACTTTATGTTTGACCGCAACGGTGACCTGACTATGCTTTACGCCAACCCTACGCACGACTACACCGAGTTCGTGCTGGAGGCGCTGGGGCTAGGTTCGCCCACCACCAACCAGCCTGGCCCCAAAGGCCCGGTGAAAACGGTGAAGCCGCCCAAAACGCCCACTGCTAGCGCCGACCCGGCTTTCGAGTCGGATTCGGGTACCCCCGAGCCATCCCTGCCCGCTAAAACGCCGTCTACTAAGGCTTCCAAATCTGCCGCCGGCCGAAAGCCTTAGTATCCTTAACTTTGCAAACGATTTTTTTTAGACCCTTGACTTTCTTCGTAAACCGCGTGAAAAAACTGCACCTGACCTTTGCCGCCGTACTGCTCGCAGCCAGCTCCTTTTTTGCTTCGAACGCCCAGGCGCAGGCTCCCCTTAAAATTGGCTTTACCAGCGTAGAGTACGTGCTGAGCCAGATGCCCGAAAGCAAGCAGATTGAGTCGGACCTGAAAACCTACGGCACCCAGCTGGAAGCCCAGCTGAAAACCAAGACTACCGAGTACCAGACCAAGGTTGATGCCTACCAGAAAGGTGCCTCGACTATGACGCCGGTCATCAAAGCCGACAAGGAAAAGGAGTTGCAAACTCTGGGTCAGAGCATCCAAGAGTTTCAGCAAACCGCGCAGCAGTCAATGCAGCAGAAGCAGCAGACCTTGCTGCGCCCCGTGCTCGACAAAATTCAGAAGAACATTGACGCCGTAGCCAATGACCAAGGCTACACCTATATCCTGAACTCGGATTCGGGCAGCAATCCTATCCTGTTGCACGGACCCAAGGATGGCGACGTATCGGATGCCATCTTGAAGAAAATGGGCATTACGCCCACGGCGCCGGCCCCCGCCGTGCAGGCTCCTAAGGCTTCGGCTCCTATGGTGCCGGCCGCTCCAGCTGGCAAGACCAAGACAAAAACCAAGTAAGCACCGTTTAGTATCGCTTGGAAAGCCGGAGCCAGTGGCTCCGGCTTTTTTTGTATAGCCTGCCGTATCGCATCAGTTGCTGATACACGCCCGTTCGTGCGTGCATTAGCAACTGATGCGGGACAATTCGCGCTAACCAATTTCTTTATGCTGACGCCAACCACTGATTTTGACTCTGACTTGGAACCCGACGAAGCGGGCGAGGGCGACGAGCTTTACGAGCATCACCGCATTGTGGCCGACCGCGGGCAAGAACTGCTGCGCCTCGATAAGTTTTTGCTCAATAGGCTAGCCAACGCCTCGCGCACCAAGATTCAGGACGCGATTCGGGTTGAGGCGGTGCAGGTAAACGGCCACGTAACCAAGCCCAATTACCGCGTGCGCCCGGCCGATGTCATTACTATCACGCTGCCCGAGCCACCGCGCACTGGCAAGGTAGTGCCTCAGGAAATGGCCTTGGATATTCGCTACGAAGACGCCGACTTGCTCATCGTGAATAAGCCAGCTGGCATGGTAGTGCATCCCGCCTACGGCAATTGGGAGGGCACGCTGGTAAATGGGCTAGCCTACCATCTCGAAAACCTGCCTACGGGCCGCAATGGCGACATTCGCCCCGGTCTGGTGCATCGCATCGATAAGGATACGTCGGGCCTGCTGGTGGTGGGCAAAACGGAGTGGGCGATGACGCACCTCTCGCAGCAGTTTTTTCACCACACCATCGAGCGTAGCTACCGGGCGCTAGTGTGGGGCAAATTTGAGGAGGAAGAGGGTACGGTGCGCGGCCACATTGGCCGCAGCCTGCGCGACCGCAAGGTGCAGGCCGTGTACCCTGGCGGTGAGCAGGGCAAGCACGCCGTGACGCACTACCGCGTGCTACAGCGCTACGGTCCTGTCACGCTGCTCGAATGCCGCCTCGAAACCGGCCGCACACACCAGATACGGGCACACATGCAGCACGTCGGGCACCCGCTGTTCAGCGATGCTACTTACGGCGGCGACCGCATTCGGGTGGGGCCAGCTACCGGCGCCTATAAAGCCTTCGTAGAGCAGTGTATGGCCGTGCTGCCCCGGCAGGCGCTGCACGCCCGCTCGCTGGGCTTTGTGCACCCTAGTACCGGTGAGCGGCTGTACTTTGAGGCGGAGCTGCCGGAGGACTTCACCGCCGCCCTAGCGAAGTGGGAAACCTGGGCTGCCGCGCACGAATAGAAAAAGCCCCGCTGCCAGTTGGCAGCGGGGCTTTTTACAAATCAGGCTAACTTGAGCAATTACTTTTTGCGGGCCGTAGCCGGAGCAGCTTTCTTGGCACCAGCACCTTTGATGATTTGCATGGCACCAGTGGCGTCCTTGTTGCTAGGGTCAAGCTCCAGTACCTTCTGGTAGTAGGGTGTGGCCGCTACCTTGTTGCCTTGCGACAAATTGTAGTAGCCGAGGTAGTTGTTAGCCTCGATGATGCCGCTACGGTACTTGGTCGGGTCAGCACTAGTTAGCTCTAGGTATTTCTCGTAGTAAGGCTTAGCTAGACCTTTCTTCGAGTCAGGGTCCAAGTTGAAGTTAGCCTGTGCACGGGCCTGGTACGCCGGGGCGTAAGTAGGCTTGGCCGTCGAGATAATGTTGTAAACACTATCGGCCTGCGTGTACTGCTTATTGCCGCTGTAGGCGCTGCCCAAGCGGAACTGGTCAGCCAGGTCAGGATTTTCCTTTTTCTTGTAGATGCTGATTGCCTCCGCATAACGCTTTTTAGCGATATAAGCAGTAGCCAAGTCGTTCTGCAAGTCACTCTTCTTGGCTGGGTCGGTAGTACCGGCGATAGCTTTCTGCAGCACGCTCAGCGCCTCATCCGTTTTACCCGTTTTCAGCAAAATCTTGCTCTGGTACGAGTAGTCTTCCGGCAGAATCTTGTCGGCAGGAGCCACTTTCATAAACTGCTCCATTGCGGTGGCGGCACCTGCAAAATCACCAGTTTCGTAGAGCGACGTCGCCTTCACGCGGTTCATCGTGAGGTTATTCGGGTTAGCAGCCAAAGCTTTGTCAGCCTCTGCTAATGCCTCCGGGTACTTCTTCGACAGATACAGGAAAGCCGCGTACTTTTCAGTGGTCGAAGGTGATTTCTCAGCAGCGTTAGAGTACTTCTGGAAAGATTCCAGGGCCTTATCATACTGGCCGGCCGAAGCGTACATACTAGCCATATCCGAGTAAGCCGGCGCGTAGGCAGGGTCCAGGGCAATCGTTTTGCTAAAGTTTTCCTGCGCCCCGGCGCCATTCTTGCTGCGCACGTTCAACACGGCACGCTTATAATAGGCCTCCGTGTAGTTGGGGTTAGCAGCAATGGCACGGTCGTAGCTGCTCATAGCTTCGCCGCCGCCCTGGTCGCTGTGCAGGTAAATGTCACCGCGCGCTACCATCAGCTTCGGGTCGTCTTTGCCTTTGCTCAGAACTTCGGCCGTTTTCACGTAGCTCAGCGGCTTGGTGATATCTTTTACATCCGACTCGCCATAAGCCTGGGCAATCATGGTCAACACATTGCTGTCCTTGTTTTTAGTAGCCTTTGCGGCGGCTTCGAACTTGGCATCAGCTTCGCTAGCCTTGCCTTTAGCCAGCAGGGCACGGCCTTCGGCTACCTGGCCAAACGGCGTAGGGCCAGCGGCCCGGTTGAAATAGTAGCTGGCCGAGTCGGGCAAGTCGCGCATTTGGTAAAGGCGACCAAGTTCAAAATTTGCTTCGGGGCTGCTATTGCCGCGCAGGGCAGCGCGGGCCTCATTGTACCGGCCCAGCTCGATGGCTTTTTGGGCGGAGGCTACATTTTGGGCGGTGGCGGCCGTAGTGCCGGCCCCCACGGTGAGGGCGGTCAGCAGCAGCGGTTTCCAGGGCTTGTAAGGCATAAGAGGGAAGGGAAAAGTAAACTTCAGGTGAAAGATTGGTGATTATACTACGCTATTCGGCGCAAGGTAGTTCACTGGCGTTTGTTGGTGGTTACAATGCGGGCCTGCATATTGGCGGGCATCAAACCCGATTTCTGGAAGATAAGCTGACCTTTCTGGCCTGCTACAAACGTCACAAACCCCGAGCCCAAACCTGCCCGCGCCTCGCGGCTGATTGCGTAGAGGTTGCGTAGCAATGGGTAGTTTTGCAGCTCAGGATGCTGCTTCAACAGTTCTTGCGATTTTGGGGCCAAATACACTTGGTCGGGCTGAATGTAGTCGTCCTTCGTGGGGTTGGGGCGGCTCGTAATGCTAGCCACCCGAATCATGCGGCGGTACTTGCGGGCGTTGGGGTCGTCCGTGTCTGACACCCAGTTCACGCCCACTACGCCCACTGCCGTGGGGTGGCTGGCCACGTAGTCGAGCAGCTTGGCGTTGGACTGCGCCGCGAAGGCTTTGGGCGCCAGGGCCGCCCCGCGCAGCAGCGAATCGCGCATAAAGCGGCTGGTGCTGCTGCGGTTGGCATCAAATACCACGTTGATGGCGCCGAGCTTCTTCTGACCGCTCACCTGGCTCCACTGGGTGGTCTGGCCCCCGAAAATGCCCCGCAGCTGGTCAACCGTGAGCAAGGAGTCGGGGTTGGACGGGTGCAGAATAATGGCTAGCCCATCGATGCCCACCTTGGTGGTGATGGGCAGCATATCTTGCTTTTTCAAGGCAGCTTGCTCTTCCGCATTCAAGTCGCGCGCCACTACAATGGCTTTCACCTTGTCGTTGAGCAGGTCGAGAAATACGTTGTCCTCGGGCTGGTACGACACCTTGAGGTGCGCGTCGGTGTAGAGCTTCTGAAATGTATCGACCTGCGACTCCAGAATGGGCGCAAACGTTTCGTCGACGCCAATACCCACGTTGCCGCTGGTAGGCGTGTCGGTAGCGTCTTCGCTGGTGCCTTTCGAGCGGTCGGTGTAGCAGCCGGGCAGCAGGCACATGGCCAGCAGCAGGGCGCTCAGCGTGGTCCGGGTGGGACGATTAGCTAAATTCATCGGGAGTAGGTTTGCGAAACTGAGTGCGAATAGTGCGCACGAAGCGGATAAGGCCGTATAAAATGAACACGGTGCCGAGGACCATCCGGGTCTTGGGGCCTAGCGACAGCAGCGCGCCCGCCGCGGATGGGCGGCTGGCGGTTAGCCAGAGCCAAACGCCCAGCGAGGCATACACCAGTGACATAATGAGGGTGAAGAAGCGAACTATCCGCTGGGGCGACCCCAGGCGCTCTTCGGTGGTGGGAAGGGGCATAATACAGAAGAAGAGGGGGAGAATACCCATAACCCGCGCCCACCCCCAATTTGTTCGGGCCCGGCGCGGGTTGGTAACGGACCTGCAAAAAAGGGGATAAAACCCGGATTCTCCTACTAGGCTCCGCTTTATTACTGAATGCTGAACGTGATGGGCAGCGTGAAGCGCACTGGTACCGGGTGCTTGCTCTGGTAGCCCGGCACCCAGGCGGGCATCTGGCGCACCACCCGTTGGGCCTCTTCGTCCAGGCCGTACCCTAGCCCTTTGAGGATAGTGACTTCGGAAATGCTGCCATCCGCCCCCACCACGAAGCTCATGAATACCCGGCCGCCCACGCCCGCTGCCAGTGCCGCGCCAGGGTAGCGCAAGTGTTTCTGCAGGTAGCGCAGCAAGGCCGCCTGTCCGCCCGCAAACTCGGGCATCTTTTCCACTGCTATAAAGGGCTCGCTGCTGACGGACGTAGCTGGGCCGCTTTTGGTGCCGTCGCCCCCATCGTTAGCCACGGGCAGGCTAGGGTCGCTGAGGCCGGTGGTATTGGTTGCTACGAGGCCAGCGGGGCCATCTACCAATTCAGTGGGCACAGGCTTGGCTAGCTGTGGTTGGAGTACATCGTCCTTCACTACCTGGGTAGGAGTTGGAGGGGCTACGTGCGTGGCGGCGGCCCTAGTACGGGGCGGCGGGGCAACTGCAACCCTGGGTTTTTCAATAACTACGCTAGGTGGCTTGACTTCGATGGGCGTTAGGATAGTAGGGTGGGAGGGAAGCACAACTGGCGCCATTGAGTACAGCCGGCTCCACCCGGCCCAGCCCAGAAAAAGTAATGCGCCAAACACAAGGGTAAGGCCACCGGCCGAAGCCAGGTTTTGCTGGTAGTCTTGCCGCAGCTGATAAGCGCCGTAGGCCTGGTTGCGGCCTTCGAAGACAACTTCATCGAGGCTGTCGCTTAGAAATGTGGGGAGCAGTGACATAAGTAAAAAGGTAGGGAATGTGAAGGGAAACGCTACCGGTGGCCACCAGTAGTTAGCTGATGCCATTTCGCCATTTTTTCCACATGGCTAGCCCTGTTTTTTACGATAAGCTACCCACTGGCCCAAACGCAAAAAAGCCCTGACTACCGAAGTAGTCAGGGCTTTCTCAATAACAGCTAAGCCTTACTGAATCTTGTAAGTAACAGGTACGGTAAAGGAAACCTTTACCGAACGGCCGTTCTGCTTGCCGGGGATGAACTTCGGCAGGCCTTTAATAGCGCGGATAGTTTCGGCGTCAATCGTGCCGCTAATGCCTTTCACGATTTTTACGTCCGAGATATCACCGTTCTCATCTACCGTGAAGCTAGCGAACACCTTGCCTTCTACTTGGTTGCGCAGGTCAACGGCGGGGTAGCGCACGTTTTTCTGAATGGCCGATACGATGGCACCCATGCCGCCGCCACCGGGGAGGGCAGGCATTTGCTCAACGTAGGTATAGACTTTGTTGGTTTCTACTACTTCTTCTACTGGCTTAGTGCCTTCGCCACTCAAGTCGCTGAGGTCGGGGGCATCGGTGTTGCCTTTTACAGATACCGTGGCCACCGTTTTATCCTTAAGCTCTTCCTGGTCCGGAACTTCTTCCTTCTTCACTTCCTCATCCTTCTTTACTACCGGCGGCGTGAACTTCACCGTGGTTAGCTTGGGCGGCGGGGGTGGCGGCGCCTCGGGCGGCGGGGGCGGGGGCGGGGGCTTGGTTTCGTCCAGAGGCGGCGCATCCATGAGCACGTTCTCCTTTAGGTTCAGCACCTCTTTGGGTTTGCGGTCCTCCATCATTTTGGCGATGGCTGGAATGAAAACCAGCAGCGCCAGTAATGCAGCCCCAATGATGAGAGCCCGCGTTACGTTGCGCCCGTAGATGCGCCGTAGCTCAAAAGCTCCGTAGCTCTTGTTACGACCCTCGAATACGATGTCGTTCAGGCTAGCCTTAGCTAGCTGCGCATTATCCATCATAACGGTAGGTTCTGTTTTTTAATGAGGTCGATGTCTTTCTTCGAGATATCAACCAGCGCGTACTTCTTCTGGTCGGTGATGTTCATCTCGTCCAAAATGTCTACCATGTTCTTATACTTAGCTTCTTTCCCTTCGAAGGAATAAGGCTCAATAAGAATAATGGGCTCCGGCTGCTGGCGCTTGCGGTCAAGCAGCACCTTGCGAATGCCGTTGGCCGAAAAGTCAGTTACCTTAACTTCGGGCACGGGTACCGACTTGTCGGTAGGCTCATTCAGGCCGAAGTAATAAAAAATCTTGTCGTTGGGAGCCAGAATAAGCGTAACGGCTTGTGACGCTTTAATCTTGGTTTGCTCCTCCGGATTCGGATTTTTCTCCTTCACCGGCATCGTGAGCTGCATCACGTTAGGCTTGGCGAAGGTGGTCGTAAGCATGAAGAAGGTCAGGAGTAGGAAGGCCAAGTCAACCATCGGCGTCATGTCGATTTTGGTCGACGCTTTTTTCGCCCGTTTCTTGCCTCCCTTGCCACCGGAGTCTCCTTTTTGTTGGATTTCTGCCATGGTTTCAGAAAGGTTATTGACCTACAAAAGAAGGCTTCATCTCTAGGCTCGTGAGCAGGTTGAAGCGGTTGATATCTTTTTCTTGCAGAAGCTTAATAACCGTTTGCACGGTCTTCACATCTGCGTTGCCATCGCCCCGGATAACGAGGAAAGTTGGCTTTTTGAACTGCGCGGCGTTGGCTTTGCGGGCTTCCAACACCCAGTCAATCATCTGATTGTTGAGCGAGTCGTAAGGAATGCCTGGCAAGCCTTTATTCAGCGCCTTACGGTCTTCGGTGTCTTTGTCGAGGTAGCTGGCTAGCTGCGTAATCGGAACACCGAAGTTGGGGAGCAGCGAAAACTGCTTAATCTGAGCGGGGGTAAACGAGACACCATATTTTGCGCCTACTGCCTTGATTGCGGCTTCCTTCACGGGAGCCTTATCGTAGCCAAAGAAGACGCGCTTTTTGTTGTCAATCGTCAGCGTCAGGATGTCGCTGTCGGGAGCCACCAGGTCGGAGGTCGACGACGGCGGGTCCACTACCACAGCTTCATCGGGGCGAAACTGCGTGGTCAACATAAAGAATGTTACCAGCAGAAACGCCAGGTCCACCATCGGCGTCATGTCGAGCGACGGCGAGGTGCGGTGCGGTTTTACTTTAGGCATTGCCGGGAGAAGTTAAAATGACTGGACAGAGCATGTACAAGAGCTGGTAGTGAGACGTTCAGCGGGCCGCCGGGCGGGGGCCGCTCAGCAGTACTGATGCCGGAAACCGGCTGATTGCACACGCACTCTGAAAAAAAAGTGGGGCGGGGACGGCAAAACGCCTCCGCCCCTTTTTTTGTGCCAGTGTGGCTTACGACTCCTGACCTTTGTTGCCGTGCTGAGCAGCGAAGGTTTGAATGATGCTGAAGCCAGCCTCGTCGATGCTGTAGGTCAGTTCGTCAATCTTGCTGGTGAAGAAGTTGTAGGCTACGATGGCCAGGGCTGATGTACCAATGCCAAGGGCCGTGTTGATAAGAGCTTCCGAGATACCCGTTGCCAGGGCAGTAGCATCTGGGTTACCAGCTTGGGCAAGGGCCGAGAAGGCCTTAATCATGCCGAATACCGTGCCGAGCAGACCTACTAGCGTGGCAATCGAAGCCAGGGTAGAAATGATAACCAGGTTTTTCTCCAGCATCGGCAGCTCCAGGGCGGTGCTTTCTTCAATTTCTTTCTGGATGGCCAATACGCGCTGGTCGGTGTTCATCGTAGTTTCGCGGCCCATTTCCTGATATTTCTTCAGGCCAGCGCGTACTACGTTGGCTACCGAGCCTTTCTGCTGGTCGCAGAGAGCAATAGCACCGTTGATGTCGTTGCTGTTCAACTTCTGGCGTACGCCACGAACAAACGACTCAATGCTCTTGCTGCCTTTGGCCTTCGAGATGGTGAGGGCACGCTCAATCGAGAAGGTGATAACGCAGAGCAGCATGGTGAGCAGTACCGGTACGATAACGCCACCCTTGTACACAATGCCGAGGTAGTCGCCGGGCTTCGGGTTGTTCTCGGGGTTGTTGCCGAGGAAGTGGCTCGGGTCACCAAGGACGAATTTGAAGATGATTAAGCTAACAACGAAGGCTAGGATAATAACGATAACCGAAAACAGCGAGGCACCACCGCTGCTCTTGGCGGGTGCGGCCTGGGAAGCGGCCGGCGCAGCGGGCCGAGCGGCTGGGTTTACTGCATTTTTCTGTTCCATGTGTCCAGTAAGTGTAGGAGGTGGGGGGTTGGTTGAGGGTAAAAAAGAAGGCTGTGTTAAAGTGCTAGTTGGTCAGTAAGACCCGTTGGCAACTAGGCAAACAGAGGTTTCGGGGCCGAATCTACGCCGAAGCCGGTAAAATACCGGACTCAGGAAAGTTTTTTTTGGATGTGCTGCCCGCTGATTGTCTCCAAAAGCGAGGGCGCGCGGAGCTAGAAGCCAATGCCTGAATTATGTAGGAGCAGCGAACGTAGGAGTGCCGGGCGAGGTTTGCGCGTGAAAGATGACAGTTGAGTAACGTCAAACGATTGTGCTGCGCACTGCTGCCCACAGTCAACTACTTACCATCCTTAGCGCTGGGGTTTGCCTAGTGGCCGGCGCGCTTGGCTTCGTTCCAGTAAATGTCCATCTGGGCCAGGGTAAGGTCAGGCAGCGCTTGCCCGGCCTGCGCGGCGGCAGTTTCCAAAAACTGAAAGCGACTGATAAATTTTCGATTGGTGCGCTCCAATGCCTCTTCGGGGTTTATACCGGCAAAACGGGCAAAATTGACCAGCGAAAAGAGCAGGTCGCCAAACTCCTGGGTGGCGCGCTCGGCCTGGGCAGCGTCGGCCGGGGGCTGGCCGTGGCCATATTCGGCGCCAAACTCAGCCAGCTCCTCCTGCACCTTGCCCCACACCTGGCTAGGGTCTTCCCAATCAAAACCCGCCCCGCGGGCTTTTTCCTGAATGCGCATGGCCTTTACCAAGGCCGGCAGCGAGGTAGGTACGCCGCCGAGTACGCCGCCGGTATTGCCTTTTTCCTTCAGCTTGAGTTGCTCCCAATTGCGCTTCACGGTGGCTTCGTCGTCGGCCTGAGCATCGCCGTAGATGTGCGGGTGGCGGTATATAAGCTTCTCGCACTGCGCGTTAAGGGCATCGGCAATGTCGAAGGCGCCCTGCTCGGCCGCGATGCGGGCGTAGAAGAGCAGGTGCAGCATCACGTCGCCGAGCTCCTTTTTAAGGTCGGGCAAGTCGTTGCGCAGAATGGCGTCGCTTATCTCGTAGGTTTCCTCAATGGTGAGGTGGCGCAGGCTGGCTAGGGTCTGCTTTTTGTCCCAGGGGCACTCGGCCCGCAGGCGGTCGAGCACGTCGAGCAGGCGCCCGAAAGCGGCGAGCTGCGCCGGGCGGCGCGAGGGCGATAACAACGAATTTTCCATAAAATTTAAGAAATAATATACTAATCAGCCAGTGCGCGAAGCGCGAAAAGCGGCGCTTGGCCCGGCCAGTTGGGCTAGCAAGCCCGGCAATAATCAGCTTCGCTAGGGTACCCACTGGCCCCAAAGCCGGGCGAACAACGGAGCCAGGTGCCTACTTTTGCAAAGCTAAAGAGATATCCAGTGACCCTCATAAAATCTATTTCCGGCATTCGCGGCACCATTGGTGGGCCGGCCGGCCAGGGGTTAACCCCCCTCGACGTGGTAAAATATGCTGCCGCTTACGGGGCCTGGGCGGCCGCCCAACCCGCTGCCAGCAAGCTCATCGTGATTGGCCGCGATGCCCGCATTTCGGGTGAGATGGTGAGCCGCCTCGTGGCCGGCACCCTGCAAGGCTTGGGTTTTGACGTGCTGGACCTCGGCCTCAGCACCACGCCCACCGTGGAAATGGCCGTGCCTGCCAAAAAAGCGGCCGGTGGCATCATCCTCACCGCCTCGCACAACCCCAAGCAGTGGAACGCGCTGAAGCTGCTCGACCAGCACGGCGAGTTTCTCTCGGCCGAAGCCGGCGAGCAGGTGCTAGCCCTGGCCGAGAGCGATAGCATCGACTTTGCTGCGGTTACCAAGCTGGGCAAATACACGACCGATGACGCCTTCTTGGCCGAGCACATTGCTGCCATCCTGGCTTCGCCGCTGGTGGATGTGGCCGCCATCAAGGCCAAGAACTTCCGGGTGGTGGTTGATGCCGTGAACAGCAGCGGGGGCTTTGCCGTGCCGCAGTTGCTGACCGCGCTAGGGGTCGAAACCATTGAGAAGAT
>Ga0308157_10007277_pt1 | contig 12922 bp, 10 predicted proteins | sample PhyBR1_FD_201035 | JGI IMG/M metagenome (GOLD analysis project Ga0308157, IMG submission 201035) | Phyllosphere microbial communities from UC Gill Tract Community Farm, Albany, California, United States - DLSLB.R1 | ecosystem: Host-associated > Plants > Phyllosphere > Unclassified | place: USA...
AAGTTATACGTATTAGGCAAATCAACTTAGAACGTAGAACTTAAAACCTACAACTCTTTTTCTATCCAATTACCATCTTCTTGGATAATTCCAATCAGTTCGTCAATTGCATTTACCGTTCGTACATTTTTCTTTACTACTTCTTGTCCACGGTAAAGAGTAATTTTATCTGGGCCCGCACCTACATAACCATAATCAGCATCTGCCATTTCACCGGGACCATTTACAATGCAGCCCATAATGCCAATTTTAATGCCTTTTAGATGTGAAGTTCTTGCTCTAATGGCTTGTGTAGTTTCCTGCAAATCGAACAAAGTTCTACCACAGCTTGGGCAAGAAATATATTCTGTTTTAGAGATACGCGTACGTGTAGCCTGTAAAATACCAAACGAAGTAGAGTTAATTACGGCTAATGAAATTCCAGAAGCATTAATCCAAACGCCATCGCTAAAGCCGTCAATTAACAAACCTCCTAAATCGGTAGAGCTGTACAATTGAAAATCTTCTAAGCCGATATTATCAAAAGTCCGCTCTACAATTACTGGCAATTTTACATCGGCTTCCAATAATTTTATAAACGCATGGCGGATAGTCTGCATGGCATTTTCAGCTTTGGTAGCCAAAACTAAAACCACATTTTGTAAACCGCTTAATTGCTCAACATCCAGCTCTTCTGCTAAAAATTTAACGAAGTTCAGCTGCTCATCTTTTTGTTCGGCAGCATTAAAATCTTCTATATTAAACAAAGGATGGCAGTTTTGCTGGTCTGCTAAACCTAACCAAGTTTGATAGTTATAAAGCTGCTTTAACCCGCCAGGAAAAGAAAATGACGGCAGTTTATCGCCCAAATAAACCATATCACAGGCTTGGTCGGTTAAGTTATATTTATCTAGCAAAGCTGAATAGTTAAAGCCAACTGCATTTAAAATAGCTGGATCTTTTAGGTTTTCATTTTCTAGATTGATGATTACTCGTGGCACTTGATGTCCGCCAAAGTTCTCTTGCTCTACCGTACTTCTTCTGTGATATTGGAAAGGAGAATAAGTTGCGAGTTGCGAGTTATGAGTTGGAGGTAAAATGCCGGTTAATGCACTATCACTCTCCGACTTCCTGACTTCCTGAATTCCCGACTTCCTTTCAAAACGATTAGCTAAAGCTCTAGCCACAGGTGCTTCAAATTCTGGATCTTCGGTTAAAGAAACTCTTATCGTGTCACCTAAACCATCGGCCAATAAAGTACCAATGCCAACTGCAGATTTTATACGTCCGTCTTCACCATCACCAGCTTCAGTTACACCCAAGTGCAAAGGATAATTCATCCCTTCTTTTACCATGGTTTGTACTAGTAAACGGTAAGCCTGCACCATTACCTGCGTGTTGCTCGACTTCATAGAAATTACTAAATTATAGTAATTCATGTCTTCGCACATGCGGATAAATTCCATTGCCGACTCCACCATTCCGTGCGGTGTATCGCCGTAGCGGCTCATAATCCTATCTGACAACGAACCGTGGTTGGTGCCAATGCGCATCGCCGTTCCGTATTCTTTACAAATCTTAACCAAAGGCGAAAATTTTTGGTAAATACGTTCCAATTCTGCTTGGTAAGCTAAATCGGTATAATCTATGTTTTCAAACTTCTTTTTATCGGCATAATTGCCTGGATTGACACGAACTTTTTCTACAATACGGGCGGCAACCTCGGCTGCATTAGGCGTAAAGTGAATATCGGCCACTAAAGGAACATTGTAACCACGCAAACGCAATTCCTTTTTAATGTTCCCTAAATTGTCAGCTTCTTTAATACTTGGCGCAGTGATACGTACATATTCGCAGCCGCTTTCTACCATACGGATGGTTTGTTCTACTGTACCAATGGTATCCATGGTATCGGTAGTAGTCATAGATTGGATACGAATAGGATTTTGTGCACCCATTGGCACATCACCTATTTGCACTTCACGTGTTACAAACCTCGAATATTCGGTTAAGCTATTGCAATAACCTCCGTTTAACAAAATTGCTTCTTTTTGCATTGGCACAAAGATAGGTTGTTTTGGTTAATCGTTGAAATTGATTAATTGTTATATGCATGAATTGTTGAAAGGTTCATTTGAATTCAATTAGCTACTCATTTTATAATTTCTACAGCAATCTATCTTTTATCACTAAAGTTCCAGCTATCATATCGTGTAGACATTGTTGTTTTTTGTTGAAAAAGCAAATAATATAGCCTATGCCGAAAGATACATTTGAAATAATTTTACATAAATTTCTAATGAGCGCTATACCAAAAGTTAATCTCACACCATATTCATCCGCTACTTTAATATCCATCATTTTCTTGCCAATAGTTCCCTGATTTTTGGAAATTTCCCCGATAATGTTGTACAAAAATTTAGAAAGAAAGATAAGAACTACCGTCACGAGAACTAAAAACATACGTATATCTTTAGCTTCAATAATAAGGATAGCAATAGCTAATAAAACTGCATAAACCACGGTGATAATAAAATAGTCTATAGCCCAAGCCATTAACCGCTGGTCGAAACTGGCAAAATATTGAGGCGTATGTTTTGGGGCAATAAAACCTAGAAGTTCTCGAAGTTCGGGTATTTCATGAGCTTCTTTATAATCATCCATACCAGGTTTTCTCACAAAAGTGTCTGGAAAAATTTCGAGCTTTCTTAGCTCTTCTAAAGTGTACGGACCTTGCGGTTTACCTTTTACAACTATCGTATACATTTTAAAAAGTTGAAAGTTAAAGGTTGAAAGTTGAAAGTTAGAAGTTAAGTAGCATAACCAAGCATATAAAATAAAAAAGCTTCTAAAAGACGATGCAATTAGAAGCTTTTTACTTTACGCTTTCGAGTTAGTAGGTGTCTACTTCGAAATTACTTAAACCGCCATCTAGTTTAATAAACACTTTATTTTTTGAAGTGCTATAATTCGGAGTTTCGTAGTAGCCCTCATCTTTTTTCACAAAGCCATTAAAATCTTTCGATGCCAGCCCTGTATTTGTTCTAATTCTACAACCAGAACCCGACGGCACTTTAATTTCTACGTTTGCAACACCTGTTTTCACATTTATATCGGCAACGGGAATAAGGTCTCCTATTTTAATTTTTAGATCAGCAGCACCACCGTCAAAGTTCAGTGTTCTAATTTTATACTTCGATAAATCAAAATCTAGTTCACCTGCACCCATCGCTAAATTTAATGTCCAAAGTGGCGCAGTGTTCAAGCGAACATTAACTGCGTTGCCGCCAGAATTAAATGTCCAATTGTTTTTATTGCCCTTGTATTTCCTGTCATTCATTTTAAAGATTAGGGTATTCGTAGTATCTGTAGTGGTTTTTGTTAGAGAGAAATTGCCTTTCCTCTTATTTACACTAGCTTCAAATAAGCTATCCGTAGTTTCGTTAAGCGTGAAAGATGTACCACCACCAGACAAATTCAAAATAGTTTTCTTTGCAGAATCTGCCAAATTAAAAGCCTCAGCAAACTTTAGCGCTTCAGATTTTCCATCTTCGATATTCTCGTGCTCCCAATCAACATCAGCTTCTATGTTTTTATCTTTCCAAAAGCCAAGCCAACCTCTGTTTTGAGGTTTTTCTTGTCCTCTTACAAATAAAAAGGCCAAAGTAATAATCAAAATCCCAAGGGAAACAATGCTTCCCGTTTGCGAGCCATTTCTATTTAATAACAGATTTACACCAGCAATAATTAGAAATATTGGCCAAAATCCCCAAACATTTCTCCAGTAAAATTCTATTACATTTAAGTTATCTAGCAGGAGTACGCCGCCCACAAAAAGCAGCACCACACCCCATATTATTCTTTCGTATTTCATCTGTCTATAATTTTGTTTTTTCCTATCAGATGTTCCTTACCATTATCAAACAATTAAGCGGTATTTCTCTAATGGTTATTTGACAAGGACGGTTCATCTTAGGTTATCGTTAAATTGGTTAATTGTTGAATTGCAAATTGCACAACTGAAAACTAGTATTTAGGTTGTTCCTCCGCGTCAGGAGTTGATGGAGGCGTTTCCTGAGCTGGTTCTGCTGGTTTTTCGTCTGCTTTACGTTGTGCTTCTTCCGTATTTTTTTTAAAGCTTTCCCATTCGTTTTTACGTTGGTTTTTAAAAATTAAGCTAATCCCCAGCGCAACTATCGCCAACGGCCATAACTTATAAATTTTAAATATATTGAACCAATGAGGCACCAAATCTAACTGTCTCAATAAAAAATACACGCCGAGTACTAATAAAATTAGTCCTACTACAGTTTTTCCTGTATCGTTGGTATTTACTGGCTTCACATTAAATTTTGAAAAGTCATCGGTATTTGGGGTGTTCCATTTGGTTTGCGCCGTTTGTTGTGTTGGATTTCCAAAAGCTTCAGGCGAATTAAAAATTGACCCTCCTTGCGGGGTTTGCTGATAGTAATCTTTAAACTTTTGATATTTTACGGCTGGATCATTATTTACGGGTGCTACAATCCATAATACAATATAGGCCAGTATACCACTTCCCGCTAAAAATATGGTGGTTAATACAAACAGTAATCTTATAATAGTTACGTCAATCTGCATATAATCAGCTAATCCCGAAGCTACCCCCGCTACTGTTTTATCGTGTTCGTTTCTATATAATTTCTTTTCCATCTTGTTTTCTCCTTTCTTAAAAATTAGAAGGGGTTATTGTCAGCTCATCCACATTTGCTCCATCACTTAAATCTAGGATGGTGATTACGGCTTTTGCAACGTCTTCTGGCTGTACAAACTTTGCCTGATCTAAAGAAGTCCCTTCCCATGAGGCAGTATAAGTAGAACCAGGAATAATTGCAGTTACCTTTACTTGGTGCGGTGCCAATTCCCTTCGCAATACATAATTAAGACTTAACATCGCTGCTTTTGTTACACTATAACTACCAGCATTTTCTACAGGCATTTTACTAGCCACAGAACAGATATTAAAAATATGGCCAAAACCTTGCTCACGCATCATTTTACCAATATTTTTAGACAAATAATACGCAGCGTTTACATTAGTTTGTTGTTGCAATTCAAATACCTCATCGGCCTCGTCTAATAAACTACCTGGATTAAATACGCCTACGTTATTCACTAAAACATCCACCTTTGGTGCAAAAACAGTCGCCTTCGCTAAAAAAGCAAGCACCTCTTCTTTCTTACTGCAATCAGCCTTAATGGCTAACACATCTACACCAAAACCTTTTATTTCTCTTTCGAAGCTTTCTAATTCCGCAGCATTCCTCGCACAAGCGATGATATCGTAGCCGCTTTTTGCCAACGCTATAGCTATTGCTTTTCCAATTCCTTTGGTAGCCCCTGTAATAATTGCTTTCATGTGTTTTCTTTATTTTTATACAAAGGGCCTAGAACATCAGCCGCCTTGCTCCTACAAAAAAAAGGCAATAATATCTCAATCAAGAATATTTTTTAATAATTAGAACCTGCCAGAACATTTTTGTTGTTTCTTTGTATATTATTGAGTTAACTTAAACAAATTGTTTATTAAATGAACTTTACCAATTTTGGCCGATATATATTGTTGCTTAAAGCAGCATTTAAAAAGCCTGAAAAAATGAAAATATATATGAAAGCCATTTTTCAACAGATGGATTTCATTGGAGTAGGGTCTTTAGGATTAATTAGTATTATTTCCACATTTATCGGTGCGGTAATGACTTTGCAAATTGCTTTCCAGTTGGTAAGTGATTTTATCCCAAAAACAATTATCGGTTCTGTTAACCGCGACTCTTCTATTTTAGAACTTAGTCCCACCATTAGTGCCATTGTACTAGCGGGAAAAATAGGTTCGGCCATTTCATCTGAAATTGGCACAATGAGGGTAACCGAGCAGATTGACGCCTTAGAAATTATGGGTATTAATGCTCCAGGCTATTTAATTTTACCGAAAATTATTGCTGGTATAACTATGGTACCCATATTGGTTATCATTTCTATGGTATTAAGCATTACTGGCGGATATTTAGGTGGCACATTATCTGGCGCTGTTTCTCCAGCAGAATATATTCAAGGTATCACTACAGATTTTAATCCCTTTACTATTTCTGTTGCATTGGTTAAAGCTTTTGTTTTTGGTTTTATCATTACTTCTGTACCAGCTTACGAAGGTTTTTACGTTAAAGGTGGTGCCTTAGAAGTTGCGCAAGCGAGTACACGTGCGGTTGTAGTAAGCTGTATTAGCATTTTAGCCTGCGATTACATTGTAACCCAGTTAATGCTATGATCGAGATTAAGGATATACATAAATCGTTTGGCGATAACGAAGTTTTAAAAGGTATTTCTGGAAAGTTTGAACCTGGAATTACTAATCTAATTATTGGGGGATCTGGCTCTGGGAAGACTACGCTTTTAAAATGTATGATTGGCCTTCACCATCCCGAACAAGGTAGCGTAACCTACGACGATAGAGATTTTACACAGTTAAATACCGAAGAACGTATCGAGATTAGGAAAGAAATCGGAATGCTTTTTCAGGGCTCTGCACTTTTTGATTCGATGACGGTTGAGGAAAATATCATGTTTCCTTTGAATATGTTTACCGACCAATCTAGAAGTGAGAAATTAGACCGTGTAAATTTCTGTTTAGACAGAGTGAATTTGGATGGCAAGAACAAATTATTTCCGGCAGAACTGTCTGGAGGGATGAAAAAGCGTGTGGGAATTGCCCGTGCCATTGCCATGAACCCAAAATACCTTTTTTGCGATGAGCCTAACTCAGGCTTAGATCCAAAAACTTCCATTGTTATTGATGAACTGATTAAGGAAATTACCGAAGAATATAACACCACTACAGTGGTAGTTACCCACGATATGAACTCGGTAATGGGTATAGGCGATTACATTATGTTTTTACACGAAGGCAAGAAATTTTGGGAAGGCTCTAACAAAGAAATCGCTAAAACAGATATTGAGGAGCTTAACGACTTCGTATTTGCCAGCCGTTTTATGAAGGCTGCGAAAGACAAATTTTAATTTTCTTATCTTTGCGCCTTGCCGTCATTTCGAACGTATGTGAGAAATCTACAATGAATATAGATTTCGTCATTACATGCTAGAGAAGTGTCTGTTGCTTTAAACAAAAGTACGTTGAGATTGCGCTTCGATAAAATCGGAATAACTGCGCTCTTGCAATGACGAATTACATTATAACAAATGATACAACTGCTTACACCAACCCACTGGAAAGATTACGAATTAATTGACTGCGGCGATTTCGAAAAATTAGAACGCTTCGGCAATTTAGTTTTATCTAGACCAGAGCCTCAAGCAGTTTGGAAAAAAATCTTATCTCCAGAGGAATGGAAAAAGAAAGCACATATTTCTTTCCGTGGTCGCTCTGCAACTAGTGGCGAATGGGTAAAGTTCAACAAAAGCGTACCCGATCGTTGGAATATCAACTATCAAAATAACGAAGTAAGCATTAACCTACGCTTAGGCCTAACCTCATTTAAGCACGTGGGTGTTTTCCCAGAGCAAGCTGTAAACTGGGATTATATTACTTCTTCCATTAAAAGTTTTAAAACACCAGTACCTAAAGTACTGAACCTTTTCGCTTACACAGGCGCAGCTTCTTTAGTTGCTAAAGCGGCAGGTGCCGATACTACACATGTGGATTCGATTAAGCAAGTGGTAAACTGGGCCAACGAAAACCAAGAGCTTTCTAAATTAAAAGATGTGCGTTGGGTAGTAGAAGATGCTTTGAAATTTGTGAAGAGAGAATTGAAACGCGGCAAAAAATACAATGGTATCATTCTAGATCCACCTGCTTATGGTCATGGACCTAATGGCGAAAAGTGGAAGTTAGAAGATCATATTCAAGAAATGATGCAAGATGTGGTACAGTTGTTAGATCCCCAAGAGCATTTCCTAATTTTGAACACTTACTCGCTTGGTTTTTCGTCCGTAATTGTAGAAAACTTAATTACAACTTCATTTCCTCAGGTAAAAAACTTAGAGACTGGCGAGTTATTCCTACAAGCAACATCGGGTATTAAATTGCCTTTGGGTGTTTTTGGTAAGTTTAGAACCTCTTAAAATACAGCTTCATTTCTTTACTGGTGTTTAAACGTTTTGTCATTCCGACGATAGGAGGAATCTATTAGATCCTTCGCTACACTCTGGATGACAAAATGCTTAATAAAAGAGAAGCCTCCAAATCCATGGAGGCCTTCCCTAAACAAAACAAACTATTAATAATTGAGATACACTAACTAACTATCCTTTTTTAATCAATTTATATTCTATAACTGGTTTACCTCTTTCTCCACCATCGGTACCAACTCCCATGCTCACAAATTTCAATTTATAAACATTACCACTTCCATCCTTAATTACGTAAAATTGTTTTGCAATTATACCAGTACCAGTTGTCACTCTCCAAGTTGAACCAATTGCATCTCTACCCGATAAAAATTTCACTTTTGCAACATCGGACAAAGCGCTTTCAGTAAAAGCCGCATAAGTGTAATCGTTCTCAGAAACTAGAGCAGCTGTCACGCCAGCTAAATTATTTGTGGTAATAAAATCTTGATAGTAATAAGGGTTCGACAAAGGGTTAGTAGCTACAGATCTATATGTACTATAGCTCCAATATAAATCCCATTCAGCTTTCTTCGGTTCCGGATTAACTATTGCTCCATCATTATTATTTCCAAGAGAAACAAATGAGAAGTTATATTCAGTATTTTTAGAAATATTTACAGTTTTAAAAGTAGTTTCTTGAACTTTTGCATATTGCAAAATATAACCTGCAGTACCGTTTCTTAATATTCTTATCTTATACAGATTTGGCTCAGTAAATAAGTTGTTGACCCCTAAAATATAGACTTTGTTTTCTGTATCTGTTGCAGATACAGTTGCAATTGCAGTACCATTTAAACTACCATCATAACTATCTACTAAGTCTACAGCATCTGTTAACGAAGTAGCCTGAGGATTAAAACCGTATACACGATTGGCTTTTGCATCATCCAAAGTAACCGTATTAATATCTGTTTTATTAACTACCGCCGTTGCTGATTGAAAAGATTGATTTAATATAACTCTAAAATCTGCTCCAGAATAGAAACCTAAAGCCCAAGACTTTCTATCAACTTTTGTAGCCTTGTCAAGGCTCAAATCGGCATAAGCCACATTTGCATAGTTAGATTCTGCTGTTTTGCCTTCCAACGTCAAAGTGCTACCATCAGATACAGGCACTACAATTTCAGGTTCTTTATCATCTTTTTTGCAGGCAGTAAATGTCAATACGAATAAGGCTACCGCCATCATTGAGTTTAATTTATTCATCTTCTTTCTTCTTAAATTTATTTTTTAGTTATATAATGTGCTTATAATTTGTTCCAATTAAATGTTAATCCGAATACATAAGAGCGGCCGTAGCTATAAGGAACGGTTCCACCACCAGAGCTATGTGCTCCGCCACTTGTCGCAGAGGTATTGGTCAATTGCGTTACATCAAACAGGTTTTTAACTCCTGCGTTTAAAGTCAGATATTTATTGATGGTCTTATTGAAAAGTAAGTCTGTCCAAGTGAAACTGCCGATCTTTACCAACCTAGGGTTATTGGGCTCTGAAGTTGTAACCTGATAACTTGGGCGACTTCCCGTGTATTTAAAAGCTAAACTCACTGATCCTTTAAGCTTTGTAACCGTATAAATAAGATTGCTGAATAATTCTGGTGTCCACGAGAATTTAGGAACCTCAGTCTGGAAATCTCCTTCCGTTAAATCGTTGTATCTCCCAATATACGACACACCGAAATTAACTTGTAAACCACTATAAATAAAAGTATTATCTAAAGAAAAGCCAGCCGTTTTATATCTACTAATGTTAATTAACGTAGTTATGCTTTGGTCTTCTTCATACAGACCATATTCTATCCTGTCAAAAAAATCATTGTAAAAACCAGCTAAAGTACTTGTTAAGTGAATTCGATCTTTACGAATAGCATTCCAGCTGAGGGACGCATCAAAACTATTAGATTTTTCGGCCCTTAGGTTTTCATTCCCCATAATAGAATGACTGGCGTCAAAGAAATCAAAATAAAGTTCTCTCAATGCAGGTGCTCTAAATCCACGACCATAACCTAGTCTCAGATCCAGATCAGTAGTTAAATTCAGCATTGCATTTAACGAGGGAACCGCAACGGGAGCATCATATACAGAGTTGTTAATAAACCTCACTCCTGGTCGAAGTTTTAAGGAATTAAGTGGTTTGATCTCAGCAGAAAAGAAAGCAGCATAATCGTTAATTACCGGCGTATCTTTTATACGCTGCCCAGAAGCACCTTCTCTATTTATTTCTATCCCAGGTTGAAACGATATCACATTCGATATTTTATACTGAAGCGTTGCCCTAAATAAAGTAGCGTTAAATTTTGCTATGTCTTGCTCTCCATCGCCAGTAGTAAGGCTTTCTGTACGAGTAGCAAAATCGTATTTTACAGTTTTAGTTTTTCTTTGGAGATCAGTATAACCTCCCACCATGGTTAGACTAAGTTTCTCATTTAGATGCCAATCTGCATGTAATTGGTTGTTTAATCTTTTTGTTGTGTAGGTTTGCGTTACTACTGAATAATCTGCATTAAGGCCTCCTCTAGAAGTAATTTCTTCGTTTACGCCATCAGCTCTATACCAGATATTAAACTTTTCATTTCCATAACCAACTTTTAAATTACCTAAATATTGATCCTTTGGTTTCCAAAACTGTGTGGCATTAACTACCTCACGTGTTGCTGTTTTATCAGGCACGTTCCAACCGCCAAAAGTATTATTAGAGAGACCAGCCACGGCGTTCCAACCATTATTTTGCCAATTAACGCTAATGTTTTTATTATGACTTCCCTGACCATCCAAAGCTTCATACTCACTACCAGCCGTCTCTTCTTGAACCCGAGCAGATACGCCGAATTTATATCCAGTTTTACCTTTAGTGATGATATTGATTACACCTGCAAGCGCATCCGTACCGTAGACTACCGACATCGGTCCTTCTACAATTTCTATGCGTTCTACCGTATTGATATCGATCTGGTTTAATCCCTCTTTAAGATCTGATCTATCTACCAATGGTACTCCGTCTAACAATATCTTCACATTTCTGCCAGACATCCCCATCATCTCCACATTGGAAGTACCCAGTGTTAAATCATTAGTAAACCTAAAGCCAAACTCCGTATTTAATACCTGTTGAATATTTGTGGGCGCACGTAACTTTATTTTCTCCGCACTAATTGATCTTACTTTATAAACAGCGTCTTTCATCGATTGGGGACCGTACTGCCCGGTAACCACCACCTCACTCAATTCGTACGATTTCTCTTTAATGCTAATCGGTGATAAAGTTTGATCGGTGTTCGCTTCGATAGCTATTTCCTGCGCTTCGCTAGATAGACCAGATTTAATAACTAGTGTAGAACTTCCCGCAGGTGCCGAAATTTTGAAATTTCCTTCTCGATCCGTGTATGAAATGTTGTTAGTGTTTTTAATAGATAATGTTAACCCCCACGCCGGCTGACCATCGGCAGTAAGCACTTTACCCCGCAAAGTAATCGTCGCTTTTTGAGCGTAAGCGATATTTAAAATTAAAACGAATGTTATGGATAATAATAATTGTCTTCTCACCTTATTTAGAATGATTTCAAATAATGAAGCAATATTAAGTATTTATTTAGACTAATTATAAATAATTTGAAATATTTTTAATCTCTTATTTTAATTCCTTAAAAAACATCTATTTTAGAGATAATATTAGATGCTAATGTTGATAAGTATGATTAGCTACTTAACATAATTGCCGTATTTTTGGAATATTGAGAAACTAATTTTATTGTATGAAAACCGATGCCACAAAGTTGGTAGCGATCTCATCAACCCTTAAAAAATAAATAGATGAAATTCACTAAGATCGCAGGTATGATCTTGGTAGCGGGAGCTACCATCTGTACATTTACCCAATGTACCTCTGATGCCAAGGATAAAAAAGGAAAAGACGGTGCTAAAGCAACTGATTCTACTGCAACAGCTGCAGAAGAAGAAGTTAATTTGCGTACACCAGTAGATACGGCTAAATACAATGAATTAGTTAAGGCAAACGCAAATGGCGACACTACTGGAAAGTGGCCGGTAAAAAATCAACCTATCCCATTGGATGGGGCAATATTACCTTTTAAACGTATTGTTTGCTACTACGGCAACCTTTATTCTAAAAAAATGGGGGCCTTAGGTGAATATGAGCCTAAGACAATGCTCAATATGCTAGACAAAGAAGTTGCAAAATGGAACCAAGCCGATCCAAGCACTCCTGTACAACCTGCTTTACACTACATTGCAGTAGTTGCTGCTGGCGATCCGGGTAAAGATGGAAAATACCGTAACCGTATGCCATTTAAACATATCGACTCGGTTTTGAATATTGCTAAAATGCGTAAAAACATGATTGTGTTTTTAGATATTCAAGTTGCTTTAAGTACCATTCAAGCAGAGTTACCTTTATTAGAAAAATATTTAATGATGCCTAACGTACACTTGGGAATTGATCCAGAATTTTCGATGAAAGGTGGCGTTTTGCCAGGTAGAAAAATTGGGACTTACGACGCTAGCGAAATCAACTATGTTTCTGGTTACTTGGCTAATTTAGTTAAAAAACATAGCTTACCCCCTAAGGTTTTTGTAATACATCGCTTTACAAAAAAGATGGTGACCAATTCAAAAAGTATCAAATTACGTCCAGAAGTACAGGTAGTAATGCACATGGATGGTTGGGGAGAACCTGACTTAAAGTTAGGTACATATCGTCATTTTATTTACGGAGAACCTGTACAGTTTACAGGCTTCAAATTGTTTTACAAAAACGACTTGAAAAA
>Ga0308157_10007278_pt1 | contig 12921 bp, 18 predicted proteins | sample PhyBR1_FD_201035 | JGI IMG/M metagenome (GOLD analysis project Ga0308157, IMG submission 201035) | Phyllosphere microbial communities from UC Gill Tract Community Farm, Albany, California, United States - DLSLB.R1 | ecosystem: Host-associated > Plants > Phyllosphere > Unclassified | place: USA...
CGTCTGATTGCACGTACCGAGATTGGTCGCGCCTCTACCGCACTGACACAGGCCCGTTCGCTTTCAATTGGCTCCATTGGGTATATCTGGCGAACGGCAGAGGATGGTGACGTCCGCGAGTCACACGCAAGAATGGAAGGGGTATTTGTCCGCTGGGATAATCCGCCAACACTCGACGGGATGACCGGGCATGCTGGCGCACTGCCAAATTGCCGCTGCTACTGTGAGGTTGTGTTCCCGCACTCGAACGTTGCGGCTTTACGCAATGACGGCCAGCAACGAACGCTTGATGGCATGCGCATTCCAGCGGCGGGAGGGAAAGCCATTCGTGTTGCTGCATGATCGGCAGCGCTGAGGGTAAAACTCAGGAAAATGGCGCACTGGCCCACTGTTTGGTCTGAACAGCAATAGTGGCGATTTGTTGCGAAAATGTTATCGTCAAAAAACTGGGTATTGCCCCTAGTTAACCTTCTCATTTACCCCTTACGACCCGTTTTCTGAACGAGTGCCAATTCGCCAGTGCGGTAAATGACTCTTATGTTAAATAGCACCGATTTTTAGACAATTATCCTCCACCGAGAAGACTGCCGCAGGCGGTCTTTTTTTATGCCTGCAGGTAAATGATGAAATATCTATTTAGCAGTCGCCTGGGCGAAACCCGGTATCGGCTCAGTGACGGTTCGCTGCTCTGCAAAGACGTACCTATCGCCCGTATCGGTTCGCAGCTGTACAGCGCACTCGACCTGCCAAAGATAAAGCCCGATGCAGACGGTGAAATCGTCGTTGAGCGCACCGCTGACGAGGTATTTAGCCTGGAAACGTTGGCCTCCTTTGAGGGTATGACAGTAACCCTTCTTCACCCAGAGGATGAAGAAGGGAATATCAAATTTGTCGATCCGGAGAACTGGCGGAAGTTAGCCGTTGGACACCTTCAAAACGTGCGCCGTGGTACCGGCTCACAGTCAGACCTGACGATTGCAGACCTCATCATCAAGGATGAAGAGGCGATCGACTACATCGAAAACGGGCTGCGCGAGGTTTCGTGCGGCTACGACGCCGAGTATGAGCAAACCGCCATCGGCAAAGCAAAGCAGTACCAGATTACCGGAAACCATGTGGCTCTTGTCCCAAATGGCAGGGCCGGATCACGTTGCGCAATTGGAGACAGAAACACGATGGCAACTATCAAAAAAAGCTGGATTAGCCGCTTTAAACAGGCGATGAAAACTGGCGACTCAGACACCATGAATGAACTGCTTGAATCGGCACCGACGGGCGATGAAGGCGATTTACCTCAGGGCGTCAACCTGAACATTAACCTTGCGCCACAGCATCCAACGCCGAGTTCTGATCCTGAGATGGGCGGCCTGAAGACGGGCGACAACGAGGAGCAAATCCCGGCATGGGCGCAGGCGTTAATCGCCCGTCTGGATAAGTTGGAAGGTAAAACCACCGACAGCGACAATCCGGAAGACAAGGATAAAACAGGCGATGCCGAAGAGGACAAGGAAGAGAAAACCACTGCAACGGGTGATTCTGCTTATCGCGCTGAACTCATTATGCCGGGTATCGACCTGACGCAAAAAATGAAGCCGACAGCGTTCAAGCGTCATGTGCTGGCTTCTGCCGATCAGGCACTGGTACGTCAGATTGTTGGTGATGCCGCCATCAAAACGCTGCCGAAAGCACATATTGAAATGGCGTTTAACGCTGTATCTGAGCTGGCAAAAGGCCGCAACACGCAGGCTGCACGCACCGCTGATGCCGCGAAAAAAGTAGGCACCTCTAACGCTGCTATCAACCAGCAGAACAAAGACTTCTGGTCTAAACGCTAAGGAAAATCCATGAAAAATGCACTCCTTTACCGGATGCCGGTTGGCATCGCCGGTGCTATTTCACGCCCTCAGGATCTGACCGTCGAGCCTGTAATTATCAATGCCGCCAACGCGTTCACTGCTTATGGTCTGGCGGGAAAGTTTGTTGATGGCCTCTTCGTGCCGCTTGCAGATGGTGATACCGCAGCCGTGATTCAGGGTATCTACGTTCGTCCGTATCCGACGACCTCAACACCGGATCTGGTTCGCCAGGTCGGTTCAGACAAGAACTTTGCGGGTGATGCGATGAAGCGAGGCTACATGTCTGTTGCTGTTGGCTCTGATGCGACAACTATCACAAAAGGGGCGCCGGTTTACGTGGTGGTGAGTCCTGATGACTCCATCGACGTGCCGCTGGGCGGCTTTATGGCGAGCGCTGTCGCCGGCAAAACGGAGGCTCTGCCAAATGCGCAGTTCACCGGTGCGGGCGATGCCGATGGCAACGCTGAAATTTCCTACAAGATTTAAGGATCGACAATGCAGACTTTTGACCAACAGACCATTGATAGCACGGGTGCTTTCCTGGTCGGCGAGCTTGAGCGCTTAGACCAGACCCTGAACGCACCACTGGTAAGCTACACCTGGTCGCGTGACATTCAGTTGCGCGAAGATGTATCCATCGCGGACGACATCTCCAGCTGGACCAACACCAGCTTTGCCGCTGCTGGTACCGGCGCTAACCCTAACGGCAAGAACTGGGTTAGTAAGGACTCCACGGCGATTGCTGGCGTTAGCGTCAATATCGCCAAAGACGGCAACCCCCTGAACCTCTGGGGTATGGAACTCGGCTGGACCGTTATTGAGCTGGAAGCCGCTGCACAGGTTGGCCGTCCGATCGACACCCAGAAGTACGACGGCATGCAGCTGAAGTGGCAGATGGATAACGACGAGCAGGTTTACATTGGTGACAGCGCTCTGAACCTGAAAGGGTTGCTGAACCTCAACGGTGTTGCTCCGACCAACGCGCCAAAAACGTGGGCGCTGTCCACCAATGATGAAATCCTGGATAGCGTTAACGCCATTCTGACGGATGCCTGGCGGAACTCTGCCTATTCAGTGGTGCCGTCAGAGCTGCGCATTCCACCGACGCAGTATTCCCTGCTGGCGAGCCGTAAGGTTTCTGAGGCGGGCAATATGTCCCTGCTGACCTATCTGGCCACCAATACCATCGCTTTCCATAACAACGGGCAGCCACTGGATATCAAGCCGATTAAATGGCTGGCAGGCCGTGGTGTAGGCGGCAAAGATCGCATGATGGCTTACACCAACGATAAGAAGTACGTGCGTTACCCGCTGGTGGCCATGCGCAGTATCCCGATCCAGTATCGCGGCCTGTATCAGCTGGTAACTTACTACGGAAAACTCGGTGCCGTTGAACCGGTTTACCGCGAAACCATTGCCTACGTTGACGGCATCTAATCCCCTTTCACGCAGCCCCGAAAGGGGCTTAGCAGGAGCCTGACATGGCAAAGAAAACACTGGTCGAAATTCTGGTTCATACGCCGTTCACCTTTACGGAGAGCAACGGCGAGAAAACACCCTTTGCGTCGGGGCGCCACAGCGTAGAGAAAGAGGTGGCTGAGCACTGGTTCGTTGCGGCACATGCTGACCAGACGGGCAGCACTCTGGACAGCGGCGGCGATACCGCGTTACTGACCGCTGAGATCGACAGTCTCAAAGCTCAGCTGGAAAAACAGGCCAAACTGATTGGCGAACAGGCTAAGCAGATTGACGCGAAAGACACTGCTCTCGGGTTGCTGACCGCTGAGGTCGACAGTCTCAAAGCCGCTGGAGCTGGAGCCAATGTCAAAAAATGAGTCGCTTCCATCCGTAGTTGATTTTCGTAACGCCTTCCCGCAGTTCAGCGATACCACCCGATTTCCTGATGCTCAGGTCGAATTTCGCCTCAACCTGGCTGACGTTTTGCTGAGCGAGAAGGTAACGGGGAAAAAATTATTCCCTTATTTCGCCGAACTCTTCGTGGCGCACTACATAGCGCTGTGGCTGGCCGACAGTAATGCCGCTCTGGTGGGTGGTGCCGGAGGGTCAACCAATGGCGTGCAGGCGTCGAAGTCAGTGGATAAGGTCAGTGTCAGTTATGACACGGGCGCAACGCTGAATCCCGAGGCTGGCTTCTGGAACAACACGCGTTATGGCGCTGAGTTCTGGCAGCTGATCACCATGTTTGGTGCGGGAGGTCGCCAGCTATGAGGAGCGGTGTAACGATAACCGGGGACAACGCCCAGGCGATCATTGATGCGCTTAAAAGCCTCGCTAAAAAGGATGTGCTGGTGGGGATCCCCGGCGAAGACTCCGAGCGCGATGATGTGCCGTTTGGTAACGCCGGTATCGGCTACATCAACGAAAACGGCTCACCTGCGCAGAACATCCCGGCACGCCCGCACCTCAAGCCGGGCGTCAGCTCTGTGCAGGATAAAACCATCCCCCTGTTAATGCAGGCGGCGCAAAACGCGCTGGATGGCAACACCAGTGCAGCTGAGCGGGCGCTGGACCAGGCAGGAACGGTCGCAGCTGATGGCGTCCGGCGCTACATCACTACGGCAGGCTTTACGCCGCTGGCAGGCAGCACGGTCGCAGCGCGTGCGCGGCGCGGCAGAAAGGGAGCCATTGCAGAAATGAACAGTCGGGCGGCCGGTAACGCGCCGGACAATTCAAATGCCCGCCCTCTTATCGACACCGGGCAATATCGCCGGGCCATTACCCATATTGTGAGGGATAAAGATGCCGACTCTTGATATGTCTGAAGTTCTTCTCTCGCCAGAGTTTCTTGATACCACGCTGATCGTGAAGCGAAATGAGCAATCAGTTGATGATGATGGCTTCACTACAAACATCATTACCGAAACCCCATTTGCTGGCGTGGTAACAGTTGACCGCTCACTTGAAGCAAGGCGTATGCAGGCCGGTCAGGTTATCGGCGGTGCCATCCTGATCGTAACTGTTTTTCGGTTAACGAACGGCAATACCGGTATTGATGCCGATATCGTCACTTATCGCGGGCGTGATTATCGTGTGACCTTTGTCGATCCTTACACTGCTTATGGTGCTGGGTTTGTTCAGGCCCACTGTGAGCTTCAGCCGTTCGATGGAGGTACCAGTGAGCAATGACAGTACGTCAGCGGGATACCTGACGCCTGTAGGCGCCGGTCCGGATTATGACGAGATGCTGGAGCGCGAGTTAAGCCAGTGGGTAAGGGCTGTTTCTGGTCTGCCAGCTGGCATGGTTCGCCCACGCTGGACGCCTGCACAGGCTGCGCAACCCGCCGCTGACGTCAACTGGTGTGGCTTCGGTATCACCAGCTTTGATCCAGACGCCAGCCCCGCATTTATTCAGGGGGGGGACGAAAGCAGTGCGCTATGGCGCCATGAAATGATCGAGTGCATGGCCTCGTTTTATGGTCCGTTAAGTCAGCGAATTGTGACCCAGTTTCGGGACGGAATCACCGTCAGCCAGAACAACGAGACAATTATTACCGCCGGGCTTTCGCTTTGTGACTACTCGAAGATCACCGCCTTTCCCGAACTCATCAATACCCAATGGGTGCGCCGGTACGACATCACAGTGCGCTTGCGCCGGAAGGTTGTCCGCGAATATGGCATCAAAACTCTGGTGGAAGCGCCAGTTACCTTTTTTGGAGATTAACCTATGCCACAGGGATTACCTTTATCCAACGTCGTCAACGTTGACGTCATCATGTCGCCGACGGCGGCAGCGGGGCGTAACTTTGGCTCACTTCTAATTCTCGGACCTTCGACCGTCATTCCCGTTTCTGAGCGCATCCGGCTTTACTCAGCACCTGAAGATATCGGAGAGGATTTCGGTACTGACAGCCCCGAATACTCAGCGGCGCTTATCTACTTCTCTCAGTCTCCGAAGCCGACGCAGGTTTACATCGGTCGCTGGGCAAAAACGCTGGCCGCTGCAGAAACCGGCAGCATTGAAACGCTGGCGCAGGCCGTTAACGCCGTTCTCCAGTTCACTAACTGGTATGGGCTGGGCATTGCTGATGATGAAGACCTGACGCCAGCTGAAATCATCGCCACTGCTGCAGCTATTCAGGCATCAAGCCTTAGCCGCGTGTTTGCCGTGACATCTGACGATCCCGGAATTATTGATGCAGCGTCAACCACTGACATTGCATCCACGCTTAAGGCTGCTGGTTATGGCCGCACGTTCATTCAGTATTCGACCAGCAGCAAATACGCCGCGCTGTCAGCGTTTGGTCGCGCGTTTACGGTGAACTTTAACGGCAGCAACACCACTATCACGCTCAAGTTTAAAACTGAGCCTGGTGTGACCTATGAAGCCCTTACCAGCTCTCAGGCCGCCGCCGTCGATGTAAAGAACGCGAACGTTTACGTTTACTACGCAAATGACACCGCCATCCTGCAGCAGGGCGTAATGGCTAATGGTGACTTTTTCGACGAGCGCCACGGACTGGACTGGCTGCAGAACTACGTCCAGACCAACCTGTTTAACCTGCTGTATACCTCAACGACGAAAGTTCCACAGACAGAGGCTGGTATTACCCGCCTGTTAACGAATGTGGAAGCCTCAATGGATCAGGCTGTCACAAACGGACTGGTTGCCCCGGGCGTCTGGAATGGTGGCCCGATCGGGCAGCTAAACCCTGGCGACACACTGACCAAGGGCTATTACGTGTATGCAGCCCCGCTGTCATCACAGGCGCAGGCAGACCGCGAGAAGCGCAAAGCTCCGCTGATTCAGATGGCATGCAAGCTGGCCGGCGCGGTTCATTACGCCGACGCCGTAATCAACGTATTCCGCTAAGGGGAAATCAATGTCGACATATAGTTTTATGGACATTACGGCGTCCATTGTGGGGCCGACCGGAGCTATTGATTTAGGTTATGGCTCTGCGAACTCTGATGAGGGTATTACGGTCACCATGACCGAAGCCAAAAACACCATGACCATTGGCGCCGATGGTGAGGTAATGCACAGCCTGCACGCGGGCAAAAGTGGCACGGTAACCATTAACCTCCTCAAAACCTCACCCGTTAACAGAAAGCTTTCACTGGCTTACAACGCCCAGAGCCAGTCCTCTGCTACGTGGGGAAATCTCATTTTTTACCTTCGCAACCATGCGTCCGGAGATATTGTCACCATCCGTTCGGCGGCGTTTCAGAAACAGCCTGACTGGAATAATCCCAAAGTAGCCGGAATGGTTGCTTGGGTGTTTGACGGCGGCAAGATTGATGAAATTTTAGGGGAGTTTTAATCGATGGAATTTGAACTGAAGGGCCAGCAGTACCGCACCGCAAAGCTCGATGTTTTCACGCAGTTAAAGGTATCGCGAAAGCTGCTGCCCGTACTGGCCGGACTGATGTCCGAGTTTGGCACAATCAAAGCATTGCTGCCATCCAAAGCGCCAGCGGCTGAAGGCGGTGAGCCAGCATCTTATTCCATTAGCGACCTTGCGCCATTGTTTGAAAAGGTCATTCCGAAAATCGCCGACACCATGTCAGCGCTCAGTGAAGAAGATACCAACGCGATTATCTTTCCGTGCCTGACCGTTGTCTCGCGTCAGCACGGAAAGGGCTGGACGCCGGTATTCACCCAGGGCGAACTGATGTTTGATGATATCGATTTGTTCAACATGCTGCAGATGGTCGGTCGCGTGGTGGGCGACAGCCTTGGAAATTTTTTGCCAGAACTCCCCGCGACAGAGACTCAGACTCAGTAACGGAAGGGCTGACGCTCGAAAGCCTGCCTGATGGCGAGGATGTTTTGATGCGCCCGGTTGATGCCGGGTACATCAGCTATTCGGCGCTGAAAGATGGCACTGTTGACCTTGCGGATATTGCCCGAATGAACGACTGGCTGGACCTGAAAGCCGATAACGAACGCCGGATTGAGAAGTGGAGACTGGACAATGAACGCTGAGACTATCAAGGATTTTCTGGTAAGCCTCGGCTTTGATGTCGATGAGGCTGGCTCGGCAAAATTTGAAGCGGTGCTCACCGGCGTTACGGCTAATGCTTTGAAGCTGGGTGTCGCTGTAGAAGCCTCAGCGCTCGCTGTCGTGGCTTTTACCGCAAAGGTAGCCAGCGGTCTGGATAACCTCTATTGGGCGTCACAGCGCACTGGCGCAACCGTTCAGGGCATCCAGCAAATTGGCTACGCAATCTCGCAGACTGGCGGCAGCGCTGAGGCGGCGCGGGGTTCTCTCGAAAGTCTGTCCCGCTTTATGCGTAACAACCCGGGCGCGGAGGGATTCCTTAACAGATTGGGTGTGCAGACGCGGGACGCCAGCGGCAACATGCGCGATATGGCGTCCGTGTTTACCGGCGTCGGGCAAAAGCTAAGCAGCATGCCTTACTACCGCGCTAACCAGTACGCACAGATGCTGGGCATTGACGAAAATACTCTGATGGCGATGCGCCGTGGCATGGGCCAGTTCAGCGCGCAATATTCGCAGATGACAAAAGCGATCGGCTACAACGCGGATCAGGCTGCTTTAAGCGCCAATAAATTCACCACGTCTCTCACCGCGTTCAGCGAGATGGCAGGCATGGCGCGGGATAAAATTGGATCAAACCTGGCTGAGGGGCTGGCCGGTTCGATCGACAATCTGCGCAGGCTGACTCTCGAAAACTTCCCGAAGGTTGAAGAAACCATAACGCGCGGCGTTAAGGGCATCTTATGGCTGGCTGAGGTGATCGGGAGAGTGATATTCCGCTTTATCCAGGCGGCCGGTGACGTCAGAGACTGGTGGGCGACGCTGGACAAAAGCACGCAGCAGCTCATCGCCACGCTCGGCGGGCTGGTGGCTGCCTGGCGCATTCTGAACAGCGCGTTTTTAAAATCCCCGATTGGCATAATAACCCTGTTAGCACTCGCGATTACCGGTCTGTATGACGATTACAAAACGTGGAAAGAGGGCGGCAAGTCGCTTATTGATTGGGGCAAATGGGAACCCGACATTAATTCCGCACTGGAAAATATCGATAAGCTGACTCTCACAATTAAATCACTCGCTAAAGAGGTGGCCATACTTTTCGGTATCAACCCTGAGGAATGGAGCCTTAAGTGGGAATTCAGTAGCCTGACCCATAATCTGGGTGAGCTGGGGAAAATGCTGAAGTTGATCGGCGATCTGATGAACGCTATCAACGATGGCCGGTGGTCAGATGTTGCCAGTATCGGAAAGCAGCTGCTCAGGCAAGGCAGTGATGAACCGGATGCGATGCCAGGCATTACATCCAGCGCGATTGATACGCGAAACTGGTTTAAGGATAAATATCTTCAGGCTAACAACGCTCTCAATAATACCTACCTTCAGGCCAATAACGCGCTAAACAATACATACCTTCAGGCTAACAATGCGCTTAACGAGCATTTACCCGGCTGGGCTGGTGGTGCGGTTGTGAGGCAGCCTCAGCCCACAAAAGACGGCGCAGTAACGCTCGGCTGGCTGCAGCCAACGCTGGCAAAGCTGGAACAACTTTATCGCCTGCCTGAGGGTTTATTGCGTAGCGTGGCGATCACTGAGTCATCTGGCAACCCCAATGCTGTTTCACCCGCTGGCGCGCAAGGGCTTTTTCAGATCATGCCCGGCACCGGTCGGGATTTGGGGCTGCGCGGTAATGATGCTTTTGATCCGGTAAAATCCGCTCAGGCGGCAGCTAAATATCTCGGACAGCTGCTAAAAGCGAACAACGGCGACCTGTCAAAAGCGCTGGCCTCATACAACTGGGGGATTGGTAACGTCAAGAAGCACGGCATGGCGCTGATGCCACGGGAGACGCGAGAGTATATCCCTAAAGTGATGAGCAACATGCCCGATGCGAGTACCACCGTTAACCAGCAGAACACTTACAACATATACGGCGGTAACGCCCGCGAAATAGGTGATCAGGTTGGGCGTTCAGTCAGCGAAAAGGCTATCAGCATCGGTAAAAACAGAGCAGGAGTAAGTTAATGGATTTCCTCTCAACACTTTTCCACCAGCAGTCACGCAAGATTGGGATGATTGTGCCAAGCGTGGTGGTTTCTGAGAAGCACAGCGATCGACTCGAAATCACCGAGCACCCTGTCGAAGTTGGCGCGGCTGTTTCGGACCACGCTTACAAACTCCCGTCTGAGGTCATTATGCAGGTTGGATTTGCTGGCGGGGGCGCACTTCTCGACTTCGCCAGTAATCTTACCGCCAGCGGCCTGTTCGGAATGAGTCCGCGTGAAACTTACAACCAGCTGCTCAAGCTGCAGTCTGACAGGGTGCCTTTCGATGTGGTTACCGGAAAGCGGCTGTATAAAAATATGTTGTTGCAGAATCTTGAAGTAGCAACAGACAGATTAACTGAGAACGTATTGTCAGCAACATTAACGCTGCGCGAAGTCATTATCACCAGTACGCAGGCTGTACAGGTGGCTGAAAAATCAAATATGAGCACGGGGACTGCCACCTCAGCAGTTATCAACACCGGCACGAAATCACCGCAGCCGGCTAATGTATCCGTGCTCAAATCATCGGGGGCGCTCGATGGCCTTAAGGGAACCTCGTTCGGGAATCTGATAGGTATTCAATAATGGCATTTAACGAAATCCCACTCTCACCTGACAACCAGCTGTTCAGCTATGCAATCAGGGGCGTCAGCTATCAATTTCGGGTTTTATGGCGTGGCGACTGCTGGATTCTGGACATATCGGACAGCAATGACGTGCTCATTATCGGCGGTATTCCGCTGGTGACTGGCGTTAACCTGATGGAGCAACATCAGTATATGGGGCTTGGGTTTGGGCTGGTGGTGATCTGCGATGTCTCGGGGCAGGACTACCCGACAGAAACCGACCTTGGCAGCCTTAGTCACCTTTACGTTATAACGGAGTAAGCATGTCTCAGAACTGGATGCGTCACTTTGAACTGCAGCTTGTGAACAAAGACGGCAAAGGGATCGACCTTGGCGAGTTCAAAGTAACTTTCAATATTGAGTGGTTCAACCTCAGTAGCCAGACGCGGGTAGGCACGTTTAAAATCTATAACCTCGCCCCAAATACCGTCCAGCTCATCGTGGGAGAAGAATTTTCCCGCATCCGGGCGATAGCCGGATATAACGGTATCGCGCCTGACGTAAAGTCTGATCAGGTTGGTGTTGCGCGGCAGGTGGACGCGGATAATGTAGGGCAGCAGGACGGGCGCAACTACGGTGTGATTTTTGATGGCGAAATTCGTTACTCGCTGACCGGTAAAGAAAATCCCGTTGACTCCTTCGTGCTGATCCAGGCGACAGACTCACAGCAGGCCTATATCACCAGTATTACCAACACGACAATTGCAGCAGGGTATACAGCGGCTGACATGCAGAAAGTGCTGATGAAAGATTTTTCAGCTAACGGCGCAGAGCAGGGAAACCTCCCGGCCATGCCTGCGACGGTCTTTCCACGTGGTCGCACGATACTCGGCATGACACGCGATTACATGGACAATGTGGCAAAGCAGTGCAATGCCACGTGGATGTTCGTCGACGGAAAAATGGAAATGATTGCGGATGATGAAGTGGTGCATGAAGCCATCGATCTTAACAGCTACACTGGATTGATTGGTATGCCTCAGCAGACCATCGGAAACGGTATTAACGTTCGCAGTCTGATTAACCCCAACATCCGGGTAAACGGGCTGATACGGCTAAACCAGCGAGAAGTGTTAATCAATCGCGCCGCGCTGCCCGGTGGTGATATCAGCATGTCTGCTGGGCGAATCTTTGACCAGAATACTAACGGCAACAGCAATGTGGATTTGCCTGTGTCGCAACAGATGACGGCCAGCATTGCCACGGACGGCGTTTATAAAGTCGTTGGCATTATGTACACTGGCGACACAAGGGGCCAGGCGTGGTACATGGATATGATGTGCGAAGCGCGTGGTGCTATCGATATAAAAACGCAGGCGGCGTTTAACAGAGGTGGATGATGCGGATATTATTGTTGGTGATGGGGCTATTAACGGCATCATCATCCTACGCAGCTTTTCAGTGTGGCGGCTACAAGCTGACATTAAACGATGCAGAGGGACGTATCCGCGTCAATGGCGATTTAGTAACAAGTCAAAAAGTTAAATATCTAGGCCAGAAGGGTGATGAGGCTAACACCAAATGGGATATGGGCCTGATGCCTGCCAGTGATGGCAATAATTATGGTTTTGAGTTCATCAAGCGTAACGGAAAATCTTGGCTCAATGTCCAGCTGCTACAGAGCAGCATGGATGCGCCGCGAGTAATTGGATCTTATCCGTGTCAGAAAGTGGCAGATTAATGACAGCTAACAGTTAAGCTCACAACCTAAATTAATAAGTTAACCCGCTCCGAGCGGGTTTTTTATTGCCCGGAGAAATGAAATGTCAGTATCAAGTCAGAGCCGAAGCGGTGAGCTTTCGGAAGTGCTTAGAACCGAACGCGACAAAATTCTTAGTCAGTTACGCGTATCCATGCCGGGCATCATTCAGTCGTTTGATCCTGAGACAGTCACGGCTGTGGTACAGCCAGCCATCCGGTTTACGCAAAATGACAACGATGGCAACGCGGCAACGCACAATTATCCGCTCCTGGTTGATGTACCCATCGTGTTTCCTCGCGGCGGCGGCTGCACCATTACGTTCCCGGTAAAAGAGGGGGATGAGTGCCTGCTGGTTTTCGGTGATCGGTGCATCGATTTCTGGTGGCAAAGCGGCGGCGTGCAGGAGCCTGTGGATCAGCGCCAGCACGATCTGTCTGATGCCTTTGCTATCGTCGGCCCGCAGTCTCAGGCAAAGAAAATCAGCGGCATCAGCACCAGCGCCATGGAAATTCGTAGCGATGACGGTGTAACAAAGCTGAGTCTCAATCCGGGCAGCGGGGCGTTCACCGGCACGGCGCCTGGCGGGTTTAACCTGAACGGCCTGAAAATCCTGCCGGATGGTCGCCTGCAGCTGGTGGACGGCAGCATAGTTGACGGCCATGACCATGGCGGTGTGGAAAGCGGTGGAAGCCGGACAAATCCATTAGGGGGATGATATGCGATACCGCC
>Ga0308157_10007281_pt1 | contig 12917 bp, 14 predicted proteins | sample PhyBR1_FD_201035 | JGI IMG/M metagenome (GOLD analysis project Ga0308157, IMG submission 201035) | Phyllosphere microbial communities from UC Gill Tract Community Farm, Albany, California, United States - DLSLB.R1 | ecosystem: Host-associated > Plants > Phyllosphere > Unclassified | place: USA...
AAAAATATCCTGGTGTAACAGTTTCAGATTTGAAAAAATGGAACAACATTTCTGGAGACGATTTGAAACCTGGTATGGGTTTAAAAATTAAAGGATAGACTTCGAAAAACTTCATATTAATGTTCAAGAAAATCACTTTTGTTTTTGCATTTCTTTTGCTTCTAAATTCGTGTGCAGTTCACGAAAAAAAATTCTCAGAAAACTATTGGTACGCTTTTATTAAAACCAGTAAAGAGAGAATTAGCCCATCCAAAGTTTATGAATTTACCGATGGAATGATTCGAATGCATGGTGATAATATTGGTTATTTAATGACTAATAAAAGCTATAAAAATTTTGAATTGAGTCTGGAATTCAGATGGAATATTGACGAGAAATTTAAAAGCAAAGGCAAAAAGAACAGCGGCGTGATGTATAATATTCCTGTAGATTCACCAGATAATATTTGGCCAAAAGGAATTCAATTTCAAATAAAAGAGAATACAACAGGAGACTTCATCTTTTTGGATAATATTACAGCCGTAGTAAATGGAAAATTAGTTGAAGCAGGAGCAAGTGTAACTTCACCTAAATTCGTCGAAAACGAAAAACCTTACGGAGAATGGAATCAGATTTTGATTCGCTCTTTCAATGGCAAAATCACCCAATATTTAAATGGAAAATTGGTAAACGAATGTGTAGAAGCTACTTCCAAAGAAGGTAAAATTTCGTTGAATTATGAAGGTTCGCCAATCGATTTTAGAAATATCCATTTAAAAAACATTTCTAAAGAAGAAAAGTAAAATTTTTCAAAAGGCTTTTTTTATTTTTGATGATAAATTATTCAGTCAATGTATAAAAGGCTTTTTTTATTTTGTTTTTCCTTCTCTCTTTTATTTTTTTCCTGTAAAAAAGAAGAGGACAATATGCCACGAAAGTCATCTGGCGAAATCAATACTATCTCAGTAGTTATCGATGACCAGTTATGGAATGGCATCGTTGGCGATAGTATCCGAAATAAATTTGCCAGCCCGGTTGAAGGTTTATCCAAAGAAGAGCCTCGATTTGATATCAATCAATTTCCTATTGATGTTATGGAAGGTTTTGTTACCAAAAGCAGAACGATAATTGTTGTAAAAGAAGGTACCGAGAATTATTTTGCCATTAAAACAAATCAATATGCAACGCCCCAGACGGTAGTTCATATTACAGGAGAAAGCCTCTCGGACATTCTGAGAATCATCGAAAAAAGAACCCCACAAATTATTAAAATCATTGAGGAAGGGGAAATCAAAGCGCATCAATTATTGCTAAATGATTCAGTACTTGATCCGGAAATTATACAGAAACAATTTCAGCTGACATTAAAAATTCCAAAAAAATATACCTATGTCTTAAAGAATAAGAGTTTTATTTGGTTGAAAAAAGAATTTCAAAACGGAAGTAACAGTTTGCTAATTTCACAACTTCCGATAGGCATTATCAATTCAGAAGATAATGTTTTGGAAAAAGTAATAAAAGTACATGATTCTATTGGGGCTTTGTACATTAAAGGCAAGGACCGTACTTCCAGTTTATACATAGACAAATCATATCCGCTTTATTTATCACAACTTACTCTCGACGGCAAACCAGGTTATGAAATCAAAGGAGTATGGCGTACCAAGGATAACTTCATGTTTGGAGCTTTTGCCAATTATCTAATTGTAGATGCTAAAAACAAAAGAATCATTTATTTGGATGGTTTTTGTTATGTGCCTTCGCAAGATCGACGCGATTATATGCATGAATTGGAATCGATTATCAAAGGCGTAAAGATAAATTGATAGTATTTAGATGATGAGGTTTATATTTGTGCTTTCTTTTAAATTATAAAAATGTCTATAGAATGGAAAATAAAGCCTTTTGAGGCTTTAACTGTAAATGAACTATATGATATACTTCAATTGCGAAGTAAAATCTTTGTGGTGGAGCAAAACTGCGTTTATCTTGATTTGGACGGAAAGGATAAAGTGGCTTTACACCTTTTCGGAATTTACGAAGATAAAATTGTGGCACATGCGCGACTTTTCAAACCCGGAATTACATTTGAAGCAGCTTCTATCGGAAGAGTTACGGTAGATCCAGATTATAGAGATCGCAAGTGGGGATTTGATTTAATGACCGAAGCTATTGCAGGTATTTTGGAGCATTTTGGCGAAAGCCAAATAATGATTGGTGCCCAATTGTATCTTAAGAAATTCTACGAAAAATTAGGCTTTGTTCAAACCAGCGAAATGTATCTTGAAGATGATATTCCGCATATCGAAATGATTAAGAGCTGATTAACTACGTCTTACTTTTAAAGAAATACAATCATCAACCACTAATAAAGGCACTTTAAGATGAATGTTTTAGTTATTTACAGTCACCCAAGTCAAAAATCCTATACATTTCAAGTTTTGCAACAGTTGAGAAATGTCGTAGAAAAAGAAAATTGGAATATAGAAATCTCAGATTTGTACGCAATGAATTTTCAAAGTGATATGTCTGAGGGGGAATACGAAAGGGAAGGTTTTGCGAAAACGGAATTGCCTATTGCAAGTGATGTTGCCGAAGAACATAGAAAAATTGAACTGACAGATTGCATTATTTTTCTTTATCCGGTTTGGTGGAGCGACTGTCCGGCGAAGCTCAAAGGTTGGTTTGACAGAGTCTATTCAGTTGGTTATGCTTATAAGCAACAATCGAATTTGCCCAAAATGAAAACTATAAAATATGGTCTTATTATTTGTACAGCAGGGCATTCAAACGAATTTCTTACTGAAATTGGAATGGCACAAAGTATGAAAACGATCATGTTAGAAGATAGATTGGGAATGCGTTTTGAGCACAAAGAAATGATTATACTTGGAGGAACATTAGATATTGAAAATGTTCGGGAATCACATAAAGTTGCCATTGAAGGATTATCCAATAAAATAAAGAAGTACTGTATCTAATTTCAAACTTTTAAATAAAAGGCGGAAATTATTTTTTTAGTATTTTTATAAAACACAATCCAATATCAAGTTGCAATAATCCGACAACTTTAGATTTAAAAGATTAAAAACGATGGGAAATAAAAAAGAGTTATTACAAGAAAATAAAGATGTTTTACTAAAAGTTTTAAAAGAACGTTTTGAGAAAAATGCTTCCAGACACGAAGGTATTGAATGGAATGCTGTTCAGGCAAAACTGGAAGCTAATCCTGCAAAGTTATGGTCATTGAATGAAATGGAAGCAACAGGTGGTGAACCTGATGTAGTTGGTTTTGACAAAAATACTGGGGAATACATTTTCTTTGATTGTTCTCCTGAAAGTCCGTCGGGAAGAAGAAGCTTTTGCTATGACCGTAAAGCGCTTGATGGAAGAAAAGAAAACAAACCCAAAAACAGCGTAATCGATGTTGCCGACGCGATGGGAATTGAACTTTTATCCGAAGAACAATACCGCGAACTACAAAAACTTGGCAAGTTTGACAACAAAACATCCAGTTGGATAAAAACGCCTGAAACTATTAGAAATCTTGGTGGTGCCATTTTCGCTGATTACCGTTACGGAACAATATTTATCTACCACAATGGCGCCGATTCTTATTATGCCGCCAGAGGTTTTAGAGGTTCGTTAAGGGTTTAACCCTTGTCGTAGAGATGCGCTATAGAGATGCACTGCAGTGCATCTCTACGACAAAATTAAATTTAACGCTGAATCTAAATTTTCAAAATTGCATTATACTCAGCAGTTGTATTCAAAATACTAACTGCTTTTTTTATTTCAGGATTGTTTTTAATGTAATAATCATAAAGACCTTCCTGATATTGATAACGTTTGATGATTTCGTCTAACAATAATCCTTTTATTTCCTTTTGATTTTTATCTAATAAAGCATTCTCCGATTTTTGAAGAGACGCAAGAAGTTGTTGGTATTCAACAGCAATAGATTCATCGAGTTTTTCTTTTTTGGCGGTTTCCAAAGTGTTTTTCAAAGCGATTTCAGTTTCTGTATCAAAAGAGAATCTTTGGGCTTTCAAAAATTGTTTGAAATCAGCATAATCAGCATCCGTTAGTACTGGGATTTTTGTTCCTAGATTTGGATTTTTATAATAATATTTAGTGGCATAATCGAAAATACCATCGTTTTTCAAAAGCGCATTGGCGATAGGACTCGTTTTGGTTTCTTCCATTTCGATATCAGGCAGAATTCCTCCACCATCATAAACCGTTCTTCCTTTTCGGGTTTTAAAGGCGTTGTAATTTTTAGCATCAGTTCTGGTCGCTAAACCATTTTTGTCTTTGTGCGCATAATCCAAAGCCTGAATACATCTTCCGGAAGGTGTGTAATAACGAGAAATAGTAACTTTTAGCTGAGTTCCGTAAGTCAGTTCAACAGGTCGTTGCACCAATCCTTTTCCGAAACTACGGCTTCCCAAAACTACGGCACGATCCAAATCCTGCAAAGCTCCCGAAACAATTTCCGAGGCTGAAGCGCTTCTTCCGTTTACCAAAATCACAAGTGGAATGTTAGTATCTACTGGTTCTTGAGTCGTTTTGTAAGTGTTGTTGTGTTTTTCAATTTTGGATTTGGTAGTAACTATAATTTCGTTTCTAGGCACAAAAAGGTTACAGATGTTTACCGCTTCATTTAGTAATCCACCTGGATTTCCCCTTAAATCCAAAACAATTCTTTCTGCGCCTTGTTTTTTCAATTGTTCTAATGCTTCACGAGTTTCAGAAGATGCTTTTCGGTTAAAGTGAGCCAAAACTATATAACCCGTTTTATCATCGATTTTGGCAAAATAAGGAACCGATTTGATTTCGACTTCGTCCAAAACAATAACGGTGGAGTAAGGTTTGCCCTGACGAATGTATTTTACGTCGATTTTGGTATTCTTGGATCCTTTAAAAAGCTGTGAAGCATCATCTTTAAAATCCGCCAATTGAGTATCGCCAATCTGAATGATTTCGTCGCCAGCTTTTAATCCCGCTTTATCGGCAGGGAAATTTTTATAAGGTTCTTTTAAAATTAATTTGTCGTTCTCGCGAGTGATTAAAGCTCCAATTCCAGTGTATTCGCCGGTATTATTGATTTTAAATTTAAGTACTTCTTGCTCATTAAAATAAACCGTATATGGATCTAGAGTGCTCAACATCCCTTTGACAGCGTTGTTCATCAACTCCGCCGGTGTGGTTTCGTCAACATAATTCTTGTTCAATTCTTTGAACAGAGTTGTGAAAATTTCCAATTGTTTGGCAATCTCAAAATAATCGTCCTTAAAACTAACTCCAACAAATAAAAATGCAGAAGCAACAACAGGAATAATAACTCTTTTTTGGAAAAATTTCGTTCTCATTTTCAGTAGGATTGTTTTATTGTACTAAAATAAGAATTAAATACAATAATGTTTTCTTAAAAAATAGTTTAGTTTTTTAAATTCTAAAAAGGATATTGGAATGCTAAAATAAAATTACCTGCGAACTGAGGTAAAATTTAGTTATTGAATGGTTTTTTCGGCCTTATCAGTGTTTTTAATCTGCGACACAAATTTCTCAAACAACTGAATGGTTTTGGTATTTATTTCTTCAAATGTCAAGCGGTCTTTACATTGGTAGAAAAACATAAACGAGTACGGCTGATTCATATTGTCTAACAGCAAATGTTTGTTAAGCCTATATGTTTCGCGCAATACACGTTTGAAATAATTGCGATCCACTGCTTTTTTGAAATATTTTTTGGAAACCGAAACACCAATTTTAATTTTTTCGCCCTCACCAAAAGTTCCCGTATTGTAAACCAATCGCAACGGATATTTAGCAACCGATTTTCCTTCGGTAAATAATAATCCAATGGTGATTTTGCTTTTTAGTTTTTCGTTTTTAGGATAGGTAAAATTCATTTTATAAAAAAGGCGGTGTTATTTAAGGCAAAGGTACAATTAAACGTTAAATGGCATAATTGTTCTAGTTTAAAATTGAACACTAATGGGGATTTATTATTTTTGTGTATAATTTTTTTAAACCCATGAAGAAGATTTTATTATATCCTATAACTGCAATTTATTATATCATTTATTTTATTGTAATGTGTCTTATACACCCATTTCAGTGGCTTTCTTTCAAGATTTTTGGTCAAAAGGGATTGACAAATGCTTTTAATTTTGTTGCTTTTATGAGTTTAAAATGTAATCATCTTTTAGGAACTAGATTTACTTTTGAAAATAGAGAATTGATTCCAAAAAACGTTCCTGTTATATTCGTGGCGAATCATCAGAGTTTATTGGACACCGCTGGAATTATTTGGTATCTGAGAAAATTTAATGTTCTTTTTGTAACCAAACAGGAACTTGCAAAAGGAATACCGTGCGTTTCTTATTTTTTACGCCATGCGAAATATGTACTAATTGATCGAAATAATCCTAAACAAGCGATTCCAAAAATAAAATCATTGTCAGAATATATAGAGAAAGAAAATTACTCAGCGGTCATTTTCCCTGAAGGCACACGAAGCAAAACAGGTGAACCAAAAGAATTTGCCGAAAGCGGACTAAAAATCTTGTGTAAATACGCACCGTCAGCTTATGTTGTCCCGATAAGTATTAATGATTCCTGGAAAGTGTATCGTTATGGTTATTTTCCTTTAAGCGTTGGGAATCATCTTATGTTTACTGTTCATCAGCCACTTAAAGTTAGGGATTATTCATTTGATGAAATAATGAAAAAGACTAGACAAACTATTGTCGAAGGAGTAAAAGTTTAAAATAAAATAACTTAATCATCGTTTTATTTTACTAATGAATAAAAGATAAAAATTAATGAAAAACACAGCTGTTTCCGCAAACAGCTGTAAATACTATATATATTTATTACTTTTGTGGCAAATTTAATAGTATGCAGAAGTTAATTTCGTATCCCTTATCTTTTATTGTTTTAATATTAGTGCTGTTGACTTTGGTGATTTTTCACCCAATTCAATGGATTTGTTTAAACGTATTTGGTTATCAAGCTCATAAAAAAAGTGTTGATTATCTGAACTTTGTACTGCTGAAAATCGTTATTATACTAGGGACGACTTTTAGTTTTAAAAATAGAGAAAGTATCCCAAAAGGCGTACCTATTATTTTTGTAGCGAATCATCAGAGTTTGTATGATATCATTATGTGTATTTGGTATTTAAGAAGATTTCATCCAAAATTTGTTAGTAAAAAAGAATTAGCGAAAGGAATTCCAAGTGTTTCTTATAATTTAAGACATGGCGGATCGGTTGTTATTGACAGAAAAGACCCAAAACAAGCCATTCCGGCCATTAAAAAAATAGGTGAATATATAGAAAAACATAAACGTTCTGCAGTAATTTTTCCAGAAGGGACGCGCAGTCGCGACGGAAAGCCAAAAGAATTTGCACAAACAGGTTTGAAAATTCTTTGTAAAAATGCACCATCAGCTTATATAGTTCCCATAAGTATTAATAATTCATGGAAACTAGTAAAATACGGAACTTTCCCTTATGGTTTGGGAAATCGTATTACCTTTGTAGTACACGAAGCGTTTGCGGTAAAAGATTTTGAATTTAAAGAGATTATGGAAAAAACAGAATCTGCTATTGTAAATGGAATAATAACCTAATAAACCCCACATATAATGTCTATAAAAAATATTCGTCTAGAAGTAATGCAATTTCTGGAAAACAAGGTTGAGAGTTTTATGGATCAATACTTGATACCTGTAGAGAAAATTTGGCAACCTTCTGACTTTTTACCAAACTCTGAAAGCGATAACTTCCTTGAAGAGGTGAAAGAGCTTAGAGAAATATCCAAAGATTTACCTTATGATTTTTGGGTTGCTATGGTAGGAGATATGATTACCGAAGAAGCGCTTCCAACTTACGAAAACTGGTTAATGGAAGTAGAGGGAGTCGATAACGAAGGAAGAAATGGTTGGTCCAAATGGGTACGTCAATGGACTGGTGAAGAAAATCGTCATGGCGATTTGTTGAATAAATACTTGTATTTGTCTGGTCGTGTAAATATGCGCGAAATTGAAATGACAACGCAACATTTAATCAATGATGGTTTCGATATTGGAACAGGTAGAGATCCTTATAAAAACTTCGTTTATACAAGTTTTCAGGAGCTAGCTACTTATATTTCACATAACCGAGTGTCACAGTTGGCCAAAAGCTACGGAGATAAGAAATTATCTAAAATGTGTAAAATGATTGCTGGCGACGAAATGCGTCATCATCATGCCTATAGTCATTTTGTTACCGAAATCTTTAAAGTAGATCCAAGCGAAATGATGTTGGCTTTTCAATATATGATGAAAGCTAAAATTGTAATGCCTGCTCATTTCTTGAGAGAGTCTGGTGAAAAAATCAGTTCTGCTTTCGTTCATTTTTCAGATTCTGCACAAAGAATTGGAGTATATACAGCTAGCGATTATGTTGATATCATGCAAAAATTAATCGAGAAATGGGAGATTGATAAAATTACGAATTTAACAGATGAAGCTGAAAAAGCTCGTGATTTCTTAATGAAGTTACCAGCTAGAATGGCCAAAATTTCTGAAAGATTGGTAATTCCTTCTGAGTCATTCCAGTTTAAATGGGTGGAACCGGCGAGATTATAATTTTACGATATTTGATATACGATTTCGGATTTTAAAAAAACGAGATTTTTAAACCACACATTACACGATTTTCACAAATCATTAGACTAAAATAATTTGTGCTAATTGGTGTAATTTGTGGTTTATTTTTTGCCTATTATTTGATTGAATATATAATTTTTATAACATACAATAAATGAGTAATTTGGATTTAATAAATAAAACCATTCTTTTTGTAAAAGAAAAATTAGCCAATGCCGAAGGCGGTCACGATTGGTTTCATATTCAAAGGGTTTATAAGAATGCATTATTGATTGCTAATGGAGAAAGCTGTGATGAAACAGTAGTTAAACTTGGAGCCTTGCTTCATGATATTGCCGATAGTAAATTTCACAATGGAGATGAGACTGTTGGTCCTAAAATTGCCAGAGATTTTTTGGAAAGAGAAGGCGTTTCTGAAGTGATAATTGAACATGTTATTCAAATTATAAATAACATCTCTTTTAAGGGCGGAAATAACGAAAAGCTATTCTCGTCTATCGAATTAGATATTGTTCAGGATGCGGATCGTTTAGACGCTATCGGAGCTATCGGAATTGCCAGAGCATTCAATTATGGTGGATTTAAAAATCGTGCGATGTATGATCCTCAAATTATGCCAAAATTACGAATGACAAAAGAAGAATACAAAAACAGCCAAGCGCCTACAATAAATCACTTCTACGAAAAGTTATTATTGTTAAAGGATAAAATGAATACACAAACCGCAAAACAGATTGCTCAGGAAAGGCATAAATACATGCAAGGTTTTTTGGGACAGTTTTATGCGGAATGGGAAGGGGAGAAATAGTATTCGGCTTGCAGTATTTAGTGTTAGTTTTCAGATGATAGTTGATATAAATTAGAATTTTAAAATCAAATAGATATGTCAGACGATAAAGCAAAATGTTCAGAAGCTGATATGCTAATAAGAAAACCCGTTTCGGAAGTTTTTGAGGCATTTATTGATCCTGAAGTGACCAAAAATTTTTGGTTTACTAAAGGCAGTAATAAGTTAGAAGTTGGAAAAGAGGTAATCTGGCAATGGGAAATGTATAATTTATCATTGAACGTAATACCGAAAGAAATTATTCCGAATCAAAAAATAACCATTGATTGGTATACTTCAGACAACCCTTCAGCAGAAGAAATACCAACTACTGTTGATTTTAATTTCAAAACCTTAAGTGATGGTTCTACTTTCGTCAGTATTAAACATTACAATTTTGATAAAACGGGTGACGAATTAATACAAGCCATTAAAGATTCAACTGGCGGATTTACTATTGTTCTGGCGGGGCTCAAAGCCTATTTGGAACATGGTATCAACTTGAATCTGATTTTAGATAAATTTCCGAAAGAATTAATGCAACACGGTAATTAAGTTGGCAGATATCAGACGGCAAAATTCAGTTTAGGTATTTCGCAAAGCGACACAAAGCAAACACAGAGATTCACAAAGCAATTTAAAACTTCGTGAATCTCTGTGTTTTTTCTTTGAGAATCTCTGTGAAAAGGTTCTCTTAGATCTAAAGTCCCTTTTCTTTCATTTCCAAAATCACATCCGATGCATTTTTGAAAGTCGGTGCTTGTTCTGTGATAGTTCCTGTTCGTTTTTTATTCAATTTAAATGTAATATCATTTTCTGTGGTGAATAAAAGCGCCGTCAGAAAAGGATTGTTCATGTATGGAGCTAAAACTAAATAAGCTTCGTCAAGACTGTGAAAGCTTTCAATTTCTTCGGTTTTATAGCGTGCAATTACTGAAAGTGCAAATACATCATTGTCCAATAAAACGGGACGTACATAAATGTTTTTTAAATCAGTATCGCCAATAGTTTTTGCCAAAGTTAATTTGGCATAGGTTTTATTAGCAATGCTTTCTTTTACTTTTTCCCAAAATTCAGCAAATACAGGTTGAAAGGACATAGTTTATTGATTTCTAATTATAAAATATTGAATTATATAGATGATGATTAGTTGAGAAACTGAATACTAATTCCTATCAACTGAATACTTTTTCTATTTTCCTTTAAAGACTGGTTTTCTTTTTTCTAAAAAAGCTTTAGTCCCTTCGCTGAAATCACTTGTTCCAAAACAACGTCCGAAGTTTTTTATCTCGATTTCAAAACCATTTTTGCCTTCAGCATAATTCGCATTGATAGATTTAATTGCTCTACCAATAGCAAAAGGAGAATTTTTCATGATTTTTTCAGCAATCGAAATAGCGAAAGTAATAAGTTCCGTTTGTGGCACTACGTGATTGACGAGACCGTATTGTTTGGATTCATCGGCAGTAATCATTCCGGCAGTCATAATCATTTCCATCGCACGACCTTTTCCAACCAATTGTGGCAAACGCTGTGTTCCTCCGTAGCCTGGAATTACTCCAAGTGAAACTTCCGGAAGTCCCATTTTGGCATTATCCGACGCTATTCTGAAATGGCAAGCCATGGCTAATTCTAGTCCACCACCTAATGCAAATCCGTTGATGGCAGCAATAACTGGAGTTTTTAGATTTTCTATATAATTAAAAAGCAATTCATGCCCTTGAAAAGCTAATTGTGTTCCTTCTTCAACTGTAAAATGTGCAAATTCCGAAATATCAGCGCCAGCAACAAATGCTTTTTCTCCGCTTCCTGTGAGTATAATAACTTGAACTTCTTTATTTTTTCCTAAAACTTTGATGGCTTTGTGCAAATCATTTATCGTCGCAATATTTAAAGCATTTAGTTTGCTCGGTCTATTGATTGTAACCGTTGCGATGTTATTTTCTATAGTAATTAAAAGATTTTCGTAGTTCATTGTGTTTATATTTTAGGAGTTAACAATAGGAAGTGTGACCGTAAAAATCGTTCCTCTTCCAAATTTAGTATCAAAGGTAATTGTTCCGTTGTAGTTTTCTATGATGTTTTTTATAATTCCAAGACCTAATCCCATTCCGCTATTTTTGGTAGTGAATTTGGGTTCAAAAATGTTATCAATATGTTCTAATTCGATACCTGTTCCATTATCTTTTATTGTAATAATAACCTCATCGGCTGTTTTATCTACATTCACCAAAATCATTTTGGTTTCCTGATCTTCAGGAATTGCCTGTGTGGCATTTTTAACCAAATTTGTAATGACTCTAATAAGTTGTGTTCGGTCAATTTTCGAAATAATTTCTTTTTCAGAAGTCTCAAAAACAATATAATCTTCATTGAAAATATCCAAAGTAAGCTCAATCACTTCAACTACATTTAGAATTTCATTATGTTGAGCAGGCATAGTTGCAAAATCTGAAAATGCCGAAGCAACTGAACTCATCGTGTCAATTTGCTGAATTAAAGATTCGGAAAAATCATTTAATTTTTGTCTAATATTCGGCTCGTCCGGATCGAATTTTCGCTGAAAACTTTGAATGGTAAGGCGCATTGGCGTAAGCGGATTTTTGATTTCATGCGCTACTTGCTTAGCCATTTCTCTCCAAGCCAAATCCCTTTCGTTTTGTGCCAAAACAATGGCGTTTCTTTCGAGTTCTTCGGTCATTCTATTGTAAGCCTGCAATAGCATATTAATTTCCTTAATCTTTGCCGAAAACGGAATTTTTTCATTCTTCTGATTCAGACTCGTTTCTCTTAATTTTTCAGCAAAATCATAAATCGGCTTTGTGATAAATGAAGAAAGAATATAAGCCAAACCAAAGGCAATTGCAATCATTAGCGAATAAACCTGAACCAATCGAATTAGGAAACTGTTTAATTCTTTTTCGTAATATCCATCATCTGGAATGTTAGGCAATTTTAGAATCGCAATTGGTTTGAATTTTTTGTTTTTGATGAGACTATAGGAAGATCTGTATTTGATTCCGTTAATGGTTTTAACCTCCAGAAATCTTTTGTCAATTGAAGAATTAACCAATCGGAGAATAAATTTTGAAACGGTAGGTGAATGTTTTTCTACCGAAAAAGATTCTTTTGATGATTTTATAAGTTTACCATCCAGAGAATAAATTTGGATTTCAGTGTTTTGAATATCTGATATTTCGTGAATTTTATCCTTAAAAATTAATTTAATATTCTCATCTGTTAATGGAAAAGTTGTGGTCGAAAGCATGTAGTCAATATGCTTTTTTACATAGTTTTCCATATTCTCTATTCGCCTTTGATTGTATTTTTTGGCGACATTTTTATATTGAATAATAGAAATGCTTATGAGTAAAAGGGAGGTGGCAATGATTAATACAACCATTGAAATGAAGATTCTAAAACGTAATGAAATTAACGGAATCTTAAA
>Ga0308157_10007283_pt1 | contig 12912 bp, 11 predicted proteins | sample PhyBR1_FD_201035 | JGI IMG/M metagenome (GOLD analysis project Ga0308157, IMG submission 201035) | Phyllosphere microbial communities from UC Gill Tract Community Farm, Albany, California, United States - DLSLB.R1 | ecosystem: Host-associated > Plants > Phyllosphere > Unclassified | place: USA...
CACCAAACTATTAATCCAATTTATCTTTCTGATGCCGGAGATTCACCAAGCGCATAACACTTAGAATTTGACGTCCAGCTTGACACTGAAGTAGCGGAACACATCACGTGGCGGCACCCAGCTGCTGGCCGAAACCTGTGGCGAGGTCGAGGTCTGGCCGGCGCGGAACGACGACGGACCGCTGGCGTTGGCGTTCGGGATGTAGAACTTGTCGAACAGGTTGTTGACGCGGAAGCTCAGCTTGTAGCGATCCTTGCTGTCACGCACGCCAAAGCCCAGATCCGTGATCGAATAGCCATCATTTTCAGCATTCGGGTCGTTGTTGATGTTGGTGCTGTACTTGCCCTGGTAACGCACGTTGACGTTGACAAAGCCCTTGAACGGCATCTGCGGGATCGCGAAGTCGTAGTTGGCGCCGATGTTCAGCTTGATCTTCGGCGTGCCAGGGAACACGCCGCCGTCCAGTTTCTGCACGCCGGTGGTCGACCCTGCTGCGATCGGGAAGCAGGCCGTGTTCTGGCCGGCGATCGAACCGTTGGCCGCGTACTTGGTCGTGCCCACCGCGACATTGGTCGGGTCGCTGTAGCATGGGCCGTTGGCCCACTCATCGATCTTCGGACGGGTGTAAGCCAGCGCCGCATTGACGGTCAGGTTCTGCGCCACCAGCGCGTTCATGTCGATCTCGAAACCACGGGTGGAAATGTGCGGAATCGAGTTCAGCTGGCTGTAGATGGTTGGGTCGTTTGGCAGCACATAGGTGACGTTCTGCTGGTAACCGAAGAAGTCCGACAGGTAGGCCGTGGCCGCGATCGACACGCGGTTGTTGAACAGGTTGGCCTTGGTACCGAGTTCGAAGCTCTGGCTGGTTTCCGGCTTGATCGGGAACGCCGCCGACGCCTTCAGGCCCGAGGTAACGTCGTACGCCTCGCCCTTGTAGCCGGTCGACGCCTGCGTGTAGACCATCCAGTCCGGGGTGATCTGCTTCTGCAAACTGAGCTTGCCGGTGACGGCGCGGTCGGTGTTGCCGATGCTGTGGAACTGATCGACGCCTTCCGGACCCGGCTTGAAGGTCGATTCGTCCAGCTGGTCGGTGTAGTAGTTGCGCTTGTAGTGGTAGCCCGAGATTTCCTCGTTCAGACGCATGCCGCCGGTCAGCGTCCAGGTCGGCGCGAACTCCCACGACGCCTGGCCAAACACCGACTTGTTGGTGTTGTAGATGTCGGTGTAGTAATTGGTCGGGCTGGATGGCGAGTTGCCGTTGCAGGCGGTCGGCGCCACGCAGTAGCCACGGATGAAGTGACGGTAGATCTCGTTATGCGCCGCCCACAGGCCGGCCACATATTTGAAGGTGCCGGTGTCCGGCGAGACGTAACGGAATTCCTGCGTCTTCGAACGGATGTCGTAGGTGCCGAACTGATAGTTGCCGATGGTTGGCACGGTCTGGCCGGCGGCCGCGATGGTCGGCAGGTCGGTAAAGTCCTGGTCGCGGAAGTCGTTGGCCAGGTATTTGCTCCACGAGGTGATCGACATCAGCGTGGCGTCGTTCGGCAAGGTCCACGACACTTTCAGGCCGACGCCGCGATCGCTGGAAATCAGGCCGGTCGGAAAGTCGCGGCGCACATTGCGGTTGCCCTTGTCGTTGACGTTGATGCCAGCCAGCAGTTGCGACGCCGGCAGCAGCGGATTGCCGTTCAGGTAGACGCCATCCAGGCCGATCGGCGTCGATACCTGGGTGCCAGCTGCGGCCGAACCGGTGCGCAGGTTGAAACCGTTCACCGCCGTCACGCCGCGCGAGTTTTCCTGGTAGTTGTAGCGTGGCGTCAGGTCGACCTGCACCGTGTCGATCGGATTCCATTGCAGCTTGGCCATGAAGGTTTTGCCGCCCGAGCCGTTGACGTCCTTGCCATCGGTCAGGTTGTGGAAATTGCCCGGCATGCGCGTCTTGCCGGCGTACAGGCGCAACGCGAAGTGCTCGTCCAGCTGGCCGCCGGCCGAGGCGTTGACGCGCCATTCGTGGTCATTGGTCAAATAGGTGCTGGCGCGATAGGTCATCGGCCCGGAAATCTGCTTGGTGACGATGTTGACCGCGCCAGCCACCGCCGACTTGCCGAACAGCGTACTCTGCGGGCCTTTCAGCACCTCGATGCGGGCCACGTCGGCCAGGTCCTTGAAGGCCTGGAACTGCGTGGCGATCGGGATGTCGTCGATAATCACCGCCACGTCCGACTCGACACCGATGCCGACCGAGACGGTGCCGATGCCGCGCATGAAGATGGCATTGTTGGCGGCGGTGGTGCCGGAGTTCAAGGTCAGCGACGGCATCATCGCCACCACGTCTTCGATTTCCCGGATGTTGGTGCGCTGGATTTCCTGCTCGCTCATCACCGAAATCGACATTGGAACGCTTTCCAATTTTTCGACGCGTTTATTCGCGGTTACTACTACCGTCTCCAGCGTGCCGGGTTTGGTGGTCGATTCTTCTTGCTGTGCCTGGGCGTTCATGGCCAGTAAAGCCAGCGCAAGCGCCGACGCCATCGGCGTCAGGTGGATGGGTTTCTTCATGGTCGTCTCCGTTGTAGTTTTAGTTAATCGTTTAACTTAAGTGACGAGCAAGATTAAAACAGCCTCCAAAATAAGTCAATACAAGTGGGAAATCCGCGCAACACATGCGCGGAAAACGATTACCTTAAATGTCAAAGGGTTATTTGTAGCGGGCAAGTTCCATTTTGCCGATCTGGGAACGGTGCACCTCGTCGGGACCGTCGGCCAGGCGCAGCGAGCGGGCGCTCGCATAGGCGTGAGCCAGGAAAGGATCGGCCATGCCGCCGCCGCCCTGCACCTGTATCGCCCAGTCTATCACCTTGCAAGCCATGTTCGGCGCCGCCACCTTGATCATGGCGATTTCCTTGGCTGCTACCTTGTTGCCGACCGTATCCATCATGAAGGCGGCGTTCAGCACCAGCAAGCGTGCCTGGTCGATCAGGATGCGCGACTCGGCGATGCGTTCCAGCGTCACGCCCTGCTCCGCCACCGGCTTGCCGAATGCCACACGCGCCAGGCTGCGCTTGCACATCTGCGCCAGCGCGCGCTCGGCCAGGCCGATCAACCGCATGCAGTGGTGGATGCGGCCGGGACCGAGGCGGCCCTGGGCAATTTCGAAGCCCCGGCCCTCGCCCAGCAGCAGGTTGCCGGCGGGCACGCGGACGTTGTCAAACACCACCTCGGCGTGGCCGTGCGGCGCATCGTCGAAGCCGAACACCGGCAGGTGGCGCAGGATGTTGACGCCAGGGGTGTCGCGCGGCACCAGTATCATCGATTGCTGCTTGTGGCGGCTAGCATTGTCCGGATCGCTCTTGCCCATGAAGATGAACAGCGCGCAGCGTGGATCATTGGCGCCGGACGACCACCATTTGCGGCCGTTGATGACGTACTCATCACCATCGCGGACAATCGAGCTTTCGATATTGGTGGCGTCCGACGAGGCCACTGCCGGCTCGGTCATGCCGAAGCAGGAACGGATGCGGCCGTCGAGCAGCGGTTCCAGCCACTGTTTCTGTTGCTCCGGCGTGCCGTAGCGCGCCAGCACTTCCATATTGCCGGTGTCCGGCGCCGAGCAGTTGAACACTTCCGGCGCCCAGTGCACGCGGCCCATAATCTCGCACAGCGGAGCATATTCCAGGTTGGTAAGGCCGGCGCCCTGGTCGGAATCCGGCAGGAACAGGTTCCACAGGCCGGCGGCACGCGCCTTCAGCTTCAGCTCTTCCATGATTCGGGTCGCTACCCAGGCGTTGCCGGCGTTGCGGTTGGCGTCCACCTCGGCGTGGAACGCGGCTTCGTTCGGGTAGATATGTTCTTCCATGAAGGCCGTCAATTTGGCCTGGAGTTGCTTTACTTTCGGGCTGTAGTCGAAATCCATCGTGTCTCCTTATCGGTATGTGACCGCACCTGGCTGGCCCAGCCATTCCAGGTGCGCATAATTATTCAGGTAGCTCAGCGTGAACTGGCCGGGGCGCTGCATCAGCTTGGTGACGGCGGCGTTGGCCAGCGTCCAGTTCAGTTCCATGACCTGGAAATCCTGCAGGCCCAGCAGATGCTGCATCAGCGCCGCGATCACGCCGCCGGAGGTGAATACGATGGTGGTCTGCTTGCTGCTGTCGGTGTCCAGCCGTTCCAGCGCGCGCACGCAGCGGCGGCGGAAGTCCGGCCAGGTTTCGCGGTAGTCGCCGTCATGCCAGCCACTCATCCAGCGCTGCATGGCGGCGCGGAACAGATGCTCCAGCGCGCGCGGCGGATCGACATGCGCGGCCAGCAGCGCCTTGAAGGCGGCGGCGTCGGCAAATTCCGGGCAATGCCGCAGCAGCACCTCGTGATGATCGAATTCAGCGAAGTCCTCGTCGGTGACCCATTCGGTGTCGACCAGCAGCTTCTTCGGCAACGCGCCCATGCAGGCGTCCGCCGTCTGCCGGTGGCGCGCCATGCCGCCGTTGATCACCTTGTGGAAGCGCTGATGCGTGTTGGCGTACCACTGGCCCAGCAGGCGCGCCTGCTCATAGCCCAGTTCCGACAACTGATCGTAATTGGCTTTGCCGAACGAGGCCTGCCCGTGGCGCACCAGAAAAATTTGTCCCATATCGCCTCCTCCCGAGAACTGTAGCTTAGCGGCTAGCCTATAATTCATCAAATGAATAGAATTAATGCTCCGCGATAAATCTCATGCATATATCCAAGGTCGACCTCAACCTGTTCATCGTGCTGGAAGCCATCTACGCCGAAGGCAGCATCACGCGCGCCAGCCAGAAAATGAACCTGACGCAGCCGGCCATCAGCCACGCGCTGAAACGGCTGCGCCAGCTGTTCGAAGATCCGCTGTTCGAGCGCCAGGGCCACGTGATGACGCCGACGCCGCTGGCCCGTTCCATCATCGAGCCGGTGCGGCGCGCGCTGCGCGGATTTGAGGTGACGCTGACCGGCGCCGCGCGCTTCGACGCCGCCAGCAGCGGGCGCAACTTCTCGCTGGCGGTGCGCGACGTGCTGGAAGCCAGCGTGCTGCCGCCGCTGATGGCCGGCATCGCACGCGAGGCGCCTTCGGCCACGCTGAGCACCGTGCAGGTCAGTCGTCGCGAGCTGGAAAGCGAACTGGCAGCCGGCACGCTGGACGCCGCCATCGACGTGCTGCTGCCGCTGCCGAACGATGTCCGCCGCGCGCAACTGGCGGGCGATCAGACGGTGGTGCTGGTGCGGCGTGGCCATCCGCTGGTCAAGCGCCGCGCACTGACGCTGGAAACTTATCTGCAACTGGAACACATCCAGACCAGCTCGCGCCGCCGTGGTCCCGGCCTGGAAGATGTGGAACTGAGCAGGCAAGGCCTGCAGCGCCGCATCCGCCTGCGCTGCCAGCACTACTTCGCCGCCTGCCGCGTGGTCAGCCAGACCGACCTGGCGCTGACCATGCCCGACCGTTTGGCACGCATCGTCAACCAGCAGTTCAACAACCAGATACTGCCGCTGCCGCTGGCCATGCCATCGCTGGACGTGTATTTGTACTGGCACGCGAACGTCGACAACGACCCGGCCAACACCTGGCTACGCAGCCAGATCGCCGCCGCCATGCAGGCCGCCGGCTAACTAATCCAAGTGATACCATGCGATGTCTCAATCTGCGACAAGGGCCAAGATGAATGCCAAGGAATTACAGGACCTGGAAAACGCGGTCAAACTGCTGACCGCGACGCCCGTCCTGATCCGCATGAGTAATGCGGTCGGTTCGACCATCGAAGCGGGCATGAAAAAGCTGCCGGCCAAGGTACGCGACGGTATCCAGGATGCCACCCACAAAGGCCTGACCAAAGCCATCGAATGGGCGGGCAAATCACTGGACGGCAAAGTGCAGGATGCCAGCACCAAGCGCCATATGCTGGCTGCCGCCACCACCGGCGCCATCGGCGGTTTTTTCGGCTTCGCCGGCCTCGCGATTGAAATCCCCGCCACCACCATGCTGATGATGCGCTCCATACTCGACATCGCGCGCAGCGAAGGCCACGACATTACCGATCCGGCCATCCAGCTCGAATGCCTGAGCGTCTTCAGCCACGGCAGCAGTAGCACCCAGTCCGACGACGCCACCGACACCAGCTACTACACGGCCCGCGTCGCGCTCGCGGAGACGATGGCGGAAACTGCCAAAGCACTGAGCAAACTCGCCGCTGAAAAAGCTGCGAAAGGCATATCGCAAGGTGTGTCCGCCTCCACCGCCGGCAAATGGATGGCGCGTTTCATCGACGCCGTGGCAACCCGCTTCGGCATCGTCATCACCGAAAAAGCCGCGCTACAAGCCGCGCCGCTGCTGGGCGCACTGACCGGCGCTACCATCAACAGCCTGTTCATGGACTTCTACCAGGATGTAGCACGCGGCCACTTCACCGTCCTGCGCCTGGAAAAGCTCTACGGCCAGGAAACCGTAAAAACCCGATTCGAAGCCCTTGCTCCCTGACGCAGGGGCAGTTCCGGCAATCCGCCATGTGGTGGTTTGCCGGAACTGACTACGACATTGTTGGCATCAGCATGATGGCTTCTCGCCAGCGGCCAGCGTGCGCACAGCTTTGGCGATGTCGGCGCCGATGCGGGTGACGGCGCGCCGGTGGCCGGCAACCAGTTCGTCGTAGCCGGCGCCGACGCTTTCCTGCGCCACGCTGCGACAGGTCAGCACCTGCGCATTGCCGGCCAGGCGCACGCTCCACACCGCGTCAATCAGCGCGTACTGGCCCGGCGCCGATTCGAAGCGCTGCACGTTGGTGCTGATGCGGTACACCGGCGCCTTGTCCGGCACCGGATTGCGGAATACGTCGATCGTCCCCAGTTCGCCGGTGATCGTCAGCGACAGCGCCTGTCCAATTTCCGCCGCCGGCGGCGCCGACCAGCGCTCCTGTTCCAGCACGTCGATGCGGCTGGCGCCGGTCGTCACCACCAGCTGATTGCGCGCCACCTGCTTCGGCACCGTCACCGCCGGCAGCTCGATGTAATAGGCCGGCGCAGCCAGCGTGGTCCGCGCCGCACCATCCGCCGGCACCGGTTTGCCAACACCGAGGCCATTGCTCAGACTATAGAATCGCTCCTGCGGCACGCTGCCGCAGGCCGTCAGCATCAGTGCCGCTGCCAGCAGCGTTGCGCACGTGGCGCTAGAACCGTCACGCATCATTTCTGCTCTCCTTTTTTCTCCGGCTTACCGCGTATCAGCGACTCCGGATGCCGCTCCAGATAATCCGACAGGGCGTTCAACGACTCCATGGTTTCCGTCACCTGCCGCAAGGCCTCGCGCAAATCCGACTGCATCGGCGAATCCTTTTGCAGCAGCAGGTCCGCTTCGCTGAAGGTTTTGCGCGCGGCGGCCAGCGTGTCCTTCAGTTCCGGCACCACTTGCGCGTCCAGGCGCTTCATCAGCACGTCGGCGCTCTTCAGTGTATCGCGCAGGTTCTTGCCGATCTCCTCGAACGGCACCTTATCCAGCTTGCGCGCGATGCTGGACAGCTGCGTCTGCAACTCATCCAGGCTGTTAGGCACGGTCGGCAGCTCCACCACCTCCGCCGTGGCGTCGATCTTCACCGGCGCCGCATTCGGGAAGAAGTCCAGCGCCACATACAACTGGCCAGTCAGCAGGTTCCCGGTGCGCAGCTGGCCGCGCAGGCCGCGCGCCACCAGGCGCTCCAGCACCAATGCACCGTTGCGCTCCTGGTCATCCTGCACGCTCTTGGCAAAGCTGCGGCCCAGGCGCGCCGGGTACATATCCACCGTCACCGGCATGCGGAAGTTCTTCTTCACAGGATCGAACTCCACGCCGACCGAGCGCACCTCGCCCAGCACGATGCCACGGAAGTCCACCGCTGCGCCGGCCGACAAGCCGCGCAGCGACTGGTCGAAATACAGCACCGTGGTCACCGCCATGCCATCCGGCTCGCGCATCGCGCTGGCCTGGTCTGCCGCCAGCGCGAACTCGCTGCCGCCCGGCGCCACCGCCGACGGCTTCTGTCCGCTCACCGACTCGAACGAAATGCCACCCACCAGCACTGCCGCCAGCGACTGGGTATTCACCTTGAAACCGCTGGAATCCAGGCGTACGTCAACGCCGCTGGCATGCCACCAGCGCGTGTTCTTGCCCACATACTGATCGTAAGGCGCGGCGATGAACACCGACATTTTCACACCCCGGCCCTTCTCCTCCAGATCGAAACCGGTCACCTGCCCCACCTGGATGCGGCGATAGAAAATCGGCGCGCCGACATCGATGGAGCCCAGCGATTCGCTATGCAGCAAATAGGATGTGCCCTTCTCGTCGCGCGTCACCTGCGGCGGCTTTTCCAGCCCGGTGAATTCATTGGTGGTTTCCTCCGACTTGCCGGCATCCACGCCGATGTATGAGCCGGACAGCAAAGTGTTCAACCCCGACACGCCACTCGCGCCGATGCGCGGCCGCACCACCCAGAAGCGCGTATCCTGCGCCGTGAAGCGCTTGGCCTCCTTGCTCATGTCGATCGTCACCAGCACCTTGGACAAGTCACGCGCCAGCGAGATCGACTTCACCAGGCCGATATCCACGTCCTTGTACTTCACCTTGGTCTTGCCCGGCTCCAGTCCATCCGCGCTGCGGAAGCTGACGGTTACGGTTGGCCCCTGGTCCAGCAGCGTCTTGGTCACCAGCGTCAGGCCGATGAGCGCCGCCAGCAAGGGAATCAGCCACACCAGCGATGGCAGCCAGCGGTTGGCCTTCTCCACTTCCGGCTCGTTCAACGGCGGATTGCCGTTCTCATTCTCAGGCATGCTTCTCTCCATGTGTATCGACAGGGTCCCAGATCAGGCGGGGATCGAACTGCATCGACGCGATCATGGTCAGCACCACCACCGCGCAAAACGCCAGCGCGCCGGGACCGGCCGTGATCACCGCCAACGACTGGAACCGCACCAGCGCCACCGTCAGCGTAATGACAAAAATATCCAGCATCGACCAGCGGCCGACAAACTCTACGATGCGATACAACACCGTGCGTTGCAAGGGCTGCCAGCGCGAGCGCCGCTGCGCCGTCCAGGCCAGCAGTCCCAGCGCGACCAGCTTCAGCACCGGCACCACGATGCTGGCGATGAAAATGATGACCGCCAGCGCCGGCGAGCCGCTGGTCCAGAAATAGACCACGCCACTGATGATGGTGTCGTCCTCCTTGCCGAACAGCGAATGCGTATACATCACCGGCAGCAGGTTGGCCGGAATATAGAGGATGGTGGCCGCCAGCAGGAAAGCCCAGGTGCGTCCGACGCTGTCCGGACGGCGCCGGTGCAGGCGCGCGCCGCAGCGCGCACAATACTGGTGCCGCACAGTGTACTTCAACGACTCCACCAGCCCGCAAGCATGACAGGCCAGCAGCGGCGCACCCTTCACCAGCGCTGCATACTTGAAGGTCTTCTGCGCCACGCGACGCGGTCCCGGCAGGTGCTCGCTGATATTCCATAGCGTCTTCGGATCGAACGACACCACAATGGCCAGCATCATGGTCAGCGCGCCGAAGGCAAACAGTCCGGGATGCACCACCACTTCGGCCAGGCTGGTCATCTTGACGATGGTGATCAGGATGCCAATCATCAGCACCTCGGTCATGCCCCAGCGCCGTGCCATGCCAACCGCGCGCAGCAGATGATCGAAGCCCGCCGGACGGCGGCCGGAGCGCAGCGACATGGTCACATACAGCAAGGAAGCCAGTTCCACCGCCGGCAACAGCATCGTGAATAAAAACACCACCACCGCCACCAGCTGCATCTGTTCCATCCACAGAACGCGGATCGCGCCAAGCAGCGTGGCGCTGGTGTTATAGCCCCCCACCTCCAGCTCCACGATGGGGAAGAACTGCGCAATCAAAAACGTGAACACCGCCGCCATCGTGATCGCCGCCATGCGGCTGGCGTCCGAGTGCACGCCGCGATACAGCACCGAACGGCAACGCACGCAGCGCGCCTTCTCGCGCGGGCGTAGCGGGTGGTGCTGGTGCAGCACGCCGCAATCGTGGCAACTGATCAAATCGTATCGATGCACAGGCTGGCCGTTCAGTCAATAATATCCCTATCATACGATAAAGCCGTATCGGCTATGATAGAGCACTAACTCAAACAAAAACGGAGACAGCCGATGCCCCGCTGTTGGCCCGCGATGCTCACCGCCGCCTTCACCAGCCTTCCCGCCGCAGCGCAGGGCCCGGACACGCTCATCTTCGGCACTACCCATGAAAGCGACTCGGTGGTGTACCAGTACGCCACTGCCTACCTGCACAAGCTATGCGCGGAAATCCGCCAGCGCTGCCAGCTGCAAAGCCTGCCGGGCCGGCGCGCCGAAGCAATGCTGGCCGATGGCAGCATCGCCGGCGAAATGGGGCGGGTCAAGGACTATGGCCGCAAGCATCCAGACTACCTGCGTATCGACGAGCCGTTTGTGCAGACACGCACTTTCGTCTTCACGCCGGCGAACAAGCCGGCCATCGACAGCTGGCCGGAACTGACGCAACAAGCCCGCACCGTCAGCTACAAGCGCGGCATCCACACCTATCAAACCAGGTTGGAAATGCTGCGGCCGCAGGTGACGCCGCATGATGTGCAAACCGTGCCGGCCTGCCTGCAAATGGTGATCGCGGGGCGCGACCAGGCCTGCGTTTATGATGACGGCAGCTTGAGCGCCGCCTCGCGCGCCATGCTGTCGCTGGGGCGCATCGGCAAGCAACTGGAAGAACTCGATCTGTATATCTATCTTGGCCGCGACCAGCGCGCGCTGGCGGGCAGCATCAATGCAGCCGCCGGCCGCCTGCACGCCCAGGGCCTGAACGCCGAGCTACGGCGGAAGTATTTTATTTCGCCTTGACGCTGGAAGACAGTTCCTGGAAGTCGTCGCTCTTGACCAGGGCCTGCCAGGTGGCCATCAGCTTCGCCGGCGGCGTAATCAGCTTGCGCTCCCCCAGGTCCAGCCAGCCGCCGGTGCTGTTGACGCGCGCCGCCAGCTTGCCATCCGGGCGAATGATGTCCGAGCGCAGTATCCAGCGGCTGCCATCTTCCGCCAGACCGGCCAGCGACAGCGTCACGGTGATTTCCTCCAGCAGCAGCACTTCCTTGACGTAGGCGATTTCGTCCTTCATCACCACCGGGCCGATTTTTAGCCGCATGAATTCACTCATGGGGAAGCCGTGCTCCGACAGGAACAGCATGCGTACATCGCCGGCTTTATCGAGAAATGCGGTATTGCGCATATGGCTGTTGAAGTCCATGTCACCCCAGCCAGCCATCAGTTTTTTAGCAAACATCTCACTCCCCAAGGAAATCGAATAAGGTGCATGCTACCACCTTCGTCGCCTTGCGCAGATCTTCGAGATTAAGACGTTCATCGGCCTTCTTTGCGTTCGATTCCGGCACCGTGCGCGGGCCGGCGCCGTACAGCACCGCAGGAATGCCATGCTCGCCGTACAGGCGCGCGTCCGCATACAGCGGCGTGCCCTGCGCCGGGATCTTCTCGCCGATGATGGTTTCGGCGTTCTGCTGGATGCTGGCCACCAGCTTGTCCGTGCCGGGACGCTCGCGCAGCGCGTGCGACAGCAGCAGGCGCTTGATCTCCAGCGTGATGCCCGGAACGCCCTGCACCGCATTCTCGATCAGCGCCCGCACCTGTGCTTCCACCTCGGCCGGATCTTCTTCCGGAATCATGCGGCGGTCCATCTTCAGCACCACTTTTCCGGGCACTACGTTGGTATTGGTGCCGCCGTCGATACGGCCTACCAGCATGGTCGGCGAGTCGATGCCGGCGATCTTTGACTTGATCTTCTTCAGTTCCGGCAGCTGGCCATAGATGGCGTTGAGGATGCGTGTGGCCGCCTGCAGTGCATCGTGGCCGGTTTCCGGCATCGCGCCGTGCCCCGACTTGCCGTGTACCGTGATCTCCAGTTGCAAACAGGCGTTGTGTGCGGTGACGATGTTGTAGCTGAAGCCCGCCGCGATCACGTAATCCGGCTTGGTCAGTTTCTGTTCCAGCAGCCAGCCCGGTCCCAGCAGGCCGCCAAACTCCTCGTCGTAAGTGAAGTGCAGTTCCAGCCCGCCCTTCAGCGGCACGCCCAGCGCTTCCAGCGCGCGCACCGCAAAGATGTAGGTCGCGAAGTCGCACTTCGACACTGCCGCCGCCCGGCCATAGATGTAGCCGTTATCCACCACGCCGCCGTATGGCGGATAAGTCCAGTTGTCACCCGGCGGCACGACATCGCCGTGCGCATTCAGCGCCACCGTGGGGCCACCCGCCGCATAGGGGCGGCGCACGATCAGGTTGGTGATGCTCTGCATGCCGTAGTCGTGCACGGCCTGCTCGGGCACTGCATGCTTCTCGGCGCTCCAGCCGTAGGCCGTCACCAGATCCGCCACCAGGTCCGCGTGCGGCGCGTTATTGCCCGGAGGTGTATCGGTTGGCACGCGCAGCAGTTGCTGTAGCACGCCGACTTCCTCGTCAAAGTGCGCGTCGATCCATTCAGCCAGTTTTTGCTTGCTCATTGCTTGTTCCTTCATTTGGCGCCGGCCTCGTACCAGGCGGCGATCTGCGCCCGTTCGGCGTCGGTCATATTGGTCAGGTTAGCCAGCGGCATGGCCTTGGTCTGCACCACCTGCTTGTAGATTTTCTCTGCATTCTGATGGATTTCGGCGGCGGTGTCGAAGGCCACACCCAGCGGGGCCGCAGCAAAGCCGGGCTGCGTTGGATGCGCAGCATGGCAGGACAGGCAGCGCGCATCGACCACCGCTTTGACGCTGGCGAACTCCGGCGCCGCCACCGTCGCAGAAACCGGCCTGGCGGGCGCTATCGCCACCGCCACGCCAGCCAGCAACGCCACGCCGATGGCCGGGTAGCGCCATTCC
>Ga0308157_10007284_pt1 | contig 12909 bp, 7 predicted proteins | sample PhyBR1_FD_201035 | JGI IMG/M metagenome (GOLD analysis project Ga0308157, IMG submission 201035) | Phyllosphere microbial communities from UC Gill Tract Community Farm, Albany, California, United States - DLSLB.R1 | ecosystem: Host-associated > Plants > Phyllosphere > Unclassified | place: USA...
TTCGGCACTAAAAATTGGAAAATACTGTTTATTGACATTGTTTTATTTTTGATAGTGCAAAATTACCTTCAATAACACGTTTCAGTGTTAAGCCATTGTTAACAAATCGTTTTCAATTTGAAAACTCTCAAGGAATAACACCGTGTTTTCTATGTCATTATGTAAGATCCTGTCTTCTTTTACCAAAGGCACAACTTCTCTGTAACTATTTAAGAACATTTCGATAAAATCACTTGATTTTAGAGGCTCTCTGTACGCAATGGCCTGTGACGCATTTAATAATTCAATTGCCAAAATGCGCTCTAAATTATCTAAAACACGTAAGGCTTTTGTAGCTCCGTTGGCTCCCATGCTTACGTGATCTTCCTGACCGTTGCTTGAAACAATACTGTCAATACTTGCTGGAGTTGCCAATTGTTTGTTCTGACTGGCAATACTTGCAGCCGTATATTGCGGAATCATGAAACCTGAATTTAATCCTGGATTATCAACCAAAAATGCTGGAAGATTACGTAATCCTGAAATTAACTGATAGGTTCTTCTTTCTGAAATACTTCCTAATTCGGCCAAAGCAATTGCCATAAAGTCTAAAGCTAAAGCTAAAGGCTGTCCATGGAAATTTCCGCCAGAAATAATCTGATCGGCTTCTATAAATATATTTGGATTATCGGTAACTGAGTTGATTTCTGTTTTGAATACTTTGCGAACATAATCGATCGCATCTTTTGAAGCTCCGTGAACCTGTGGCATACAACGGAAAGAATACGGATCTTGAACGTGTTTCTTCTCTTGAGTAATGATTTCGCTTCCGTCCAAAAATTCTGTAATTCTTTGTGCCGTTACGATTTGTCCTTTGTGCGGACGTATATAATGTATCAATTCGTTGAATGGTTCAATTCTTCCATCAAAACCTTCCAAAGAAATGGTTCCGATTAAATCTGCCAAATACGAATATTTATACGCTTTAATTAAAATATGAGCTCCGTAAGCACTCATAAACTGCGTTCCGTTCAGTAAAGCCAAACCTTCTTTGGATTGAAGTACAATCGGTTCCCAGTTGAAATGCTTTAAAACCTCAGCAGAAGCCACTTTTTTTCCTTCAAACAATACAATTCCTTCTCCAATTAAAGGCAAAGACAAATGTGCCAGCGGCGCTAAATCTCCTGAAGCCCCAAGTGAACCTTGCGTATAAATAATAGGCAGAATATCATTATTGTAAAAGTCAACCAGACGTTGCAATGTGATTAACTGAATTCCAGAATGTCCGTAGCTTAAAGATTGGATTTTAAGCAAAAGCATCATTTTCACGATTTCCGTAGGAACTTCCTCTCCTGTTCCGCAGGCGTGCGACTTTACTAAATTCTCTTGAAGCTTAGATAAGTTTTCATTTGAGATTTTTACACTATATAAAGATCCAAAACCTGTATTGATTCCGTAAATTGGCGCCGTATGCGATGCCATTTTTTTATCTAAATAATCACGGCATTTCTGAACATTTACTTTAGCTTCTTCAGATAATTCAAGTATTTTATTTTGGCTTAAAATTTCTTGTAACGTTTCTAAAGTGATGGTTTCTGAACTTATATAATGGATCTCTCTCATGATGATTTTAAATTTTAAACGCCAAAATTCAACAAATCAATATTAAAAAGCAACATTTTATCACAATAATTAAAATTTCTATAAGAACTCTTAACATACATTTAATTGCTTTTCAAATCAAAATATCCAGCTATATCCCGTTTTTAAGTTCTTTTTGGGCTAAACATCAATCTCTTGCGCGGGTTAAATCTTAAAAAAACGCTGTCCTAAATATATTAAAACATCAATTTAACATCTGCAATTTTAACAAATACTCAATATTGATTTATAGAGATTTGAATTATTAAAATATTCGTAAAAAAGCCTTTTAAGTTTTTAACTCTTATAAAAAGCTGTACTTTTGAAAAATCAAAAATGAAAAGTAACAGCATAAAATATCAATCTACAATTATTACAGCTCAAACGAGAGTTGCAATTGCTGCTACCATTATTTCTACTACAACAACTACTACCCCTTAGGGGTATACATTTTTACATATCATCCTAGGTTACCTATACTTTTTTCTTGAAAGAAGAGAGTTATTGGATACATAAAAAACATTTACAAAGAAAAAAAATAGTTGCAGTTTTCAGTTTCAGTTCGCAGTTGATAACCTTTGAACATTTGTTACTCAAAATCTTTGCACCTTATTAAAAAATATCAAACAAAATGAAAGTATTAAAATTTGGCGGAACTTCGGTTGCCAATGCTCAAAATATAAAACTCGTTCTCGAAATTGTTAACCAAAAAGCAAAGCAAGACCAATTGGTTGTTGTGGTTTCTGCGTTAAGCAAAGTGACAGATTTACTGCAATTGGCAGCGGCAAAAGCAGCTGCAAACGACGAAAGCTTTAGAGAAGTGGTTGCCGAAATAGAGAAAAAACACCTTGATACATTAAAAGAACTTATTCCAGTAAGCGAGCAAAGCAGTTTGTTAAGTCATGTAAAAAGAATCATTAACCATTTAGAAACTTTACTAGACGGATGTTTCTTATTAGGTGAACTATCTCCAAGAACTGCCGATACCATTTTGAGTTTTGGAGAATTGCTTTCTTCCTTTATCATTGCTCAGGCATTTCAGCAAACTGAAAAAGATGCGGTTTACAAAGACAGCCGTGAATTGATTAAAACAGATAGTAACTTCGGAAAAGCTGTAGTAAACTTTGAAGTTTCGAATCAGTTAATTCAGGAATATTTCGCTTCGAATAAATCAAAAATAAATATTCTTCCAGGATTTATTGCGCAAACTTTAGACGGAATCACTTCGACTTTAGGACGTGGCGGATCTGATTATACTGCAGCCATTATCGCTGGTGCAATCGATGCTGAACAACTGGAAATCTGGACTGATGTAAACGGAATGTTTACTGCAAATCCAAAAATTGTAAAACAAGCACAGCCAATTGCAAACATTTCGTATCAGGAAGCGATGGAATTATCGCATTTTGGTGCAAAAGTGTTGTATCCGCCAACCATTCAGCCTGTTTTAAGAAAAAACATTCCAATTTTAATCAAAAATACTTTTGAGCCAGAAGCTGAGGGAACTTTAATTTCTAGTCATGTTCAATCTAAAGATACTGTCGTTAAAGGAATCAGCCATATCGATCATATTTCCCTTTTAACTCTAGAAGGTCCAGGAATGATTGGAGTTGCAGGTTCATCAAGACGTTTGTTTGAAGTATTGTCTCAAGAAAAAATCAACGTAATTTTTATTACTCAAGCTTCTTCTGAGCATTCAATTTGTATTGGAATCTTGAATTCGGATGCTGATAATGCTGAAATTGCGATTAACAGAGCTTTTGAAATCGAAATTTCGCAAAACAAAATCGACCCTTGTTATGTAGAAAAAGATCTTTGCATTATCGCTTTGGTGGGTGAAAACATGAAAAATCACCAAGGTTTAAGCGGAAGAATGTTTAGCACTCTAGGAAAAAACAACGTAAACATTCGTGCCATTGCGCAAGGTGCTTCAGAGAGAAACATCTCGACTGTAATTAACGAAAGAGACGTTAAAAAAGCATTGAATACTTTACACGAGAATTTCTTTGAAGAAAACACAAAACAGCTGAACCTATTTGTAATGGGAGTTGGAAATGTGGGAGAAAAATTCATCGAACAGATCCACAATCAAAGAAAGTTCTTAAAAGATAATTTAAAGATTAATGTTCGCGTAATTGCTTTATCAAACTCAAGAAAAATGGTATTTGATGAAGACGGAATTTCATTAAAAAATTGGGATGCCGCTTTAAGCGAAGGTGAACCAGCGAGTATTGAAGAATTCATTAAAAAAGCCAAAGAATTGAATTTACGTAACAGTATTTTTGTAGATATTACTGCAAATGCAACGGTTTCTGAAGCTTACGAAAAGTTCTTAAAAGAAAGTATTGCAGTTGTAACTTGCAATAAAATTGCTTGTTCTTCTGCTTACGACAATTATAAAAAATTAAAAAGCTTATCTCGCCAATACAATGCTCCTTTCTTGTTTGAAACGAATGTTGGTGCGGGATTGCCAATTATTGATACAGTAAAAAATCTAATTGCATCTGGAGATAAAGTGCATAAAATTCAAGCGGTTTTATCTGGAAGTTTGAACTTTATTTTCAACAATTTTGACGAAAATAATTCTTTCCACGATGTGGTAAAAGAAGCGGGAGTTCAAGGTTTCACAGAACCAGATCCAAAAATTGACTTAAGCGGAATCGACGTAGCTCGTAAAATCCTGATTCTTATTCGCGAAAGCGGTTACGAAATGGATATTGACGCCATTGCAAACGAATCGTTCCTGCCAGCAGAGTGTTTAGCAACAACAAACAACGAAGACTTTTTCGCATCGTTAATCAAACACGCTGCTCATTTTGAAGGTATTTATAAAGAAGCTTTAGCCAAAGATTCAAGATTGAAATACGTTGCGCAATTCGAAAACGGAAAAGCAAGCGTAGGTCTGCAATTCATTCCAAAAGATCATCCTTTCTACAACCTAGAAGGAAAAGATAATATCGTATTGTTCTACACAGATCGTTACGTAGATCAGCCTTTATTGATCAAAGGAGCCGGTGCAGGAGCAGCAGTAACAGCTTCGGGAATTTTTGCAGATGTAATTAGAATAGGGAATATTTAAAGGTGCTAAGGTTCTAAGATGCTAAGGTTCTGAGTTTTTTTCAAAACTAATCTTAGCCTCTTAGAATCTCGAAACCTTAGAAACTAAAAAATAAAAAGTTGCTATAGAAACCTTAGAATCTTAGCATCTTAGAACCTCAGAACCTTAGAAATGGAAATTAAACTTTTTTGCCCAGCAACTATTGCCAACCTCTCATGCGGATTTGACGTACTCGGACTTTGCTTAGACAATGCGGGCGATGAAATGATTGTTCGAAAAGTCGATCAAAAAGGAGTTCGAATCACTAAAATTGTCGGTGCCGATTTGCCTTTAGAAACCGAGAAAAACGTTTCTGGAGTTGCGGCTTTGGCAATGCTTGAAACCTTAGACGAACTGGACTTCGGATTTGAAATCGAAATTTACAAACATATAAAAGCGGGAAGCGGAATCGGAAGCAGTGCTGCAAGTTCTGCTGGAGCGGTTTTCGGAATTAATGAATTATTAGGAAGACCATATTCTCGTAAAGATTTAGTTCAGTTTGCGATGCAAGGCGAGAAACTGGCCAGCGGAAACGCGCATGCCGACAACGTTGCTCCTGCCCTTTTAGGCGGATTTACTTTAGTAAGAAGTTATGCACCACTTGATATTATCAGAATTGATAGTCCAGAGGAATTGTACGCAACAGTGGTTCATCCGCAAATTGAATTGAAAACATCTGACGCTCGTTCGGTTTTAAAACAAAATGTTTCCCTAAAAAACGCCATTATGCAATGGGGAAATGTGGGCGGATTAGTTGCAGGTCTTTACACTAAAGATTACGAATTAATCGGGCGTTCGCTTCATGACGAAATTGTTGAGCCTTTAAGAAGTGTTTTAATTCCAGGTTTTGATCAAATTAAACAAACGGCTTACGAAAACGGCGCTTTAGGTTCTGGAATTTCAGGTTCTGGCCCGTCAATTTTCGCTTTAAGCAGAGGAAAAGAAACCGCCGAAAAAATCGCAAAAGCCATGAGCGAAGTTTACGAAAAAATGAATTTACCGTATGAAATTCACGTTTCGAAGATAAACCCTGATGGTGTAAGAATTTTGTAGAAGAGTATTAAGAATTAAGTACGAAGAATTAAGTACGAAGAATTAAGTATTAAGATTTATACGAGACGTCTGTCAGGCTGAGCCCTTCGTTCCTCAGGATAAACTCCGTCGAAGCCCACGCAAAGTATGGCACACAAATAAAAACACAACGTTTGTCAGGCTGAGCGAAGTCGAAGCCCACGCAAAGTATAGACACAATACATAACCTTGCAGTTTGTCATAACCGCACAGTTTGTCATCCTGAGGAACGAAGGATCACACGAGAAGCTCGACAAAGATTGGATTAACGTTGCGGAGTTACTTACGAAGATTTCTCCTAACGTCGAAATGACAAAAATGCTTAAAAACAACTATTGAAATAAAAAAACAATTTAAATAACCACAAAGCTTTGCGAACTCTGCGTTTTCAAAAGAAACCAATTCCTTGCGCTCTTTGCGGTTAAAAACACAAACCATTGGATTTTGGAATTTTAGCATTGGTATTTACTCTCCAAAAAATCTAAAATCTAAAATCTAAAATCTAAAATTTAAAATTTAGAAATGAAATACTACAGTTTAAACCATAATGCCCCAAAAGTTTCTTTTCAAGAAGCTGTTATACAAGGATTAGCAACTGACAAAGGATTATATTTCCCAGAAAGCATCACACCGCTTGATCCTTCTTTTTTTGATAAAATCGAAAGTTTAAGCCACGAAGAAATCGCTTTTGAAGCGATCAAACAATTCGTTGGTGACGAAATACCTGCAGAAAAACTAAAAGAAATCATTGCCGAAACTTTAGTTTTTGATTTTCCGGTTGTGAAAGTCGAAAATGGAATCTATTCGTTAGAATTATTTCACGGACCTACAATGGCATTTAAAGACGTTGGAGCGCGTTTTATGTCGCGTTGTTTGGGCTATTTCAATAAAGACAAAAAAGACGCTAAAAACACCGTTTTAGTAGCGACTTCTGGAGATACGGGCGGAGCTGTTGCCAGCGGATTTCTTGGCGTTGACGGCGTTGATGTTGTTATTTTATATCCATCAGGAAAAGTGAGCGATATTCAGGAAAAACAATTGACTACTTTAGGACAAAATATTAAAGCACTTGAAGTTGACGGTGTTTTTGACGATTGTCAGGATATGGTAAAAAAAGCGTTTTTAGATGAAACTTTAGCGCATAAAAACCTGACTTCGGCAAACTCTATTAATATTGCGCGCTGGTTACCGCAAATGTTTTATTTCTTCTTTGCTTACAAAGCCTTGAAAAGCCAAAACAAACCTTTAGTTTTCTCTTGCCCAAGCGGAAACTTCGGGAATATCTGCGCCGGAATTATGGCAAAGAAATTAGGTTTACCAATTGAGCATTTTGTTGCGTCTACAAATGTAAACGACACAGTACCAAGATTCTTAGAAAACGGAAAATACGACCCGAAACCTTCTAAAGCGACAATCTCTAACGCCATGGACGTTGGAAACCCAAGTAACTTTATTAGAATTCAGGAATTATACAACAACGATTTAAAAGCTTTCGAAAAAGACTTTTCTTCTTATAGTTATACTGATGAAGAAACTTTGGTTGCTCTAAAAAACATTTATAACACAGACGGTTATATTGCAGAACCGCATGGCGCTGTTGGTTATTTAGGTTTGAAAAAAGAATTGGAAAAACACCGTAATGCTATTGGTATTTTCTTAGAAACGGCGCATCCTATTAAATTCTTAGATGTAGTTGAACCTGCTTTGGGAATTACACTTCCTATTCCTGCTCAAATTGAGAGTGTTATTAATGAGGAGAAAGTTAGTGTGAAGATTGGGACTTATGAGGAGTTGAAGAGTTTTTTAAATTAGAAAACACATACAAAGATGATTAAAGCGAGTAAAAAAATTACTAGCTTTTTTATTGTATTAAAATTAATTATTTTGAATTAATAAATAAAGATATGAAGTACGGAAATCCGTAAAAATTGGCAAGAAAAAATACATATATTTGAAAAATTAGAAAACGAAATAAAGTTTTACTTATCTACCATATTTTAGGTGTATATGCGAAGGTTTGTTTCGTCTATAAACAAGTTGTAGGCAATTTTAATATCAGAATTTAATGAGACATTTAATTTTATCATTCTTCTTTCTTATAATTTTAGCTTGTAATAAAAAGGTTGAAACTAAAAAAAGCAACACAAATGATTCTATCGTTGTTCATAACGAAGACGAAATGTATAAAGCACAAAATGGGAAGATCAAAGTAATTGATACTACTTGTATTAATGAACAAAAACGTGCTCTTAATGATATTAAAAACGGCAAAACTGTATATTATTTCTTTAATGGAATGACTGAAATGTATCGTAGTAATAAAGAAATGGGACAGATATTATCAAAATATAAAATAGAGATAGATTCAGCAATGACTAGTTGTATAGCCCCACCCAAAGGATTTACAAGAAATTGTTACATTTCTGTAATGAGAGATGAAATTGAAAAGAGACATGGGAAAAAATTTATTGATTCTATTAGAGTTTTAGCCGAGAAACTGTATGCCGAAAATCATCCAAATGTCATTTTTGATTTTGAAGAATGTGACACAATTTCGAGGTATCCCGGCACGAAAAACTATAGAGACTTCTTCCATAAACCTGACATGGATTTTTCAAAAGTATTCAAGTATCCTATAGGTTATAAATACAAAACAGGTAAATATTTTTCAAGTACTGACGTAAGCTTTGTTTTGATGAAAAATAGTGAAATTAAAAACATTCAAACCGATGTCACTTTTCAAAATCCTGAAAACTTAAAATTTGAAAATTATTTCAGAATAAAAGCTGAAGAATTTGTAAAAAACATAAAATGGATTCCTGCAACAAAAAAAGGAATTAAGGTAAATAGTAAAGTGAATTTTATCTACTTCCATAAATAAAAACTGCCTACAACAGGCATTTGGCGAGATTGCGAATTTTTTAGTAAGTTCACGTTTACTTTTTGCAAGGAATTTTATCTTTAACAGAAAATAATCAGTTCAAAAGTTCCCAACCTTGATAGCGCGGATTTGCAATCCGTGCCCGCAACAGTGAGACAAAAAACAAATCATTAAACGAAAATTACACAGATTAATATTTTACAAAGAGAACTAGCCAATCTTTGTGGGCACGGATTGCAAATCCGCGCTATCGAGGTTTATTTAGGTTTGAAAAAAGAATTGGAGAAACATAACAATGTAATTGGTATTTTCTTAGAAACAGCGCATCCTATTAAATTTTTAGATGTTGTTGAACGGGCGCTAGGAATTACGCTTCCGATTCCTGCTCAAATTGAGAGTGTTATTAATGAGGAGAAAGTGAGTGTGAAGATTGGGACTTATGAAGAGTTGAAGAGTTTCTTGGGGTAAATTATTGTCATTAAAATTATTTAAAAGCCATGAATTTGATTTTGAATTCGTGGCTTTTAAATTTAAATAGAATTAGTTTTTTTGTAAGTTAAATTTGGTATGTTTACATAAAAATCATATTTATGAATACGATTAACTTTAGAAAAACTCTAATTGAATTAGCATTAGAAGAAAATGATGACAGCAAAATTGCTAAAATAATAGCAATTTATTACGCTAATCTTAATACACAAAACAGAGAAGGGCTATTTGAAAGTTTATTAAGTTTTTATCGAATTTCAGAAGATCAAATATTTGATTTCAAAGAATTATCCGCCGAACTTGAATTAAACAGAAATATAATTAATACTTCAAAATATACGGGAAAGGATTTTCGCATTAAGCAGATTGAGTTTTCGAATGTAAGAGGAATACCTTCCCTACATGAAAGCAATGACATTCCCTACGGTATAAATTTATCTAAAAATCATGATTCTGTTTACAATTCAATTGTATTAGCAAATAATGGCACCGGAAAATCCTCAATATTTTCAGCTTTAGAAATGATTTATGCAAATAGTATTGGGGAAAAAAATTTAAGAACACAAAATTATAAATCTTTAAAGGAATCTGATTATTTAGAATACTTAGAACGCTTTCCAGTTGGCGAGAAACCTATTTGTAACGTTGAAACAATTGAAGGTAACACATACTCTTTAGAGAATAGAATTTTTAATGATGATCTAATAACTGTTTTAAATCCAAAAAGTCACTTTATAACTGAATTTGATATTATCGAAAATGGTAGAAATACCTTTAGCTCAAATCCCCATCTTGACTATTCTTTTCATAATATTATCGCTAAAAATTTGGGTCTAGATGAATTTTTAAACTTTATAAATATTCTAGAACAAATACCGCACTATCGCAGAAGGAAAGAAAATTTGTTAAGAGATAATCTCCAGAAGGAAATTGTAAACAATAATTTACTTGTTGAAAAAAGAACAGAAGAAATTAAAGCAAAAACACTTGAGGTCGAAAGCTATAAAAAAGGTGAAACTAAAGATAAAAAAACTACCAATATCTCAGAAAATATAAAACAACTAAGAAACTTTTTAAATAAAAATATTGATATTACGTTTAACAAAAATTCATACGAATCTACAATATCTAATTATGAAAAAAGTTATCAAAGTTATTTATCAAAGAGTATAAATAATAATAAATCTCATGAAATAACTTTTTTAAATTCTGGGAAAGAGATATTTCATTCATTTGATGATTGTCCATTTTGCCAAAGTTCTAAGAAATCAAAAGAAGAAATTATTAATGAAGTTGAAAATAGGCTAAAAGAACTGGAAAATATTGATCTAATTGAAAAAGAAATTAGAGAAAACTTTAGATTACTATCAAATATTTTACTTACTACAGTAACAGATTTAAGAAAAGTATATGATATTATTGAAAAAGAAAGAACTGAATTTTCAAAATTTATAAATTTAGATCCATTAAATTCTAAAGCAAGTCAATTATACCTTTCACTTGCAACGCATATTAATGATGATAAACTAATTGACTTAATAAACGATTTTTCGAAAATTCAATTTCCAAGCGATGTCGACTTTAAAAGACTGTTTGATTTGATAAAGGATAATAGAAAATTATTTTCGGACTTTTTTGTTGTAAACTCCTACAATACTTATTCATTTTTAGATGAAAGAAAAGAAACTATAGAAAGTGAAATTAATAAATTATCTCTCAATAGTGAAGAACTTTCTGCAGAACAGAGAATATTCAATCTAGAAAACGAAATTAAAGAGCTTAACAACTCCATTCTTTTTCTTAAAAAGAGAAATGAAATTATAGAACCAGATTTAAAAAATGCCACTAAAACTGTTAGCTATTCTGACAGAATTAAATCAGAAATTCAAAATTATAATTTAAAATTCAATGATAGGAAAGACAAAATAGTCGCTGAAGCATTTGAACCAATGAAAATAATAATTGAACAAATTATAAACAATTTCATATCATCAGATGAGAATATTAAATTAGAAATAAAATTTGAAAATTATAAATACAAAATCGATGGGGAAGAATATGAAAGTAAGATTATAATTGCTAAAATTATAGATTTAAAAACTAAAAAAGAAATAACTCCTGATTTATATTTCAACACTTTTAGGTATAAATTATTTAGCTTAATGATTAGCTTAAGTATTGCATTAGCAACTAGAATTAAATACAGAATCAACTTGCCTCTTGTAATGGATGATTTGTTTTATGCAAGTGATTTCATAAACAAAATTTCATTTAATGAATTTTTCAAAGACTTAGTTAGACTATTTCATCACTATACTCCTGAAATGCCTTTACAATTTATACTATTCACTCATGATGATTTGATATTTAGTAGTGCACTAGAGGCACTTGAAGAATATTCAGATATTGGAGATGATTTAATTATTAATAAAACATTAATAACCAGAATGTTCAATGTAACAGATAGGGAAGAAATTCCAAGCAGATTTGATAGCGGTAAAAACTTCTGGAATTTACTATATCAATTACCTAAAAAAACTATATTAAACTAAACTTATGGGAGCTAACTCTACAGAAATAAAAAATTATAATAAAAAAATTTATTGCTTATTAATTTGTTTTACTGCCATATTTTCTTTGCTGTTTTGTATTCAGTGGTATACCCTATGTAGTAATTTAAAAGATTATAAAACTGAAAAAGAAAGTCAATTAGAAAATCTTAAGAATACAAAAACTAATCTATTTGATGTCAATAAATATGAAAAATCAAAAAAAGTAATTGTTCTGACCAAGGAGAATATTGAAGAAATAAATAGTAATCTTAATAAACTCGCCGAAGAAATTTACAGTGAAAAGAACAAAGCAGTAACGTTAATTGATAAAGATATTGATCGATTAAACCTTTATATGGCTATTGGAATAGGCTTTCTTGCTCTATTTGGAATTTTTGTTCCATTGGTAATTAATTTTTTAAGTTATGATGATCTAAAGGAGAACCAAAAAAATATCAATTCTGATTTAACGTCGATTAGTACTGAAGTCAAAAATTTAAAACTCATTACAGATGAATTACCAGAAAAAAAAGAAATTGCTGATGCAATTCAAAAATCAAACGAATTATTAGATAAAACAAAGGAAATTGATGATATAAAAACAAAAACAGATGATGTCCTTCCAAAGATTTCTACAATATCTTTACAAATAGCAATCAATAGACTTTTCAATGTTAGTAATGTAGCTATTCGTCAACTTATTAAGGGAGACAGCACTATGTATTTAAGCCTTTTTGAACAAATCAAAGATGAATTAACTAAATGTAAAGATGATGCTTTACATCAAATTGGAAGTCATAATTCTCTAAAACAAACATTGAAAGATTTTTCTGAGATGTTACAAGTTGAACAATTTAGATTTTCAACAATTCTTCAGAAAAGAAAACTAGATATTCAATTTTCTGAACTTTCCGATAACTTAGATAATCTTGGAAATTCAAATTCAGAAAATGAAAAAACTAATTATGAAACAACAATTAAAACTTTAAAAAGTATTACTGATATTTTAAAAGAATAAATACAATTTTTAAAGTAAATTCTAAATTGAACATAAAAAAAGAGACCTTTCATCAATGAACTGCCCCCAAAAAGTTAGACACTATTTGGGGGCATTTTTATGGAAAGAAAAGTCAAGTACAATTGTGAATTTAAACTTCGTTGTGTAGAAGAAGTTATGAAAAGGCATAACTCGGTTAAAG
>Ga0308157_10007285_pt1 | contig 12908 bp, 6 predicted proteins | sample PhyBR1_FD_201035 | JGI IMG/M metagenome (GOLD analysis project Ga0308157, IMG submission 201035) | Phyllosphere microbial communities from UC Gill Tract Community Farm, Albany, California, United States - DLSLB.R1 | ecosystem: Host-associated > Plants > Phyllosphere > Unclassified | place: USA...
TGGCTGGTAATTGCTATATATAATCAAAAAAATAAATAATAATGAAATATATCAAAATAGTTTTTTTTATATGCGCAATACATGCTCTTTTCTCATTGAAAATGAGCGCACAAGATAAAAAGGTAAGCATATCGGCCACTGTGCTTGACGGTAAAGGGAATTATGTACCAGGAGTCACAATAACGAGTGGTGCAATTCAACCTGCTACTACTAATGATTCAGGCGAATTTGATGTGACAGTTGATACTAATAGTCTTTTGACGATTGAGGCAACTGGGTATAAATCAAAAACGGTAAAGGCTACATCTGACTTGAAAAGCATTGTACTGGAACCTCGTGAAATGGTGCAAGTTGCTTTTAATACAGTGGAGAAAGCAGATATACTTGGTGGAGTTTCAAGTGTAAACATAGCTAAAAATTTAAAAAGTAATTACACTATCTATAGTTTAGATAATTTATCCAGTTACATTCCCGGTTATCATGGTAATATATGGGGTATGAACGGGAAACTGGTATTGGTAGATGGTGTTCCCCGTGATGAATTTAATGTTGTTCCATCTGAAATCGAGGATATTACCGTATTGAAGAGTGTTGCTTCATTAGCTTTATACGGAAGTCGTGCTGCAAAAGGGGTAGTTTCCATTACAACCAAAAGAGGGGCTCAACAAAAGAATCAATTTGATGTGCGTATCAATACAGGTATCGGCGATCCAAAACGTTATGCGGAATATTTAGATTCAGCCGAGTATTTGACTTTGTATAACGAAGCGCTTAGAAATGACAAGATCCCAGCTACTGATGCCGCTTATACATCGGACGCAGATTTGGCAAATTACGCATCTGGCAAGAATCCTTATCGTTATCCTAACGTAGACTTTTATTCTTCGGATAATTTAAAGAAATATGCGAAACGTTTTGAAATAGTAACCGAATATACAGGGGGTAATGATATAGCGCAATTTTATGTTAATGTTGGAAATTACAATACCACCACTTTACTTGATATCGGAAATGGAAAAAAAGAAGGAGAAAACCGTTTCAACATTCGAGGTAATCTTGATGTTAAACTAAATAGCATGATTACTAGTAAAATTAATACGAGTGTTACTTTTTATGATAATAATTCGGCACAGGGTAATTTTTGGAGCAGTGCAGCTACTTTTAAACCAAATCTAATCTCTCCCTTAATTCCAGTGAGTTATTTGTCTAAAGCTGATGCTACTTCCAAGGCTTATATTGCCAATAGTCCTTACATAATAGATGGTAACTTTCTAGGAGGGACTTCTGCAATACCAACAAATCCTTTTGCCGATATATATACAAAAGGAACAATCAAGGGAACTACACGTAAATATCAGTTTGATACTTCGTTAAATTTTAACTTGGCGAAAGTGTTGAAAGGATTGACTTTTGATACCCAGTTTGGGATTGATTACAATACATCCTACAGTCAAAATATTGATAATAACACCTATGCTGTTTACACACCCACTTGGGCTACCGATGCTGATGGCGATTACATCTCAAAGTTGACTAAAATTGGGACAGATCTCAATAACAACTCACGTTCTCTTGATAATGCTTATCAACGTCAGACAACGTTTTTCTCAGGAGCGTTCAAATACAAGTTTGACTACGACAAAGTTCATAATTTCTCTACCATTTTGCTAGCTCATGGTTATAGGCTGGCTGAATCTGAGGTGTATCATGCGATTGCTAATGCTAACTTGGGTTTTCAGTTCAATTATAATTATAAAAACAAATATTACGCGGATTTTACACAAAACATGGTTCACTCAGCCAGGTTTGCAGATAATCAACGCAATGCGTTTTCTCCAACAGTTTCTGTGGGATGGAGAATGAGCAATGAAAAATTCTTGTCTGAAGCTACTTTTCTTGACGATTTGAAATTGACTGCCAGTGCAGGTATCTTAAATACAGATTTGGACTATAATGAAAATGCGGGTTACAATTTATACAGGACTTCTTATAGCACTGATAATGGTTCGTATTTTTCATGGCAAGAAGGTCGTCAACTTAGGACTACGGATGTTCTTCGTGGGGATAATTATGATTTGGGATTTGAGCAAAGAAAAGAATTTAGTTTAGGTTTGGAGGCTTCTCTTTTCAAGAACATAATTCAAATAAGCGCTTCTTATTTTTATAACATATTGTCTGATATTCCTACCCAGAATGTGAACGCTTATCCTAACTTTTTATCAGTAACTAATCCGTCTACATCTTCCTTTATTCCATATACCAATTATCTGGCAGATCAAAGAGAAGGATTTGATTTAGGAATCTCTTTCAATAAGAGAATAAATAAAGTAGATCTAAATATAGGTTTTGTAGCGACTTATTATGATACCAAAGCCTATACTAGAAATGACGTTCTTTTTAAAGATGCTTATCAAAACCGTGAAGGAAAACCAGTCGATGCTCTTTTTGGATTAAAAAGTGAAGGGTTTTTCAGTGCAGCCGATATAGCTGCAATGGACAATAAGGCTCCAGGGGCTCATGCACCACAAGCATTTGGTTCCATAAAACCCGGATCCATAAAATATGCCGATGTTAATAATGATGGAATTGTTGATAATAACGATCAGGTTTATCTTGGCAAAGGAGGTTTTTCCGGATCACCATTAACGATGGGTCTTAATGTGACGGCTAAATGGAACAATTTTTCCTTGTTTGTGTTGGCTAATAGTACAAGTGGTTCTTATGCTTATAAAAACAGCTCTTACTATTGGGCATCAGGGATAAATGCTAAATATTCTGCGGCTATGCGTGATCGTTGGACAGAGGCAACAGCTAATACGGCTACATATCCAAGTTTGTCAACTGGTAATAATGGAGATAATAATTTCCGTAATTCTGATTTTTGGTTGTATAAAAATGATAAGATTAACTTGGCCAGAGTTCAGTTGTCGTATGATATTCCAAAGTCATTGATAGCAAAAACTTTTATGAGTAACCTTGGGTTTTATGCTAATGGGAGTGATTTGTTGCTAATTGCAAAAGAAAAAAACCATATGGAAACCAATATTGGAGGTTATCCTCAGATTAGATATTATAGTATAGGTTTAACAGCTGCATTTTAATTTTAAAAATTTAAATAATGATAAAGAATAGAAACATATTTGTAATTTTAATTCTATCCGTCTTATTTGTTGGCTGTTCAGATGTTATAGATCCAGCAGAAGAGAATATTCGTGATAAGAACACTACTTATGAAGATCCTAATTTTGGATTAGGTCTTCTTACCCAAGGGTATGCCAGAATTCCAACCAATGGATGGTCTTTTAGCGAAGTTGCTACTGATGATGCGGTTAGCAACGTTTCCAATAACGGTTATAGAGGATTGGCTACCGGTCAATGGAGTGCTTCCAATGATGCAGCTAGCCGTTGGACATCCTGTTTTTCAGGTATTCAATACATGAATATCGTTTTAAATGAAGTAGACAAGATGACATTCGCTGATGATCCTCTTGTAAACAATCTTTTTAAGGGCAGAATTAAGGGTGAGGCTTATGGACTTCGTGCCATGTTTATGTACTACTTGTTGCAATCCCATGCAGGTTGGGCAAATGGTAAGTTATTGGGTGTGCCAATTTATTTGAAAGAGTTGGACTTAAATTCAAACTATAATGTGCCTCGTGAGAGTTTTAATGACTGTACAGCGCAAATTTATAGCGACATTACTAATGCCATATCGTATTTGCCAACAGATTATATTGATGTTGCTAGCACCGCTGCTATTCCACCAAGATATAACACTCCCGATATGACAGTTGCCAACTTCAATCGTGCCATGGGAGTAAAATTTAGAGGACTTGTAAGCGGACGTATAGTTAGAGCCATTCGTTCTCAAGTAGCTTTATTGGCTGCCAGCCCTGCTTTTGCCGGTGGATCTAATGGAACATGGGAATCTGCGGCAGCTTATTCAGCTGAAGTAATTGCTCTCAATGGAGGTTTAGCAACTGGATTGCCAACGACTTTTGCCAGTGGTGTATCTTGGTATAGAAACACGGCTGAGATAGCTGCATTGTCTGCCGGGTCAAATCCACCAGAAACTTTATGGAGAGGGGCAACATCTAATAATAATGATTTAGAGCGCGATCATTTTCCTCCTACTTTGTTTGGAAACGGAAATATAAATCCAACTCAAAATCTTGTGGATGCTTTTCCAGCAAGTAATGGTTATCCTATTTCTAATCCTCTTTCGAATTATAGTGCAACAAACCCTTATAACAATAGGGATCCGCGCTTGAAAGAGTTTATAGTTTATCACGGAACTACGGCAGGTGTTACAAATGCTGCAATTAACATGACAACTGGTAATGATGCTGTAAACGCTATTTCGACTTCTACGCGTACTGGTTATTACATGAAAAAATTGCTTAGACAGGATGTTAACTATAATCCAAATGGTAGAAATACACAGACACACTATAAACCACGCATACGTTATACAGAGATCTTTCTTAATTATGCCGAAGCGGCAAATGAGGCCTGGGGTTCAATTGCTGACCCCAAAGGATATGGATATACGGCTTATGACGTAATTAAGGCTATACGTAAAAGAGCATTAGGAATAAATACAGACCCTTATTTGGAATCCATAAAAGGAGATAAGGTAGCCATGCGTCAGCTAATTCGAAATGAACGTCGTTTAGAGTTGTCTTTTGAAGGTTTCCGTTTTTGGGATTTACGCCGTTGGAAAGTGACACTTCCTGAACTAACTGCTCCCGCCATGGGCATAACAGTCTCAGGGACATTAGCCGCTCCTGTGTATAGTACTCCAAGTGTTGTAGAGAACAGAGTGTTTGGTGATTATATGTATTACGGTCCAATTCCTTACAGCGAAAAACAAAAATTCACTAATCTCCTTCAAAATGATGGTTGGAATAATTAGGTATATAATTAAATAAATGAACGACATGAAAAAACTAATTTTATTTTTATTGATATTGGTATCTATGGTTGCGTGTGAGAATGACCCGATATCTTTTGCAGATTATGATTATTCTTCGGTATATTTCCCTTATCAATATCCGGTAAGAACCATTACCTTGGGAGAAGACATATATGATAACACTCTAGACCTTCAGCACAAATGCAATATTATGGCTGCCTTGTCTGGTGTTTATGATAACAAAAAAGACGTAACCATTAATTTTGTTGTTGCCGACACAATACCTAAGGGTTATAATTTTGTTGGAACAACACCACTAAGACCAATTCGTGCCATGCCAAGTGATTATTACACATTGGCCTCTGACAAGATCATCATCAGAAAAGGCGAAATTTCAGGAGGAGTTGAGGTGCAATTGACTGATAAATACTTTGCAGATCCTTTAGCTGTTGATAATAATTATGTAATTCCGTTACTAATGACTACAAAAGTTGAGGCAGATTCTATTTTGAGCGGAAAACCACTTATTGCGGGTAGTAAGCCAAGAAGATTGGCATCTAAACTATGGGATATTCCCTCAAAAGATTATATTCTGTATGCTGTTAAGTACATCAACACATGGCATGGATATTATCTTAGAAGAGGAAAAGATGTCATGACGGGCAATTTAAACAAAACGATTGTTAGGCATCCAAATGATATTCAGACTTATGATGCCGCAACAACTCCAGTCGCAACATGGCTGGTGCAGCTCACAACTGGTTCCCTTAAAATATTGAAGTTTCCTGTTGTATTAAAAGATGCTGCCGGAGTCGATTATACTTGTGCACTGAATCTTACTTTTGATGATAATCAAAATTGCGTAATCACTTCTTCTGATCCATCCAAATTTACAGCCAGCGGAAGTGGCAAGTTTGTCAAAAAAGGCGAAAAAAACAGCTTTGGAAATGTTGACAGAGATGTTCTTTATCTTGATTATTCTATAAATCATATTGCAAAAGGGATTACAACTCAAACTAAAGACACGCTTTTGATGAGAAATAGAGGCGTTGTAAAAGAGACTTTTGGGGTAGTAGCTCAATAAATTATCTGAGTTTATATATTTTTTTAAAACAGCAGTGGATATTATCTGCTGCTGTTTTTTAAATGAAGGTTGTTTAAACAGCAGTGCTAATTCGGACATTTTTCACATTTAAAAATTATCGGATTACGTATAGGTAAAAGACTTTTTTAGTCACAAAAAATAGTAAGAATATGGAAATGACATATTATAATGAAGATGTTTTAGAATTTAAAAAAATATTTCCGGACGATGACAGCTGCCGGAAATTTATTGCCAATGAAAAATGGAAAGACGGGTACAAATGCAAGCGTTGTGACAATACAAAATATGTTTATTTTGAAAAACACAATATAAGAGAATGCACCAAATGCAGATATAACGAAAGCCCGACAACAGGAACTCTTTTTCATAATGTTCGATTTGGGCTTCAGAAAGCATTTTGTATCGTCTTTGAAATGACTTGTACCAATCAAGTTGTATCATCAATTCAAATTGCAAAACGCTATGAAATAACTCAAAAGACTGCTTGGTTATTTAAACAAAAAGTAAAATTGGCACTAAAGACTTCTAAAAAAAATCCAGTGCAGGGCAAATTGAGATTCAATGAGTTGGTTATTGGAAAAAAAGAAATAAAAAGTCGCGGTTTACGCAACAAAAAAGTAACCGTTTCTCGTAGTGTCTTGTCTGATGAAGTAGAAGTAAATGAGACGATGCAAATGTTGCTAATGATCATTATGCAACCCCGATAAAAGTAAGCTACTGTAGAATTTTAAGAGAATACAGGACAAATAGAAAACCCCGTTTTTTTGAGATAAAAGGATCAAAAAAACGGGGTTTTTAATTTGGAATTTTGTGAATACTTCGAGTTTCCCTGCGAAATAAATCTAATGGCTTATTTTGGATTTAAACATTTGAAACTTCGGTGTTCTGCTCATTTTGTTTAAGTTTTTCTTCCATGTATGTTTTTGGCGCCATGCCATAAAATTCCTTGAAACTTGTCGAGAATTTTGAAATATTTGAAAACCCTACCAGATAAGCGACTTCCGAAATGTTGATCTGTTTGGACGATAATAATTCACCTGCCTGTTTCAGTCTAATGTTGCGTATGAGGTCTCTCGATGACTGGTTGGTTAATTCTTTTAATTTTCGATGTAGATGCACTCGGCTTATTCCAATTTCGGCAGCAATCATTTCTACATTCAAATTTGGATCACTCAGATTGTTGTTGACAAAATTCATTATTTTCTGAATCAGCTTTTCATCTGCAGATTCCATTGTGATTTTTTTGATTTTATCCTCCTGAGCCTGATTGCCACTGTAATTGTTTTTTAATAATTCTCTTGTTCGAATAAGGTTTATCACCGTCTTTTTCAAGATTTCCATATTAAAAGGCTTGGTAATATAAGCGTCTGCACCAATGTCAAGCCCCTCTAACTGATCATGATTATGGGATCTTGCCGTTAACAGAATCACCGGAATATGATTGATGTTGATGTTCTTTTTTACTTTACGGCAAAACGCAACACCGTCCATTACAGGCATTTTTACGTCACTTATGATAAGATCAAGGGATTCTTTTAAGACTACTTCCAAAGCTTCTTTACCGTTGATACTCGTAATTACTTTGTAGTATACAGACAGTTCTTTATATAAATATTCTCTGATTTCGTCATTGTCATCAACAACCAAAATTCTTTTTTTGGCTCCTGTACTGCTGATAAATGGCTGTTCTATAACATCTGATGAAGGAATCTCCAAAGTGGACAGGAATAAATTATTATGCTGTTCATGAGTGTCATATTCTTCATTTTCGTCGATATGCTCTAATCCCATAGGTAACTGTATGATAAAACGGCAACCTTGAGTTTCAGAATTATTTTCGGCGGTTATAGTTCCGTTGTGCAGTTCAACAATTGATTTTGTGAGATGCAGCCCAATTCCGGTTCCTTCCGTATGATTTAATCTATCGTCGTTGGATTGATAAAAGCGGTCAAATATTTTTGCCAGTTCGTTCTCATTGATTCCTATTCCGTTATCGGCAATAGTTATTGTGAAACTGGAAATCTCTTTGTTGTCGCGGTATAATTTTGAATTTTCATCAATAAAAATCTCAATCGTACCTTCGTTATGAACAAATTTAACGGCATTGGAAAGCACGTTCTGAATAACCCTGTCAAAATATTTTGGATCTATTCCTGCATATAATTCAGGTTCTTTATGATGAAGTTTTAATTTAATATTCTTTGCCTGAATCTGCTCTTCAAACAGCAGACAGCTTTGTTTTAAAGAGTTTATGATTTCTGTCTTTTTAAAGTTCAGAAAGATTTTTCCCTGATCTATTTTACGGACATCCATTACCTGATTGACAAGCTGCAGGATTTTTTCCGAATTACGGCGCATTACTTCGTACGATTTCTGTCTTGTGGTGTCATGATCCGTACTCATTAATTTGAGCAGAGGATTGATGACTAAAGAAATCGGCGATTTTATATCATGTGAAATGTTTGTCAAAAACTGAAGCTTGGCTTCATTTACCTGTTTGTTTTGTAAATGTTCCTGTAATTTTATTTTAGTTAATTTTCTTTGATTAATCTGTTGTATAACGACATAGGCCGCACCTATAAAGAATACCCAATAAAATAATTTGGCCCATATCGAAAAATACCATGCAGGATGTACCGTTATTCTCAATTGGCGAATATCTGAATACTTACCATAGACTTCTGCTTTTACCTTAAAATTATAAGTTCCCGGCTCAAGATTGTTGAATGTTACGTTGTTTATACCTTGTTGCAGTTTATTCCATTTGTTATTTTCCAAAGAGTAGAAGTACGTTATATGCCGCTGGTTGTTAAAATCCATTGTAGAAAATTCTATACTGAAAGAATTGTCTTCATGTCCCAAATCGACAGTTTTTGCATCAATAAGTGCACTGCTTACAATGTCAAACTGGTCTGATTTCATACCTTGTTTCACCGATTTGTTCTGAATATAAAAGCCAGTAATATAAACATCGGTGCTTTTTTCATTATACCTTATTGTTTCAGGATCAAAATAAGTTAAGCCTTTCATTCCGCCAAATACAATCTGGCCGTTGCTGTCTTTGAATGAAGCATTTTTACTGAATTCATTTCCCTGTAAACCATCATTGAAGTTGAAATTGAAGAATTTCTTGCTTCGTGGACTAAATCGTGATATACCGCTGTTGGTACTGATCCATAAATTTTCACTTTTGTCGGATTGGATTGCCGAAATTATGTTGCTGGGCAAATTATTGTCAGTCGTATAAATGATAGGTTTCCCTTTTTTTGGCTGGTAAATAAGTCCCTCAGAGGAACCAATCCATAAATTTCCGGCTTTGTCCTCATGCAAGGCGTAAATTATTCTATGGGGAAATGTATGGTTTTGAGAACCTTTTTTAATGTAAGTCTTCGTTTTTGAATCCATGCAGTACAGCCCATCATAAGTACCAATAAAAAGATTACCGTTTTTGCCAATCAAAAGACTGTTCACGCACATGTTTCTTAAAATATTGTTGCTGTCCTTCGAGTTTGAATTACAGTTAACTACTTTGTGGGTAGTAAGATCCATGCAATACAGTCCGGCACCCAGTGTCCCTATCCATAATTGTTTTTGGTTGTCTTCGACCAGGCTGTAAATGTTTTCTACGGGTTTATTTTCTTTATTGATGATGTTGTCAATAAAGTCAAATTGATTGGTACTGCGGTTGAGTTTTGCCAATCCATGCAAGTAAGTGCCAATCCACAAATCACCATTTGAGTCTTCAAAAACACACATAATTGCGAGTCGGTTGAAGCCATTTTTTTCAAAGGTGTAATGGTACTTTTTTTTGTTTTTATCTGTAATGCCATAAAGACCACCGCCATCGGTTCCAACCCACAAAATGCCTTTTTTGTCTTTAAATACAGACATCACACAGCCTGATCCAATAATATTATTGTTCACCGACTGATACCCTATGTAGTTAAAATTGTTTTCCTTGGAAGGAAGCTGCAGTACACCCTTTTGATAGAGACCCATCCAAAGATTTCCAGCCCTGTCTTTCAAGATGGAATGAATTTTGGACATTGAAAAATCAAAATTGGCAACATTGAAGTTAGCTACCGAAAGTTTCTTTTTTTCAGGATCAAAATTGTACAATCCCATTCCGTCAGTCCCTACGAGTATTTGATCGTCTTTGATGAAGAATAATTTTTTAATTGGGAGTGATGCTGAACTTGCAAATGATGCAAATTTCTGTTCCGACTTATTGTAAATAAATAGCCCGCTGTTAAGTGTTCCTAAATATAAATTTCCTTTTTTGTCTTCGCAAATGGTTGTAGTATTTGCCAATAGTTTTTTTGTAAGAAAGAACTGTTTTAGGTTATTGTTTCGGTCAATTCTCCAAAGTCCCTTGAACTGCGTTAAAATCCATAAATTTTGATCGCTGTCCTCATAAATGTAATGAATCGTGTTAGTGGGGATTTTGATGTCCATATGCTTTGCAACCAAAAGGTTTTTTTTAGGATCAATCTTAAAAATACCATAACCTGAGGAACTAACTAAAATTTCACCATTTTTTCGTTGGAGTATACAGCTGATATGAGGGGCAAATTCCACATTATATTTATCCTTCATCTTAACGTCAGTAAAAGAATCTGTTGCATGGTTATAGATTTGGAGCCCATCGATAAAACCAAAAAATAAATTTTTGTCTTTGTCTTCAAAAATTGATTTTATGTAGTTATTATGAACACTTCCCGGGGTGTTTTTCCTGTGTCTGTAGATTACAAACTTAGCTCCATCGTATCGATTCAAACCATCTTCGGTTGCAACCCAAATATAGCCTTTACTATCTTGAAACATAGAATTTATCAAGCTGCTGGATAACTGTGAATCGGATGTATATAGTATTCCTGATTGTGGCTGTGCCCGCCAGCAAATCAGTAGTGATATGATTATTACTATTTTAAAGGTTTTCATGAAAATATAATATTTTAAAAATGGTCAAAAAAAAGTCGTTCATAAAAACTATTCTTTTGATAGATGTAAATAAAAAAAATCTGCGATCGTGCAATTCCTATATGGATTCAATTTAAAAATATCCCATTTTACTTTACTCTTAAGAAAAATTAGTGGACATTTATATTAGAGCGTGATAAATTATTTTTAAGGGAACGAATATATGCAGTTTTACATTATAGTCTTATTGACTACAATTTTAAGGGATATAATTTATACCTCCAAATTTTTAAGAACATAGATCGTATTTCGGGTGTTTTATTCGGAATTTTAGTACTATAATTGCTTTTTTGATTTAAAGAAATCAAAAATAAGTTACCTATAAACGTAGAATTTTGTAAACTGTTGAGCGAAATTATAAAATCAAATAGGAATATGAGGATACCTAGAATTCAAAACTCAATCCTTTTTTAGTTAGTTTCTCGTAAATTTCAGTGTCAAATTCATAAAGCTGTGCAGCTCTGTATTTTGTATTCTCCTGTTTCTCCGGAAGAGTTTTAAGAAGTTTCATATTCAGGAACTTACGTCGAAAATTAGGTTTGTCCATTTCGTATCCTAATATTTCCTCGTACAGGCGCATCAGTTCGAGTAAGGTGAATTTTTTTGGAAGTAATGAAAAGCCTATGGGTGCTTTTTTGACTTTTTTTCGAAGTTTTTTGAGAGCGTACTCCAATATTTGACTATGGTCAAAAGCCAATTCCGGTATTTCCTTAATGTTGTACCACTGTGCGTCAGAGATATTGCCGCCAACTGTAATATTGTAGTCTGTACGTTTGACTACGGCATAATAACCTATGGTGATAACCCGCGCTGCAGGATAACGATCCGGAGAACCAAAAGCTTTTAACTGTTTAAGGTAGATTTTATCAAGTCCCGTAATTTTTTTGAGTAGCCTGTGTGCGGCTCCCTTTATATGTTCTTTCTCGGTAATCCATCCGCCGGGAAGTCCCCATTGGCCTATAGAAACTCCTTCACCATGTTGCACAAGAAGTATTTTAAGACTGCCATTGTCATAGCCAAACACGGCACAGTCAATGGTGATGTCTCGCATTACCCATGTAATTTCGTTTCTATTGATTTTTTTGTTTTTTTTCTGTTCAGTCACTTTTTTGGGGGGCTTTTTTGTAAAACAAAATCGGTTATAGAGTAATTTTTAAAACAAAAATATTAAAAACATGCTATATATTGTCACTATGACTATATTAATATTGGATTTTGTTCGTTTTTTTTGCTGAAAACATAATAATTGTATAAAACACACTTATTTTGTTTTGTATTTAAAAAAATGGTATATTTTTACATAATTGAATGTTATTTCTGTTTTTTTAAGAATTATTCATTTTTATGTATATAATTTTATTGATTTGTTTAAAATAAATATTATTTGTTAAAGTCTAAATTTTTGTAAAAAGCGCTTCAATTGGCCATTGTTTATCCTTTTTGAAAGCTGTTTTAACGAATAGTATTGACTATATAAAATGAATCGTTTATGATGGATGATATTGAAAACTCCATAATTCTAATTAATTTTTAAGACTAACATAAATACAATTGTAGATTTTTTGAGTGCCGCTTTTCTATAAATAAGAATGTTACTGTTCTTCTTAGTGGATAGGTAATTAATTAATTTATTAAAATAAATCGATAGTTAACTGAGAAAATAATTTATTAAAACCATGAAATTAAAAAGTATATCTACAGCCATAGCGGTTTATGGAATGACTTGTGCTGTACAGGCTCAAAATCCAATCATAAAAGAAGTTTTTACAGCAGATCCTGCACCATTGGTATATAAAAACAAAGTGTATTTGTACGTTGGGCACGATACTGCAGCTGTCGGGGTAGATAGTTATGAAATGCCGGACTGGCTGGTTTATTCTTCTTCTGATATGAAAAACTGGAAAAGTC
>Ga0308157_10007289_pt1 | contig 12903 bp, 12 predicted proteins | sample PhyBR1_FD_201035 | JGI IMG/M metagenome (GOLD analysis project Ga0308157, IMG submission 201035) | Phyllosphere microbial communities from UC Gill Tract Community Farm, Albany, California, United States - DLSLB.R1 | ecosystem: Host-associated > Plants > Phyllosphere > Unclassified | place: USA...
GAGTTGAACCGCGAGCAGGGCACCACGCTCGTGCTCGTCACGCACGACCGCGGCATCGCTGCCCAGTGCGAGCGGCGCATCACCATCGACGCGGGGCGCGTTTCCGAGGGCTGACTGGCGCTTGATGAGCAGTGTCGGGGAGGCGCTTTGATGCCTTTTCAGGCTTGCGCCGCCGTATTCATTGCCTTCCTTGCTATTGAATGAATAGCAAATTGATGATGGCCGCTGGGCGCCGATAATCCCCGCATGTCCAGCCCCAAAGTCCTCTTCGGCTTTCACGCCGTGGGCGTGCGCCTGAAGACCGCGCCGCAATCCATCATCGAGATCTATTACGAGGTCACGCGGCGCGACGCGCGCATGCGCCAGTTTCTCGACCGCGCCAACGCCGCCGGCGCGCGCCTCATCGAAGCCGACAGCGCCCGCATCGCCAAGCTGGCCGGCAGCCAGGGCCACCAGGGTGTGGCGGCGCGGGTCGAACCCATCGCTCTTGCCACGTCGCTCGACGAGCTGCTCGAAGACCTGGAAGCCTCCGGCGTCGCCCAGCCTCTGATCCTCGTGCTGGACGGCGTGACCGATCCGCACAACCTGGGCGCCTGCCTGCGGGTGGCCGACGGTGCCGGCGCACAAGCCGTCATCGCGCCCAAGGACCATGCCGTGGGCCTGAACGCCACCGTGGCCAAGGTGGCCAGCGGTGCCGCTGAAACCGTGCCGTACTTCATGGTGACCAACCTGGCGCGCACTTTGAACGAATTGAAGGAGCGCAACATCTGGTGCATCGGCACCAGCGACGATGCGCCCAAGACCATCTACCAAGTCGACCTGAAAGGCCCCGTGGCCCTGGTGCTGGGCGCCGAAGGCGACGGCATGCGGCAGTTGACCCGCAAGACCTGCGACGAACTGGTGTCCATCCCCATGAAGGGCGGGGTGGAGAGCCTGAACGTCTCCGTGGCCAGCGGCGTGTGCCTGTACGAGGCATTGCGCCAGCGCAGCCTCTAAACCACCATGCCGGGCGAGCCGCAAAGGCCCAAGGGCGCTCCCAACTCTGTGCCGCAGAGTTTGCCGCCGGGCACGGCGGCGCAGGCCGCCCTCCAGATCGCCACCGCCTGGGTCGCCGCTGCGCAGCGCATCGCCGTGTTGACCGGTGCAGGGGTGAGTGCCGAATCGGGCGTGCCCACGTTCCGCGATGCGCAGACCGGGTTGTGGGCGCAATACCGGCCCGAGGACATGGCCAGCGAAGCGGGCTTTCGCGCCCACCCGGGCCGCGTCTGGGATTGGTATGAACACCGCCGCGCGCTGCTCCATGGCGTGCAGCCCAACGCCGGCCACCGGGTGTTGGCCGACTTTGCCAGGCGCCACCCCGGCCACCCCGGCCGCCTCACGCTCATCACGCAGAACGTGGACGGCCTGCATCGGCTGGCCGGCAGCGAAGGCGTGCTGTGCCTGCATGGCGACCTGCAGGGCAACCAATGGCTGGACGAGCCGCGCGCCTGCTGCGATCTGAGCGCGGCCACGCCCGGTTCGCCACCGCGCTGCGCCACGTGCGGCAACCTGGTGCGTCCTGCCGTGGTGTGGTTCGGCGAATCGCTCCCGATCGATGTGCTCGCCCAGGCCGAAGAGGCCGCCAGCGCCTGCGACCTGATGCTGGTGGTGGGCACGGCGGGTGCCGTGTACCCGGCCGCAGGCCTGGCGCACATGGCGCGGCGGGTCGGGGCGCGGGTGGTCGTGGTCAACCCGTCGCCCAGCGAACTGGATGGCATTGCACATGCGGTGCTGCGCGGTCCTTCGGCCCGACTCTTGCCCCTGCTGCTGGACGGGGATCGGCCCGCCGGCGACACCGGCGCCGCGGCAGCACCGCGATAATCGCGCGGTCTTCAGGGCGGGGTGGAATTCCCCACCGGCGGTAGGCGGTGCGGGAGGTCTCCCCGCGCTGCGAGCCCGCGAGCGCTCCGCATTCCCTCTGGGATGCGGAGGTCAGCAGACCCAGTGCGACGCGGCCGAAAGCAAACCGTTTTCAGCCCGTTCAGTCTGGGGCCGACGGTCACAGTCCGGATGAAAGAAGATGGGCCCCTCCGCCAGGCGGGGCCTCGTGCCTGCGTGCGCCCGGTCAGCCGGTGCCGTGCGCGGGTGCTTCTTGCATGCATGCCTTGAGGCGTTTCCTTATCCCCCAGGAGCGTTTCATGAACACCGCTGTTTTTTCCGTTTCCCCGTCTTTTCCCGAATCCCTTGCGCCAGCGCCGCAGGCCGTCGATCACGGCGTTCAACTGGCACCCATGGCCGAGGTGATCGCCGCCATCGCCGCCGGCCGACCCGTGCTGGTCATGGACGATGCCGACCGCGAGAACGAGGCCGACCTCGTCTGCGCGGCCGACAACCTGACCGCGACCACCATGGCCCTGATGATCCGCGAGGGCAGCGGCATCGTGTGCCTGTGCCTCACGCCCGGCCATGCGGGCGCGCTGGGCCTGCGGCCCATGGTGGAGGTGAACCGCTCGTCGTTCGCCACCGCGTTCACCCAGTCCATCGAGGCGGCGCACGGCGTCAGCACCGGCGTGTCGGCCGCCGACCGGGTGCAGACCATCCGCTGCGCCCTGCAGGTGCCCGCACCGGGCGAAGCGCCGCAGATCGTCAGCCCGGGCCACGTGTTCCCCCTGGTGGCGCGCGCGGGCGGCGTGCTGGAGCGCACCGGACACACCGAATCGGCCGTGGACCTGGCGCGGCTGGCCGGCCGCGCACCGGCCGGCGTGCTGTGCGAGTTGATGAATCCGGACGGCAGCATGGCCCGCGGCGCCGACGTGGCGCGGTTCGCCGCGCTGCACGGCCTGCTGTGCACGACCGTGCAGGCACTGGTCGCGCACCGGCAGGGCCTCGAAGCCTCTGCCCGCCAGGAGGCGGAGAAGGCGGCGACAGCGCAAGCCCTCGGCGAGCCTGCCTGAAAAAGGCATCGCAGGCAGCCGGCGGCCTTACTTAAAGAGCCGCTGGCGGCCGCGGTGTCAGAGCGTTTCCGGTTCCGTGCTGGCCTGGCTCAGCGATTCGAGCGCATCCGCGTCCAGCTTCAGGCTGGCAGCCTGCACCAGTTCCTGCAGTTGCTCCAGCGACGACGCGCTGGCGATCGGCGCTGTGATGCCGGGCTGCGCCATCTGCCACGCGATCGCCACCTGGCCAGGCGTCACCTCGTAGCGCTCAGCGACCTGGTCCAACTCGGCCAGGATGCGCAGGCCCCGGTCGTTCAGGTAGGTCTGCACCACCTTGGCGCCGCGCGGGCTTTTGTCCACGTCGTCTGCCGTGCGGTATTTGCCGGTGAGGAAGCCGGCAGCCAGGGCGTAGAAGTTGATCACGCCCACGCCTTTTTCCAGGCACAGCGGGCGCAGTTCTTTCTCGAACACCGCACGGTCGTACAGGTTGTACAGCGGTTGCAGGCTTTCGTAGCGCGGCAGGCCCAGGCGCTCGCTGGTGGCCAGGGCTTCGCCCAGGCGCTGCGCGGTGTGGTTGGAGGCCCCGATCGCGCGCACCTTGCCCTCGCGGATCAGGTCGGCATAGGTGCCCAGGGTTTCTTCCAGTGGCGTGCTGGTGTCGTCGTCGTGCGACTGGTACAGGTCGATCACGTCGGTGTGCAGGCGGCGCAGCGAATCGTCCACCGCGCGGCGGATGTAGTCGCCGCCGAGGCCCACCTTGCCGTCGCCCATGTCCTTGCCGACCTTGGTGGCCAGCACGATGCGATCCCGTTTGCCGCTGCGTTTGAGCCACTGGCCGATCATGGCTTCGGATTCACCACCCATGTGGCCCGGTGCCCAGCGCGAATACACGTCCGCCGTGTCGATGAAGTTGAAGCCCGCGTCCACCCAGGCGTCGAGCAGGGAGAACGTGGTGGGCTCGTCCACCGTCCAGCCGAACACGTTGCCGCCGAAGCACAGCGGCGAAACCTGCAGGCCCGAGCGGCCGAGGGGGCGAAATTGCATGGAGTCTCCTTGGATTGCGAACAAGACAGGCCCGCCGAAAAGGCACGGGCCGCGAGGAACCGGATGGCGACGCTCCGGCCGGGGGCCGGCCCCGCCTGATGCGGATGCGCCGGGCCCATTGTTGCGGCCCGCGACGGCCGGCCCGGTAAGACAGCGGCTAAACCTGCACGGCCGGGTCGGACAAACAAGCTTTGCTGCACGCGGGGCGGCGCCCCGTCAAACCACGCCCAAGGCCCCCAGCAGCGCGCCCGCGCCGAGCAGCCAAAGCAGGTGCAGCCGCGTGCGCCACACCACCAGCGCGCAGGCCCCGCTCAGCAGCCACAGGCGCGGGTCGGTGCCGGCGCCGTGGTGGGCGCTGCCCAGCAGCCACGCGGTGGCCAGCAGCAGTCCGATCACCACGGGCGCCATGCCCTGCTTGAAGGCGCGCACGCTGCGCCGGTGCTTGTTGCGGTGGCCCCAGCGCGTGGCCAGCCAAGTCAGCACGGTACTGGGCAGCATGATGCCGACTAGGCACAGCACCATGCCCAGCGTGGCCGCAGCCCAGCCCGCCGCCCCCGGGCCGCCGGCGTTGAGGCCCACGTTCCAGCCCAGCAGGCCGACGAACAGCACGTTGGGCCCCGGCGCGGCCTGCGCGATGGCGACGGACGCGTTGAACTGCAAGTCGGTGATCCAGCCCTGGCGTTCGACCAGAAAGCGGTGCATGTCGGGCGCTGCGGCGATGGCGCCGCCCACTGCGAGCAGCGAGATCGACAGGTAGTAAAGAAACAGGTTCAGCCAGTCCAGCGGCTGCATGACGATGGTGGCGGCGGGCGTCATGGCGCCAGCTTTCGCCAGGTGAGCGCGCAGGCCGCGCCGCCCACCAAGGGCAGCACCCAGGCCAGCGGCCAGCGCAGCAGCGCCATGGTGCCGAAGGTCGCCGCCACCAAGGCCGCGCCCACCCATGGCCCCAGCGGATGGGTGCGCAACGCCCCGGCCATGCGCAGCGCCACACCCGCCACCAGGCCGGCTGCCACCGCGCCCATGCCGCGCAGGGCGCCGCCCACCGCGGCATGCTCGGCGAACCGGGCATAGACCACCGCGAGGGCCAGCACCAGCAGCAGCGGGAAAAGCAGCATGCCGGCCAGCGCCACCAGCGCGCCCCGCAGGCCGAAGTAGCGGTCGCCGATCACCACGGCCAGGTTGACCACGTTGGGACCCGGCAGGATCTGCGCCACGGCCCAGTCTTCGAGAAACTCCTCGTTGGTGAGCCAGCCCTTGCGCTCCACCAGTTCGCGCTGCACCACGGCCAGCACGCCGCCGAAGCCCTGCAGCGCCAACAGGGTGAACGACCAGAAGAGATCGGTCAGGTGCTTCGGCTGCGGCCGGCTTTCGGCAGCACGGGGCGGGGCGGCGGGGGCAGGGAGCGGGAGGGGTTCGGGCATGGCGGCTTCAGGGGCGGGCGGAAGGGGCGGGCGGGAGGGGGCGATCGCCGTGCCAGCGCGCCGGACGGCGCAGCGGGCGCCGCCGTCCGCTGGCGGGCACGGCCAGCGCGCCGATGTTACGCCCGGCCGCAGCCTGCGACGGGTGCGCAACCATCGCCTGCCGCAGCGGCGGCCGTGATGCAACGCAACGGATGGATTTTGAGTGAAAACGGCCTCCAGCGCAATCAAATCAACGGCGTTGCGCTATGAAAATAATAGCGTCAATGCCTGCCCCTAAGATGCGCTGGCGGCAGGCGCCGTGAAGGAGTTGCCATGAAATTGATCCGATACGGCCAGCCGGGCGCAGAGCGTGCCGGGCTGGTCGATGCGCAAGGGGTGCTGCGCGACCTGTCCATGCTGCTGCCCGACATCGGCCCGGCGCAGTTGTCGCCCCGCACGCTGTCCGCACTCGCGGCGCTGGACACCGCCCGCCTGCCGGTCGTGGCCGGCGCGGTGCGTCTGGGCTGCCCGGTGGCGGGCGTGGGCAAGATCGTCTGCGTGGGGCTGAACTACGCCGACCACGCCGCTGAGGCCGGTCTGCCCGCGCCGGCCGAACCGGTGCTGTTCATGAAAGCCACCACCGCGCTGAGCGGGCCGACCGACCCGGTGCGCATTCCGCCCGGCGCGCAGAAGGCCGACTGGGAGGTGGAGCTGGGCATCGTCATCGGCACGCGCGCGCAGCACGTGCCCGAAGCGGCGGCGCTGGAGCACGTGGCCGGCTACGTGCTGGCCAACGATGTCTCCGAGCGCAGCTACCAGATGGAGCGGGGCGGTCAGTGGGACAAGGGCAAGGCCTACGACACCTTCGCGCCCATCGGCCCGTGGCTGGTGACGGCCGACGAGGTGCCCGACCCGCACGCCATCGCCCTCTGGCTGGAGGTGAACGGCCAGCGCATGCAGGACGGGAACACGCGCAACTTCATCTTCGGGGTGCCGAAGGTGCTGTCGTACATCAGCCAGTTCATGACGCTGGAGCCGGGCGACATCGTGCTCACCGGCACGCCCGCCGGCGTCGGCCTGGGGCAGAAACCGCCGCGCTTTCTGCAGCCCGGCGACGTGATGCGCCTGGGCGCGACCGGCCTGGGCGAGCAGCGCGTGGTGTGCGAGGGCGGCTGACCGCGCAGGCCCGACGCATGCGCGGGACGGCGCCGCCTTCGTGCCGCGCCTTGCCTGCACAGGCGCTTAAAGGAACTGCGCGCGCAGCCCCACCATGATGCGGCGGCGCGCTGCGGGCTCGAAAAACCGGCCGTTGCCGTCGTTCACGATGAGCGATCCGGCATAGCGGCGGTCGAACAGGTTGTCGAGCCTCGCCCACGCCTGCCAGCGGGTGTCGCCCGTGCGGAAGGCATAGCCCGCGCGCAGCCCGGCGACCGCGAAGCCGCTGGCGGCCTCGGTGTTCACGTCGTTGGCGTAGACCTTGCCCGACACATCGAGCGTCGCGCCCCATTGCCAGGCGGGTGAAAGGGCGTGGTCCAGCGCCAGCTGCACCACGTGGCGCGCGGTGCCGGGCAACCGGTTGCCAGAGGGCACCGTGGCCCCGCCTGCCACGGCGTACGGGCTGTCGAAGAACGCATCCAGGTACGTGTACGCGGCCCGCGGCTTGAAGGCGCCGGCCTGGGCGCTCCACGCCACCTCCAGCCCGCGCCGGCGCACCCGGTCTGCGTTCTGGTAGACCGTGCGGCCGTTCACCGTGGCGGCGGGCACGATCTCGCCGCGGCTTTGGGCATCGAACCACGCCGTTTCGATGCGGTGCACCGCTCCCTGCCACTTGGCACCGACCTCCATCTGCCGGCTGCGCGAGGCATTCAGGCCGTAGTTGGGGCCGGTGTTGCCGGGGCTGTAGGCCATTTCAGCCAGCGTGGGAGTTTCGAAACCGCGGCCCAGGTTGGCGTACAGGTTGAGCTGGTCGGTCGCGGTCCATACCAGGCCCAGCACCGGGCTGGTCTGGCGCCAGGTGCGCTGGCCGCTGTCGTCCGGGTTGGCGGCGTTGACGAACCGGTCGGCCACATCGGCGCGCACGCGGCTGGCCCGCAGGCCGGCCACCGCCCGCCACGTGGGCGACAGCCAGGCGTCCACCTGGGCGAAGAGGTCGGTGTTGCCCGCGCGGTCCTGCTCATCGCGACGCAGCGCGCCGGGGGTGCCGTTGTTGTTGACGAAGCCCTGCCGGTGCTCGGAGAGCCGGTCGGCATCGAGGCCCAGCGTCCAGGTCAGCGGCAGGCCCGAGGCGCGGCGCACGGCGTGCGTCCACGCCACGCCCAGGCCGTAATAGTCGCGGTCCAGGTCCACCACGCCGCCAGCGCTGTTGGCCGCTGCGCCGCTGAACGACAGAAACTGGGTGAGCGACCGTGTGCCGCCGTAGGCGCGCACGCGCACGCTGTCCGCCTCGTTCAACTGCCGCTCCAGCACTACGCCGAACTGGTTCTGCGCCACCGATTTGCGCGTGTCGAAGTCGCTCGCCACCGACGGCGCCTGCCGCGGATTGGCGTTGAACAGCGCCCGGGTCAGGCCCAGCGGGTCTTGCGCCAAGGGCTGGTCATACAGATTGAGCAGCGCGGTGATCTTGGTGTCGGCATCGGGCCGTGCCACCAGCTTGCCGTTCAGGTGCGTGCGCCGCGCGGCGCTGTGGTCCCGCCAGCCGTCGGTCTCGAAGTGCGAGACATCGACCAACCCGCCCAGCGTGCGGTCGCCGAAGTCGAGCGAGGCATCCACCAGCCGCTGTCCGAACGATCCCGCCGCCACCGAGGCCGACGCACCGCCGCCTTCGCGCGGCTCGCGCGTGGTGACCTGCAGCACGCCGCCGGCCGCGTTGCCATACAGCTGCGCCAGCGGCCCGCGCAGCACCTCGACCTGCGAGGCCGACTGCAGTTGCGCCGTGGCCGCCTGGCCCTGGCCGTCCGGCATGGTGGCCGGAATGCCGTCCACCAGAATGCGCACCCCCCGCACCCCGAAGGTGGAGCGTGCGCCGAAGCCGCGCACCGCGATCTGCAGGTCCTGCGCGTAGTTCTGCCGGTCCAGCGCCACGACGCCTGCTTGGGCCGAGAGCAGTTCGGACAGGTTGACGAGCGGGCTGGGCGTGGTGAACGCATCGACCGCCACGCTGGTGTGGCTGGCGGCAGCGTCAAAGCGCCGCTGCGCCTCGGCGTGGCCTTCGACCTTCACCGCGGGCAGGGTGGCGGTGGGCGCGGACGTGGAAGTGGAAGTGGAAGTATCGGCACTGGCCTGTGCCAGGGCCGGGCCGGAGGACGCCAGCGCGCAGCACAGCAGGGCTGCCTGCGGGCTCACGCGGCGCGGGAAAGGGGGCATTGGCCCCGGCCCGAGCCGGCGTGCGATCGAATCCAGCGAACGCATCGCCAAGGATGCTGCCCGGCCTGCGCCGAACCCATCGGGCGCAGGCTGTGCGCCGGCCATCAACGCACCAGCAGCGAGGGGACGGCGGCCTTGTCGCCCACCACGGTGCTGGCGAGCGCAGGTTCGATCACGCCGCACAGCAGCCGGCCGCCGGAATTGCCGGCGGGGTTGGTGGTGTAGTCGTCTTCCTTTTCATGCACGACCAGCGCCCGGCCGACCACCGAGGCCTTGCCCGGCGTGAGCGTGATGTTGGAGTTCACGTAGCGCACGCTGCCTCGCCCATCGTCGCCCACCGGAATGTTGGGCAGCTCGCCCGCATGCGCCTCGTGCGCCGATTGGCCCGGGCGGCCGTGCTTCTTGGACATGCCGGGGTCGAAGTGCCCGCCTGCCGCGCCGAAGGCGACCGTCTGGCCCGTGGCGGCGTCCGGCCCGGGGGCGCAGGCGCCGTTGGCGTGGATGTGAAAGCCGTGCTGGCCGGGTGCCAGGCCCTGCACCTGGATGGCGACTTCCACGCCCGCTGCGGTGTCGGTCAGCACGGCATTGCCGGCAGGCGCGCCCTGGGGCGTGACCAGCCGTGCCGTCGCCATGGCGCGCTCGGGGCCGGGCACCGGGGTTTTCGCCACGGCGGAGCGGGAGTTGTCGGCGCTGCTGGTGCCGCCCGCGCAACCTGCGAGGAACAGCATGGCCGCCAGGGCGGCACCGCCGGCCGCAAGGCCTGCACGGCTGCGATGGCGCGGGGTAGGGGTGCGGAGCGTGTTGGAAAGACGGGCCATGGTTTCTCCTGAAATGAAGCGACGGGACAAGGTCAAAACGATGAAAAAAAAAGAGCGGACGGCAGCTGACAAAGAGCGGGGCCGGCACGCGGTGTGAAGCGTTGCCGGCCGGGGTACGAAAGCATCGCCAGCTTGCCTGTTGTCCGGACTGCCGTGGTGGGAGGGCGCACTGCGCTCGCCCCGGCGAAACGCCGCTGGCAGCGCCGGCGAAAAAGCCGGTCCGGGGCTGCCGCGGGCGAAGGCCCGAGGATGGACTCATGCGTTCGCGCCGGGCGTAGGACAAGGGCGGCGATGCGCCGGATGCATGGGCCATACTCGTCCGCTCGGACACGCAGCCAGCACAGCCATCGAAGAGGAGCCAGGCCATGGGATCGGACAGCGAAGACCGCGGGCACGCACACCGCAGCGGCGTGAAGGGCGCCAGCGAAATCGTCGATGTGGAAGACGCGCACCTGCCCGGCGAGCGGCGCACGCGCTCGTTGGCGCGGCGCGGGCTGTGGGGCATTCTGGCGTTCTGGCTGGCGGTGATGGGCGTGCTCTACGTGGCGATGGACCATTTCCTCAAGCCGCGCGGCGCCAGCGTGACGGCCGAGGGCGCGCTGGTCATCCCGCGCCACCGCGACGGCCACTTTCGCGTGGCAGGCACGGTGAACGGCCAGCCGGTGATGTTCATGGTGGACACCGGCGCCAGCCTGGTGAGCGTGACCGACGCGCTCGCCCGCAAGGCCGGCCTGTCAGGCGGCGAGCGCACGCAGTTTCGCACCGCCAATGGCACGCGCGAAGGCCGCGTGGTAGCGGCCGATTCGGTCACCGTGCGGTCGCTGGCCGTGTCGGGCCTGCGTGTGGGCACGGGCTACACGGGCGACGACGAGGAAGACGCGCTGCTGGGCCAGAACTTTCTGCAGCACTTCGACGTGGAGATCGGCCGCGACCGCATGGTGCTGCGGCCGCGGGGCTGAAAAAAGCAGGCCGGCAAGGCCAGACCAGGCCAGGCCAACAAACCCAGGTCAGCCCTTTTTCTGCACCGCCTGGATGATGCTGGAGAAGTCCAGCGCACCGTGGCCGGCCAGGCTGTGCGCGGCGTAGAGGCTGCGCGCCAGTCCGCCCAGCGGCGTGGCAGCCTTCACGGCCATGGCGTTTTCCTGGGCCAGGCCCAGGTCTTTCAGCATCAGGTCGGTGCCGAAGCCGCCGGCGTAGCTTTTGCTAGCCGGCGCGGTGTCCATCACGCCGGGGTAGGGGTTGTACTTTTCCAGCGCCCAGTTGCCGCCTGAGCTGCGGCGCATGATTTCGGACAGCACCTTCGGGTCCAGCCCGTTGGCCACGCCCAGGGCGATGGCTTCGCTGGTACCCGCCATCAGGATGCCGAGCAGCATGTTGTTGCAGATCTTGGCCGTCTGCCCCGCGCCCACCGCGCCGGCGTGGAACAGGTTGGCGCCCATCTTCTCCAGCAGCGGCCGCGCACGCTCCAGGTCGGCCGCGCTGCCGCCGATCATGAAGGTCAGCGTGCCGGCCACGGCGCCGTTCGTGCCGCCAGACACGGGCGCGTCGATGAAGGCCATGCTGCGCGCCTGTGCGGCCTCGGCCACCTTGCGCGACGTGGCGGCGGCGATGGTGGAGCAGTCGATCACCAGCGTGCCCGCCGCCAGCAGCGGCAGCAGGCCGGGCTGCTGCCCGTTGCCCAGGTACAGCGACTCCACGTGCTGGCTGGCCGGCAGCATGCTGATGACGACTTCCGCCCCCTGCACGCAGGCCGCCGCGTCGGCGGCAATGGCCACGCCGCCTTCGGCGAGCTTGTCGCGGGCGGGCTGGGACAGATCGAACGCGCTGACGTCATGCCCCGCCTTGTGCAGGTTGAGCGCCATCGGGCCGCCCATGTTGCCCAGGCCGATGAATGCGATCTTCATGGAATTGTCTCCTTTTGGTTTTGAATGAAATAGGCTTCCAGCGCAATCAGCACTAGGGAGTTATGCTATGAAAATAATAGTAAATCCGATTCAGCGGATCGCGTCGGGCGCGTCGCCTTCGAGCATGCGGCGGGCGATGATCACCCGCATGATCTCGTTCGTGCCCTCCAGGATCTGGTGCACGCGGGCATCGCGCATCAGCCGCTCCAGCGGGTATTCGCGGATGTAGCCGTAGCCGCCGTGCAGTTGCAGCGCCTCGTTGCACACATTGAAGCCCGCGTCGGTGGCGAAGCGCTTGGCCATGGCGCAATAGGTGCTGGCATCGCGGGCGCCGGCGTCGAGCTTGGCGGCCGCCAGCCGCACCATCTGGCGCGCCGCGACCAGCTCGGTCGCCATGTCGGCCAGCTTGAACTGCAGCGCCTGAAAGCTCGCGATGGGTTTGCCGAACTGCTTGCGGTCGTGCATGTATTGCTGCGCCTGGGCCAGCGCGCCTTGCGCCGCGCCCACCGAGCAGGTGGCGATGTTGATGCGCCCGCCGTCCAGCCCCTTCATGGCGATCTTGAAACCTTCGCCCTCGGCGCCCAGCCGGTGGTCGGCGGGAATGCGCACGTTGTCGAAGCTGATGGTCCGGGTGGGCTGGCTGTTCCAGCCCATCTTTTCTTCCTTCTTGCCGTAGCTGATGCCGGGAGCATCGGCCGGCACGGCAAAGGCGGTGATGCCGCCCGCGCCCGATGCGGCATCGCCCGTGCGCGCCATCAGCACCAGCAAGTCGGTGCTGCCCGCACCGCTGATGAAGGCCTTGGCTCCGTTGATGACGTATTCGTCGCCCACGGGCTCGGCCCGGGTCTTGAGCGACGCCGCGTCCGACCCCGCGCCCGGTTCGGTCAGGCAATACGAGGCGAGCTTTTCGCCGCTGGTCAGCAGCGGCCCCCAGTGGTCGCGCACGGCATCGGTGGCCCAGGTGCCCAGCATCCAGGTCGCCATGTTGTGGATGGTGATGAAGGCGGTGGTGGAAGGGTCCACTGCGGCCATTTCCTCGAACACCATGGTGGCGTCGAGCCGCGGCAGGCCCAGGCCGCCAGCGCTTTCGGGGGCGTAAAGCCCGCAAAAACCGAGGGCGCCGGCCTTGGCGATCGCCTCGCGCGGGAAGATGCCCTCGGCGTCCCAGTGGGCGGCATGCGGCGCGAGTTCGGCCCGCGCGAAATCGCGGGCGGTCTCGGCGAAGGCGCGCTGGTCTTCGGTCAGTTCAAAGTCCATGGATCGTGTCTCGCTGGCGATTGTCGTTGTCGTCGTCGTTATCGTTGTGCGGTTGCCGGGGGCCGGTGGACCGGGGCGGCTCAGGGTTTGGCGGACGGGTGGTCCAGCGTGAGCCAGCGCATCAGGCCCTGGCGGCGCGCTTCGGTCTCGGCGGTCAGGCAGGCGTGGTACAGGCGCGGCCATTCGGGCTGGCCTTCGGTGGACT
>Ga0308157_10007291_pt1 | contig 12901 bp, 17 predicted proteins | sample PhyBR1_FD_201035 | JGI IMG/M metagenome (GOLD analysis project Ga0308157, IMG submission 201035) | Phyllosphere microbial communities from UC Gill Tract Community Farm, Albany, California, United States - DLSLB.R1 | ecosystem: Host-associated > Plants > Phyllosphere > Unclassified | place: USA...
ATCCTTGATCATGTGACGTGATGACGACGCTGACAGATGCCATCGCTCAAGCCTATGGGAGCCGCCGGCAGTCGTGCCGCGGCGCCTCATCCTCGCGCGTTATCGCGGTCCGTCAGAGCATCAGCTGCAGCAGCACGAGGTCGAGCCAGCGCCCGAACTTCGTGCCGACCTCGGGCATGCGGCCCGTCTCAACGAAGCCGAGCTTCTCATGCAGGCGCAGGGATCCGGTGTTGCCGGACTCGATCGCCGCAACCATGACGTGCACGCCGTTCTCGCGTGCCGCATCGATGAGGAGCATCATGAGCTGCCTGCCGATGCCGGATCCGCGCTGGTCTCCGCGCACGTACACCGAGTGCTCGACGGTGTGGCGGAAGCCGTCGTGCGGACGGAAGTCGCCGTAGGTCGCGTAGCCGACGACCTCGCCACCATCGACCGCGACGAGGACAGGGAAACCGCTCCCATGCCGCCCCGCAATCCACTCGGCACGGTCCGTCTCATCGACGGTGGTGTCGTTCCAGATCGCCGTCGTGTTCAGGACGGCGTCGTTGTAGATCTCGGCGATCCCGGCGGCGTCCGTGGAGTGTGCGTCTCGGATGTGCAATGCTCGCCTCTCGGTAACGGGCGAGAAAGCTCGCCATGAGAATCGTATGACGCAATAGGCGCGACACTATGGCGCGCTGATCAGACAAGCGGTTTGTGCTCGTGACCTCCGTGATGCACACCGGTCGTTCGATGGCCGGGCTCGAGAGGGCTGAGGCGAGCAGTGGGTGCCTCCGAGCAGCATTCGCCTTCGCACTGGTTCGCCTCGCGTTCTTTCGTGAGCACAGCGACGGGCACGGCGCAGCACGCGTCCCCCTTCCACGCTTCGACACCTTCGCGGACGGCGAAGAAGGCGATCACGAGCGCGGCGACCGAGTCGGCCCACGCCCATCCGAGCAGGGAGTTGAACAACAGCCCGGCCAATAGCGCCGCCGACAAGTACGTGCAGATCAGCGTCTGCTTGGAGTCCGCGACCGTCGAGGCTGAGCCCAGTTCACGCCCCGTACGGCGTTCGAACCAGCTGAGGAACGGCATGACCGCGAGGCTCAGAGCGGCGATCGCAATTCCTGCCGAGGAGTGCGCCGCTTCTCGCAACCCTGACAGTGACAGCGCAGCATCGACGCTGACGTACGCGGCAAGAGCGAAGAATGACACAGAGATCACCCGTAGCGCGATCTTCTCCCGCTTCTCCGGGGACGGAGCCGCGAACTGCCACGCGACGGCCGCGGCGGAGAGCACCTCGACGACGGAGTCGAGTCCGAACCCGATGAGTGCCGCCGACGAGGCTACGCCGCCTGCGAACAACGCAACGGTGGCCTCGATGACGTTCCAGCTGATGGTGATCGCGACGATGATCCTCACTCGCCGCTGCAAGATGTCGCGCCGCTCGTCTGCTCGTTCGATGGCGGTCATCGCACACCCCGGGTCTCGCAGCAGTCGGGCACAGAGCAGGCCGGGTCTATACACGGCGCGCTCTCGTCCACGGCGAGCGTCACTTCGACCAGTGCCGTCAGCGCAGCCGCCAGGTGCGGGTCGGCGATCTCGTATCTCGTCTGCCGCCCCTCCGGTTCGGCCACGACGATCCCGCAGTCACGCAGACAGGTGAGGTGGTTCGACACGTTCGAGCGGGTCAGCCCCAGCTCGCGGGAGAGCACAGCCGGATAGCTGGGTGCTGTGAGTAACGCCATCAAGATTCGGGAGCGCGTGTGATCCGCCATCGCTCGACCGAGGCGGTTCATGACGTCGAGACGTGAAGCAATGGTCAGCATACAATGACTATACAGTGGATGCTGTATTAGTCGTCCGCCGCGTGTGTCAGTTGATGATCTCGCCTCGCTCCTCGCGGATCCTGGTGATGCGTTCGCGCCACATCGCGAGTGCCTCCGGTGTCTGGCGTGTCCAGTCGGTGATCTCCTCCATGATCACGAGCGGATCCCGGGTGCGGAATGAACGCGTCGGGTTGCCCGGGAACTTCTTGTCGGTCACGTTCGGGTCGTCTTCGAACGGGCCCGTGGGCCTCACCCGGTAGACATGCGGTCTCGCGCCGGACTCGAACATCGCCGCGATCTCGGCGGCGAGCCCTGCGCCGTCGCGGAGGGCGGTGAAGTACACGTGGTTCATGACGATCTCGGGGCGATAGTTCGATCGACGCCCCGCCATCAGCTGTTCTCCGACACCCAGCTCCGCGCTCGTGCCGTGATAGAACGGTCCATCATCCAGAATCTCCGTCACCGCGGGCGGACCCTTTCGCTCATCGATCAGCTCTCGGGATCGTCGTGGAAGACGCGAACTTCCTGCGCGCATCGGCATGCGGCCGCAATCTTCGCGGCCCACGCGAGCGCCTCGGAGTAGTTCGGCAGGTCGAGGATGGCGAAGCCCCCGTCGATGAGCTCGGTCTCGGGGTAGGTACCGGGCACGACGGAGCCGTCCGCGCGCGCCATCACGGGCGGCTGATCCTCATCGATGGCGCCGCCGAAGACCCACACTCCCGCGGCCTTCGCCTCGCGCACGACCGCGTGGCTTTCGGATCCGGCCAGCGCGAGGTCGTCGTCGCTCAGGTCGGACATCGCGCTACTCGGGAACGAGATCAGGTACTTCGTCATGTCGGATCCTCTCGGGAAGTGTTCTCAGCGTGCGCGCCTCCGGCGCGCTCCGCAAGCTCCGGCTAGGAACCGGTGTTCAGCCGCAGGATCCGTTCCTTCTCATCCGGTGCGAGGTCGGACAAGGCCAGAACATCCTGCAACACGGCCGACTTTCCTGCAAGATACGCATCGATGTCCATTGCCGGGTCGCTCGCGAGGTCGAGCTTCACCGCGGCGTAGCGATCGCGCAGCCCGGCGTTCTCGCGCAACACCCGGCGCACGGCGAGATGGTTGCGCAGGTGCAGCGTGCCATCGACGCAGACGTACACGTGCCGCCGAGGGCCCGCATCCGGGGCCTCGAACGCCTCGCGATCGGTCACACCGAGATCGCCGCGATGCGCGTATCCGACGCTCTCGAGCGCGGCGATCGCTGCGGGAACGGCGGAGCGTTCGACGACGATGTCGACGTCGAGGATCGGCTTCGCCGCGAGTCCCGGCACGGACGTGGAACCGACATGCTCGATCGAGCGGACGGGAACCTCGGCGAGGGCGTCGGCGAGCGCCGTCTTCACCCGGAGAAACTGCGAGGGCCAGGCCGGATCATAGGGCGCGACGTCGATTGCCATCCCTCGATCCTGCCACGACCCCTGTGCGGACCGTCAGTGATCAGGAAGCAGCGTCGCGTCGTCGGCCCCGTAGGTGGCGGGAACGAACCACGGCACCGGCGTGGCGCTCCTGGCGACGAGATGCGAGACGCCGAGCGCCTCGGTGAAGATCGCCATGCGCACCGCAACCCCGTTGTCGGCCTGTCGGAAGATCGCCAGGCGAGGATCCGAGACGATCTCGGACGAGAGATCGGCCGCGCCGTCGCGCGAATCGCGCGGGAGCGGGTGCATCAACAGGGCATCGCTCGGCAGATGCCGGTCGATCATCGCCTGGTCGATGCGGTATTCGTTGAACGCGGCGCCGGCCGCGTCCCCCATGCGCTCGCGCTGGATCCGGGTCGCATAGACGGCGTCCGCGCCTGCCATCGCGTCGGCGGGCGTCCGGCAGATCTCGACCGTGTGGCCCTTCGTGCGCACGAGCTCGACGATGTGCTCGGGCATCTCGAGCGGGTGCGGCGCATAAAGCGTGAAGGTGAGGTCGTTGTACAGCGATAGCAGGCGGGCGAGCGAGTGGACCGTGCGTCCGTAGCGCAGGTCGCCGAGCATCGCAATGCGGGATCCGTCGATGCGCTTGCCGAGGAAGGAGAACTCGCGCTGGATCGTGTAGATGTCGAGCAGCGCCTGGCTAGGGTGCTCCCCCGCACCGTCGCCCGCGTTGAGCACCGGCACGTTGCTGGCGGCCGCGAACTGCGCGACGGATCCCTCGTCCGGGTGGCGCACGACGATCGCGTCGGCGTAGCCGGCGATGACGCGCGAGGTGTCATAGACCGACTCGCCCTTGGCCATCGACGAGAACGTCATGCCGGTCGTGTCGAGCACGGTGCCGCCGAGGCGGGCGAACGCTGCGCCGAAGGACAGGCGCGTGCGGGTGCTCGCCTCGAAGAAGAGGTTCGAGAGGACCGCGCCCTCGAGCACGCGCGTCGTCTCCTGGCGCGTCGCGAACGGCTGCATGACGTCGGCAACGCGGACGAAGCGCTCGAGGCCGGCGCGGTCGAACTGATCGACGGAGAGCAGGTGGCGGCTGCCGCCGAAGCCGGGCTTCTCCGCGGGCTCGATCGACGCGGCCGCGAGCCCCGCTTCCTTCAGCAGATGTTCGATGAGGAGGCGCGTCGCGCCGGGCATCGTGCGGGCGCCCGCCGACGCCGAGGGTACGAGCCACGAGTCGAGCGTGCGACGCTTGACCTCGATGCGCGCGCTGAACTCGTCACGGGTGAGGTTGAGGCGGCGCATGGCGTCGCGCAGGATCGACTGCTGGTTCAGACTCATGCCCTAAATATACACTTTGTGTGCATATTTGCCATGCACTTACTTTCCGGCTTCGAACCCGATCAACCAGCGCACTCCGAAGCGGTCGACGAGCGTGCCGTCCCAGTCGCCCCACGGGCGCTCCTGAAGCGGATCCACGACGCGGCCGCCCGCGGCGAGCGCGTCGAACCATTCGCGCAGGGTCTCGGGTTCAGCGGCACCGAGCAGCGAGAAGAACATGCCGACCATGTGGACGGCGTCCTCATCTCCGCCCGCATCGGAGGCGAAGAGGGTGACCGGTCCGTCGAGCTGGCCATGCGCGATGTCGCTCGGCGGGCCGTCGTTCCGACCGAACTGTTCGTAGGTGAAGGCGCGTACCTCTCCCCCGAACACACCCCGGTAGAACTCGAGTGCGTCGGCGGCGAATCCAGGAAACAGGAGATACGGCGTGGGTGCGGTCATGGGGCGATCGTACCCACGCGCGGGGTCATGTTCGAGTGGGTACGCTCAGCTGCTGCAGGACGGCGTCGGCGCATCGGATTCGCGGGACCCAGTCTGGGCGCACGAATGCCGCGCGGGAGAGCCGCACCCGCTGCTCGTCGACGGGTTGTCCGGGGCGCGGCGACTGACGGGTGACACCGTTCGGCTCATAGCCGAGCTTCCGCGACACGGCGAGCGACGCGTGGTTCCACGCGGCGGCGCTCGATTCGGCCCACTCGGCTCCGAGCGTGTCGAAGGCGAACGCGAGCAGTGCCGCCCGCATCTCCGTGCCGAGCCCCCGTCCTTGCGCGCTCTGCGTGATCCAGGATCCGCTGTTGACCGTTCTCCTGTTCGCGAAATCGAAGGCGTTGAGGTCCTGGGTCCCGATGATGCGACCGTCATGGTGCACCGCGAACGCGATGGTCCAGGAACGGGGCGAAACCTGCCCGCGGAGGCTCCACTGATACGTCGCGAGGTTCCGGGGCAGCTCCTCGGCGGGCGCATCCGTCCAGGGGAAGCCGAAGGGCATCGTCTCGGGATCGTGGACCCCGTCGAGCGCTGCCTGCGCGAGCTCGGCGAGGTCGCCGTCACGCACGGGCGACATCGTCAGCCGCGGAGTCTCGATCGTGAGTCCGAACAGCGGCCAGATGTCTTCAAGTTCCATGCATCAACGCTAGTGGCAGGGTCGGGCGCGCCCGCCGAATGTTACGGGCCGCCCTTCGTGCCGCTGCCGCGCCGCCGTCAATGTGACGCGAGCGCGGCGGGGATGCGGCCGTTTCCGCGCGCTACCGGCCACGCGGGTCCGCTCGCCGCGGACGTAGGCGCTCACGGCGAGGGACGAGCCGAAAGTCGCGCAATGCCTCGTCGGCCATGACCGGCACCACCTCGGGAAAAGCGAGTCCCTCCCAGAACTCAGCGGCGGGTTCTCCCCTGTGCACGAGGCCGGAGTGCACGAGCCAGGCGGTCAGCACCATCCCGTGCGTGCCGACGACCATCGCGTCGGCACGGTGGCGCCGCAGCCCGTCCGTCATCCGGCGCGCGGCAGCCTCCTGTGTCTCCCAGCCCGTATGACGGTCATCACGGTCGCCGCGGATCCATGCGCGCCGTCGTTGCCGGAAGTCGTCACCGAAAGGCTCATCGCGGCGAACTTCGCCGAAGTCCGGATCGACGATGGCCGTCGTACCGCTCGCAATCTCCACGGTCTCGATCGCCTTCCGCTCATTGCTCGCCAGGATCCGAGCCCCCGCCGGCAATTCGAGCGCGCGGGCCGCCGCGACGCCCGACACGGACAGCGGCCACTCCGCGGGTGATAACGCCGCCGTCGCCTCGGGTGCTGCGTGGCGAATGAAGAAGAGGGCGGGCATAGCCCCCAGCGTATGCGCCGCGCCGCTACCGTGGTCTTATGCCGTATCAGCGCACCGACCAGGCATCTTTCGATCTGCGTCGGCACCTGCCGAAGTGGGCGGCACGGGCGTTGAAGCTTCCCGGATCCGCTGTCTTCGCCGGCGCGGACGACGAGGGGCTCGCTCCGATTGCGGCGGCGGTCGAGGCCTGTCTCGGGCAGCGGCCGTTCCGCGAGCAGATCGTCGCCGCAACGGCGCTCTCGCAGGGGCACGCCGTCGAGATGGACACGGGCGAGGGAAAGACACTCGCGGGCGCGATGGCCGCGGCCCGCCTGGCTCGAGAGGGTCGCCACGTTCACGTTCTGACAGTGAACGACTATCTTGCTCACCGCGACGCGGAGTGGATGCGCCCGATGTTCGAGCCGCTGGGCGTGCGAGTTGCGTCGATCGGTGAGCACACGACGACGTTCGCGCGGCGGGCGGCGTACCGCGCGGACGTCGTGTACGCCTCGTACTCGGAGGTGGGATACGACGTGCTGCGCGATCGCCAGGTCGAGGATCCCGCGGACCGCGTCGATCCGCGCTTCGACGTCGCGCTCGTCGACGAGGCGGACGCCGTCATGATCGACGAGGCGATGACGCCACTGGTCTTGGCGGGCGCGGACGAGTCCGCGGCGGCCGACCTCGGTTCCGTGACGGCGATCGTCTCGCGGCTCGACGACCGGATCCACTTCGCGACGGATGACGACCGCTCGAACGTCTCGCTCACCGAGGCGGGCATCGACGAGGTGGAGCGCTCTACTGGTGATCCTCTCTTCGAGGGCGGAGACACGTTGACGCTCGTGAACCTCGCGCTCCACGCGCGGGTTCTCGTGCACCGCGACATCGACTATCTCGTCGAAGAGGGTGAGATCCGCCTGGTCAACGCCTCGCGCGGGCGTATTGCTCACGCGCAGCGGTGGCCCGACGGCCTGCACGCGGCCGTCGAGGCGAAAGAAGGTCTCGCGATCACGCCGCCCGGCATGATTCTCGACCAGATCACCGTGCAGGATCTTCTGCATCGCTACCGCACCCTCGCCGGCATGAGCGGCACGGTGCTGCCGGTCGCCGAGGAACTGCGCGAGTTCTATGCGCTCGAGGCGGGGCGCGTCGAGCGGCGCCTCGTGGACGTGCGCGTCGACCATCCGTGGCGCGTCTATGACACCCGGGCGGAGAAGGACGCGGCGGTTGTCGCCGAGATCACGGCCAGGCACGATACCGGGCAGCCCGTGCTGGTGGGCACGGGATCGGTCGCCGAGTCCGAAAGCCTCGCCGCGCAGCTTTCCGAACGGGTCGCGGTACGGGTGCTCAACGCGCGCAACGACGCCGACGAGGCCGCCATCGTGGCCCGTGCGGGTGAGCCGGGCGCCGTGACGATCTCCACGCAGATGTCGGGGCGCGGCACGGATATCCGGCTCGGCGGATCCGACGAACGCGACCGCGCTCGCGTCGCGGCGAGCGGCGGCCTCGCGGTGATCGCAACGTCGGTGTATCCGTCAGCGAGGCTCGATCTGCAGCTCCGCGGGCGAGCAGGGCGGCAAGGGGATCCGGGTGAGTCGCTCGTCTTCGCCGCGCTCGACGACGAGCTGGTCCGTGCGAATCTCACCGACGGGTCCGCTCGCGCGCTGGCCCGCGGATCCGTCGACGGTCGCGCCGCACGGCGCATCGTGCGCGAGGCGCAAGAGATCGCCGAGTCGGTGCGGGCCGACCGCCATCGAGCGACATGGAAGTACACGAGGGCGATCGCGCAACAACGCGACAAGGTGCTGCGCGTGCGCGAGGAGGCACTCGCGAATCCGGATGCCGAGCGACGGCACGTCGCTCTTTTCACCCTCGATGAGCAATGGCAACGCCACCTCGCGTTTCTGAGCGAGCTGCGCGACGGTATCCACTTGCGCCGGCTCGCGGGCAAGGATCCGGCTGACGAGTTCCACCACGAGGCGCTTCGCGCCTTCGCCGGCTTCTTCCCGGCCGTCGATGATGCCATCGCGGAGCGCATGAGCCGTCTCGGTGCCGGTGAAGACCTCGGGCTCCGCCGGCCGTCATCGACGTGGACGTACATGATGCGCGACGACCCGCTGGGTGACGCGATAGGACGTGCCACGGCCACGCTCCGGAGGTGGATCCGCGGCTGACCGACGAGGCGATGCGTCAGCCGCGAACGGCATCCGCCCGCTTGTTGTGTCGGGCGATCGCGACAAACGCTGTGAGCGGTGCGACGAGCGCGAGGACGATCGTCAGCAGTGGCACGGAGAAGCACAATGCGGCGCCGAAGGCTATCAGCCCCGCTCCCACGGCGCGCTGAGCAACCGCCCCCGATGGCGTCACCTGCGGCGGACCGAAATAGGGCATCCGGGTGGTCGGGTTCGCCGCGAGCACGCGTCCGAGCGACCAGAGGAACAGGGCGTTACCGATGATCGCGAGAGCCGCTCCAACGATGGACATGCCACCACCTTAGCTAAGATATACCGCCGTGGCCAGGGCGCCCCCGGCCACGGCGGCGAGGCCGGCTATGCGGCTGCGGCGCGCAGTTCGGCGGCGGCGACAGCGACGTCCGGAGCGCCGTAGAGCGCACCGCCCGCGACGGCGAGCTGAGCCCCGGAGTCCTTGACCGACGCGATCGACGAGGCGTTCACTCCCCCGGCCACCGAGAAGGGAACCCCCGCGGCCTTCCCGGCCTCGAGTAGCGCGTCGAGCGAGTAGCCGGGCTGGGCCTGCTCGTCGAGACCGGCGTGCATCTCGACGTACTCGGCGCCGAGCTCGACGACCTCGCGGGCTCGGGCTGCCTTGTCCGTCACCCCGATGAGGTCGACGACGATGCCCTTACCGTGGGACTTCGCGGCCTTGACGGCACCCGCGATGGTGCTGTCGTCGGCCACGCCCAGTACCGTGACCAGGTCGGCGCCGGCGCGGAAGGCAATGTCGGCCTCGAGTTCGCCGGCATCCATGGTCTTGAGGTCGGCAAAGACGATCTTGTCGGGGAAAGCCTCTTTCATGGCCGTGATCGCGGGCAGTCCCTCGGCCTTGATGAGCGGCGTACCGAGTTCGAGCACGTCGACATGCGGAGCCGCGGCGGTGGCGAGTTCGAGGGCGTGAGTGGTCGTGAGGGTGTCGATCGCGAACTGGATCTTCATGGTGTTCCTATCTTTCGTGAGGGAGGTCATTCGAGGTTTGCGTGACGCGGCCACAGCTCATCGGCGGATGAGCCCGACCTCTTCCAGAGCGCGTGGAAGAGCGCGTCGCCCACGAGCACGACGGCCTGCTCGAAAAGCGAGCCGGCGTACTGCGCCGATGCGGTGCCAGAACGGTCGAGCTTCGCTGCCGCGGGGATCACGAGCACACGATCGGCAAGGTCGGCAAGCGGCGAGGAAACGGTCGTAGAGAGCGCGACGATGCGCGCGCCCACGTCTCGCGCGGTGGCGGCCGAACGGACGATGCCGGCGGTGGTGCCGGATCCGCTGGCCGCGATCAACAGGTCGCCTCGGGCGATCGCCGGCGTCGTCGTATCGCCCACGACGTGTGCTGTAAGGCCCATGTGCATGAACCGCATGGCCGTCATGCGCAGGGCGAGACCGGAACGGCCCGCGCCGAGCAGGAAGACGCGCTTCGCGGACTCGATCTCGGTGAGGACGTCACCCGACCCCGCTTCGTCGGCAATGGCGCGCACGACGGCGTTGAGCTCGCCTGAGGCGAGGAGGAGGGCTTCGGAGAACGTGTCGTCGGAGGTCACGTGTTTATCGTGGTCTCCGCGCGCATGCGACGCGCTCCCCCGCACGATCAGTTCGACTAGCCGAACGACTAGTCGGCTAGCCTCGATGGATGACGACTTACGATCGTGCACGAGAGGCAGGCGAGGAGCGCGCGCTCACGGAGCAGGCGGATCGCTACGCCGTCACTCTCGAGGCGCTACTCGCGGCGTTGCGGTCCACCCGGCTCGATGACCGCGCGGCACGACGTGCCGCGATCGACATCGCCGCGGGCGCGATGGTCGATCTCCGTGCCCGCTCGCACGATCATCTCTCCGTGCTGCTCGAACCCGTAACGGGCGCGTTCGAACGGCTGCGCAGAGACCTTGCTCCCCTGCTGCGCTATGGCGACCTCGACGTGCAGTTCGTCGAACCGCCCGCGAACGGCCGCGCGCTTCCGGGGGAGGTCGCACATGCTGCCCGCGCGATCGTGCGCAACGCGGTGCTCGCGTTCGTCGACACCGGCGACGCCCGACGGGTGCGGATCGAGTGGGGCTGCGACGGCCTCCACCTGCTCATCGGTATCCGTGACGATGGCCGTGGCGAGATCGATGCGCACGACGATGTGCTCCGTCCGATCGTGGAGCATGTCTCGCATCTCGGCGGCACGATGCGAGTCGCATCCACGCCCGGATGGGGCACCGAGTTGTCGATTCAGATCCCGCTGGATCCTCCCGAGCCGACCAGCGCACTCGATGAGGATCTCACGCCGCGCGAACGTGAGATCCTCGTCCGCGTCGCAGCCGGTGCGCGCAACGGTGAGATCGCACGTGACCTGGGCATCAGCGAGCACACCGTGAAGTTCCACGTCTCGAAGCTTCTGCGGCGCACCGGGGCCCGCAATCGCGCGGAACTCGCGGCCGCGTTCGTGTGAGAGGCTAGTCGGCATGGCAGAGAACGACGTCGAGGTCGGATGGGAACACGCCCGCGACACGAATCGCGCGAACTGGGACGACCGGGTCGATATCCACGTCACGAGCTACGGGCTCGAGGCGTTCGATGACCCGCAGCACATCTCGTCCGTCGTTGCCGAGGATCTCGCGGCCCTCGAACCGTTCCTCTCCGACGGTGTGACCGGTCTCGACGTCTGCCACCTGCAGTGCCACATCGGATCCGACACGCTCTCGCTCGCGCGCGCCGGCGCGCGCGTGACCGCGCTCGACTTCTCCCCTGCCGCCCTCGAGGCCGCGGAACGATTCGCGACCGCGCACGGACAGCGGATCCGCTGGGTGCAATCGGACGTCATGGACGCGGCGAGCGCCATCGACGACACGTTCGACCTCGTCTACACGTCGATCGGCGCGATCTGCTGGCTGCAGGATCTCGACCGCTGGGCGGCACAGATCGCGCAGCTGTTGCGCCCGGGAGGCACGTTCTTCATCCGTGACGGTCACCCCGCCCTCTACACCCTCGATGAGACGGCCGATCACCTCAGCATCCGCTATCGCTACTTCCCGAACGGGCAGGCGCAGACGTGGAACGACGAGGGCACGTACTCGGGCGAGGGCACCGTTGCGAACACCCGCACCTACGAGTGGCCGCACTCACTATCGGAGATCATCAACGCGCTCATCGGCGCCGGTCTCACGATTCAGCGTTTCGACGAGGGAACGACGCTCCCCTGGCGCTTCTCGCCGCGCATGGAAGCGACGCCCGACGGATGGGTCTGGCCCGAGGCGGAGCGCGAGAACATCCCCTGCACGTTCACGATCATCGCGCGCAAGTCGTAAGCAGCGTCTCGAGCGTCTGGGCGACGCCCTCGTCCTGGCATGAGGGCGCGATGTGATCGGCCACCGCGAGAACGCTGTCGTGGGCGTCGGCCATCGCATACGCAGTGCCGGCCCACGTGAGCATCGGGATGTCATTGGGCATGTCGCCGAAGGCGATCACGTCGGCCGCGTCGATACCGCGCTTCTCGCAGAGCGCCGCAAGGGCGTTGGCCTTCGTGATCCCGCGGGCGCTGATCTCGATGAGACCGGGCATAGACCAGGTCGCGGTCGCGCGATCGGCGACGGCCCCCAGCGTCCCGTCGCGGAGCGCGTCATGGTCGATACTCGAATCCTTCGCGAGGAGCTTGATCGCGGGCTCGCTCCAGAGGTCCGCGAGGGTGCCGCACGGCGCTCCCGCCATCGGGAGATCCTGCTCAAACTCGGGCGTGAGGCGGATCCCGTCGGGGAACTCGATCGCGAGCTGCACGGTCGGGAGCGCCGCAGCGATGTCGCGGGCGATCGCGAGACCGATCTCGGGTTCGATTCCGCGGATCCGCTCGATGCGGTTCGCGTGGAGGTCGTAGGTGAGCGCGCCGTTCGACACGATCGCGATACCGTGCTCGCCCACGTGCTCGCGCAGCGGCTCGACCCAGCGCAACGGACGGCCGGTGATGAAGACCACCGGGATCCCGGCGGCGTCGACCTCACGGAGAACGCGTGCCGTGTAGTCGGGGATCGTGAAGCTGTCCTTGGGCACGAGTGTGCCGTCAAGGTCGGTCGCGACGAGCATGGTCTGAGCCTATCGGGCAGGAGACGACCGCATCGTCGGAGGGCTACCGCGGCGCCCTGTCGACTGGTTTCATGGTCCTTATCGTGGAAAGGACACCCGATGACTCGCACCCGCGTACACAACCTCCTCGTGTCGGTCGATGGTTTCGCGGCCGGCACGCATGTCACGCACGAAACGCCTTTCGGCGGCGCCGAGGCGCTCATCCCCTTCTTCGATGGCCGCGTCATTCACGGGATCGGCGGCCTCACCGGCCCGGTCAGCGC
>Ga0308157_10007293_pt1 | contig 12899 bp, 8 predicted proteins | sample PhyBR1_FD_201035 | JGI IMG/M metagenome (GOLD analysis project Ga0308157, IMG submission 201035) | Phyllosphere microbial communities from UC Gill Tract Community Farm, Albany, California, United States - DLSLB.R1 | ecosystem: Host-associated > Plants > Phyllosphere > Unclassified | place: USA...
GCTGAAAGACGAAGTGGTGATCTACTCGGCGCACTGGGATCACATGGGCAAGCAAGGCACTGAAGGCGACACGATCTTCAACGGCGCCGTCGACAACGCATCGGGCACCGGCGCGCTGCTGGCGATGGCCGCCGAAGCGGTGAAGAACCCGGCCAAGCGCAGCCAGATGTTCCTGTGGGTCGGCGCCGAAGAGCAAGGCCTGCTGGGCAGCGCCGCCTACGTGGCCGCGCCTCTGTGGCCGATCGCCAAGACCGCCGCCAACCTGAACCTCGATAGCCTGAACTGGGTCGGCCTGGTCAAGGACGTCAGCGTGCCAGGCAGCGAGCGCACCGAACTGGGCGCGATGGCGGCCACGGTGGCCAAGTCGATGGGCATGGTCATTGCGCCAGGCAAGCCGGACCTGAGCGGCGGCTACTTCCGCAGCGACCACTTCAGCTTCGCCAAGGCCGGCGTGCCCGCCTTCTCGGTCGGCTACGGCAGCAGCTGGGTCAAGGACGTCGACGCCAACAACGCCAAGGCCAAGACCTACCGCGAGAAATACCATCAGGTGGGCGACGAATACGATCCGAGCTGGGATCTGTCGGGCATGGTGCAGCAGGCGCAGTTCACGCTGAACCTGGGCCGCGCGGTGGCCGATGCGCCGAAAATGCCGACGTGGAAAGCGGGCGACCCGTTCGGCAAGGCACGCGGAACGGCGAAATAATTCGCTTCAGTAGCAGGACCTGAACGGGCTGGCGTGCATAACGAGTGCGCGCCAGCCCGTTTCTCGTTGTAGCATCACGCCATCGAGCGATGAAAGGCATGCAATGCAGGAGAACGAACTGACGCTGGGCGATGGCCGGGTGCTGCACTATTACGACTGGAAGCCGGAGTTCGAGGAACCCGAGCTGACCGTATTCTGGCACCACGGCACGCCGAACGTCGGCAAGCCCCCTGCCCCGCTGTTTGCGGCCGCGCTTGAGATGGGCATCCGCTGGATCGGCTACGACCGGCCCGGCTACGGCGGCTCGAGCGCACGAAGCGGCCGCGATGTCGCCTCGTGCGCCGAAGACGTCGCGCGCATCGCCGACCAGCTCGGGATCGAGCACTTCGCCGTGATGGGGCATTCGGGTGGCGGCCCGCACGCGCTGGCCTGCGCCGCGCTGCTGCCCAAGCGGGTCATTGCGGCCGTCAGCATCGCGGGCCTGGCGCCGTTCGATGCGGCGGGCCTGGACTGGTTTCAGGGGATGACGGCATCGGGCGCTGCAGCGCTGCGGGCCGCCGCGCAGGGACACGCGGCCAAGGTGCAGCACGAGGGGCTCAATCAGGAATTCGATCGCGAGATGTTCACGCCCGAAGACTGGGCGGAGCTGTCCGGCACCTGGTCGTGGTTCGACAGCGTGGTCCGGCCGGCGCTCAGCGAAGGCCCGGGTGGCCTGATCGACGACGACCTGGCGTATGTCGCGCCGTGGGGGTTCGACTGCGCGCGCATCGTGCAGCCGGTGCTGCTGGTGCATGGGGCGCAGGACCGCGTGGTGCCGTGCGCGCACAGCGAGTGGCTGGCGCGCAGCTGCCGCTCGGCGCGGCTGTGGCAGCGGCCGGATGACGGTCATATCTCGGTGTTAAATAGCGCGGCGTCGGCGCTGGCGTGGTTGCGGGAGCAAGCGAGCGACGGGTGAAGTGACGGTTAAAGACTCCGCCTTTAAATGCTGGGTGTTCCGGGGGCTGGCAGTCAGTACCGCGGCTCATACTATTGATAAAATACGTTTCGTAACTAAGACATCGCGTCTAAACAGATTGCCGTTCTGCTGCTCATAGTGCATGCGTGGAATGTGCTCATCGAGGCACGACGCGCTGGCTCATGATGTCCGAGTCAGCCATCCCTGCCGTGGTGCGCCATACTTATTTGCTCGTAGAGGCCTACCATATCGCCATGAGCGAAGTTGGGTCTTATTCGGCCGCAACCCCGCATGAGCAGCAGCCCTGAACGGCCTTCGATGACCATACAACTTATCACCAAAGAACTCGGCGCCCCCTATACCTAGACGCCCTATAGCAATAACGGCGAGAAGCTGCAGATCAATTACGCCCCTTCCCTTGGCATACACAACGAGAAGCATTTGCCCGTCAAAGCAGTCTGCAGTCGCAGCGGGCGTGTGGCCACTTGCATTATAAATAGTAGCAAAGTCCATTCTGCATTCGCCCAAAATGAAGGCGGGTACTTCTCGACTCCGACTAAGCTATAGGTTGGGGGCACCCTTTGGAGCGGGTGTGTACGTTTTGGGGTGGTAAATCTTAAGCCAGGCATGACTAAAGCGAGACACGCAGACGTGTACGCGTTGTCTGATCCTAAAACTCATTTGACATAAAACCTGTTATGTCATGGTGCCGAAGCGCCGCTGGACGACCAGACACTTTGAGCTGATGCCACATTAGGTAACCGCTTACCAAGCGAATCTCGTTATCAACGATAGCGCGACAGCTACCATCTAGATGAGTGGCGTTTCGAGTCACGTTCTGAAGATAAGCTGTTCTGGACTTCACCCTTGCGATGCTCGTTTGCTTACGATGAAATTTTATGGAACGGCGCACGTAAAAAATTTTCAAAAAAGTGGCTCTAAGAAATATTTGGATAGATTCAAGGCGTCCCGGCACGGTTAACATAGGGGCAATGGAGGCAAGGCAGCACAAACCTTCTAACTATTTTCTTGTATGAAAGGATTATATGCGACTTAACATCTGGATTTTTAGCCTCATTCTCCTCTTCCCTACCTTATCAAGCGCGAAAGACAAGCTATATGAGGGAGAATATATTTATCAAGGGCAATCCTTGCTTTCTCCAAATGGGCAATATGTTCTTGAGTGGAGACCAAATATTGGATACGCAGTTTTCAGAGCGGATGGAAGCATTCGATACTTCATCGATCAGTGGGGCAGAGTCTTGGCAATGCAAGGGGATGGAAATTTCGTAAACTACACTTATTACGATGATAATAGCCCTTGGGAAGCTCGTTGGGCCAGCAACACTGGTGGCCGTTGCCCGTGCCCGAGCCGTTCGTACCTCCGAATCTGGGATGACGGTAATCTGACAATCGAATACGGACAGTTTCCTCAGTCACCCGAGTATATAGGACGAATATGGGAGATTGGAAAAGACTCCGCTCCGTTAACCACCACGAGCGGTCGTCAAGAATACGCAACCCCTCCAGGTCCACGACCAATTAATGTCCCAGATCCTTCGATGCCTGCGTCATATGATTATTAAACAAGAGATCATGAAAAATAAATTAGCTATAATGACAATGATATTTCTGGGCCTAAGCACGATGGGGTCTGCAGAAGCATCTTTAGGAAAGTTTAGCCGAGCGTGCCGCTTTGACACATTACCGGTAGGCTCGAAATCGACTCTTGCCAGTTTCTTTGTTGCGCAGGGTGCGCCAGCGGGGCTCGGGAACATGGCCTCTCGTTCGTCGAATGAACAGGCGCTGTACTGGATCCATGAATCCCTTACCACTGATTACTTTCAAGTTCGGTATTATCTATTTGCCAAATCAGCGGTTTATGTTAAAAATCGACCAGACAAAGGTGATCCTAGTAAATTTAATCAAGTTAATACTTATCGTAGCAATTGGTCAGTAGACCAAGTAAAAAAAGAAATCAGAGAAAACCCGCGCTTTTCTCCTGCATATGCAAATCGTGGCCCAACCCCGTTATACAATGCGCGAGCAGGTGACCCCAGAGTAATGGTAGCTTGGCATCTTTATGGGGCTCCAGTAACAACTCCTGTACCAACTGGGTACTTTAAGGTTGTCGGACGCCATTTCTACTACGATCCTCAAAGTGGAGCCGAAGTTGATTTTGGGCAGTCTGAAGCATATACCTGCAACCCGATGAATTGGGGTCTAGGCCTTTTTGACTGGTAAAATGATATGAAAATAAATATTTTAGCAATAATGCTGTTATCAGTAGCTCCTTATTCTTACGCTGGTCAGCAGATTGATGGCCCGAATAATCCAACCGACCGTTTCAGACCAGCTCAGGACGCTCCTCGTTTAGATCGTGTTCTTAAAGCAAAAGACATTGATACAGATAGACGAAAAATGTTATGGAAGGATAAGACAGTTGATCGGGAAGGGTATTTAAGAGTCAAGAGCTCAGTGGAATACCTCAAATTTCCAGAATCAGTTCTGCTACACCCTAATTTTTTAAAATCTAGCAGCAATGGTAGCAAAAATCTCGTGGCACGAGGAGACCTCGATCTCATTGGAAAACTAAATGAAGATCAGCACCGGGTTACTTGGGCTCTTAGCAATAAAAATAATAATTTAATACTTACTGTATGGAAGTATAAGGCTGCAGGAGCAGTATATAGCGTGCCGGAAGAGTTTCTGAATCAGAAGGTTGGAGGCCAGCCAGCAGTCCTGAGTCTTTCATACGCCGAAAAAACTGAAAAAGCATTATGGAAGCTAACTTGGTGGGATAAAGGAGTTATGTATGAACTTTATGTGAGTGACACGCTTACCAGTAGTGGCGCCCCTCAAACTAAACCTCATCAGATCATACATATCGCGGATTTGGCTTTGAGAAAGGTTAGCAATTAATGGAGTCGAACCGTACCCAAACCATTGTAGGCGTCCTAGTTAGCACGGAGCTTGTAAGATTTTGGGCAGTCGCGACTATGGCTGGGTACGTTCACTACAACCTGAGAGCTGCTGGAAACACAGGAACTTTTATCAGCGATTCTTTAAGAAGAGCGTAACAGTAGTCCTCAGGCACGCTCCATATTGAACATACGGGATGCTGCCGCCTGAGGACAAGATCAGCTACCAGCGCACAATTCAATATGTGGTGCGGTTGACATAATTTTCGTTCTCCGCGCTTCACAGGGGCTAGGGTTTGCTGCTGCGCTGTAAAAATTTTCGACATGCAGATCAAATATGCCAGGCCTGAACTGTCCTCGCCTGACGAGCGGCACATGTAGCCCGGCACTACCACATGTCGTAGCCACAGCGGTCTGACGCTCGCCCTGGGCACGGAGCCTCCAGTGCACAGTTGCCCCTGGGTTCGCTGATGGCTGCATACGTACAGCGCAGAAGAAAGCCCGCTCGAGGCGGGCTAGTTGATACTGTATTTTCGTTGCTTTACTTCGCCGCCGATGGTGCGGCCGCGGCTGGCGTCTTGGGCGCGGGTGAAAGCTGCTGCTGCATTTGCTTGAGGAGTGCCGCTGTCTCTTCGGTTTGCCGTTTCACCTCAGCCTGTGCTGCCGACATTTCCTTGCCTGACTCAAAGGAGGCAACCATGTTGGACAGCACTGTTGCATTGAACGCAGCAACACCCAATACGATCGCAAGTACGGTACTCACCGCCGTCACGATGATAGTCGTCTTGAGGCTCCCGAGCGAAGCCTGAGTTTCATGCTGACTATTTTCGATTCGCGCAAATCGATCATCTGTGCGGAGCAACCGCTCTTCCATCCGCCCCATGAAGCCTTCAATACTGGCTTGAATAGCCGTGACCCGACCATCCATCCTCGCTTCGACGGCTTCGATTCGTGCGTTAAATTCTTCCCGGGTCGGTGCGTTCATTGGTCCATCATAAGCGGGTTCGGGCGCGTCTGCAATGGACGAGCCGGGGTCACTGTCTACGGACCAAGGGCCCTGCGTGACGTTCGTCATTCTGCCACCCTTCTGCCTGGGTGCTTTTCATTTAACCAAGCATTAATTCTGCTCAGCGCAAAAGTTCGAACAAATCCACACCGATCACAGGCAGTGAGAACAGTTGGAAACACAATATGAGTAACACGAGCAAGAGAACCGTTTGGCTGCAACTCGACGTACTCATTCGAAAGTAACCGAACTTTCTCCGAACCCGGCTCCGCTTGGATGGAAGAGCGGGCATTACCGCAGGTCGGGCATATTGGATTTACGCCTGTCCCCGTGAAGAACTCAATCAATTCCTCTGGGGACACGTTTTGAGCTGGTACTTCTTCGCTCATTATGATCTTTCAACATGTTGTGACACAGCATTAGACCACATTGGACAACAGCAGACGCAATCGCTGTGACTGGCCATCAAAGTCCTTGGCCGCCTATTTTTGGCCCGGAGATTTCCACCCTCACGCACGCCCGGGCGATGACTGCAATATTTACACCCTCATGCGTACGCGCACACATGTAGGCGGTGCGTCTCAAAAGCCTACTCTGCCCTCACGCGCGCACCCGCGATACCTGCCGCCTTGGTCCTTGCTTATCGTCCTCCGTGGAGCAACGCGGGTATGTTAGTCGCTTCGCTACCTCGCCTAGCAGCAGGCGCTCCAAAGTGCGCCATCCGCGCGTGCCCGGGAGCCGCTGTTTCACCGGTTTCTAGCTAGTTAGTCAGAAATCGCGCCGAACCCCGAGGGTTGCGAACGCACTCAAGTCGACGCCGTTTACTATTGATAAAATACGTTATCGGTAGTAAAACCATGTTGTTCATACTTGGAGCTTGGAGACCCTGAGACATGCAGGTTCCCACGCTAAGAACTGATCCTAAGCACGAACGTAGAGAGTCTGACTGATCACACTGTTCTGCTGGTAAATCGGGCAGCAACCTGCAATACCATTTGCGCACAGCGAGTGGCTGTCGCGCAGCTTTCGCTCAGCGCGTCTGTGGCAACAGCAGGGGACGGATGACGGGCATAGCTCAGTAGTAAACAACGCGGCGTCGGCGCTAGCGTAGCTGCCGGAGCAGACGAGCGGTAGTTGAAAATACGCTGACCGATTGCTGTCCCGGTCTGTCGTTATACCAGTGTTCACTGGTACCCTGATAGGCGCAAGCAAATACCCTCCGCCTGACCTACGACAAGCACAGCTAGCGAATGCACCCGCTAACAGGAATCCATGACCGTTTACAAATTCAACCTCCCGCGCGACGCGGCAACCGCAATCTTCGTCGCCTGCCTGCTTCTGGCCCTGACACTACACGCGGTACCCGCGCTGCTCGCCGGCCTCCTGGCATTCGTGCTCACGCGCGGCCTGCTGAGCATCCTGCGCACGCGCGACCTGTACAAAAAGCTGCGCTCGCACGAATTCATCGCGAGCTTCGTGGTCGGCCTGGGGTCGATCGCTGTGCTCGCCATCATCACCGTTCTGGTGGTCCGGCTGCTCGAGGGTGAATCGTTGCGTGCGTTCTCGCTGAAGGTGGCCGAGACGATTACGCAGATCAAGCAGTTCCTGCCGCCGGCGCTGGCTGAGTACGTGCCGCAATCACTCTTCGAGATGCGCGAACTGGCGTCGGACACCTTGAAAGAGCATGTCAATGCCGTTGCGGGCATTGGATCGGGCATTCTGCGCAGCCTGCTGTTGACCGTGATCGGCTGGATCACAGGGGTGCTGGCCGCGGTGAGCATTACCGTCACACCGACCGACGAAGCGAGGCATTCCGTTTTCTACCGGACCTGGCACCGCCATTGGAGCATGCTGGCCACCGCTTTCAAGAACGTGGCCTGGGCCCAGACCAAGATTGCCGCCATCAACGCAACGCTGACGGGGGTGTACCTGTTAGCCGTGATGCCGGCCCTGGGCTGGAATCTGCCCTACGTCAAAACCCTCATCCTGGCGACGTTCCTCTTCGGTCTGCTGCCCGTCGTGGGCAATATCGTGTCGAACACCCTGATCTGCACGATCGCGCTGAGCGTTGCATTTCCGGCCGCCGTCATTTCAGCGGTGTTCCTCCTCGTCATCCACAAGCTCGAATATTTCCTGAGCGCGCGGATTCAGGGGCATCGCATCGGCGCAAAAGTCTGGGAGCTGCTGATTGTGCTGTTTGCGTTCGAAATCATGTTCGGACCGGCCGGCATGGTCGCCGCACCTGTCATCTACGCGTTCGTCAAAGCCGAGCTGAAGCGGATTCGCTGGTTGAACTGACGCTGGGCCAGTTGGCGTCAATTATTAAAATTGTTGTAATAATCTCTCGCCTTGGTTTACCAACTTGCGGATTTGGTTGGGCCAATCTAGAATCGATGAACCGGTTAGGCGCGATGCATCGTCCGGTGGCCTGACGCATCAACCAGATCGGCACGGGCTCTGACATCGAGCCTTCTTCGCAGTTAAAAAAATACAAGCCGGAGACATCTTGAAAACCAACTATCTACTGCAGGCCCTTGCGCTCGTCGCACTGGGTCAGGGGGGCGTGCACGCGGCGCCCCTGATGCTGCAAGACGCCAGCATCACTGCCACCTACAACGGCGCGGCCGACGGCATGCTCGGGCTGGATCACGGCTTCGCGGCCGGACCAGGCGCCAATACCAGCAAGCTCGACCCTACCGATACCGGCGTGGAGTTCTTCACGTCGGATTTCCTGTTCGGGATCGACTTTTCCGCTGACGGCATGCTGACCGTGATCGCCAACTATGCCGTCGCGCCCGGCGCCTACAGCATGCGTTTCGATCTTGGCGGCGCACTCCCGGTCACGGCGTTTATGTTGACCGGCGCCAGCGGCGTCACCGGTATCCCCGGCCTGTCGATCATCGACAGTCACACGATCGCGCTCGACCTGAGCGGGGTCGACTGGAGCGAATTTGGCGCACTGAGCGCGCGCCTGGAAACCGGTACAGCGGTGGCGGTGCCCGAACCCGGCGCACCTGCGATCCTGATGGGCGGCCTGGCTGCACTGGCGCTCGTACGCAACGGGCGCAAACGACGCGCCTGACCTCGCGTCTCTCGCCATTCAAGGACAGTCCGGCAGCGCTTCAAGCGCGACGGCGGGCTCGCGGCCTCATTTCCTCCATCAGGAGAACCACATGCACTATCCAGGTTTGCATGCAGCGCTGTGCGCTGCGCTACTCTTTGTCAGCGGCGGACACGCTGCGGCCGCAGTCGATCCGGCGCGCCAGGGCGCCCCTGCCGACGGCTGGGCCAGCCAGGCCGGCGGCACCGTGGGCGGCGCGAATGCCGTCGAATCCCAGATCTACACGGTCACCAACCGCGCCCAGCTGCTTGCCGCGATCCAGAACGGCGGCGATGACAGGAAGATCATCAAACTCGTCGGCGTGCTCGACATGAGCGAAGGCCAGCCCTATGCCAGCAATGCGGACCAGGCGGCGCGCGGCGCGGTGCGCCTGAAAAGCAATACGACGCTGATCGGCGACGCCAATGCGGGCATCGTCAACGGCCACATCATCGTGTCGAACGTTTCGCAAATCATCATCCGCAACCTCAAGCTCGTCAATCCGTGCGACGTCGCGCCCGTCTGGGACCCGAATGACGGCTCGAGCGGCAACTGGAACAGCGCCTTCGACGCGATCTCCGTGACGGGCTCGACCCATGTCTGGATCGACCACAACAGCTTTACCGACGCCCCGCACACCGACAATTTCCTGCCTGTCGAGAACGGCAAGGTGAAGCAGTGCCATGACGGCGCGGTCGATATCACGAATGCGTCCGACTACGTCACCGTGTCGTACAACGTCTTCGGCGAGCACAACAAGAACAACCTGGTCGGCAGCGGCGACGGTGCAACGGCTGACGAGGGCAAGCTGCGCGTCACGTTCAGCAACAACGTGTTCCGCGACGTCGCCAGCCGCGCACCGCGCGTGCGCTATGGTCAGGTGCACTTGTTTAACAACTACTATGCCGGTTCGACGTCGCACCCGGTCTACGCCCCCAGTTACTATGTCGGCGTCGGCCACGCCGCCAAGATCCTGTCGAACAACAATGTGTTCGAGGTCGCCGGCGCCACCGCCTGCAGCGACGTCGTCGAGAATTTCGGTGGCACGGTTCCCGGTGCCTTCAAGGACACCGGTTCGCTGCTCAATGCCAAACCGCTTGGCGCCTGCGGCGTGCCGACGACCGTCACCTGGACTCCGCCGTATGCGTTCAGCGCGCGGCCGATCCCGCTGGTCAAGGCCAACGCGCTGGCACAGGCCGGCGGCGGCAAACTGGTGACGACCATCAGCGGCACCGGCAAGGTCGTCGTTGATACCGGCCCGACGCTGGCCTGCCCTGCGACAGGTTTCTACTTCTGCGACGACTTCCAGAATGGCGGCAGCGCCAAATGGGACCTCAAGCCATTGCCGGGACCGAACGGCACCTTCAGCGTGGTGACGGAAGCTGCCGGCAGCGCCAACAAGGTGCTGCAATATACGGCAGCCACCACCGGCGGCGTGCTCGCCCTGATCAAGGACAGCGAGATGGGCGCCGTGCCGTCGGGCGACTACTTCGTCGAAGCCCGCATCCGCCCGATGACCAATAGCACCACCGGGAACAAGTTCCTGTTCCTGGTCACCCGCTATGTCGATGTCAACAACTGGTACGGCGCCGGCCTGAACGTGCAGAATGCCACCACCAGCACCCAGGTCGAGATCGTCAAGATGTTGAATGCGGCGCTCAACCGGCAGCGCGCGGTGCGCAAACCGATCGCGATGGATGCCCAGTTCTATACGGTGCGGTTCGAAATGGTCGGCGCCACGCTGACGGTGTATCTCGACGGCGAAAATCTCGGCTCGGTCACCGACAGCAGCTTTGCCGCGCGCGGCCGGGTCGGCCTGTACACGGCCAACAAGAGCTTCCAGATCGACGACGTGCGCATTGGCGATCCGCGCATGAAACCGGTGCAGCTGACGCTTGCCCCCGGCACGCCCACCTGGGCCGCCGAAGCCGGCGATGCCCCCCTGCAGGTGCAGGTCAATGCGGTGGCGGCCGACGGCACGCCCGACAGCTTCACCGCCGAGTCGAGCAATCCTGCGGTGGCCACTGTCACGCTCGACGGCGCGACAGCCACGATCGCACCGGTAGGCACGGGCACGGCCAACATCCTGTTCCGGGCCGGTTCGGACGCGACCATGACGCGTTCGATTGCGGTAACGATTTCACCGCAGTTCGTCCAGCCGACGCAGGTGTACCAGCTCGATGGCGTGGTCGCTCCGGCGGCGATGGAAGGCGCCGCCTACGTCGACAGCACGCTCAGGCTGGTGTTCGACAAGCCGCCGGTTCTCGGCAACGGCGGCACGATCCGGGTCTTCCGCCAGGCGGACGATGCACTGGTGGATGTGATCAAACTGACCGGTGAAACCGACATGCTCGGTTATCCGGGCCAGGACCAGATCCGCAAGGTCAACACGACGCCGATCCAGATTGCCGGCAACACGGTGACAATCAAGCTGCACAGCAACAGGCTGGACTACAACACGGGGTATTACGTGGCGATTGCCGACGGCGTCTTCACGGGCACCAGCCTTGGCGGTGTGCCGTTCCGGGGCATCGGCAAGCCGGGTGGATGGGCATTTACCACCCGCGCGGCTGCGCCGAGTGGCGCGAGCGTGACGGTCGATGATGACGGCGTGGCCGAATTCCGCACCGTGCAGGGGGCGCTCAGTTACGCGATGCAGAACTTCGCCAAGGCCGAGCCGGTGACCATCCGGGTGATGAACGGCGCGTACGAGGAACTGCTCTTTTTGCGTGGCAAGGACAATGTCAGCATCGTGGGCCAGAGCCGTGACGGCGTGGTGATCCGCTATACCAACCACAACACGCTCAACCCGTTTACCGGCGCGAGCCAGGTGGCAAACGCTGCCGCAGCGGCGACCGGCGGGCGCGCCGTGATGCTGGTCGAGACGTCGGACATGCTCGTGCTCGACACCCTCAGCATCGACAACACGACGCTGCGTGGCCCCACCACCGGCCAGGCCGAAACGCTGTACTTCAACAATGACGGTGGCCGCCTGATCGCCAGAAACAGCGCGTTCTACAGCGAGCAGGACACGCTCAATTTGAAGGGGTTCAACTGGTTCTACCGCAGCCTGGTATCGGGCAACGTGGACTTCATCTGGGGCGGCAGCCGCGCCGCGCTGTTCGAAGAAAGCGAGATCCGCACGATCGGCGACACCTCCAGCCCGACCAGCGGCGGTTACGTGCTGCAGGCACGCGTGATCAATCCGGCCGACAAGGGCTTTGTGTTCCTCAACAGCGTGCTGACGCGTGGCCCGGGGCGCGGCCCGCTCAAGAGCGAGGTTCCGGACGGCGCCACCTGGCTGGCGCGCAGCCCGGGCGGCACCGCGAGCTACGACAACATCGCGTTCATCAACACCCGGATGGACCGGCATGTGGCGCCCGCAGGCTGGGCCGGGCTGGGCGTGAACAGCCAGCCCGCACCCAATCCAGTAGTGGCCAATGCGGTGAGCGGCTGGCGCGAATACGGCAGCACTGACCTTGCCGGCGTGCCGCTGGACCTGTCGCGCCGGGTTGGCGGCTATTTGCTGAGCGCCGATGAAATGGAAGCCGGGTTCTCGACCCGCGCCCAGGTGTTCTCGGCGTTTGGGGCCGGAGAAGGCTGGAATCCGCAGCCGTAACGAACGGTTGAAATGAGGCAGGGCCCATCGCTTGGTGTACAAGCGATGGGCCCTGCGCGTTTGCTGCTTGTGCGTCTACCGGATTACTGGATCACGCCGCAAGCCATGCGGGCGCCGCCACCACCCAGTGGCGCCGGATGATCGGCGTGGTTGTCGCCACCGACGTGCACCATCAGGGCCTTGCCCTTGAGGTCCGCCATTTTCATGCGCGGGGCCAGCACCGGATTGGTGGCCATGCCCTTGGCGTCAACGGAGAGGCCTGGCAGATCGCCCAGGTGACCATCGCCCCATGGGGTGCCGTGTTTCTTGGTGTTGGCCGGGTCGAGGTGACCGCCGGCGGCGCCTGCAGGCACGGTCTTGCCGTCGGCCTGGTTCGGGGCGCAGCTGCCGTTGGCGTGCACATGGAAGCCATGCAGGCCTGGGGTCAGGTCCTTGAGCTCGGGAGTGAACACGACGCCGTATTGGGTTTCGCTGATCTTCACGGTACCGATGCTGGCGCCTTCGCCTTTATCAGTCGCCATTTTCAGCGTGACCGACATGTCGGCCGCGCTGGCGGAGGCGCACACGGCGCCGAACAGGACAGCACTCATCCATT
>Ga0308157_10007295_pt1 | contig 12899 bp, 9 predicted proteins | sample PhyBR1_FD_201035 | JGI IMG/M metagenome (GOLD analysis project Ga0308157, IMG submission 201035) | Phyllosphere microbial communities from UC Gill Tract Community Farm, Albany, California, United States - DLSLB.R1 | ecosystem: Host-associated > Plants > Phyllosphere > Unclassified | place: USA...
GGCTTGCTGCAGCTCATCCAGCGTCAGGTTACGCGCGTTCATCAGGTCCGACTTGGCGCGGATGCGCACGGCAAAGCGCTTCTGGCCGTTGACCGACACCTGCGCCACGCCAGGCAGCGTCGACAGCGATGGCGCGATCAGGTTTTCGGCGTAATCATTCAGTTCCGACAGCGTCAGCGAAGGCGAGTTCATGGTCATGAACAGCACTGGCGCATCGGCCGGGTTGACCTTGCGGTAGGACGGCAGGTCGGTCATCTCGATCGGCAGCTGGCGTTGCGCGCGCAGCAGTGCGGCCTGCACATCGACCGCCGCTTCGTTGACGTTGATGCTCGGGTCAAACTCCAGCGTCAGCGACGAATTGCCCAGTGTGTTGGTCGAGGTAATCAGCGCCAGGCCGGCGATGGTGGAGAACTGTTTTTCCAGCGGCAGCGCCACCGAGGACGCCATCGTATCCGGCGAGGCGCCCGGCAGGTCGGCCGAGACGTTGATCACCGGCGTGTTGTAGCTCGGCAGTGCGGCAACCGGGATGTAGAAGTAGGACAGGATGCCGGCCAGGATCAGGCTGGCCGACAGCAGCACCACCATCACCGGACGGCGGATGCACAACTCGGAAAGGTTCATCGCTTAGCCTTTCTGCTTAGGACCATCAGCCTTGGCATCGGCCGGCTTGTCCGCCGCCGCGATGCGCACCTTGCCGCCCGGCCGCAGGTTCTGCTTGCCGTCGACGATGACCTGTTCATCGCCATTCAGTCCCGACACGGCGGCACTTTCGCCAAAGGCATACAGACGCTTGATGTTGACCACCTTGACGGAATGGTCCTTGTCCACCGCGTACACAAACGTGCCGCGGGTATTGCTAATGATAGCGTTTTGCGGAATCACCGTCGCATCTTTCAGCACCTGCGAAATCAGCTTGGTGTTGACGTACTGGCCTGGCCACAGGCTGGTGTCCTTGTTGTCGAACTGGGCCTTGACGCGGATCACGCCGGCCACCGGGTCGACGGTGTTGTCAATGAAGCTGAGCTTGCCGTTGACCGCCACGCTGGAATTGTCCAGCGTCACCTGCACCGGCACTGCGCCTTCGCGCTGCGCCGCCATCAGGCCAGCCAGCGCGGTTTCCGGCAGCGTGAACGCCACCGTGATCGGATCCAGCTGGGTTACCGAAGTCAGCAAGGTGGTCATCTGCACCAGGCTGCCCGGATAGACGTTGATGGCGCCGACGCGGCCGTTCATCGGCGCGCGGATCGCGGTGTAGCTGGCGTCGACGCCAGCCGAGCGCACGGCGGCGATGTCGGCCTGCAACAAGGCGCGGGCCGAGTCGACCTGGGCTTTCAGCGTATCCACCGCGCCCTGGGCGATGAATTTTTTGTCCAGCAATTCGGTGGCGCGCTGGTACTGGCGCTCGTAGTCGGCCAGCGAAGCGCGGTCGCGTTCGACCTGCGCTTGCGCCTTGTCCAGATTGGCGCGCTCGCTGCGGTCGTCCAGCGTGAACATCAGTTCGCCGGATTTGACGAACTGCCCTTCCTTGATATGCACTTTGGCAATGGTGCTGGTGGTCTGCGGGTGCAGGTCCACCGTGCTGATCGGCGTGACCGTGCCATTCGCCTGCAGCGTCACCGGCACATCCTGTTTTTTCGGCGCGACGATGCTGACCGTGGTTGGCCCTTGCGGCGCGTTGTTGTTCATTTTGCTGCCGGTCGGCGGATGGTCGCCACCATGCGTCGCGTACCAGATGCCTCCGCCCACTACCACGATTGCGCCGATCAGGGATGCTAAGGAAGATTTTTTCATTTTAATAATAATTTTGCCGTCGAAAAATATTGCCGCCGTGCATGGGCGGAATATTGTCGCATAGTATCCATGAGAAAAACTGCACCCGTATTACGCCGGACAGTTTTTTCTCATGAGGTAGATCAGTTGCCTGCGTAGTATTCCGGCACCACCAGTGTCACCTCCAGGCCGCCGTCCTTATGGTTGGCCAGGGTGACGGCGGCGCCGTGCTGTTCAGCGATATTGCGGGCGATGGTCAAGCCCAGCCCCGTGCCGCCGGATTCGCGCGAGCGCGAAGTTTCGATGCGATAGAACGGTTCGAACACCCGTGCCATCTGGTCCGGCGCAATGCCGGGGCCGCCGTCGCGGATACTGATGCGCGCCGAGCCCACCAGGCGCTCCACCGTCACGTTGGCATAGCGACCATATTTGACGGCGTTATCAATCAGGTTGACCAGGCAGCGGCGGATCGCCAGCGGCCGGCCCATCAGCGCCATGGCGGCGCGGCCACGCAGTTCGACCTGCTGGCCGACGTCGGAAGCGTCGCTGCAGACGCTGTCGAGCAGCGCGTCCAGGTCCAGCGCCTGCATGGTTTCGCTGGAATCCATGCTGCGCGCCAGGTCCAGCCCTTCCTTGACCATTTGCTGCATGGCCGACAGGTCGTCAATCAGACGCTGCTGTAATTCCTTGTCGTCGACTTTTTCGAGCCGCAGGCGTAGCCGCGTCAGCGGCGTCTGCAAGTCGTGGGTGATGGCGGCCAGCATCTGCGTGCGCTGGGTGATGTGCTGGCGGATACGCGCCTGCATGGCGTTGAAGGCAGCGCTGGCCTGGCGGATCTCGGAAGCGCCGCTGAGCACCACCGGCGCGTGGTTGATGTCGTTGCCGAGATCCTTGGCCGCTTGCGCCAGGCGCTTCAGCGGACGCATCGACATGCGCGCCACCCAGTAGGCAAGGAAGGCGATCGACAGCAGGAACGGCGCCAGCGACAACAGCTCGCTGTTGGCCGAGGCTGGCGCCTGGCGCGGTGGCAGCACCGACAGCTTGAGGATCTGGCCGTCGTACAGGCGCACGTTCATGGTTTCGCAAGTGCCGCGCCACTGGCTGGAGGCAAACAGGCTGGTGGTCTGGCGCGGCTGGTCGCAGGCAGCTGGATGCTCGTTCAGCGGGATCAGCTTGTAGCGCTCGCCCAGGCGCTGTTGCAGCGCGGTGGAGAATTCGGTCGGCGGCAGCGTTGGCAGCTGCGGCGTGTCGCTCATCTCCAGCTTGACCGTGCCACGCGCGGCAGCAACCAGAAAGGTCGGACGCGCGCTTTCCGGCATGACGTCGGCGGTGGTGATCAGTTGCTCGGCCCGTTCGAGCGCGTGGAAGTCGCGGTAGCGTTCCAGCGCGCGGGTGCGTTCGTTGACGGCCAGCCACTGGGTCAGCGCCGCCGAAGCGACGATACCCAGCAGCAGGACCAGGAACACGCGCCCGGTCATCGAACCGAGGAAGGCTTTCACGCTTGTGGCTCCACCGTCACCTGGCCGGCCAGCACATAACCGCCGTTGCGCACAGTCTTGATGATTTGCGGCATGCGTGCGTCTTCGCCCAGCTTTTGCCGCAAGCGGCTGATCTGGATGTCGATCGAGCGGTCGAATGGATCGGCGTCGCGGCCTTGCGTCAGGTTCAGCAGCTGGTCGCGGTTGAGCACGCGGTTCGGATGTTCGAGGAACACCTTCAGCAGGCGGAACTCGGCGCCCGACAGCATGATGACGATGCCGTCCGGATTAAGCAGGTGGCGCGCGGTCAGGTCCAGCGTCCAGCCGGAGAATTTCATCTGCTGCGCCTTGTCGGCGCCAACGCCGACCGGCATGGCGTTGCTGCGGCGCAGGACGCTGCGGATGCGCGCCAGCAGCTCGCGCGGCTCGAACGGCTTCGGCAGGTAATCGTCGGCGCCCATCTCCAGGCCGAGGATGCGGTCCAGCGGCTCGTTGCGGGCAGTCAGCATGATCACCGGCAGGGTCGAGTGGGCGCGCAGCTTACGGCACAAGGTCAGGCCGTCGTCGCCTGGCAGGTTGAGATCAAGCACGACCAGCTCCGGACGGCCTTCGTCCAGCAGCTTCCACATGGCGGCGCCATCGGGCGCGCACAGCGCGCGGTAGCCGTTCGACTCCAGGTAATCCGCCAGCAAGGTGCGGATGTCGCGATCGTCATCGACAATTAAGATAGTTGATGTGGGTTCCATGCCGTCATTATCCATTGAAGACCATGCGGCAATTGTATCGTCTTGTATATGGGCTTTGGTGCTTAACATCTGGATACAAAAACCGGCACCAGAGCAACGTACTAGCAACCTTCGAGGGCCAATATGGTCTCCAACGCAGCACACATCCGGTGCGGCGATTGATGAACCCTCAACAATGAAGGAACGACCATGAACATCTTACGTAAAAGCATACTGATCGGTTTCACCGTGCTGGGCATGGCCGCAGCGCATGCTCAGGAAACCCAGCCAGCGCAGAAGCCACACGGCGCCCATCCGCATCCGACCAAGGAACAGATGCAGGTCAAGATGGCCGATATGTACGCCAAGCGCCAGGCGCGTCTGCATGATTTGCTGAAGCTGACCGCGCAACAGGAATCGGCCTGGGCCAGCTATCAGGCCGCCATCAAGCCTGCGGCTTTCGATGGCCAGCGTCCGGAACGCAAGCCGATGAACAAGCTGACTGCGCCGGAACGCCTGAACCTGGCGCTGGACATGACCAAGAAGCGCGAGGCGTTCCTCGAAACCCGCGTGAAGGCAGTCACCACCTTCTATGCGCAGCTGAATCCGGCGCAGCAGACGCTGTTTGATGAGCACGGTTTGCGCGGCCCGCGCGGTGAACATGGTCGTCGCGGCCACGGCCAGCGTGGCGGCTGGGGCCATGGCCATCACGAAGGCTGGGTGAATTTCGCCGCATCCTGGAAGCCGATCACGCGCGAGTTAGGGATTTCCTTGCCCTGCTTATCGAACAGGATGATGCCGGGCGGGCCAAACAGGCCGAAGCGTTTCAGCATGGCCTTGTCGTCGTCATCGTTGGCGGTGACGTCGACTTGCAGCAGCAGGGTGTTGGCCAGCTTGGCGCGCACGTTCGTATCGACGAAGGTGAATTTTTCCATTTCCTTGCAGGACACGCACCAGTCGGCGTAGAAATCCAGCATGACAGTTTTGCCACCGGTTTGCGCCAGCATGGCGTCCAGTTGCTGCACGGTCTTGACGCGCTGGAAGGCCAGCGGCGTTTCGTGGCCTTTGCCGGTTAAGTGGGCCAGCGGTGCCAGCGGATCACGGCTGCCGCTGACTACGCCGACCAGCTGCATGACGCCCAGCACGGCGACGATCACGCCGAGCGATTTTGCGATCCATTGTCCATTATTTAGCAGCAGATACATGCCGTAGCCGACCAGCAGGAGGGCCCAGCCCATCATCTGCACGGCGCCCGGCAGCACCGGCGACACCAGCCACCAGCCGACCGCCAGCATCAGCACGCCGAAGAAGCGTTTGACGTTGTCCATCCACACGCCAGCTTTCGGCAACAGCGCGCCGGCCGAGACGCCAACCAGCAGCAGCGGCACGCTCATGCCGACCGCCATTGCAAACAATGCGGCGCCGCCGATCACCACATCGCGAGACTGGCTGATGTAGACCAAGGCGGCGGCCAGCGGCGCGGCGACGCATGGGCCGACGATCAGTGCGGAAATCGCGCCCATGATGAACACGCCGGCCAGCTTGCCGGAGCTCTGGCGGTTGGAGGCGGCGCTCAGCTTGTTTTGCAGCGCGGCCGGCACTTGCAGTTCGTAGAAGCCGAACATCGACAGCGACAACACAGCCATCAGCAGCGCGAAGGCGCCCAGCACCCATGGATTTTGCAGCGCACTGGCCAGGCCTTCGCCAGCCAGGCCGGCCGCCACGCCCAGCGCGGTGTAGACCAGCGCCATGCCCAGCGAGTAGGTTGCCGACAGTATCAGGCCACGGCTGCGCGTGGTATTCGCGCCTTCGCCGACGATGATCGAGGACAGGATGGGCACCATCGGCAGCACACACGGCGTGAACGACAGGCCCAGGCCCAGCAAGGCGAACAGCGGCAGGATGACCAGCAGCTTGCCGGATTTCAAGGCGGCTTCCAGCCGGCCGGATTCGTTGACCGGCGCCGGCGCGGCCGGCGCTGCGACCGGGGCTGGCGGGACGATGTCGGTGGCGGTTGGGTTAGGAACGGTGTAAATCTTGACGCCCGGCGTCAGCACAGCGGCCTTGCCGCCATCGACGCCTTGGTTGACTGCGCCCTGCCCGGCAGCACCGGGCGCGCCGGCACCTGCACCGGTCGCGACAGCTTCACCAACGCGGCTCGCGCCGGCCGCCCCGATGACAGTGCTCGCGCCAGCCGAAGCGGATGCGCCCGCAGCGTTGGCCGTCCCGGCACCAACCGGGACCACCGCAGACGGCGTCGTACCCGGCTTGGCAGTTTGTGCCGCCGGAATCGGCACCGATCCGCTGGCGCTCAGCGACGCTTTGTAATCCTGCGGCGCATAGCACAAGCCCTTCTCGGAGCAGCCTTGCCCGCCGATCAGCAACGTGAACGGACCGTTGCCCTCCACTGCCAGCGTGATGGTCACGCTTTTGCGATACGTCTCCACATCCTTGGCAAACGTCTCGTCGTAATGCACCTTGCCTGGCGGGATCTGCGGCACGCCCAACTTGGCGCCCTGCGCGCTGAACTTGAAGCGCTCGCGGTACATGTAATAACCGTCGGCGATCTGGAACGTCACCGCCGCCGTATGCCCATCCACCATGCGCGCCGAAAACTTGAACGCCTCCGACGGATCGAGGAACTCATCCGCAGCGCGGGCGGGCTGCAACAGCAGCGCGATCAGCGCCAGAAACGGCGCCAGCAATCGGGTGAAACGGACAAAACGGGACATGACGGCTTTCTCTCAAGGGAACTGTTCATTCGAGCAACAGCATAGTACACCGATGGCGTTTTTCCCGCCTGAGCAGGGCCTTAAAACCTTGATCTATGCGAAACTCGATTTTTTCACCGCACCGGAGCCCCAGCCTATGTCCCCTCTACGTCCCCTGTTGCTGACCACGCTCGCGCTGAGCGCCCTGCCCGCCCTCGCCCAAGCGCCGGCCAAGGCATTGAACGCCATTTCCGCGCAAGACCTGACCGCGCACATCAAAACCCTGGCCTCCGATGCCTTTGAAGGCCGCGCGCCCGGCACGCCCGGCGAGGCCAAAACCGTCGCCTACCTGCAGCAGGAATTCAAGAAGCTGGGCCTGAAGCCCGGCAATCCGGATGGTAGCTGGGTGCAGGCGGTGCCGATGCGCGGCCAGAAACCGACACCCAGCTTCAGTTACACCATCAACGGCCAGAAAGTCGCGCTGAAGTTTGAAGACGATTTTGTTGCGCATTCGACCAGCCAGCCATCGACCGTCAACGTCAACAACTCAGAAATCGTGTTCGTCGGCTATGGTGTGCAGGCGCCGGAGTACGGCTGGGATGATTACAAGGGTGTCGACGTGCGTGGCAAAACTATCCTGATGCTGATTAACGATCCTGCCATTCCCGATCCGAACAATCCGGCCGAGCTGGACCCGGCCATGTTCAAGGGCAAGGCCATGACGTACTACGGCCGCTGGACCTATAAATACGAAATCGCCGCCAAGCTGGGCGCGGCCGCCGCTATGATCATTCACGAAACGAAACCTGCCGCCTACCCATGGGGCGTGGTGCGCAGCGGTGGCAATAGCGAGCAGTTCAGCCTGCTGCGCGAGGGCGACGATCCGGACGCGCCAGCGGTGCCAGGCTGGATCCAGCTGGACAAGGCCAAGGCCATGCTGGCCGCCGCCGGCTACGATTTCGACACGCTTAAAAAACAGGCGCTGACCAGGGATTTCCGCCCGGTCAGCCTGAAAGGCACGGCCGACTTCAAGGTCGAGAATATTTCGCGCACGGTACGTTCCAATAATGTGGTGGCGAAAATCGAAGGCAGCGATCCCAAACTGAAAAACGACTATGTCATTTACAGCGCCCACTGGGATCATTTAGGCGTGGACGGTAAAACCGGCAAGATTTATTACGGCGCGCTGGATAATGCTTCAGGCGTTTCGGCATTGCTGGAGCTGGCCAAGGCGTATAAAGCCCTGCCACAAGCGCCTAAACGCTCCGTGCTATTTATTGCCACCACTGCCGAAGAGAAAGGCCTGCTTGGCGCCAGATATTATGCCGCGCATCCGCTTTACCCGCTGAAAAACACGGTTGCCAATATTAATATCGATGGCATTAACGCCTGGGGCAAAACGCGGCAGATTGAAAACGTCACCTCTGGCCATTCCAGCATCGATGGATTGCTGGAGAAATATGCCAAGGCGCAGGGCCGGTTAATGGAAAAAGATTCGCGGCCTGAACTAGGCAGTTTCTATCGCGCGGATCAATTGGAATTGGCGCGCGCTGGCGTGCCGGTTTTATACACCAAGGCACGCAGCGGCTATTTGAATAAGCCGGATAACTACGCTACCGACGTTGTGAACAACTATTTCACCCACGACTACCATCAGGTGACCGACAGTTTCCGCATCGACTGGGATTTCAGCGGCGGCGTGCAAGATATCCAGCTGCTGTTCCAGGTGGGACTGGATATCGCCCAGGGCGTCACACCTACCTGGAACGCCGGCTCCGAATTCAAGGCCGCCGGCGAGCGCCGCTTGCAGTAAGTCACGCTCGAAATTAGCGGGTACGTGCCAATTTCTGGCACGTACTCACATCAAGCCTCCACCAGATCGCCCGCGCGACGCTCCGCAGTCACCACGCGCGATGCGCGTTTGCGCCACCAGATGATCACGCCGGTCACGCTCAGCATGGCCACCACCACACCCATCACCGAAATCAGGATACGGCCCGGCAGGCCGAGGATGCGGCCGGAGTGCAGCGGAAATTGCGCCTGGACGAAGATATCGGCAGCCGTGCCTTTCCATGGCAGACGCTCGCCCAGCAGCTTGCCGTTAGCGCCGTCGTAATACAGATAAGCCGGGCCTACACCGCCGGAGCCGTGATCGTCGCCGGGTTTATAGAAACTCACGCCATATACATTAAATGCATTGGTATAGAAAACCGCGCCGACTGGCTCTTCCCAGTTGCGCTTTACCGCCTCCTGCGCCGCAGTCTCCACCACGCCGGCGTATTCAACTTTGGGTGTATGTGGTTTATTCAATTCAGCCATCGGAATAACATCGAAAGGCGTCGGCGTGACTTTTGAGATCTTGCTCATTACCGGGTAAAAGATTTCGCTATACAGATTCAGCGAGAATGCGGTAAAGGCAAGAATCAGCAATAATCCCCAAGTCCACAAACTGAATGCGCGGTGCAAATCGAAATTCAGTTTATTGCTGCCGCTATTCCAGCGTACTTTCCAGGCCGGTTTCCAGCGTTGCATCCATGGTTTGCTGGCTTCTTTACGACGCAACGGCAGCGTCAAATAGAAACCGACAAAACTATCTACTACCCAGATCATGGCAATGCCGCCCATCAGCCATAAACCCCAGCGGTCGATGCCCCACATTTCCGGAATATGCAGCGTGTAATGCAGGCGATACAGGAAGGAGACAAAGGTTTCCTTGGTAATCGGCCACACCGCGCCCCATTCGCGCTTGCCCAGTTCGGCGCCGCTGACAGGATCGACAAACACCTGGTTGAAGCCCGGCTCATACAGCTTGCCGGTGGCGGAATTGACGCGCGGCGACACGCCAAACGCCACCGCCTCGCCCTTCTCGATCTGGATCGGGATGAAGGACACCAGGATTTGCGGGTAGCGCGCTTCGACCTGCCGGGCCAGTTCCAGTGAAGGCTGCGGCGTGCCGGGCGTGTGGGCTTCCATCAGGTGCGGATTGAGCAAGTCGTCCAGCTCGTGGTCCCACGAAATAATGGCGCCGGTGACGCCGCTGATGAACAAAAAGCCTGCGGTCAGCAGGCCGAGATATCGGTGTACCAAGGTCCAGAAGGCGCGCATGGGATCTCCTCAGAAAAAAAGGCCGGCCCCCGAAAGCCCGGCCTGCAACGTTAGCTTAGAACTTGTACTTCAGCGTCAGCGCCGTGCTGCGTGGCGCGGCGTAGGTAATCGCGCCATACGCGGCAAACATGCCGAAGTGCTTCTTGTCGGTAGCATTGTTGATGTTCAGCTGGGCCGACAGGTTTTTGCTGATGTCATAACGCGCCATCAGGTTGACCAGTGCAAAGCTGTCCTGCTCGATCAGGCCGCCGTTTGCCGCCACCGCTGCCGCTGGCGCCGCTGGATCGGCCGTGTAGGTACGGCCTTCCCAGTTGACGCCGCCACCCACGGTCAGATTGCTCAGCTCACCAGCGAACTGGTAGGTGGTGAACACACGCAGCAGGCGGCGCGGATAGATGCTGTTGAAGTCGGTGCCGGTGGCGTCCTTGGCACGGAACTGGCTGTAGCCGAAGCTGCCGTTCCAGCCGCGCGCCAGTTCGCCGTTGACCTCAAACTCGACGCCACGGCTGGTGGCGCCATCGACGCCGTTGTAATAAGCCTCTGGCAGCAGCGGGCCGGCGCCGTCGCGGTCAACCAGGCCGGCGGCCTGGGCCAGGTTGTCCTGCTTGATCTTGAAGATGGCCAGCGAGGCATTCACACGGCCATCGAGGAACTCGGCCTTGATGCCGGTCTCGGCGGCCTTGCCCTTGATCGGGTCCAGCGTATTGCCGGCCTGGTCCTTGTAGTTCTGCGGCAGGAAGATGCTGGTGTAGCTGCCATACAGCGAGTAGGTGTCGTTCAGGTCGTAGACCACGCCGGCGTACGGGGTGATTTCGTGGTCGTTCTTCACGCTGTAAGCAGGCGTCCACAGGCCATAGCCCTTCTGCTCGAAGTTGGTGACGCGGGCGCCAACGATGACTTTCAGCGGGTCGCTGATCGAGAAGCGCACCATGCCGTACAGCGCATCCTGCTTGGTTTCGCTGGCTTCGTAGAAGGTTTCCGGACCCCAGGTCGGCGTGTTGTAGGTGTTGCCGTTCCAGTTGTTGAAATTGCCCACGTCCGAGCCGGCGCTGCCAAAGTCGGCGGCGCGGCTGTTGGAGTTGAATTTCTGCTTCGAGTGCATCAGGCCGATCGAGGCGTCGTGCTTGCGCTCGAACAGCGAGAAGCCGCCGCTCAGCTGCAGGTTGACGTCGTCCTGCTTGGTGGTGGTGACGTAGGAGCCGGCGAACGCGCTCATGCCCACGCCGGTCACGCGGTCAGGCACGCCGGACAGGTACAGCAGGTGCGAGTCACCGCGACGGTCGCCGTGGCTGGCGTAGGCGCGCGCCTTCCAGCCGTTGTCGAAGGTGTGCTCCAGGTTGAGGTAGGCGTTGTTGTACGAGGTTTCCCAGCCGGTCCAGGCGGCCGAGGTGGTTTTCGAGACGTCCCAGTTGGTCTTGCTGCCATCGGTGTACCAGAATGGCAGGCCGCCCCACATCGGGCCGTCCGGATCGTTTTCCTGGCGGCTGAAGCCGACCGCCAGCAGCGTCTTCGGCGTCAGGTCGGCCTCGACGGTGGCAAACACGGTGCGGGCGTCCTGGCCGCCCAGGTTGACCCAGCTGTCACGCTTCAGGTAATCACCCACCACGCGGGCGCGCACGCTGCCGTCCTGGTTCAGCGGAGTGGACACGTCCACCTGGGCACGGCGCTCGTTCCAGCGGCCGACGCCGACGTCGACGCTGCCGGTGAATTCCTTGCTGGTGGCGCGCTTGTGCACCAGGTTGATCGCGGCGGACGGGTTGCCGGCGCCGGTGGTCAGGCCGGTGGCGCCGCGCACGACTTCCACGCGGTCGTAGATCGCCAGCGTGGCGGCCACTTCGCCCGAGCTCCACGATTGCTGCCAGGTGGTCGGGATGCCGTCGATCATCAGATTGGTGATGTCGAAGCCACGCGCGGTGAAGCCGGCGCGGTCGGTTTCGTACTGGTTGACGGAAATGCCGATGACGTTGTTGACCACGTCGGTGACCGTGGTCAGGCCCTGGTCTTCAATTCGTTGCTGGGTCATGACGGACACCGATTGCGGCGTGTCGCGCAGCGAGATGTCCAGCGGCGTGGCGGTACGCGAACGGCCGGTGGTGTAGGAACCACTGCCTTCGGTGGTATCGCCCATTTTCTGCGTCGATACCTGTACGGTCGGCAGCACCGCCGTGCCCTGGTCGTCGGCGCCTTTGTCAGCTTGTGCCAGCAATGGCAGGGCCAGGCTGACCAGCACGGCCAGGTGCTTCATCTTCAACTGCTTATTCATCATTTCCCCGTGTAGGATGCTTTCATCAAAACAGGAATGATAACGATTCTCATTTTTATGTCAATGAAATCTGACCAACAGACGAAAAAAAAGCCAGGCTAAGCCTGGCTTTTCAGTACTACGGGACGACCAGCTGATTACTCAGCGGTTGGTGCGTCTTCGATCGCGGTGACTTCTGGACGGTCCAGCAGCTCAACGTAAGCCATTGGAGCGTTGTCGCCAACGCGGAAACCCATTTTCAGGATGCGCAGGTAGCCGCCGTTGCGGTTTGCAAAACGTGGGCCCAGTTCCGAGAACAGTTTGCCTACGATTTCGCGGTCACGCAGACGGGCGAATGCCAGACGCTTGTTAGCCAGGGTGTCGGTCTTGCCCAGGGTCAGGATAGGCTCAACAACGCGGCGCAGTTCTTTGGCTTTTGGCAGCGTGGTTTTGATGGCTTCATGACGCAGCAGCGATACGGTCATGTTGCGCAGCATAGCCAGACGGTGGGACGAGGTACGGTTCAGTTTACGGAGGCCGTGACGGTGACGCATGGTACTTCCTTTCGATGATGTTTAAATCCGAGTTCTTCGATCGCTCAAGGGTGAACAGGAGCGCGGACCGGTTTTAGTGATTTACGCCCGACACAACACGTGCCGGGCGGTACTGCAAACTACGATCAGTTGGCCACAGGGCAGAACATCGCTACGCGATGTCCAGCACTGTCGCACTATCTGTTATTTTTCCAGACCGGCAGGCGGCCAGTTTTCCAGCTTCATGCCCAGGGTCAGACCACGGGAAGCCAGGACTTCCTTGATCTCGTTCAGCGACTTGCGGCCCAGATTCGGGGTCTTCAGCAGTTCGTTTT